>Ga0316194_10000006_pt1 | contig 111002 bp, 106 predicted proteins | sample CroRivsedime1_MG_FD_204936 | JGI IMG/M metagenome (GOLD analysis project Ga0316194, IMG submission 204936) | Coastal sediment microbial communities from Maine, United States - Cross River sediment 1 | ecosystem: Environmental > Aquatic > Marine > Coastal > Sediment | place: USA: Maine...
TCAGGTCATTCAGGGCCACCTGCGACAGTGTGAACCCCGGATGTCCACCACTGAGATTGCTCCAGACAAAAACCATGGCTGTACACGGGGCCGCAGCCAGCAGGATCAGGCCGGCGATGTAACTGTCAAGTTGTTCCGCCGGCAACCAGCCTGAAAACAGGTTGCGGATAAATATCCAGGCGAGCAGGGCCATCGAGAATGGTTTTACGCCCCAATTGATGAACAGCGTTACACCAACGCCTTTCCAGTGTTGCCTGACCTGTGCAAGTGAATGGAAGTCGATCTTGAGCAGCATGGGTAAGATCATCAACCAGATTAAAACGGCAACCGGCAGGTTCACCCTGGCAACTTCCATGGCACCCAGGGATTCAAATACAGCTGGCGCAAATTGCCCCAGCAGGATACCGGCCACGATACAAAGCGCGACCCAAAGGCTCAGGTAACGTTCAAAAAATGGCATTTTCGCCCCACCGGCACGTCGCCCGGTGGATTCACACTGGGTACTCATCACGCGCCTCCTTACGCCAGGTTATTGAGCAGATCCCTGACCCTTTTTTCAACCTCTTCCCGGGTTGTTCTGAACTCGTCCATGATATCACGTTCGCTGCCGGTGGCTTTAGCAGGATCAGCCAGGGGCCAATGCACTTTTTTTACCCCTGGAGGTAGCATGGGGCACTGTTCATCAGCATGACCACAAACAGTGACCACCACGTCGGCAACATTAAGCATCTTTTCGGAGACGATGGTTGATTCCTGGCCTGATATATCGATTCCGGCCTCTTGCATGACCTTGATAGCGCGCGGGTTCTTACCATGCGCTTCGATACCTGCAGACTGGACTTCAACCCGGTCTCCGCCAAGTTGCCGGGTCCAGCCTTCAGCGATCTGGGATCGGCAGGAGTTTCCGGTGCACAAATAGAGGATATTGACCATGGTTTCAATGTAGTTGATATTTTCAGGTCGTACAATAACAATTGAATGTGACAGAACAATTACATGCGACGGGTGTTTGGTCTTTCAGCGGGGTACGGTTTATCGGCTATGACTCGAAGGTTTTATAACCCCAAAGCCGGGTTTTTGGCGATCACGATCAGGTTCGGTGTCATATCTGCAATGGCGGAGGGATCAGGTGCCGGTGCGCTGATCAGAAACACAGCAATTGTTAAAAGTACGGCGGCTTTTATAAAACTTTTTCCTCGAAGGCTTTGGCCTTGGATGTTTCCATTGATGTTCATACTATTTCCAAATCTGTGCTGGTGTTGGATATCTGATGTGCTGTGAGCATGCGTGAATTCGGTTCAAAAGTGAATGGCTGCAGGCGTTTGTTTACAAGATGAAACAAATCGGACAGGTCATATTTCGGGCTAGATCCGTGCTTCAAGGATGCGGGCCTGGCAATTCAATTTGCGTTAAGTGCCTGGCACAAGGCTATATTGTCATTTGCCACACGTTGAATCGGAATAAGCCCCTGCCTGTTAATGGATGGGATATTGTACTCAACCGTGCCTGAGTTACAACTGGTAAAAATTAATAATACCGTTCCGTCTGAGCCGGGTGGGTCGGTGCGCTGAATGTCCGTAGCGGTATCAAATATACCCCCGGAAGTCATTTCAATATTCATCAAAACCTGGTTTCCCGTGATTGGGCCCAAGGCCGTGACCCAACGATGACCTGCGTCTCCCAGGTTGGCTGGCGTACCCTCGGCCGTTAACTCGGTGTCATAGGTAAACCAGGCCAGTGATGCGAGACCGAGATCAGGGAATACACTGATGAAAAACCCCTGGCCGTCCGTTTCCGGGTTAAACCATGCGTCGTTCAGACCCGCGTTGATCCTCGATACGTCGATGTCTGCGAGGATTTCCAGGATTGAATTACAACCGGCCAGGTTGTCGTTGATGGTGACTTCACCGGCTACGTCAGGGAGCACACTGCCACCGGGTCCCGGTTCTGCATCATCCCATCGGTCGACCAATCGTGATATACCTGTGCATTGAGAAAGTGCTTCATTGTTGTTGATGAGAACAATCGCCCAGCCTATGCCACGGATACCCACGCTGGTGAGGGCGGACAGACCATCCAGGTTTGTCAGGGCAGCATTGTTTTCTATGTGCAGAAACCTTTGGTCGGCCATCTCGGAACCGGCCACGTTGGTGAGAGCAGATAAACCATCCACATCAGTCAAAATGGCATTATCCCGAATCACCAGGCTTCCACCCACGACCGTTAGAGCGGACAGACCATCGATATTTGTCAAAGCGTCGTTCTCATAAATCGCCAGCAGTTCACCGACGCTGGTGAGTGCCGAAAAACTATCCAGGTTGGCAAGGCTGGCATTGTTCTGAATCCATAGGTTTCTGGTCACAGAGGCCAGGGCAGAGAGACCATCAACATCAACCAGTACCGGGTTGTTTTGGATATACAGGCTACTTGCCACACCGGTGAGCGCTGACAAACCATCGAGGTTACTTATATCAGTCCCTTCAAGGTAAAGAGATAAAACCCGGTCGCAGGGTCCATAGGTTTCCTGGAAGCTGTCAACTTCTGCCTGGGTTTGCAGGACCATGCTCATCGGATCGCAGTCGACAGCCCAGAGTGGCGAAAAAAATGAAGTGGAAAGTAGCAAAAGTGAGATTATGAAGGTCAGCCTGGCGGTTGAAATACGCCACTTGTTATCAAAGTACGTCTGGCTGTTCATCGTACAGTTTTACCAGACGGGTGTGCGCAGGTCTGCGATAAGCTTCCCGGCTTCATAGGACTCCCGGTCATGTCCCGTTTCCCGCCAGGTTTCCTCTAGCGCAGCCTCATACCATTCACGCATGACATCCAGGCTCAACATACGCTCCACATAAGCCATGGCCGTATCACCCAACGTCAGGTTGAAGGTCTGCACACGAAAGGCCACGGGGGCATAGAAAGCATCAACCGCGGTAAATGATGCACCCGCCAGGTAAGGGCCTCCAAACCGCTTCAGACCCTCGCTCCAAAGTTCATCCAGGCGGTCCAGATTTTGTTGAAGGGCCGCGGATACTGAGTTTAACTCGACACGTAATCCGCAGTTCATGGGGCATTCAGTGCGAAGTGCGGAGAAACCGGCGTGCATCTCCGATGTTGCGCAACGTGCCCAGACACGTGCATCAACATTCTCTGGCCATACACCGGCGTGTCGTTCGGCAAGGTATTCAACGATGGCGAGTGATTCCCAAACGACGAATTTGCCATCGTGTAAACAGGGAACCAGTCCATTAGGGCTGAATGCGCGAAACTTTTCCCAACAGGAACCCTCAAGAAAAAACTCAACTTTTTCTTCAAACGGGATAGCCAGTCCCTTCATTAAGACCCAGGGCCGCAAGGACCATGACGAGTAATTTTTGTTGCCGATATAGAGAGTAGACAAGGGTAATTCCATCCGTTTTCGAGCATAATTCAGACTATGATAAATCATTCGCTGTTAAACCCCAAAAGCATTGTAATTGTCGGTGGTTCCGACAATATTAAAAAGCCTGGCGGCAAAGTTTTGAAGAATATTATTGATGGTCGCTTCGCCGGGAAATTATTGGTTGTCAATCAAAAAGAAACCTCGGTGCAGGGAGTCGCATGTGTCGCATCTGTTGACGAGATAGACCGCGTTGATCTGGCCATTATTTCCATACCGGCAAGGTACTGTCCAGAAGTCGTAAAGACGTTGGCGGTCAGTAAAGAAACCCGTGCGTTTATCATTCTTTCGGCGGGGTTCGGGGAGGCGGGAGAGCAGGGGAGATTGTGGGAAAAGGAGATCGTGGAAACCGTCAACTCGGTGAACGGCTGCCTGATAGGTCCCAACTGTATCGGCTTTCTGAACGCCAATTACCACGGTGTATTTACCACCCCGATTCCTCCTTACGACGCCAAAGGTTGTGACCTGATTTCAAGTTCGGGTGCAACGGCGGTATTTTTGATTGAAGCCGGAATCCCTTCGGGTTTGAAATTTTCCAATGTCTTTTCGGTGGGCAACAGCGCTCAAATCGGGGTTGAAGAAGTCCTGGAATATATGGACCTGAACCACGATCCTGAAAAGGACTCCAGTATCAAACTGCTTTACCTCGAGTCGGTTTCAGATCCTCAGAAACTATTAAAGCATGCATCTTCGCTGATCCGCAAAGGCGTGCGGATTGCCGCCATCAAGGCAGGTAGCACGGTGGCGGGCAGCAGGGCCGCCGCATCGCATACCGGTGCAATGACGAATTCCGACATGGTGGTACGTGCGTTGTTCAGGAAAGCGGGGATTGTCTATTGCAGTTCCCGGGAAGAACTGCTGAGTGTTGCTTCTGTTTTTCACTACAAGGAACTCAAGGGAAAAAATATCGCCGTCATTACGCACGCGGGTGGTTCGGCCGTGATGCTGACCGATGCCCTGTCGCTGGGCGGCTTGCGGGTTCCGGCCATCGAAGGTTCGGACGCTGAGACTTTGCTGTCGTATCTTCACCCCGGATCCTCTGTAGGCAATCCAATCGATTTCCTGGCCACCGGTACGGCGGAACAGTTGGGGATCATCATCGATTATTGTGAACACAAGTTTGATCAGGTTGACGCAATGGTGGTGGTGTTTGGCAGTCCCGGCTTGTTTGATGTTGCCAATGTTTACGATGTTATCAGTGAGAAACTGACCGTCTGTTCAAAGCCCATTTATCCTGTTCTGCCATCGGTCATTAATGCACAGAAGGAAATCCGGGGCTTCTTATCTACCGGACATGTCAATTTTCCCGATGAGGTTGAGCTTGGGCGGGCGCTGGTTGCCATTTACAACTCACCCGCACCACAGGCGTTGGGCCAGGCGGTCTACCCGGTGGATCATGATCGAATCCGGAAAATCGTCGATTCGGCGGCTGAAGGCTTTTTGTCACCTGAAGAGGTCATGGGCTTGCTGGACGGGGCAGGTGTCCCGCGTGTTAATGAAGTCATGGTGACTGAACCGGCAGACCTCGAGGCAGTAAAACATTCAATCGGCTTTCCAGTAGTGATGAAAGTGGTCGGGCCTGTTCATAAAACCGATGTTGGTGGTGTGCTTCTGAATATTAAATCCGTTGATGAGATGCAAGCCCGGTATGAGCAACTGATGCAAATCGACCAGGTAACCGGTGTGCTGATTCAACCAATGATCTCAGGTACGGAGTTGTTTATCGGTGTTAAGCGTGAATCAAATTTCGGTCATCTCATTCTGTGTGGCCTGGGGGGAATATTTGTCGAGGTTTTGAATGATTTTTCATCCTGTCTCTGCCCCGTATCGGAAAAAGAGTCGGTCAAAATGATTCAACGTTTGAGAGCTTACAGGATCATCCAGGGCGTCAGGGGCAGGGAGGGTGTCAACGAGACCCTATTCAGCGAAATCATTCAAAGAATTTCCGCTCTCGTGACCATTGCGCCTGAAATCGCAGAAATGGACATCAACCCGTTGATGGGGTCAATGAGCAATGTTACGGCAGTCGATACCCGCATCCGGATTGAAAGACAGAGCCATTGATTCAAGGCCCGTAAACTGTCAAATCATCTGGGAAATGGTGACGGGATAAATGCCGTTGCCACGATCTTTTCAGCGGTGCCTGGACCGGGATCCGGATTTGGCCGGGGACGATTTGGGCAGGGTTATGGATCTTGAGAGAAAAGGGAATGAGTGATTCGCATGCGGGATACCCAGGGCTTCAATAAAACAGCTTTGAAAGCTCGTATCGGAAGCGGTTTCCACTTTTATCAGTTTCCGTGCCCTTTCTTCAATCTCCCTTCGTGAAGCACTGTTGAGCAATGCGATTCGGGCCCCGGTACCAGCAGCATTGCCGGCAGAAGATACCCGCTTGAGATCGCAATCAGGAATCAGGCCAAGCACCATCGCATAGCGGACGTCGATGTGGCTTCCAAATGCACCGGCAAGCCGGATCCGGTCTACCTTGTCCACACCCATACGGTTCATCAGCACCCGTGTACCGGCATAGAGCGCTGCCTTGGCAAGCTGGATGGCTCTGACATCGCTTTGCAGGATGCGGATAGTGGGTTCGCCCTCATACAACAGGTAGGAAAATGTTCGCCCGTTCGCCTCAACCCGGGAGGATTGCCGTGCCATTGCACCATCGATAACGCCATCGGAGCGGATGATGCCTGCCAGGTACATGCAGGCGATGGCTTCAATGATGCCGGAACCGCAAATTCCGGTAACGGCCTGTTGCCCTTTTTCTTCTTCAAAACCGGGTTCATCGGACCAGCAGCTGCCACCTATCAACTTAAACCGTGGTTCGAGGGTGTCGGGGTCAATCCTGACACGCTCAATGGCACCGGGTGTGGCACGCTGACCGCCGCTTACCTGGGCACCTTCAAACGCTGGACCGGTCGGACTGGATGCAGTCATCAGTTTTTCTCTGTTGCCAAGAACAATTTCAGCGTTGGTGCCAACATCAATGATCAGGCTTATTTCGTCTGCCTCCCATGGTGCTTCGGCCAGCAAAACAGCCGCTGTATCCGCGCCGACGTGACCCGCGATACACGGCAGGACATAGGCGCGTGCACCTGCCGGCATTTGCAGATCCAGTGAACTTGCAGCTATCCCGATCGCCTGGCTGGTCGCGAGGGTAAAGGGTGATGAACCCAGGGGCGCAGGGTCGAGCCCCAGCAACAGGTGATGCATGACCGGGTTGCCGACCAGGGTAAGTTCCAGAACATCGTTGATATCGATACCGGCCTTTTCAATCACAGACCCGATCAGTTCATTTATGGCTGATCTGACCACCGCCGTCATCCTGCCGGCTCCTTCGGAGTTAAGCATGGCATAGGACACGCGGCTCATCAGGTCCTCGCCATAAGGTATCTGTGGGTTCATGGCACCGGCGCTGGCCAGCACGTCGCCGTTTGAAAGATCGCACAGGTGGACCGCCAGGGTGGTGGAGCCCACGTCCACCGCCGCACCATAAACACGATCCTTGAAGCCCGGCCAGATTGCCGCGATGCAGGCTCCATTCCTGACGGCTACCGTGACGTGCCAACCGCCATCTCTCAAGGCCGATTGCAAGGATTGTAAGACACCCGGGTCAATATCCAGGTCCGATAACTCCCAGTCCAGAAGCAGCGCCTGCTTTAAGCGCTGCAGATCGCCATCCGGGCGTTCAAGATCCGGCCTGGGCACACAGGTGAAATACAGGCGGACTACGGGATCCAATTCAATCGCACGGGCCTCGAAATCTTTACGCACGACCTGTTGGTGCAGTTGACTGCCCGGCGGGACGTTAATTCTGATGTCGGCCAGGATTCTTGCCTGGCAACTGAGGCGGTTGCCGGTGAGTAGTTGTCCGGCACTCAAACAGACGCGTTCGTTTTCAGAAAGGTCATTCAGGTGGGTCGCACGGGATATCATGCCTTCCTTGGCGAAGGTACCCTCCACGAATTCCACCTGGCAACGTCCGCAACGGGCCCGGCCTCCGCAAATGGAATCAATATCTACACCGAGCGCCCGTGCAGCCTCCAGCACCGATGTGCCCACGGGAAACCGTCCCCGCTTGCCGGAAGGGCTGAATAGAATCAATGCTTTCTTTGTTTCTGACATCCCGGTGCCTGTCCGATCTGAGCTGTGATCAGGTCCGGGCAGACCGGCGCCGCCGGCGCCCGCCACCGGCGCCGTCTTTCGGTGGTTCACGGTATGCGGTGATCCAGTTCGTACACTGCGGATCGTGGTTCATTATGACATCGGCACCGCGTATTGCCTGCATCAGACCTTCCACCATCGGGTTGGTGATCGCACAAGTCAGCCCGGCACCCATTGCCATGCCAATGAAAGCGGCGTTCAGGCCGGCCCGGTTGGGTAAACCGAAACTGACATTGGATGCACCACAGATTGTATTTACCTTGAGCTCCGTGCGTAATCGATGAATCAATTGCAACACCTGCCTGCCGGCATCCGCCACTGCACCGACAGGCATTAGCAGCGGGTCGACCACCACGTCGGCGGCGGGAATTCCGTAATCTGATGCCCGGGTGATGATTTTCTTGGCCACCTCGAAGCGCACATCGATATCCGTCGATATGCCCGTGTCATCGTTGCATATGGCCACCACGGCAGCCCCGTATTTTTTAACCAGCGGTAATACGCGCTCCAGGCGTTCCTCTTCACCGGTGACCGAATTCAGCAGTGCTTTGCCTTCATAGGCATTCAAACCTGCCTCCAGGGCATCGATCATGGATGAGTCTATCGACAGGGGTACATCGGTCAGTGATTGCACGAGGCGGACGGCCTGCGCCATCAACGCGGGTTCATCTGCCATCGGCACACCGGCGTTAACGTCCAGGATGTGTGCACCCGCCGCAACCTGCGCAATCGCATCCGCTTCAACCCGGCTGAGATCACCTGCTTTCATCTCTTCGGCCAATGTGCTGCGCCCGGTCGGGTTGATTCGTTCGCCAATGATGGTAAAGGGCCTGTCAAAGCCAATGACGACTTCCCTGCTGGCTGAGCTGATGATGGTTTCGGTCATGATGGTTTCAACCTGATAATATGTATGTGTAGCTTAGTCCTGCCCGGATACGTTTCAAAGTTGTAATGCTGGCGTTAGAACACGGTTTAGCGGCTTTTGACCACAATAATGATATTGATAGCGTAACCCCAGGGTGTGGGCGTGCTGCCGGGCCATCGTTTGAAGTTCCCGTGAGTCACTTTGCGCGAGGTATACAAGACGCTTGTAGTTGTTGAAATACGCGGATTTCAATTGCGGCAGGCGGTCTATGCCGAGCCCCTTGATAACCAGTCGCTCAAAATGTCGCGTCAAAAAATCGGTCAGATAGAAACTACCCGGTTCAGTCTCTGCCAGATCCCTGAATAAACCGGCACCACTAAAAAATTCATAGCAATGGGAACCGGGGATGCGTTCTATTCCATGGTCACTCAAAACCCTGTCCAGCGCACCGCCGGTACCACAGTCGGCATAGGCGACAAATATTTTTTTATACAGGCTGGCCTGGCTCTCAATTTTGGCTTTTACCGCCAGGGGGATCCGGTCCGGTTGATTGTGCAAATCAGGTGGCAGGCATTGAAACTCAATATGATCCCAGTGATTCAGTTTCCTGATGCGCACCAGTTCCCTGGAAATTGCACCGCAGGCAATAACAAGCACCTTATCCAGCATGTCGAATCTGCACCCGGACTCAGGCTGCCGCAACCAGTTCTTTGGCGACATCCACCGCGACAGCGGCATCCCGGCAATAAGCGTCCGCGCCGATAGAGTCGCTGAATTCCCCGTTCAGCGGGGCACCTCCTACCAGCACAAAGTAGTCATCCCTGATACCCCGCTCTATCATCCTGTCAATCACAACCTTCATGTAGGGCATGGTGGTGGTCAGAAGAGCCGACATACCGAGAATGGTTGCGCCTTTCTCCTGGATGGCATCAATGTAGGTATCTGCATCGATGTTGACCCCAAGGTCGGTGACCTCAAACCCGGCACCTTCCAGCATCATACAGACCAGGTTTTTACCAATATCGTGGATGTCGCCTTTAACGGTGCCGACCACTACCTTGCCAATCGGTTCGCGACCGCTTGCCGACAATATGGGTTTCAGAAGCGTCATACCGGCTTTCATGGCATTGGCCGACATGAGAACCTCGGGCACAAACAGGATACCGGCGCGAAAATCGACACCAACGGTGGCCATACCACCCACCAGTGCTTTTTCCAACACCTTGTGCGCGCTCCACCCACGCTCCAGTAATATCCGGGTTCCTTCGGCAATTTCCTCCGCCAAACCGTCATAGATGTCATCGTGCATCTGTTCGACCAGTTCATCATCCGGCAACTCAGAAAGGATGATTTCTTCGTCGTTTTCGTATTGGTCAGTCATCTGGTTTCAGCCTTTTAAGTGTGTTTTCGCTATGATGTTACCAACGATCACTACCGGCGCGCATATTTTCCGGTGTCAGGCGGATCGGAAACATGTCCCTTATTTTTGCATCGGTATGCGGGTCGATATATTCCGGGTAATGACGGGATAATATCGATTTCACGCGTTTGCCAGCCAGTTGGCGAATATCCGGTGAGCCCGCCGCCTGCCACTCTTCCGGCGTGCTGCGGTCTGCAAGGGCAGGGTACTCGTATCCGCCGCGCATCAGGTCCAGGGTCTGCGGGTGACGCAGGTAATGTCCTTCACCCTGCACCGCTTGCTCAATCACCTTGTATGAAAGCGTCTCTTCATTCACCTCGATACCGCGTACCGTGCGTAAAACAGCACCGAGCAGGTCATTGTCAATCACCAGGGATTCCAGTGACAAGGCCATCAGGCTTCCCAGCATACCGCTGGATTCGGACACGTTATTGCAACCGCTTTGTGCCGCCAGAGCGATGGCCAGCGCTTTTTCATAACCGGCCTGGTAATCAGGAAGTTTGGAATCTGTCATACCGGCGCCGACAGAGCTGGGCAGGTCGTAGAAGTTAACCATTTGGGCCGCTGCCGCAGAAACCACGGCCTCCTCACCACTACCACCGGTGAATGAACCCGTTCTAAGGTCTGAAACAAAAGGCCAGGGTCCCAGGACGACCGGGAAGCCGGGTTTTACCACGTCGATCATCAGCAGACCGGCAAGTGCCTCGGCAACCGACTGAACCACCGCGCCTGCCAGCGCCGCCGGTGCTGTCGCACCTGCCTGGGGAGCGACGATCACCCAGATGGGTGCGCCGAGTTTGATCGACTCCACGCAGACTTCACTGTTGTCCCGGCCATAACGTAAGGGTGAGATAACCGGGCAACCGCCGCCGTTGGCGAATGGCCGGTCGTGGTATTTTTTTTCACCACCGGCAATCAGGTAGAGCATTTCAAGTGTCGGCTGCACATGGGCCGCATCGGCAAAAGTCAGTTGCAGGTGTTTTCGGGTACCCGCCGCACTGGCATAGGCCGAGTTGATATCACAGCTAAGCTGGTCTTCAATTTCAGTTGCGACGACCAGGCGGGAAAAAGCGTGGATATTGTCCATTTGGTCCGTTAACCGGGCCGCATCATATATATCAAGCAGGGTTGAGGGGCGGTAAGTGGAGGCCCCCACGTCGAGCATATTGACGGCTTCGCCGCCGCCGTAGGTATGTACACGGGTTCCGCCAATTTCAAGATCGTGTTGGGGATTCCGTCCCATAAGCTGTACGTTTTTGGGTGTGCTGGCGATGACATCCTCGACCAGCGCCCTGGGAAAGCATAGCCGCCCGTGTTCATTAATAAAGCCACCACGGTTCAGTGCGCACTCTTTTACGACGGGTATCGGGTCGCCCATTCCTATGTTTTCGAGTACATCAAGGATGGTGTGATGAATTTGTTTTTCATCAGATTCCGTGAGTGGCCGGTAGCGGCCGCCCTGCATACCTGGTTTGACGGCGGATGCAACTGCGGGGTTCTCTCTGCGGGATTTTCTTCCTCTGCGCATTGCGTTCACCAGGTTCCTTTTTCGCTGCTGTTTCTACTTGTAGGCACCATTAAAAGACAATTAGTCGAACATCGGAATGATCTACATCATATGGTTCAGAATCAACTAGGTATATCGTTTGTCTGTGGTCTGAACGGGCATGAATTGGCCCACGTTCAGCGTTAACAAATACTGGAAATTTCACCAGTAAGACTCAGGATAATCTCATGAATCTTATATCAGACCGGACCTTTCTTATCGCCACAGAAAATGCATTTAAAGTCGGACCCTACATCGTGGCCCTGGAAAATGCAGGACACAAGGTGATCAAATGCAATCTCGGCGAACCTGACTTCCCCTTGCCCGCCCATGTGCGGGATGAGGTCAAAGCCCAACTGGACAAGGACAATGTTCACTACTGCGATCCGCAAGGCATTCTTCCGCTCAGGAAAGCGGTGGCCAGGTATATCGGTGAAGCACGCGGTATAGAAGTTACCGCTGAACAGGTTGTGGTTTTCCCCGGAGGCAAGCCGCCTATTGGACTGTGCCAGCAGACCTACTGTAATCCCGGTGATGAAATTATCTACCCGAGTCCTGGTTTCCCGATTTATGAGTCATTCATCAATTATGTCGGCGCGATACCCGTGCCATTGCATTTACGGGAGGATCTGGGCTTCAGCTTTAGCGGTGCCGATCTGGAAAAACTGATCACACCCAAAACCAAGCTCATATTTATGAACTTCCCCTCCAACCCGACCGGTGGTGTGGCCTCACGTGAACAACTGGAAGAGATCGCTGAGGTCATCAGGCGGAAATGCGACCCGAATATTCGCATCTATTCCGATGAAATCTATGAAAACATCCTTTTTGACGGCGCCAAAAACTACAGCATCGCATCAGTAGAGGGTATGCAGGAAAAAACCATTATCGCGACCGGTGCTTCGAAGTCTTACTCCTGGACAGGTGGACGTATTGGCTGGGTTGTATTCCCGAGTGTTGAAGAGGCCCAGTTGTTCAAGAATCTGAATATCAATTACTTTTCCTGTATTCCGCCTTATAACCAGGAAGGCGCACGGGTGGCCATCGAGTCACCTCTGAGCAAGGGAACCATTGCCGAAATGAACGCCGCGTTTGAGGAGCGCCGGGACTTTGTCGTTGACGCCCTGAACCATATGCCCGGCGTCGAGTGCCAATTACCCAAGGGTGCGTTTTATGTATTTCCGAATATTGCCGGCGTCGTCAAGAACCTGAAGATCGACGAAGCCTATGCGGCGCTGCCGAAAAAACTGCAGAAAAAGACCAGTCCATCCACCCTGTTCCAGATGTTCCTGCTCTGGGAATACCACGTGGCCATGATGGACCGGAAGTCATTCGGTCAGATTGGTACTGAAAATATGCACTATCTGCGGCTATCAATTGCAACAGGTCTGGAAGATCTGAAGATCGGTATGGAGCGTATGGCGCGTGCCGTAGCCGACGAGGCTGGTTTCGCACAGTTCATTGAAAAACAAGAACATTTATCCTGAGAGGACAAGAACATGTCATTTTCACTCAATTTGAAAGAACGGGGCACCGAATTCATTTCTGTCGACCCCGAGGCCAGTCCTGCATTGCCTGCAAAAGACGGTGACAGCCTGGAATTTTACGACCTCATATACAGAACCCTGTGTGCTGTCATGTTTAACCATGCATCGTCAGGCCATCCGGGTGGAAGTATTTCCAGTGGGCGAATTGTCGAGGAACTCATTTTTAAGCAGATGAATTATGACATTTCCAACCCAATGGATCGTACGGCCGATATTATTTCCTATGCTGCCGGTCACAAGGCCCTTGGCCTTTACGCAATGTGGGCCCTGCGAAATGAGGTCGTCCGGCAGACTCATCCGGAGTTGCTGCCTGAGGTCCGTCAGCAGATGAGGCTTGAGGACCTGCTGGGCTTCAGAAAAAACCCGATCACCAAAACACCGCTATTTCTTGAGTTTGGTGTCAAGCCGCTGGATGGACACCCGACGCCTGAAACCCCGTTTGTGTGGTTATCAACCGGCCCGAGTGGTGTTGGTGTTGCAACCTCAACCGGCCTGGCGCTTACGCTAAAGGACATGCACGAAGCTGATGCTCCCAATGTCCACATTATCGAAGGTGAAGGTGGTATGACGCCGGGTCGCGTGGCTGAATCCCTGGCCGCCGCCGCAAGTTCAGGATTGGATAACCTCTATTTCCACGTCGACTGGAACCAGTCTGCCATTGATTCAGACCGGGTAACACGTGAAGGTGATAAGGCCGGTGATTATGTTCAGTGGGATCCCTGTGAGTTCCTGCTGGTTCATGGTTTTAACGTTATTTATGTACCGGACGGTTTCGACTTTGCCCAGATCCGCGAGGCACAACGCAAGGCGCTGGCCCTGAAAAATGGCCGGCCCACCGGTATCGTTTATCGTACGGTCAAGGGCTGGAAATACGGTATCGAGGGTAAAAAATCCCATGGTGGCGGTCACAAGTTCTATAGCGACGAATATCTGCTGGCTTTAAAGCCTTTCGAAGACGTATTCGGCGTGACATTCCCGCGTTTTGAATGTGAGAAAACGGCGGAAAATGTTGAACAGGCGTTTTATGACTCACTATTGACCATCCGTGAAGTTTTTGAATCGAATGAAGAGTTGACGTCACACCTGGGTAACTGGATAGCCGAAAGCAAACAGCGGCATGCTGCAGCACCTAAAAAACTGCGCAGCAATGCACCGGATATCAATAAGCTGTACGAGGCAAATGCCATTTCCCCATTCGTGCGGCCCGAATCATGCAGCTACGAGAATGGTTCTTCGCAAACCTTGCGGGGCGCCTTGTCCGACGGTCTGGGCTATGTCAACCAGTTGACCAATGGCGCGGTCTTTGCGGCCGCCGCCGACCTGTATGGCTCAACCAATATTTCCAGTATTGGTAAGGGCTTCGGTACCGGGTTCTGGCACCCTACGATCAATCCGGAATCCCGGTTGTTCTCAGCCGGCGGCATCGCAGAGGATGCCATGGGTGGTATCTGTTCGGGTATCTCCTCCATGGGTTACCAGATGGGTGTGGGTTCTTCATATGGTGCATTTATTGCGCCGCTTAATACCATTTGTGCCAAGACACATGGTATTGGACAGCAGACACTCAGGCACCGTGTACCCGGTGAGCCCAACAAGACATTTGTGATCGTCTGTGGTCACGCGGGTGTCAAGACCGGTGAGGACGGACCAACCCATGCGGAACCACAAGCTCTCCAGGTATTGCAGGAGAACTTCCCCGGCGATGTCATGATCAGTCTCACACCATGGGATCCAAATGACCTTTGGCCATTGACCGCCGAAGCTTTGTTGCAGCGGCCGGCCGTCTTGGCTGCTTATGTGACCCGACCTTCTGAAGTGATGCTGGATCGGCCGGCGCTGGGATTGGCGCCAGCAGAAGATTCGGTGAAAGGGGTCTACAAGCTCCTTGCCGCCAATGGTAAAGCCGATGCCACCATCGTTTACCAGGGCAGTGAAGTGGCCTACGCCTTTGCGGCCCACGTGCTGCCGCGCCTGAAGGAAAAGGGTATCAATCTCGATGTCTATTACGTTTCGAGTGCAGAACTCTTTGATCGTCTGGATGAGCAGGAAAGAAAAGAGATTTATCCAAGCTCATCGGCTCAATCAGCCATGATGTTCTCGGGCTTCACGGTTGCGACGACCTACCGCTGGATCATGTCGGAGCGTGGCAGAGAGTTCACCATGTATCCGTGGAAGTCAGGTAATTTCCTTGGAAGCGGCCAGGGTGATGTCTGTCTTGAGCAGGCCGGTATGCATGCCGAGGCACAATTGGAAACCATTCAGAGGTTTATTTCAGGTAAATAGACACAATCATGGGTATTTGATCAGCCGGAATCTGCAGATTCCGGTTGGTCATTTATGCCGGATGGGACTCTCTGTTAATCTTCAGCACGTGGCTTAACCATCAGTTGGCGTTGAAACAACAGAACTGGAATATGAACCATTGAGCAAAGGTCAGGGTAATTCGTCTAAGGGTTTATTCATAACCGATTTCGACGGTACGCTTCTGCGCCCGGACGGTTCCCTCGCAAAGTGCGACCTTGATGCCCTTGAAGCCCTGACCCGATGTGGTGTCAGGACGGCAGTTGCCACCGGGCGTTCCCTTTATTCCTTCATCAACTCCCCGGGTATTGATCTTCCCGTCGACTACGTGATCTTCACGACAGGAGCCGGTGTGGTCACACAAATCGGGCAAGAGCTGTTATACCAGGTCAACATTCCATCCGGGGTGGTTGCCCGGACACTGGAGTATCTGAAAGAATCTGCGCTCGATTTTATGTTGCACCACCCCGTCGGGGAAAACCACAAGTATGTCTATCGACGGCTAAGTCCAAATAATTCGGATTTTGAAAGACGTATTGAACGATACAGAGAATTCGGAATGCCCTTGAACTCTATCCAACAGAGCGGTTTTGGCCCGGCCTCCCAATTTCTGGCCGTCGTTCCTCCTGACAGGACACACGAAGTGCTGAGCGAAGTGAAAAGGGAATTGCCCGGTTTGAGTATCGTCCGTTCCACTTCACCGCTGGATCATGAATCTACCTGGATCGAGTTTTTCCATCCCGATGTCTCAAAAAGCAAGACCGCAGCCTGGCTGGCTTCCTCTCTGAATATAGACCCCATGGATACGATGGCGGTTGGTAATGACTACAACGACCTCGATTTGCTTGAGTGGGCCGCTTATGGATATGTTGTGGAAAATGCGCCGGATGACCTCAAATGCCGTTTTCAGCAGGTCGCTTCGAATAATAACGGTGGTGTGGCCGAGGCGGTTAGCCGTTGGCTGAATGGCCGTTATATTTGAATGATAAAGTCATCAGCTGCCACACCAAAAGAAGTCAGTGTGTTTGTTCCATACAGAACCGGTCTCAGTGATCCCTGGGATTTGTGTCTTTAAGCGGCGGGTTCTCCAATAATTCAAGCACCTGGGAATGTCCTTTCTCCCGCGCGAACTTGCTTGCGGTATCACCATCCCTGTCAATGGTATTCACCGATGCACCATTGAGCAGCAGCACACGAACCACATCAACATGACCTTCAGCTGAAGCCATCATCAGCGCTGTGAACCCCTCGGTTTTGCCCTGTACATTGACCTCTGCGCCCTTACGTAACAGCAGGCCTACTGTTTCGGCGTAAGGACCGCTGGCCGAGTACAACAAGGCAGTGCGGCCATTGATGTCTTTCGCATTTACATCGGCACCCTCATCCAGCAGGAAGGCAACCACTGCAGTATGGCCGTTGAAAGCAGCCCACATCAGCGCCGTACTCTGATCCTCATTGCGCCCGTCTACCGGCGTACCTGCCGAAACGAATTTTTTAACCGCCTCCAGGTTTCCATTGAAAGCCACTTCATTGAAGACTGCCTCGAGCGTGATGTTGGGTGGTGTGTTCTGGGCCGCGAGAGGCGCACTGAATGCGCAAATCAGGGCGATTAACGGTAGGAGGTTTTTCATGGGGCCATAGTAACAAATTCTTGCGTCAATCATCCGGGGTCGACATCAATCAATATGTCAACTATGCTCTAATGGAATGAAATAATTCTCATTTACAGTAAGTGCTTCATCGACTGAACGCCAGTCGGCAACAACAATAAGCCGGTATTTAGCCGGTAGCGTCGCGGGAGCGGATACCTGTGCTTTTCAATTCACTGACGTTCGTCATTTTTTTCATCATTATTTTGATGCTCCACAACGCGCCATTTTCATGGCGGGTTAAAAAGTCCAATTTGCTGGTTGGCAGCTATATATTTTATGCGGCCTGGAATCCGCCATTTGTCATCCTGCTCTGGCTTTCCACCGTGGTGGACTGGGTGGTGGCCAACAAGCTCTACCTCGAAACACGCCAGACACGCCGGCGTATGTTGTTGTTCATCAGCATCCTGGTTAATCTCGGTATGCTTAGCTACTTCAAATATGGCGGTTTTATACTGGAGAACTTCCAGGTCATGATGGCCACCATGGGGGTTGACTACCAGGCACCCGACTGGAATATCGTGCTACCGGTGGGTATCTCGTTTTACACCTTTCAGACCATGGCCTATTCGCTGGATGTTTACCTGAAACGTGCCGCACCGGCCAAATCGTTTCTGGATTTTGCCTTGTTTGTCACCTTCTTTCCGCAACTGGTTGCGGGTCCGATCGTCCGGCCTACACAACTCATACCGCAGTTCAAACTGCCAAAGGTTGCAACGCGTCAGCAACTGACCTGGGGTTTTGCGCTGATCACCCTGGGTTTGTTCAACAAGATCGTTATCGCCGACGGCCTGCTGTCGAATGCGGCTGAAAAAGTATTTGGTGCCAGTGAAATGCTGCATCCTGTTGATGCCTGGCTGGGTACACTGGCGTTTTCAGGTCAGATATTCTGTGATTTTGCCGGTTATTCCACCACCGCCATTGGTGTGGCCCTGTGTCTTGGTTTTTCACTGCCGGACAACTTCCGTTTCCCTTATGCGGCAGTCGGGTTTTCTGATTTCTGGCGTCGCTGGCATATCTCGCTGTCTTCCTGGTTACGTGATTACCTTTATATCCCCCTGGGCGGCAACCGCAAGGGAAACCTGCGTACCTATGCCAACCTGATGACTACCATGATGCTGGGTGGTTTGTGGCATGGCGCTTCGTGGACTTTCGTGGTCTGGGGTGGTTTGCATGGCGCGTTCCTGGCAGCAGAACGCTGGCTGGCCGTGCGTTTTGGCGGCGGGCGATTCTGGAAACGCTGGGGACCACGTTTATTACTGGCGTTGATTACCTATTTCCTGGTCAATATTACCTGGGTGTTTTTCCGTGCGCAGGATTTCGCCACCGCCTGGCGGATGATTGACACCATGCTGACACTGAACATGGATGGCAAGAAAGTATTGCCAACGATCGACGTATTACAGGTGACCGGTGTGACCGTCGCCATGCTGGCCTTGCACTGGTTCATGCGTAACCGCTATTTACACGATGTCGCTGCCGCGCTGCCACGCTGGTTACTGGCCGGTGCCTGGGGTGTCATGTTGTGGCTTATCATCATTACACAGGGGCAAAGCAGTGCCTTCATCTACTTCCAGTTCTGATATGAGCGGCTCAAAAGCAGAAGCCGTTTTCGAACGTCCGATTCCGGTATTGGGCCGCAGTGCCTTGCTGGCCCTACTGATCGCAGTGGTATTGATGGTTGCGTGGGAATCCTGGGTGCGCAGCGAAGGTGTGAAACCCTCCTACCGTAATTCAGACAGCCAATGGGTTGAACAACGCCGCCGGATCAACCAGGGCGCTGGTGACGGTTGGGTATTTACGGGTTCATCACGTGTACTGTTCAATATGCAGCTTTCGGTATGGGAGCGTCTCGACCAGCGACGACCTGTACAACTTGCGCTGGAAGGAACCAGCCCGGTGACTGTGCTCGAGGGTCTGGCAGATGATGAGGACTTCACCGGTAAGGTCATTGTCGGTGTTGCGCCCGGTCTTTTCTTTTCCGGTTATGAACTTCGCCGCGGGGCGATTGACCGCTATCAGAACGAGTCACCCACACAATGGTTTGGCAACCGGGTCTCGATGCTGGCAGAACCCTATCTTGCCTTCTACGCCAATGACTTCGCCTTGCCGGCCATTTTGCGGCGACAGTCATTACCCGCCCGTGAAGGCGTAGTGTTCGATCTTGAAGTACGCAAGCTGTCCGATATGGAACGCGACCGGAATAACCGTATGTGGGACAGGCTGGTCTATGATGAGGCGTATCGTGAGTTGGCGCGAAATATCTGGGCACAGAACTGGATGCCCCTGGCTGACCTGCCGCCACCGGTGCAGGAAAAATTGCTCGAATCCCGGATGAAACAACTGGATCGTGCGATCACTGCCACCGGGAAGTTACAGGCAAAAGGAGCTGAAGTTATTTTTGTTCAAATGCCATATGAAGGCCATTACGCGGTCAGTGAAATTGACATCGCTCCACGCGACCTGACCTGGGATGTATTACTTGAGCAGACCGGTGCGCTGGGTCTACACTTTCAGGACCACGAGGAAATGCAGGGTTACTGGCTGCCGGAATGGTCACATATGACCGCTGATGAAGCCGATCGTTTTACAGAAGCGTTTTATGTCCTTGTGCAACGCGAACTTGCTGCCCGCAAGGCAGCTGGAGAGAATCCATGAATATCCTGGTCGCTGTAGACCTGTCGCCGGCGTCCTCAAGAGTCGTTGAAGCCGCCGGCAGAGTGGCAAAACTTACCGGTGCTAAAGTGTATGTGCTTCATGCCGCTGAACCTGAACCGGACTTCGTCGGTTATGACGCCGGCCCGGAGGTGGTCCGTACGCAGGTCGCTCAAGAGTTACGTCGTGAACACCGTGACGTCCAGGCGCTCGCTGAAATATTACGTAGTGATGGCCTGGATGCGACTGCATTACTGGTTCGCGGCCCGACTGTTGAAACGACACTTAAAGAAGCTGACAACCTGGAAGCGGAACTCATCGTGGTTGGAACCCATGGTCACGGTGCGGTATACGATGTGCTGATCGGCAGTTATTCCGCCGGTATTATCCGCAAGTCAAAACTGCCGGTACTGGTCGTTCCCATTCGTGATAGCTGACATTTCCTGACCTGATTCGCATCGATCAAAGAAAAACCATGACAACTGGTCTAGACTTGTTACAGGTCTGACAAAGTCAGTGACTTGTGTTGACGGTTCAAACTAATTAGAAAGGGGACGATTTTTGGCAGGCTTCCGCTATAAGGCATTCATCAGTTACAGCCACACGGACGAAAACTGGGCCCGTTGGCTTCAACACGCCCTGGAAAGTTACCGGATTCCTAAAGTCCTGGTGGGGAAACGGACCGGTTACGGTGAGATACCGGCCCGTCTGGGGACTGTTTTCCGGGATCGCGAGGATCTTTCTTCGGCAACCAGCCTTACAGAATCTGTCCAGCATGAACTCTCGTCTTCCGAATCACTTGTGGTTATCTGTTCGCCGGCGGCGGCACAGTCCCCGTGGGTGAAAGAGGAAATAAAGGCTTTCAAGGCGCTTGGCAGGGCAAACAGGATTTATGCCCTGATCGTGGACGGTGACCCGCAAAGCAGCGATCCCGCAGAGCAGTGTTTTCCTACATCCCTGGTGACTGTTGACGATGGTTCGACACAGGAACCACTGGCGGCAGACATCCGCAAGTGGGCTGATGGCAAGGTCCTGGCGAAGCTCAAACTGGTTGCCGGTATTCTTGGAATCCGTCTGGACGAATTGCGGCGAAGGGAGATGCTCCGTCGCCGTCGTAAAATAACCACGGTGGCAGTGGGTGTTTCTGCCGTTGTGCTGCTGACCACTTTTCTGTCGGTGACAGCCATAAGCAACCGCAAGGAGTCAGATCAGCGACGCGCCAACACCGAGGACCTGGTCAGTTTCATGCTGGGTAAACTGGAAGACCTGAGTCCGGTAGCTGGTCTGGATGTGCTCGACGAAGACCAGCAAGAGATGGTCCGTGTGGCGGAGCAATGGGGCTTTCAAGACCTTGATGACGAGGTATTGCTTCAGAAAGCGCTTGAATGGAGGGAAGAGGGCCTGACGGCGCGTTACGCGCGGGACAACGAGGCCGCTATGACAGCCTTCAGTCGCTCACTTGCCGCACTTGTGAATTTGTATCTTCGCGATAAAGACAACACGAACAGCCTTTTCGAGCTGGGACAGGCTGAATTCTGGGTAGGCTATACGCACCTTGACAATGGCGAGCTTGAACAGGCAGAAAAAATGATGACCTACTATGGCGTCATTGCACGGCGGCTAATCAATTCCGATCCGAAGAGTGCTGTCAACGTCATGGAGCTTTCTTACACCCTGACCAACCTGGGGGCTATTGAGACAATGCGCACAGGTGGGGACGACGACAAGGCTATATACCTCGCACAGGCCGCACTCGAATACAATCAGTTGGCGCTGGTGCTGGAACCGGATAATCAGGACAACATGACCACCATGGCCGGGTCGCATGCCTGGCTGGCTGACGCATGGCTGGGTGTATGCAGCCTGTACAAAGCCAATCAATCCCGTTTAGAAGGTATTGCTGTTGTGAAGCAGATGCTCGAGCAAAACCCGGACGACATGGAATTATTGATTGATTTGTCCCACGGCCTGGGTGGGCTTTCTCATGTTCAGTCCAGGCTAGGCCAAATGGATCTTGCAGAAGAAAACCTCAGCGCTTCGGCGACCTTGCTTGATGATGTGGCTAAGCGGGAAAACGATAAGAATGGGTATGCCTGGGACCGCCTGGTAAGGCTTGGAAGCCTGGGCCAGATGATGGTGGATACGGGTCGAATAGAAGAAGGCCGGAATCTGATTTCGGAATCAACGAGATTAATGGCGGAGCAGTATGATCCAGCCGGCAACACTTCATTTGAAAAAAAACTGGATGTGGCAATTTCCTTGAGTCACCAGTCCTCGTTGGCAATAGAAATGGAAAATACGAACGAGGCTATGACCATGAACCTTGAGGCAATTCGAATTCTGTCCGAAGTCGTGTCGGAAAGCCCGGATTATGTTAGTGGCCAGTACAGACTTGCTCACGCCCTGGTTCATTTCTGGCAGTTGCATGAGAAACTTCCACCACCCGAATGGCAGAAGCAGGTGGAGGATTATTCGCTGAGCGACCGGCCGGTCAGGAGTTGTGACCTGGCCGCCCTGGCCGCACGCCAGGCAGTGATGCGTGGAGATTTGCTATCAGCCAAATCCTATACTGACTATCTGTTAAATAAACAATACCGGGAACCGGGGTTCATGGGCTTTTGTAAGGCTTATGGATTGTGTGGTTGAGGATTCCGGTTGTTGCAGGCGTTGCAGGATGTCCTTGAAACGCGGTTCACCGCGTAGTGATTCAAAACGCGGGAATGAGTTCAGATAGATCAGCCATCCATCCCGTTCTTCCACCGCGTGCTCCAACCAGTCAAGTGCTGCCCCGGTCCTGCCGAGACCTTCATAGATATACGCGATCAGAAATGCCGGGGCATAACCCCGGTCCGGGTTTTCCCTGAGACCCATGAGTTCCTCCAGGATAGCCAGTGAGTTTGTTTCATCACCTGATTTTGCGTAGGCATAGGCCAACATGGCGAGAGTGGGTGGCATACGACCGGAGTGTTCAACCGCATAGGCAAACTTGTTTACCGCAATTTCGAAACGACCATGCATTAGTTGGATGATACCCAGGTTCCAGTGGGCGGCGATGAAGTCTGGATCCAGGGCGATTATTTCTTCATCCATCTGCTCTGCTTCGTTGTATATACCCCGTACCAGGTACTTGAAGGCGACAGAGTTCATGATCGGCAGAGACAGGGGGTCAAGCGATAGTGCAACCAGGGCTGCATTGGCTTCGCTGACAGACAGGGGGAAAGCCTGCCGGGGAGGCATGATTCCCAAATATCCCATAAAACTGTAAGCCGTTGCCAGGCCGGCATGTGGGGGTGCATAACCGGGGTCGATCGCGACAGCTTTCCGGAACGCCTCAATGCTTTGCCGGAAGCCGCCTTCATTAATGTGCGCCCAGTGATAGCGGCCTTTCAGGTAAAGATCGTACGCTTTCGGGTTGATGGGAGCACCTGTGCTGAATTGCTTATCCATGTCGGGAGTGAGTTGAATGCGCAGGGCACCGACTATGGCCCGGGCGATTGATTCCTGCAGAGAAAGTACATTTTCGAGTTTGTGGTCATATGATTCAGACCAGAGGTGGAAACCATCTTCCACGTTAATAAGTTGAGCCGTTATACGTATGCGGTCCTGATCCCGCCTGACACTTCCTTCAAGCACGGTCCTGACGTTCAGCTGTTGACCAATATTACGAATATCCCGGTCTGTTCCTTTGAAAGCAAAAGCTGAGGTGCGCGCAGTGACATGCAGGTTTCTGACCTTCGCCAACGCGCCGATCAGTTCTTCGGTCAGACCGTCGCTGAAATACTCATCCTCGGTATTTGGACTCATGTTGACAAACGGCAGGACCGCGATGGATTTGTCCGCAAGCTGTGATTTCCTGGTCTCGGTCATCTGCTCGGTGACAGCTTCGGTCGTAATCTGCACCAACTCTGCTTCGCGCGATGGTTCAAGCACGAACTTGTCGTATGCAAAGTAACCCAGTGACAGTGCCAACGATATGATAATGACACTATCAAGCTTTTTGTCCGTATGCCGTCCAGGCACAACCGATCGGTCGATATCCTTCTCGAGTTTGAAACCCTCTGGTGTTAGCTCAAAGACCCAGGAAAAAAATCAGTGCCAACGGGAAACCAATCGCCAGTAGCGTGACAACCAAACGGACCGCGTCATCAGAAAAACCATACAAAGGGAAGAGTGTCTGTGCCACTTCGATGAGCAACCACGCGCCAGCCAGGTAGGCCGCAGCGACACGAAAAACGTTGCGTTGCTTGAGTTCCTTGAAAAGCGACATAAGCCGTGGTTTGTTGTTTTTACGTAAATATAAGCCTACGCTTGTGCACTGGGCGCTGCAATCACAAACCAGCAGTAGCTAATTAAGACAGTCAGGAGGCCGTTCTGAGCACCGCCGTTCCTCACTGTTATCAGCCCTGCGCTGCAATGTGCACAAGTTGACAGATTAATGTCTATTCGTTCGCCGCACACCCTATATTCATTTCATCGGGTTATTCGGGTGCTCGGTCCAGTTCAGGTAGGGCAGGCCGTTATCGACTTCATTCATGCTGATACATTTTGGTACCGGGCAGACCAGGTAGCAGAGATTGCAGCCGACACACTCTTCATCAATCACCGTGTAGGTACGCTTGCCGTTTTCGTCTTTGGAAGCGCTGATCGCCTGGTGTGAAGTGTCCTCACAGGTAATATGGCACAGGCCGCACTCGATGCACGTTTCCTGGTCAATGGCGGCGATGGTTTTGTAGTTCAGATCAAGGTACTGCCAGTCGGTGACGTTGGGAATAGCGGCACCACGGAAATCCTCCAGGGTGGTGTAGCCCTTTTCATCCATCCAGTTATTCAGTCCGTCAACCAGGTCATCAATGATGCGAAAGCCGTAACGCATCGCTGCCGTGCAGACCTGCACACTGCCGCAACCCAGTGAAATGTATTCCGCCGCATCACGCCAGTCGCCGATACCGCCAATGCCCGAGATGGGCAGGTTCCTGGTGTGCGGGTCGCGGGCGATCTCGGAGACCATGCTCAGCGCGATGGGTTTTACCGCCGGTCCGCAATATCCACCGTGAACACCTTTGCCTGCCACCGTCGGAGTCGGTGCCATGATGTCGAGGTCGATGGAGACGATGGAATTAATGGTATTGATCAGCGATACGGCATCTGCACCGCCGTCAAAGGCAGCACGGGCAGGCCGCCTGATATCCGAAATATTGGGTGTCAGTTTGACGAAAACCGGCAAATCCGTATGTATCTTGCACCACTCGGTCACTTCCTGGATGTATTCGGGAACCTGGCCAACAGCGGCACCCATGCCACGTTCGCTCATGCCATGCGGACAGCCAAAATTCAGTTCAACACCGTCACAGCCGGTTTGCTCCACTTTTTTCAGGATATCTTTCCAGGCCTGCTCGTTGCAGGGCACCATCAATGAGACCACCAGTGCCCGGTCCGGCCAGGCTTTTTTAACTGCGGTAATTTCATCCAGGTTGATCTGCAATGGCCGGTCGGTGATTAATTCGATGTTGTTAAAACCCATCATGCGCTGGCCGCTGAAATCCACCGAGCCGTAGCGTGAACTGACATTGACTATCGGCGGACCATCTTCACCCAGGGTTTTCCAGACCACACCACCCCAGCCTGCCTCAAAAGCCCTTTCGACATTGTAGCGTTTGTCTGTGGGTGGCGCGGATGCCAGCCAGAAGGGGTTAGGTGAGGAAACTCCGGCAATTTTACAACTAAGATCAGCCATGATTCAGGGTCTCATTGATACTTATGGCGGCGATTTTGCCATCCTGTACCGCGGTGACGGTCAGGTCCTTGCCCGCTGTGCAGTCACCACCTGCCCAGACGTCCGGCAGGCTGCTGCGTTGACACTCATTCACCTTGATGCGGCCATGTGATGTTTCAGGTTTTTCATCACCGTCAAGCGGTGTGGCGTCGAGTGCCTGGCCGATTGCCTTGAATAACTGGTCAACCGGCAAAGCGAAAATTTCACCGGTGCCTGTCAGCCGGCCATTGGCATCTTTTTCGGTGTATTCAAATTCTATAGCGTTCAGTTGATCATCGCGGGTCAGGATGCGATGGGGTCGTGCATGTGTGCGAATCAGCACGCCGTTGGTCTGGGCCACTTGCTGCTCATACTCCGTGGCACCCATTTCATCCAATCCGCGGCGATAGACCATGGTGACCGATTCTGCACCCAGTTTCTTGATTTGAACCGCCATATCGATGGCCGTGTTACCACCGCCTATCACAACTACCTGGCGGCCGACAGGCAGCGTTGACAGATCTTCCTGGCGTATGAGTTCGATAAATTCAACTGCGTTGTAAACACCATCGACCGCTTCGTTTTCTATGCCCAAAGCGTTGACGGCATTTTGCCCGAGACCGATAAAGACGGCGTCGTAATCCCGCCGCAATTCCGCCAGGTCAAAATCCTCGCCAAGGGTCTTGCCCGTCACCATGTTGATGCCGCCAATATCGAGGATAAATGCAACTTCCCTGGCGGCCCGGTCATCCAGCATTTTATAAGCGGCGAGTCCGTACTCGTTCAGACCGCCGGGCTCATTACGGGATTCGAATATCGTCACGCTATGACCGAACATTGAGAGGCGGTGTGCACAGGACAATCCGGCGGGCCCTGCACCAACAACAGCAATGGATTTACCGGTCTCGGGTCCCGCCTCATATGGCTGGATTCCACGCTCGAACATGAAGTCAGTGGCGTAGCGCTGTAACTGCCCGATCACCACCGGCTTTTCTTCCGAGGTATTTTTGACACAGACCTGTTCGCATAACTCCTCCACCGGGCAGACATTGCCGCAGGTGTTGCCCATGATGTTTTCGCTGAGGATGGTTTTGGCTGCGCCGGTGATATTGCCGCTGGCGATCTTGCGTATGAACCCCGGAATGTCGATGCCGGTCGGGCAGGCCTCAATGCAGGGTGCGTCATGGCAGAACAGGCAACGTGCCGATTCCTGGATGGCCTGAAGCTCAGTCAGTGGTGTATGCAGTTCGGAAAAATTCCGGCTGATTTCTTCAGGATCAAGACGCGCGCAACGGATATCAGCATTCATCAGACACGATTCCTCATCAATACGTAATAGACCAGGCTGGAAATGCCAAGACCTATAAACCAGGCGTAGTTATACAGGTTGACGACAAAACCACTACCGGAATACAGACCGACATTGGCCAGGAAGCCGGGGATATTGGGCAAAACACCAATCACGAGTGCAACGATCGCCACCGGATTGAAGCCGGCATAAATCCCTTTGCTTCGGTACAGGTCCTCCACGTTGAGTTCAGTTTTCCGGATCAGGAAATAGTCGACAAGGATAATACCGATCACGGGTCCCAGCAGGGCGGAGTAACCAATGAGCCAGGTAAAAATATAACCACTGGGGTCAGCAATCAGTTTCCACGGCATGATCAGGATACCGATGATGCCGGTGATATAACCACCGCGTTTGAAGTCGATTTTTGACGGCATCATGTTGGAAAAAGCATTGGCCGGACCCACCACGTTGGCGGCGGCATTGGTTGAAATGGTGGCGATAATAACCGCGATCATTGAGAAGAAAACCAGCGTATGGGATTCAAATCGCCGCACCAGCACGACCGGGTCCCAGATGGCTTCACCGAAAATAATGATGGTCGCACTGGTAACGGCCACACCGATAAAAGCAAACAGGGTCATGGTGCTCGGCAATCCGGATAGCTGTCCGATAACCTGCGCGCGCTGACTGCTTGCGTAGCGGGTGAAATCGGAAATGTTCAGGGTCAAAGTAGCCCAGAATCCGACCATGGCGGTCAGACTGGGCCAGAATAGATCCCAGAACTCGGAGGAACTCTGGAATTTGGAACCGGCCTGCAACATCGGGCCGAAACCGTTGGCGCCCTGGTAGGCCCAGACCAGCAGGGCCAGTCCACAGAGTAACAGGAAGGGTGCAGCCACGTGCTCAAGGATACGTATTGAATTGATACCCTTCCAGATCAGCCAGATATTCATCGCCCAGAACAACATGAAACAGGCGAACTGGATCAGGCTGACACCGACCCAGTCCGGCATCATGGCCGGACCATCCGCCACCACCGGCCAGATAATCAAGACGATGGTATAAATGGCAGCCCCACCGATCCAGGTCTGTATCCCAAACCATCCGCAGGCGACAATGGCCCGTAACAGGGACGGGATGTGCGAGCCGCGCACACCGAATGACGCACGCGCAAATACCGGAAAAGGAATACCGTATTTTGTTCCTGCATGACCTGAAAGGGACATTGGCACGAAAACGATCAGGTTTCCCAACAGCACGGTCCACATGGCCTGCTGCCAGCTCATACCGCCATCGATCAGCGATGCCGCGATCATGTAGGACGGAATATTGACCGCCATACCCACCCAAAGGGCAAAGAAGCTGATGGCTTTCCAGTCACGTTGACTTTCGGGTACCGGAGCGATATCCGCATTACTGAGATCCAGTTCCGGTTCCAGGTGACTGACCAGGTGCTCCAGGCTCACTTGTCTATAGTTCCGTCAGTACACCGTAGGTTTCAGGCCGCCGGTCGCGATAGAACTGCCATGTGTTGCGGACTTCCCGAATCAGGTCGAAGTCCAGGTCGGCGATGACCATCTCGTCTTCGGTTTCACTGGCCTGGGCCACGATCTGACCACGCGGGTCGGCAAAGTAGGATGAGCCGTAAAAGCGACCGATATTCCATGGTGCTTCTTCACCGACACGGTTGATTGCTGCTATGAAATAACCGTTGGCAGCGGCATGGGCCGGTTGCTCAAGCTCCCACAGGTATTGGGACAGGCCTGCGACGGTGGCGGACGGGTTGAACACGATTTCCGCGCCGTTTAAACCCAGGCAGCGTGCGCCATCCGGGAAGTGTCGGTCATAACAGATATACACACCCACTTTTCCATAAGCCGTGTCGAACACCGGGTAACCGAGGTTGCCGGGTTTAAAAAAGAATTTTTCCCAGAAACCCGCAACCTGCGGAATATGATTTTTTCGGTATTTTCCAAGGTATGTCCCGTCAGCATCAATCACTGCGGCGGTGTTGAAGTAGACCCCGGTCATATGCTCTTCATAAATGGGTACAACGATGACCATATTGTATTTGCGTGCGTATTCACACATCAGTTGTGTGGTCGGGCCATCGGGTATCGCTTCTGCCGCGTCATACCATTTGACGTCCTGTGAAGGACAGAAATAGGGTCCGGTAAAGATCTCCTGGAAGCACAACATCTGTACACCTTTTTCACCCGCCTCTGAGATGAAGGGAATATGTGCTTCAATCATCGCCTTGCGATGTGCCTCTACACTCTCATCACCGTGTAATTTATTGGCCATCTGGACGATCGCTGCTTTCACAATTCTGGACATAAGTTTCTCTCCGTAGGATGGGTTGTTTTTTAACCCACCGTTTGCGATATCAAAGCTTTCTGGTGAGTTAAAAAACAACCCACCCTACGTTCTTTTTTTCCCATCTGTGATATTAAGTATAGGAATTAAATGGCGGACGTTTCAGGTATTTGCCAAAACCTTCACCAACAAACGCTTTTCCTTCATCAATCGCGACGGTGCCACGCAGGATGGTCGTTCGGGTTTTACCCTGGACCTGCCAGCCCTCGTAGGCATTGTAGTCTACGTTCATATGATGGGTGTCGGCGGAAATCGCGTGTTCGAACTCGGGGTCAAAAATGACGATGTCAGCATCAGACCCAACCGCAATAGTGCCTTTTCGAGGGAAAAGGCCGAAAATTTTGGCCGCACCGGTCGAGGACATTTCAACAAACTTGTTCAGTCCGATCCGGCCTTTTGCGACACCCTCGCTGTAAAGCAGCTCAAAACGGTTTTCGATACCGGGTGCGCCATTGGGGATCTTCGAGAAGTTATCCTTGCCCATGGCTTTTTGATCCATGCAAAACGGGCAATGATCGGTGGCCACATGATGAACAAGGTTCTGGTTCATACCGGCCCATAAGGCTTCCTGATCCTTTTTCTTGCGTAGCGGCGGGCTCATAACCACCTTGGCGCCTTCAAAGCCTTCCCTGAAATAAAAGGAATCATCCAGTAACAGGTACTGGATACAGGTTTCAACATGTACTTTCTGATTTCTAAGGGTGGCCGCCTTGACCTTCGCAAGGGTTTCCTCGCAAGTGGTATGCACGATATAGAACGCGCAACCGGTTTCATAGGCCAGGTCAATCGCACGGCCGGCGGCTTCGGCTTCGCAAATGGCCGGTCGTGAGAGAACGTGGTATTTCGGTGCGGTATTGCCGGCTGCAAGATTCCGCTGGATGTTGCTGTCGATCATGTCGCCGTTTTCCGTATGCGCGGTGACGATACCGCCCAATTCAACCAGTTCCTGCATCAATTCATACATTTGCCGGTCATCGATCATCAGGGCACCCTTATAGGCCATAAAGACCTTGAACGAATTAATACCGTGCTCATTAATAACGCCGGGAAGCTCTTTACGCGTGTCGTCATTAAAATCAGTCACGGCGCAATGAAAAGCGTAATCTCCCACCGCATGACCGTCGGCTTTTTCATGCCAGTCTTCAATTGCGGCTTCGAGGCTATCGCCCTGGGTCTGGATAGCGAAATCAATGATGGTCGTGGTGCCACCGTGTAACCCGGCCAGCGTTCCGCTCTCAAAAGAGTCACTGGCATGGGTGCCCATGAACGGCAACTCCATATGGGTATGGGCGTCTATGCCACCCGGGAACAGGTAACAGCCGGTGGCATCAATCTCCCGGTCGGCCGAAACATCCAGCTGTGCACCAATCATGGAGATCAATTCCCCCTCGATATACACATCGGCCTGGTAATGGTCAGTGGCGGTAACAACGGTACCATTTTTGATTAACAATGAGCTCATGTTCATGCCTCCCGAAAAGGGGTCAGGTTAAATTAAACCTGTATAGGGTTAATAGAGGCCAGGACTTCGGCTTGATTCAACCTGACCTCTTTCTATTTGATTCAGGGTACCATGATAGAAGATTAAATCGCAGGGCGTCCAGATGGATCAATTTCTCAAAGCCGCATTTGATGAGGCGAACAAGGGTTTAAAGGAAGGTGGTATTCCGATCGGTTCGGTCATCGTTCATCAGGGGGAGATTATCGGCAGGGGGCACAACCGCAGGGTTCAACAGGGTAGTGTGGTATTACATGGTGAAATGGATGCGTTTGAAAATGCCGGCCGCCAGCCAGCCAGCGTCTATCGTGAGTCTACGCTGTACACGACCTTGTCACCCTGCGCCATGTGCAGCGGTGCAATACTGCTTTATGGCATACCGAGGGTCATCGTCGGGGAAAACCTCACCTTTATGGGTGAGGAAGAATTATTGCGTTCCCGGGGCGTGGCTGTTGAGGTGGTACAGGATGATACTTGCGTGCAAATGATGAAAACCTTCATCACCGAACGCCCGGACCTCTGGAATGAGGATATCGGGGTGTAATGTTACCTGGCGGGGGAGGGGAGCGATTATTCGCAATCGCCGACTCTTTCCCCTGTCCAGACCATTTCGAAGCCCATCGTCTGACCGTTGAACTCCGTGCTCATGGAGCCGTTTCCGCTGATCGTATCTCCGCTTGAGGTGAATTCCCATTGACCGTCCATCACCGGACCACCACCGGTTGAGCAACTGATTGACCACCGGGCCGTATTCCCTTCCACGGCCACATCGGAAATAGTGCAGGGGTTCTCCTTGTCCAGGTTGAAGCTCTCAGGACTGAGTTCATCATCTTCAATGCATTCTTTGACCGTTGTGCTGCGTGGTTGAGGCATCATGGTCATGGTCATGGTCGAGGTCATTTCCCACATCCCCGGATCAATGGAGACACCTTCGGCACTGGCGGTGCCGGCAAACATTAGGGTAGCAAGACCTGTCAGGAAAATTTTAAAGCGCATAGAAACCCCCAAAACAATATTTGATGAACTACCGGGACATCAATTCTAAATGATGTTTATTTAAAAAACCCCAATAATTATCTCCAAAGTGCATATGTATTTTGAGACAGGTGTTTTCGGTTTTGTGATTAGCCATAATAGCCCCATGAGAAAACAGAAAATGGGTAACAGCGGCTTAATGGCTTCACCCCTTGGTTTGGGTTGTATGGGTATGTCTGAATGGTATGGGCCGACCAATGATAAAGAGTCACGGGCTACGATTAAACTGGCTTTCGAGAGGGGGCTCAATTTTTTCGATACTGCAGATGTTTATGGCAACGGACATAACGAAACACTGCTGGGAAGCGCCGTCAGGGAATTTCGACAGGATGTTATCCTCGCCACAAAGTTCGGCTTTCTTCCCAACGAGGCTGGTTTGAATGGCCGCCCCGAATATGTCAAGAAAGCCTGCGATGCCAGCCTGACCAGGCTTGGAACGGATTACATTGATCTATATTATCTGCACCGGATCGATCCCGAGGTACCACTGACAGAAACCGTTGGTGCCATGGCTGATCTTGTCGGCGAAGGAAAAGTCAGGTACCTGGGGCTTTCTGAAGTTTCCGCTGCCAGTTTGAAAAAAGCCGGTTTGGTGCACCCCATCACTGCCCTGCAGTCTGAATACTCTATCTGGGTCCGGGATATTGAAACAGAAATCATCCCGGCCTGTCGTGAGTCGGGCGTTGCGCTGATCCCTTATAGCCCGCTGGGCAGGGGCTTTTTGACGGGAAAACTCAATAACACCGATCAATTTGGCGATGCCGATTACCGCAAGGATATTCCGTTATTTCAGGGCGGGAATTTTGAAGCCAACCTGGGTATCGTCAAGGAACTGGAAGATATTGCGAGTACCAAAAATTGCAAGACAAGCCAGGTCGCCCTGGCCTGGCTAAATGCACAGGGTGATGACGTTTTTCCGATTCCCGGGACCAAGCGAAGAATTTATCTTGAAGAAAATATGGCGTCTTTACAGATCACGCTAACCGCCGATGAACTCAACAGAATTAACCGGGTTTCACAACTGGTTCAGGGTAATCGAAAAAATGACGCGGGAATGAAACTGGTAGACCGATAAACTAGCCCAGTTGACTGTGCAAGCGGGCATCGAACCCTCTGAAATGCTGACTAAACCAGTTTGACAGCCAGCTAATTAACAGCTCTTTGCCTCTATCCGGATCCTCATTGAAATGAAAAATCAGATCGTGAATTTGATCCAGCAGGCGTTCGTGGTCTTCCCTGTGTGCCTCAAATTCAGCAAAGCCGGCTTCTTGCATCAGGAGTTCCTCGAGCGCGAAATGAGCTGAAAAATCGGACTGGAGTTCATCAAGCATGGACTCTATTTTTTCTGTGTATACTGGCAGGCTGATCTGTTCATAGAGATGATTGATCTGGACGATCAGGGCTTGATGCTCTTGATCAATCGAAGCATTGCCTACAGAAAAATCCTCTATCCACTCAATCTGTGTCATAAGCCTTCAACCCCTAAGATAAATCATTTTTACATGTGATCACCATGACCGCATTGTTTTGAAACTCTGACGGGGTCGTATTATACAGAATCCTGTGGTCAATGCGGAGTGTCCTGTGATGAAGCTCCACCGTCAATTGAAAAGAAAACCTGGAAAGCGGTGATTCGCTTTCCAGGAAATGACACCTGTTCAGATGGTGCCGATCGAGGAGTTCTGTCGGTTGGCAGATGTGAGTAGCTTGTATCTGACTGGATGAATGGATTATATATTATAATATTCTAAATTAGAATATCCTAATATAAATAAGTTGAAGATTTTTTATTGAAGATAAGTACACCATGTCCAATATGGCAGGAAGATCATTATCGGGTCAATGATACCGTCTATACACCCGGCTCAAAAGGTGCCTTTGAGGTGTGCTTCAAACTCTGTTTCGGGCCTGGTGTATGCAGGCCTTAATTAAGTGCTGGGTGTTAGTTCCGCGCAACTTCAATCCTGGTTACACGCTGAAACCCCCGGGGTAACTTATGACCGCGTTTGGCACGTTCCCCCCTGAAATGCTCAAGGTCTTTTTTGCCGATTCGCAGGTACCGTTGACCGGCCCAGACCAGAATTTCTTCGCTTTGAGCGACGATCACCATGCCAATCATGTATTCCTCACCGGCTTTCAGACGTTTGGGAGGAATATTGATCAGTTTATTACCCTTGCCCTTTGAAAGCTCCGGTAAATCGCTCAACGGGAATGCCAGCAGGTAACCGTCCGATGTGACACAGGCAATGGTATCAGCATCGGCGGAGCCAATGATCGCCGGCTCGACAGGTGTCGAATCACCGGGTAGCGAGATCATGGCCTTGCCGGCTTTCATTTTACTGTGCAGGTTGGTGATTTCAGTCACAAAGCCATAACCAAATGAACTGGCCAGCACGAGTTTTTGCTGCGCTTCACCAGTGATGGCGTAGAGGAACTGGTTGCCTTCACCCGGTGAAAAACGACTGGTTAGAGGTTCACCAAGACCGCGGGCAGAAGGTAGTGAGTGAGCCGGTAATGAATAGGCCCGTCCGGATGAATCCAGGAATACGGCCTGCTGGTTGCTACGGCCCCTCGCGGCATGCTGGTATTCGTCCCCGGCTTTGTAATTAAGTGTAGAAGCGTCGATTTCGTGGCCTTTTCCAAGCCTTACCCAGCCGGATTTGGACAACACCACTGTGCAGGGTTCTGATGGGACCAGGTCTTCCTGTTTTAAGGCCTGTGAAGCCTCGCGCTCATTCAGCTGTGAGCGCCTGTCATCACCGTATTTCTTGGCATCTTCCAACAGCTCATTTTTGACCAGCGTTTTCATTCGCTGTTTTGAGCCCAGCGTCGTTTCGAGGTACTCACGCTCTTCTGCAAGCTCAGCCTGTTCACCGCGAATTTTCATTTCCTCAAGCCGGGCAAGATTTCTCAGCTTTAATTCAAGGATGGCTTCAGCCTGTGTGCCGGTAATGTCGAAATGACTCATCAGCACCGGCTTTGGCTTGTCCTCGGTGCGAATGATGTGGATTACCTCGTCGATATTTAAAAACGCAATTAACAAACCTTCGAGAATATGCAGACGATCCACCACCTGGTCGAGACGAAATTCCAGTCTGCGTGTGACCGTGTCCAGCCGGAATTTCAGCCATTGCTTCAACAGGTTCCGCAGGTCCAGCACTTGCGGCTTGCCCGCATTGCCAATGATGTTCATATTGACGCGGTAATTGTGCTCAAGATCCGTGGTGGCAAACAGGTGATTTAACAATTGCTCGATATCAACCCGGTTGGAGCGCGGTACGATCACCAGGCGGGTCGGATTCTCGTGATCCGACTCGTCTCTCAGGTCTTCGACCATCGGCAGTTTCTTGGTCTGCATTTGCGCAGCGATCTGTTCAAGTACCTTGGCAGGGGATACCTGGTGCGGCAGTGCAGTCACCACGATATCGGGACCTTCTTTTTCCCACACGGCACGCATCTTGATGGAACCGTGACCGCTCTCATACATTTTAAGGATATCTTCCCTTGGTGTAATGATTTCTGCATCGGTCGGGAAGTCAGGTGCCAAAATGTGCTCGCATAGCTCCGCTACCGTCGCCTTGGGTTCGTCCAGTAAACGGATACAGGCGCTGACGACCTCACGCAGGTTATGTGGCGGAATATCGGTGGCCATACCCACGGCAATACCGGTGCTGCCGTTCAGAAGAATATTGGGCAGACGTGCCGGCAACAATGTCGGCTCTTTCAGTGTTCCATCAAAATTGGGTGCCCAGTCAACCGTGCCCAGGCCCACCTCTGCCAACAGGGTTTTTGCATAGGGTGACATACGTGATTCGGTGTAGCGCATTGCCGCAAACGACTTTGGGTCATCGGGTGAACCAAAATTGCCCTGACCGTCAATCAGCGGGTAACGATAGGAAAAAGGCTGCGCCATTAAGACCATTGCCTCGTAACAGGCGGAATCACCGTGCGGGTGGAATTTGCCGAGTACATCACCCACGGTACGAGCAGATTTTTTGTGTTTTGAGGCTGAACTTAAACCCAGTTCACTCATCGCGTAAATAATGCGTCGCTGCACCGGTTTGAGGCCATCACCAATGTGCGGAAGCGCGCGGTCCAGTACCACGTACATGGAGTAATCCAGGTAGGCTTTTTCGGCGTATTTCCTGAGTGGCAGTTGTTCGTGTTCGGAAAAGCTTTGTGTGATTTCGTTCATTCTTTGATCCAAAGAGGATTCTTTTGGGAGGCCCCGGTGTGGGTGACCACTCCTGAGACACGCCGTGAATACATCCCTATAGGCTCTGTCACCGACGTCCTGTCGGTGAAGGTCTCATGAGTGGTCACCCACCCCTGGGCCTTGTGCAAAACCGAAATAACCTGGTTTCTACGTGATGTAGTTTGTAGTCTCATGTGCTTGCAAGATCACCTTTGTCTTCCAACCATGCCTTTCGGTCCGATGCACGTTTCTTACCCAATAGCATATCCATTACTTTTGTAGTTTTACTGTCGTCGTCTATCGTCAGTTGCACAAGGCGGCGGGTATCCGGGTCAATTGTGCTTTCGCGCAATTGCAGCGGGTTCATTTCACCCAGGCCTTTGAAACGGGTCTCTAGAATCTTGCCCTTCTTTTTCTCGGCGGCGATGACATCCATTATTGCCTGGCGTTCCTCTGCATCCAGCGCATAATGGATTTCCTTGCCAACATCGATCCGGTACAACGGTGGCATGGCGACAAATACATGACCGGTTTCGACCAGTGCGTGGAAGTGCTTCAGAAACAGTGCACATAACAGCGTCGCGATATGCAGGCCGTCCGAGTCTGCATCGGCGAGAATAATGACTTTGCCGTAACGTAGCTCTGAAATAACGTTGGAGCCCGGATCGACACCGATGGCCACGGAAATGTCATGGACTTCCTGGTTGGCCAGAACCGCATCGGACTCGACCTCCCAGGTATTGAGGATCTTGCCGCGCAAAGGCAGGATGGCCTGGTACTCTCGGTTGCGGGCCTGTTTTGCTGAACCACCCGCTGAATCACCCTCGACCAGGAATAACTCTGTCAGGGACAAATCCTGGCTGGTGCAGTCTGCCAGCTTGCCGGGCAGGGCGGGGCCTGAAGTGATTTTCTTACGAACCACCTGGCGGTTTTTCTTCATGCGTTTCTGCGCATTGCTTACCGCAAGGGTCGCGATGGCTTCACCATCAGCGATGTTCTGATTGAGCCAGAGACTGAAAGCGTCTTTTACCACACCTGAAACAAAGGTGGCGGTGGCACGGGATGATAATCGCTCCTTGGTCTGACCGCTAAATTGCGGATCGGTCATCTTGATTGACAGGATATAGGCGATACGATCCCAGATGTCATCCGGTGCCAGACGCACACCACGCGGCAGCAGGTTATGCATTTCACAAAACTCACGCAGGGCTTCAACCAGACCGGTGCGCAAACCGTTGACATGTGTGCCGCCCTGTACCGTTGGGATCAGGTTGACGTAACTCTCCTGCAACTGGCCGCCTTCAGGCAACCAGCATAACGCCCAGCTGACTTCTGAGTCGGTTCCTTTCATATCACCGGTGAACGGGTGAGCGGGTAGTCTTGTTATTCCCAGAGTTTCGTTATGCAGGTAGTCCTCGAGACCCTGGTTAAACTGCCATTCCTCTTTTTCGCCGGTTTTGGCAACACACAGCGTGACATGTAAACCGGGGCATAGCACGGCCTTGGCGCGTAACAGGTGTCGTAAAGACTTGTAGGAAATTTTTGGGCTGTCAAAGTATTTCGGGTCAGGCCAGAAACGGATACGTGTACCCGTGTTGCGCTGACCAACGGATCCGACAACTTTTAAGTCACTGACTTTCAGGCCGTCCTGGAGAGCCATGTGGTATTCCTGGCCATCCCTTTTCACCCAGATTTCAAGATCGGTCGACAAGGCATTGACCACCGACACGCCGACACCATGCAAGCCGCCGGCGAACTGGTAGTTCTCATTGGAAAATTTACCACCCGCATGCAAACGGGTGAGGATCAGCTCGACACCGGCGATCCCATGTTCGGGGTGGATATCAACCGGCATACCACGGCCGTTGTCGACGACTTCAACCGAGCCGTCTTCATGCAATGTGACTTCGATGTCTTTGCAGTAACCCGCGAGGGCTTCATCGACACTGTTGTCGATGACCTCCTGTATTAGATGATTGGGCTGGCTGGTATCGGTGTACATGCCGGGGCGGCGTTGTACGGGTTCTAGACCGGTCAGGACTTCAATATCCCGGGCCTGGTACTGTTTGTTCATTTAGCTCCGTTATCCGGTAAGGTTTTTGTACGCGAACTGTTTACAGAACAGGAAATTCTATTCAGGCAAGTGTTAAGCCTCAAGTGTTAATCATCCTGAATTTTACTCAGGATTTCAATCTGATTTATGACCAAAGTTAAACCCGACGGTCCATGTGACTGCTGCCGTACCGAGAATCTGGATTTCGGTAAAGACACGTTTATATTTTAAACCGAAAGAGGGCACAATCGCCGGTGCAACACCGAGGCCGTTTGCGGGGATTTTATCTTCGTACGGTTCTTTATAACCATGCAAAAATCCGCCCGTCAACTTGAAGTAGGACCAGTCGGTTTTGAATAAGGGCCATGAGTAGCCTGCATACAGGTACTGACTGGGCTGGCCAAATGAGTTTTGAAAATAAGCGAAGCCATATATCCACCCTTTGGTGGTTTCAAATTCCAGGTCAAGCAGTTTGGAATTACTGACGTGATCCGGGTCGGAACTCCAGTGATGTGTGTACAGGGAGGTCTGAAAGCGCCATTCGGCAATTTCCATTGCACTGGCGCCTCCTGCAGCCAGCAGCATGAACCCGGTTAAAACGGCTAATCCGAGAAATTTTACGGGTGAATTTGTGCGGCCCATCTGGCGGGCCGTTTGCGTGGTACAAGGGTTCATTTAAATTCTTTTTACACAAGGTGAGAATAAGCTGCACTTTTTAACACAGATTGCATTTGGCATAAAGAAGAACAATTCTTTGGTCGCCATATACACGGCCGGTACGTATAATGGTGTTCCAGAACTATTTCAAACTCTAAGCAGGTTCTGGCATGACATCATTTATCTTCGTTACCGGCGGCGTTGTCTCTTCATTGGGCAAGGGATTATCTGCGGCTTCACTGGCCGCCATCCTTGAGACACGTGGTCTGAAAGTCACCATGGTCAAGCTTGACCCCTATATCAATGTTGATCCGGGCACCATGAGTCCGTTCCAGCATGGTGAGGTTTATGTGACCGAGGACGGCGCTGAAACCGACCTCGATCTGGGTCACTACGAGCGATTTATCAGCACGCGTATGAGTCAGCTGAATAACTTCACTACCGGTCGTATCTACAATAACGTCATTGCCCGTGAACGCCGTGGTGATTATCTTGGTGGCACCGTCCAGGTGATACCGCATATAACCGATGAGATCAAAAAGAACGTGGTGAAAGCCGCCGAGGGTTTTGATGTGGCCATGATAGAGATCGGTGGTACGGTGGGTGATATCGAATCACTACCGTTCCTTGAAGCGATCAGGCAGCTGGGTGTTGAATACGGCAGACAGGCCCTGTTCATGCACCTGACATTGGTGCCCTATCTGAAAGCCGCGAACGAGATCAAGACAAAACCCACCCAGCATTCTGTTAAGGAACTGCGGTCAATCGGTATTGCTGCTGATGTGATCCTTGCCCGTTGTGAACGGGATATTTCCGAGGAAGAGCGTGCCAAGATCGCCCTGTTCACCAATGTGCCCGTGGAGGCAGTCATCACTGCCCTGGACGCACGGGAAAGCATTTATGAAATTCCATTGCTGCTACATGAGCAGGGGCTGGACGATATTGTCATAGACCGTTTGGGTCTTGAGGCCGGTGAGGCCGATCTGTCACGCTGGGCGGAGGTGGTCGACAGGTTGAGCCACACCGAACATGAGGTGACCGTGGCCCTGGTTGGTAAATATGTCGACCATGCAGATGCATATAAATCACTGACAGAGGCGATCACACATGGTGGATTGCGGCATCGCATCAATGTCAACATCCTCAGGGTCGAAGCCGAGCAGGTAGAGGAGGAAGGCATCGAATGTCTCAACGGCGCTGATGCGATCGTGGTTCCGGGCGGCTTTGGTGAGCGCGGTTTTGAAGGCAAGGTAATGACCATACGCCACGCCCGTGAAAACAATATTCCCTACCTTGGCATTTGTTATGGTATGCAGGCGGCCGTGGTTGAGTTCGCACGTAATGTATGTGGTCTTGAGGACGCCAACAGCACTGAAATCGACGAGGGTACCAGCGCGCCGGTCATCGGTCTGATCACCGAATGGCTGGATGCTTCAGGTAATGTAGAAACGCGTTCGGAAGAGTCTGACCTGGGTGGAACCATGCGTCTGGGTGGCCAGCGCTGCCGCTTGCGGCCCGGCTCCCTGGCCCATCGCCTGTATGGTCAGGACATCATAACCGAGCGTCACCGCCACCGTTATGAATTCAATAATCATTATCGCGATATTCTGCAGAAGAACGGTATGGTTCTATCCGGCCATTCAATGGATGAGACACTGGTCGAAATCGTTGAAATTCCTGACCACCCATGGTTCCTGGGTTGTCAGTTCCATCCTGAGTTCACTTCCTCACCACGCGACGGTCACCCCCTGTTTACCGGGTTTATCGAAGCGGCGCTGAAATCGAAGCAAGGTGCATTGCCTGCGGAAGTTGCCAGTCTGTGAAGTTGTGTGGATTTGAAGCAGCCCTGGATCGGCCCTTTTTTCTGATTGCCGGTCCCTGCGCGATTGAATCAGAGCAGTTGGCACTGGACACAGCCTTCCAGTTAAGGGAAATAACTGCCCGACTGGATATACCGTTCATCTATAAGTCTTCATTCGACAAGGCCAACCGTTCGTCCATCGACAGTTACCGTGGCCCGGGAATGGAAGAAGGCCTGCGGATACTGCAAAAGGTAAAAGACGAGACGGGTGTGCCGGTTTTGACCGACGTGCATGAGGATACCGATATTCAGACAGTTGCCGAAGTTGTCGATGTATTACAGACCCCTGCGTTTTTATGCCGTCAAACCAACTACATCACACGGGTTGCCAGTGCCGGTTTACCGGTGAACATCAAGAAGGGCCAGTTTTTATCACCCTGGGAAATGAAAAATGTATCCGACAAGGCAAAGAGCACCGGTAATGAACAGATCATGGTCTGTGAACGGGGTGCTTCATTCGGTTACAACAACCTGGTTTCAGATATGCGTTCGCTGGCGGTTATGCGTGAGACCGGGTGCCCGGTTGTATTTGATGGCACGCATTCTGTACAGTTACCGGGTGGCCATGGGGATTCATCAGGGGGCCAACGTGAATTTATTCCGGTGTTGGCGCGTGCTGCCATCGCTGTAGGTATTTCCGGTCTTTTTATGGAAACCCACCCGGATCCCGCCAATGCCAAAAGTGATGGCCCCAATGCCTGGCCGCTGGATCGAATGGAAGACCTGTTAATAACGCTCAAGAAGCTCGATGAGGCCACCAAGGCCGGTCAGTTTCTGGAGTATGTAGTTTGATATTCAACCAACTTTAAAACTTAAGAGAAATTATTTCATGACACGAATTAAAACAGTACACGCCCGTCAAATTATTGATTCGAGGGGCAACCCCACACTAGAAGCAGAAGTAACACTGGAATCCGGGGCGTTTGGCCGGGCCGCCGTTCCTTCCGGTGCATCAACCGGTGCGCGTGAGGCGATAGAGTTACGCGACAAGGATCCGTCCAAATATGGCGGAAAAGGTGTTTTAAAAGCCGTTGCAAATGTGAATGGCGCGATCGCCTCAGCAGTGAAGGGAATGGACGCCGGTGATCAGAAGGGCATCGATCAGTTAATTATCGAACTTGATGGAACCCATAACAAATCAAACCTGGGAGCCAATGCCCTGCTGGGTGTTTCCCTGGCAAATGCGCACGCCATGGCCAACCATCACAAGCTGCCATTGTGGTCGTGGCTGAGCGGTGGTGCCGCAACAGAGTTACCTGTGCCCATGATGAATATTATCAACGGCGGTGCGCATGCGGATAATAGTGTTGATGTCCAGGAGTTCATGATATTACCTGTGGGTGTGGGTTCTTTTTCTGAGGCTCTGCGCTGCGGTACCGAAGTATTTCACGCGTTAAAAAGTGTCATCAGTGGTCGGGGGCTTTCAACTGCAGTGGGTGATGAGGGTGGTTTTGCACCGGATCTTCCGTCCAATGAAGCGGCAATTGAAGCCGTGCTCGAAGCGATCGACCTGGCCGGTTACGCGGTAGGCAAAGACGTTTACCTTGGTTTGGATGCGGCGGCTTCCGAGTTTTACCGGGATGGAAGTTATCATTTCGAATCCGAGAACCGTTCGTTTACATCCCAGGAGTTTGCTGAATATCTCGACGGCTGGTTGGGGCAGTATCCGATTATCACCATCGAGGATGGGCTGGCTGAAAATGACTGGGAAGGATGGGCCATTCATTCGAAGCTGTCAGCAGATAAATGCCAGTTGGTAGGTGATGACCTGTTCGTGACCAATACAGAGATTTTTGCAAAGGGTATAGAGCAGAACATAGCCAACTCAATCCTGATCAAGTTTAACCAGATCGGAACATTGACCGAAACCATCAATGCCATCGATATGGCGGCCGAAGCGGGTTATTCTGCCGTCATATCACATCGCTCAGGCGAGACCGAGGATACGACCATTGCAGATCTGGCGGTTGCCAGTTCCGCGACCCAGATCAAGACCGGCTCGCTGTGCCGCTCGGATCGGGTAGCCAAGTACAACCAGTTGCTGCGTATCGAAGAGGCCCTGGGTGCTAATGCACGTTATGCAGGGTATGGTGCATTCAAACATTTGAGCCCATGATTAAAGTATGCGTGTAGTTACCCTGATACTGTTTGTCATACTCGTATTGTTACAGTTTAAGTTGTGGCTGGGAGAAGGCGGATTCAGGGAAGTGGCCCGACTGGAGACACGGGTTGAAGATCAGCGTCAGCTGAACGAAGACCTGCTGCAGCGCAATGCTGAATTACAGGCTGAAGTAGAGGATCTGCGTGAACGTCTGGAAGCGGTGGAGGAGCGTGCACGTAACGAATTGGGGTTGATTAAGCCGGCTGAGCAGTTTTATCAGGTGGTGCCACCACCACCTGATAATCCGGAAACTGTGAAAAATGATGGAGAAAGCATGTGAGCACATCACAAGTTCATGTTTTGATTCCTGCGGCGGGCCACGGGATGCGTTTCGGTGGCGCCACGATGAAGCAATACCTGCCGGTCTGTGGCAAACCGGTACTTTCACATTCAATCAAGGTGTTTCAATTTCATCCCCTGATTAGCAGTATCACGGTGGTTCTGGCCGAGGATGACCAGTGGTTTGAGTCCGCCGTGGGTCTATTGGCCGAAACCGTTAAGACGGTTGCCGGCGGTGATACACGAGCGCAATCTGTGCGTAACGGTTTGCGCTTCATCGCAGATAATTACTCTGAAGCGGACTGGGTGCTTGTGCATGATGCGGCACGCCCATGCTTGTCGCCTTCCCGTCTGGAGAAATTTCTGGAGCAGGGTTTGGAGTCCGCTGATGGTGCCATTCTTGCGATGCCTGTAGGTGATACGCTAAAACGTGCCGGAGATTCGCAGGAGATCATTTCCACAGTGGATAGAAATGGGTTATGGGCGGCCCAAACACCCCAGCTATTCCGTGTAGGGGCACTCGCAGAGGCCATCGACGCCGCACAGGATGCGGGCTGTGAATTAACAGATGAAGCTTCTGCGATGGAGTTCGTCGGGGTCAGGCCGTTACTGGTAAAGGGCTCATCCGCGAATATCAAGATTACCCATTCCAGCGACCTGGCGATTGCTGAAGCCCTGCTGGCCCGCAAGGAACTGTCCTCCTGAGCCGAGATGAAAATTCGTACCGGACAAGGTGTTGATGTACATGCTTTCGGCGAGGGTGATCACGTCATGCTTTGTGGTGTACGGATACCGTTTGAGCGTGGACTGAAGGCCCATTCCGATGGCGATGTCGGTCTGCATGCCTTGTGTGACGCAATGCTTGGTGCGGCGGCACTGGGCGATATCGGCAGGCATTTCCCTCCCTCCGATACCCGCTGGGCAGGGGCGGACAGCCGTGATTTGCTCCGCCGGGTTGATATGTTGTTAAAGCATGATGGCTGGTCTGTTATCAATTGCGATATCACAGTGGTTTGCGAGAAACCTAAAATAACCCCTTATGCCGAGCAAATGAAAGTCAATATCGCTGCCGACATCGGCATTGACGCGACGGATGTATCTGTCAAGGCAACGACCACCGAGGGACTGGGTTTTTGTGGTCGGGGTGAGGGCATCACTGCGCTTGCGACTGTTCTGATCGGGGGTTGGTAAATGTTTGCAGTTCCGGACTGGCCATATTTTCTGGGTCTACCACAAGCTGAGGGCGTCATCAGGAGTTGCCCTGACGACTTCATGGTGGAAGAAATTCCGAGGGTTCATCCTGGAGGTGAGGGCAGCCATCTGTGGTTATGGGTGGAAAAGCGTTCCGCCAATACCGACTGGGTCGCAAAGGAGTTGGCCAGGGTAACAGATTGTGTACCGCGTGATGTAGGATTTGCCGGTCTTAAAGACCGTCACGCGATGACCCGGCAATGGTTCTCCGTCCCTTTCAGCAGTACCACACGGGAAAATCTTGAGAATACTGAAATCGAAGGCGTCAGAATCCTTGAAAGCCGGCAACACACGCGCAAGCTGAAACGCGGCACGCTCGACGGCAACCGTTTCCAACTGAAAATCCGTTGCTTCAAGGGTGATCAAGATCAAACCATCCAGCGTCTGGAGAAAATCAGGGCAATGGGTGTACCCAACTATTTCGGACCCCAGCGATTTGGATACCGCGGTCAGAATGTTGAACAGGGTTTCCGCTTACTGGACAGGAATGCCCGTCTGCAGCGAAATAAAAGAAGTATTTATCTGTCAGCCATACGCAGTTTTTTGTTCAACCAGGTATTGGCTGAACGGGTGCGCAGGGGTGACTGGAATACCATTATTGATGGTGACCTGGCGATGCTTGATGGTACACAATCCATTTTCCACTGTGAAAAACCGGATGCGGATATTGAAGATCGCGCCAGACGCCTCGATATACATCCCACGGGACCGCTGCCGGGTGAAAATGGAACACAACCAACCGGGCTTGCAGAGGAAATGGAGCAGGCCGTGCTCCGGAACTGGTCACTGCTTACAAAGGTATTGGCGGCACAACGTGTACAGGCCGCTCGCAGGGCGTTGCGCCTGTATCCTGCCGGGCTGGGCTGGAGTTTTGATGGTGGTGATCTGGAGTTGACCTTTGCATTGCCGCCCGGTGCGTACGCGACAACCGTTTTAAGGGAAATTCTCGTCTTTACCAATGCGGAACGAAACAAGAGTTGATGATGAAGTTGGATAGTGAAGTATGAGTGTTTACAAACTGAAAGGTACTTCCGGAAGCGTTATCAACCGGTCCTTCCCTTTCGGGGAATCGATTGTGCTGGGGTCATCTGCAGACTGTGATATTCAATTGGACGAGGTGGGTATCTCCCCGCGGCATGCTGAAATCTGCCTGATCGACGGCAAGTCGTTGCAACTGAGAGATCTGGATTCCGAATCCGGCACGCTGCTTAACGGTGAACCCGTCACTGAAACCTTACTGGGTTCCGGTGATGAAATTCGTATTGGTACATGCCGCTGGATGTTGCAGGCACCCGGCCTGAGGCCTGAACGCATTTTGACTACCGATGTGGTCAGCAAGCCTGTGCGCCGTTGGCCACGGGTCCTGATCTGGACAAGCCTGGCAGGCTCTGCGGCCAGCGTGGCGATTCTGAAGTGGAAACCGGAGTGGCTGGAGTACCTGCTCTCTCTTTTATAGAAATGCGGTAAACCTCGCGGCCCTGGTCAGGGGACTGCTTAAGCAACTAACTCATGGTGTCATTTGCCCGTGGACGTGATACGCGGTTCGTGCAACCATGCGACACTTATTCGGGCTAACCCGAATATTTCACCAAGGCGGACGACAAAATGACATATATTCTTTTTATTCAAAGATATGTAGGCCATTTTAGCTGTTTCTATTGGTTACAGTTTGTCCTATCCGGTTTTGCGCTGCATCTGACTTCGAATTCGCCAGCTACACCGCAAACTCCGGATCCTTGGTGAATTATCCGGGCAAATCCAGGTAACAGGCATCATGCCAGACTTACTCATCAACTCCCTGCTGCTTTTCCTGGTCGGTCTGGTTGCCGGAACATTAAATATTATCGCCGGTGGAGGTTCTTTGTTGAGCCTGCCGGTGATGATCTTTCTCGGTTTGCCGCCCACGGTTGCCAATGGCACCAACCGGGTGGCTATTCTGATCCAGAATATTGGCGCTTCATGGAGTTTTCACCGCCGGGGCCTGGTTTCGAAGGAATGGCTTCTGCTTGCCATTCCACCGGCCTTGTTTGGAGCGGTACTGGGTACCCTTGCAGCGGTGCACATCGGTGAGCTTGAGTTTCAGAGAGTGCTTGCTGTCATCCTGGTGGCAGCGGCGGGCTGGCAAATATGGAACCCCGTCAAACTGCATGAAGATGGAAATGCTGCTCTTCCAACCGGCATCAGGCGATTGGCTTTTATCGTAGCGTTCTTCCTTATCGGAGCGTACGGTGGTTTTATCCAGGCCGGTATCGGGTTCCTTCTACTCGCGGTGACGTCGGCAGCAGGCTTTAACCTGATCCGGGGTAATGCCCTTAAAGTTACCGTGGTACTGGCGTTTACCCCCTTGGCCCTGCTGTTGTTTGCATGGAATGGGAAGATCGACTGGGCCATGGGTTTTGCCCTGGCTGCCGGGAATTTCCTTGGTGGACTGGCCGGTGTCCACCTGCAGATACTGAAAGGTCACAAGTGGGTACGGGGAGTGGTCACGGTGGTGATTGTTATATTTGCTGTGCGCCTACTTTTCAGCAGTTGAGGCTTTATTAACTAGCCAGTCCTGCTTGAGTAATCCGAGCATGAGGCTATCCTGCCACTCGTCATAAACACGCCAACGTTCGCGAAACAGACCTTCACGCTTAAACCCCAACTTTTTGAGCAAAGCGATACTGGCCATATTTTCCGTGTCGACATCTGCCTCAATGCGATGTAACTTCAGGGTGTTGAATGCAAAGTCAATTACCGCTCCAAGTGCCTGGTATGTCAACCCCTGTCGCCAGTATTTGCGATTCAGAATATAACCAATCTCCGCCCGGTGCTTGTCCCGGCTGAACTGAAAAAGGATACATTTTCCAATCATTTTGTCCTGGCCATTGAGGGTAATGGCCCAGCACATACTGTTACCCTGTGCATCTGACTCCAGGTCCTGGTCCAAAACCTCAATTGCGGCATCGAGGTCTGATATCGGTTGGTCAGACCAGTATTTCATGCTTTCCTGATCAGATAGCATGGCAAACATACCTTCTGCGTCGGTCGGGTTTGACGGCCGTAACTGCAGGTCGTCTGTCTTCAATATGCGCGGGATACTCGTGAGGTCCATATCAGTCCTTGCGTAAGACAAAGCGGGGTTGTGATTGCCGGTCTATCAGTTTTCTTTGAAATAACCAGGCATGGGCATCTTCGGCATCGCGTTTAAACCACGCCTGTGCCGAACCGAGGCGGAAGGTATATCCCCAGCAGTCCATATCTTCGAACATACGCGAGCGGTCTAACTGTTCGATATGGTCTGCCAGCAATATTTGCAGGTAGCAGACCGCATTTTCCTCGTCGTAGTCTCCACCGGCGTCGGTATTGAGGCCCTCACGCCGATCCTGATCCATACAAATATAATGGCAGGTTTCATGGAGGACAGAGTGCAGGGGGGTATCGGCTCTCACCACTAATTCATTAGCAATCAGACCGGCTTCTTCATCTCCCCAGAAGCTGCCGGGTATCTCGCTGTCTGCCGGCACCATCCTCAGTGTCAGGCCATAGCGCGAAAGCAGGGAAGACACCGATGCCATGTTGACATCATCCAGACGTAACACACTACCCTGAACATCGGTCTGTTGGCCGGATTGTAAAATGGTATCGTTCATGATCTTTTTTAATTAAATGTGACTTTCAGAATATGGGAACATGGGCCGTCTGCGCTATTATGCGTGTGCGGCTCATCGCCGCAAGTAATTTTAGGAGCATCTTTAGCAGGATGAAGTTACAGAAGGCTAAATACCGGCCCATAGAAATGCTGCGATATGCAGGGCTTTTCCTGTGGTTCTGCTCTGGTATCCCGCTGTTCCTGGCGAGATTTATTTTTCCCGAACCGCTGGACCTTGAAGTATATGTGGCCTGGTTCATGCTGCATATCCTGTTCGGACTGATGTACTGGAACCTGATGCGGTACCTGCCGGAACGTACTTCCATCAGTAGCCGCCTGATGTATCTGTCCCTGTTAACCGCAAGCGCCTTGGGGATCAGTGTTGTTTCAGAGTCCGCACTGGGCGGGATGTTGCTGTTGATAGTTTCAGTACTGCTGCCGTGGATGCTGTCTGTGATTCCAGCGGTTGCGTGGCTGATTGTTCAAAATGTGCTGCTTGCCGTCGCCCTGGGCCGTATACCCGAAGTCAGCTTGAGTGAAGTCTCAACAAATGCCGGTTTCTTTTTAGGTATTTCCCTTTTTGCATTTATGAGTTCAGTGGTTGTACTGCGTCAGAACGCGGCCCGGGATGAGCTAAACAAGGTGAATTCTGAATTGCGTGCTACCCAGTCGCTATTGGCTGAAAATACCCGCATCGCAGAACGGGTACGTATCGCCCGCGAACTGCATGACCTGGTAGGCCACCACCTCACTGCCTTGACACTGAACCTCGAAGTCGTGACACACCTCGTTGACGGCAAAGTGCTGGAGCACGTGCAACAGGCCCATTCCCTGGCCAGGTTATTACTGGCCGATGTTCGAGAGGTGGTCAGTGATATGCGCCGGGATGACATGGTCAACCTGGCCGATGCGCTGCATACCCTGATCGAGGGTGTTCCCAAGCCGCGGATACACCTTGACCTGCCTTCGGAAGAGGTGATGACCGAACCGGAACGCGCGCTGGTTCTGTTACGATGTGTACAGGAAATGATTACCAACAGCGTACGGCATGCCCAGGCATCGAATTTATGGATCCGGTTATCCATGACCCGCGACGGACTCGCCATGAGTGCACGGGATGATGGTGTTGGCGCTGATAAAGTGGCTGTTGGTAATGGTCTTTTGGGAATGGCCGAGCGTTTGAAACAATTGGGTGGTAAGCTTGAAATCGAATCGGAACCGGGTGCAGGCTTCGCCTTGCATGCGTGGTTGCCAGCTGAATTTTGACCGCTGACAAAACGACCTTCAGGGAGTATTGGGTATGATTAAAGTGATGCTTGTAGATGACCAGAACCTGGTACGTAAAGGCGTGCGCAGCCTGCTGGAACTTTCAGAGGAAATCGAAGTTATCGCGGAAGCACCGGATGGGATCGAGGCCATTCGTACGATTCCGGAGATCGGACCGGATGTGGTTTTACTGGATATGCGTATGCCGGGAAAATCCGGCCTTGATGTGCTGCAGCAGTTATCGGGCGATGGTACCCTGCCGCCGACCATCATCCTGACGACTTTTGATGATGATGAGATGGTACTGGCGGGTATCAAGGCAGGAGCCAAGGGATTCCTGCTCAAAGACGTCAGCCTGGAAGAACTGGTTGATGCGATCAGAACGGTCGCGCATGGTGGGTCAATGGTCAAACCTGCGGTGACCCAGCGCTTGCTCAAAGGCCTGGAAAATATGCATACCGATTTTTCCAGCCTGGACAGACCAGATCCGCTGACCGAACGCGAAACCGAGATACTTCGACTGATGGCAGGTGGTTACAGTAACAAGGAAATCGCAAATTCACTTGGCGTTGCCGAAGGCACGGTCAAGAATCACGTTTCCAATATTCTTTCAAAAATGGGTGTTCGCGACCGCACTCGTGCGGTACTTAAAGCCTTTGAAATGTCCCTGCTTTAGTTAAATCAGGACGCCTTGTCGAGGTGATCGAACTTACGTTTCAAGTCTTCCTTGGGGCTGGTCACTATGCGTTCGAGTGTTTCCACGCGTTTGCGTAAATCATTTTCCAGCGCTTCAAGCCTGCTCTCTATTGCCCTGAGTTCTTCTGCAATTTCTTTGCTGTGACGACGTTTCCCCTTGTCACTGAAAATCCCCGCCAAGATACCGGCTACCGAAATTAAAGCGATTGCTGTCCACATACTCATAGTATTTCCTCCGCTGATCTGACCCTAATATATACAGGGATCAAAATTCTGAACAGTGAGAAAAGTCATAGGGACGGTTCGCCGGGTCGATCGCTGCGGCGTATACTTTCCGGTAATGGATCATGGTCGGTTACTTCAACGTGGTCTTCGAAGTGGACGCGATCCATCAGGTAGCACAGGCAGTCCTGCTGTATCACCCTGCGGTCCAGGGTCAGCATGGAGGGCATGATCCCGCGGACGGTTTCAATCTGGCCCCGGTCAAACCTGAAGTACTGCTTTGTTACATCGATTCCGTCAACATCGGTGGCCACCACCGGTTGGAGCGGACCCCCATTGACCGAACCCAGGGAAATTCCTTCGGGTAGTTCCTGGAAATTGAGGACATCAAGGTTTTCCCTGAATACGACGTCAGTCGGTACATGACCGAATCCAAACAATGCATCTTCATGGACACGGACAGTGGCGACCATGTGAAATAAATGCACTTCTTCAGCACTCATCGGTGTGTTGGGGATGTCGCTCAGGTGCAAACAGGTTTCCAGAAAACCCATGCTGTGATCGGTGCCATGAACCTCGCCAGCCTGACCGCATTCCAGTGTGGTAGAAGGACAGAACCTGGAGAAAGACAGGGATTGTGTTCCCGGCGGCATGGTGAAATAGACCACCTTGGAAGAAAAATAGGAAGCCAGGCGCAGAAATTCGGGACGGATACGGTTTATCGCTGCATAATGCGGGTTCAGACCGGAGTTGTTATGGATGTCGATGGCGGCGATCGGTGAGAGTGAACGTGCACGATCGGTGACCTGCTGGAACATTTTCCCGATATCACTGTCAGCATGAATGCCGCCGGGCCAACAGCGATTGTAGTCGAGCTGGTCATCAAGACGGCGCAGGCGATGTTTTGCAGCATCTACATTGCCGATAAGAATAGATAATGAGCGGGGTAACTGATCAAATTCATAGTGACTTTTTAACAGGTGCCTGACGGCTTCCCAGCCCGTAATCTCATTGCCGTGTTGTAAAACGGTGACAAATAGCGGTTGCGGATTCCGACCTTGAAGATGAATGAGCGTTGGCCCATCCAGGACCTTGTGTAATTCAGTCGACGGGAGGTCCAGTAGGCCGAAGGGTAAATGGTCAAGTTCGGTGAGTTTCACTTTAAAAAGGATACCGCTTTCAAAACAGGTAACGATACAGACAAATTGCCGATCAGGATAGAGTGAGCTTGAAAATATTTGCAGAGACCCGAAAATAACAGATCCGGTGAGTCCATGGGATATACCGGAGTTGAAGTAAACCAGAAATACAATTGGATAAATCCATGATCGAAGCAAAATCACTATGTAAATCGTATGGGCATTTTAAAGCCGTAGATGATTTGAGTTTCCAGGTCGAGTCCGGTCAGGTGCTCGGTTTTCTTGGCCCCAATGGTGCCGGAAAATCCACCACCATGAAAATGTTGACGGGTTTTCTTGCGCCCACATCAGGTACCGCACTGATCAATGGTGTTGACGTAGTGGAGAGTTCAGTCGCGGCCCGGAAAAACATCGGCTATCTGCCTGAAGGCGCGCCGAGTTACGGCGAGATGACCGTGAAGCAGTTTCTGACCTTTGTTGCCCGCGCCAGGCTGATCGAAAAAAGTGATGTGCCAGCCAGTGTCGACAGTGCCATCATCAAGCTCAACCTGTCCGGTGTAAAGCACCAGGCGATCGAAACCCTTTCAAAAGGATTCAAGCGGCGTGTGGGACTGGCCCAGGCCATTATTCATGATCCGCAGATATTGATTCTCGATGAACCGACAGACGGTTTGGATCCCAACCAGAAGCGGGAAGTGCGCGGTCTGATCAGGGCCATGGCCGAAGATAAAATCATTATTATTTCGACCCATATTCTTGAAGAGGTCGCGGCCGTTTGTAATCGCGTGATGATCATTGCAGAGGGCAGGCTGCTGGCGGATGACAGCCCACAGGGTCTGATCGCCCGCTCGCGTTATCACAATGCGGTTTCCCTGGTGGTGGAGACACCGGAAAAGGTCGCCAGTACTTTGGGTGTATTGCCCCAGGTAGGAAAAGTGGAAATCAGGGAGGGTGAACTGACCCTGTTCCCGACCGGAGAGACGGGTCTGCTTGAGGCGGTGACCGCTGCGATCTCCGAGAACCAATGGCGGGTTTCTGCCTTGCGGTTGGAAGCAGGCCGGATGGATGAGGTTTTCCATAACATCACCTGCACGGAGGCATCAGCATGAACGGTGCTATCAATGTGATGCAACGGGAACTGACTGGGTATTTCGAAACACCGGTTGCCTATGTTTTCCTGATTATTTTCCTGGCGATGACGGGAATTTTTACGTTCTACCTGGGTAATTTCTACGAGCGCGGATTTGCGGATCTTGATTCATTCTTTCGTTTCCACCCTTGGCTTTACCTGTTCCTGGTTCCTGCGATCTCGATGCGTCTCTGGGCCGAGGAAAGACGCTCCGGAACCATAGAGTTATTGCTTACTTTGCCCCTGACGACCCGGCAGGCGGTGTTGGGCAAATTCCTGGCAGCCTGGCTATTTATCGGTCTGGCACTGGTATTGACCTTACCGATGTGGTTTACGGTGAACTACCTGGGGTCACCGGATAACGGTGTGATACTGGCGGCTTACCTGGGCAGCTGGCTGATGGCTGGCGGGTTTCTGGCGATCGGTTCGTGCATGTCCGCACTGACCCGCAACCAGGTGGTGGCGTTTATTCTCAGTATCGTGGTGTGCTTCCTGTTCCTGCTGAGTGGATTGCCGATGGTGATGAACCTGTTCAACGGCTGGGCACCGCAAATTGTGTTGGACGGCATTGCCAGTCTCAGCTTTCTGCAGCACTTCGCAGATATTACGAAAGGTGTGATTGATTTACGTGACCTGGTCTATTTTGCACTGGTGATTACTTTTTGGCTGCTTGCCAATGTTTTGATACTTGATATAAAGAAGGCCGATTGATGAAACAGAAGATTCGTTCAGCATATTCAGCAGGCATATTGATACTGCTGGCCATTCTATTTATCACCCTGAGTATCATGTCCACTGTGTTGCTCAAGGGTGTACGCCTCGATCTTACGGAGAATGGCCTCTACACCCTCAATGAGGGTACCCGTAATATTCTCAGGAACATGGATGAGCCGGTAACCCTGTATCTCTACTTTTCCGAAGATGTCAGCCGTGATTTACCGCAGTTTCGCAGTTATGCGCGCTGGGCCGGTGAAATGCTGGAAGAGTTTGCCGAGCAAAGTGGCGGGCAGCTGAAACTGCATCGGGTTGACCCGGTTCCGTTTTCACCGGAGGAAGACCAGGCGGCACAATACGGCCTGCAGGGTGTACCGGTCGGGACCGCTGGCGATATGCTCTATTTTGGCCTGGTGGGTTCCAATTCGCTGGACGGTCTGGAGGTAATGCCTTTCCTGCAACCGGACAAGGAGAAATTTCTTGAATACGACCTTGCCAAGATCGTTTTTTCGCTATCGCACCCGCAACGTAAGAAAGTGGGTTTGATATCCAGCCTGGATATGAAGGCTGGCTTTGATCCGGCGACACAAAGCGTACGCGAAGCCTGGATCATTCATCAACAGTTCAGCCAGCTGTTTGACTTGCAGGATATACCACCCGACACCGATGAATTACCGGATGACCTGGAACTGCTTGTGCTGGTGCATCCGAAAAGTCTCAGCGAAAGCATGCTCTATCAAATCGATCAATTCGTTCTGCGCGGTGGCCGCTTGCTGGCGTTTATCGACCCGGTGGCGGAAGCTGACCTGGGTGGTGATCCCAATGACCCGATGGCACGGATGAATGCGGGTGGTAGTTCCTCCCTGGAGCCGTTGCTGCAAGCCTGGGGTGTCAGTTTTGATACCGACCGGGTCATCGGCGACTTTGCTTTCGCCTTGCAGGTCAGCATTGGCCAGGGTCAGCCACCGGTGCGGCACCTGGGTATTTTATCGGTCAACCAGGATGGTATTAACGACTCTGATGTTGCCAGCGCAGACCTGAATGCAGTTAATTTTTCTTCTGCCGGCTGGTTGTCACCACTGGGGGTCGACGGCAGTGTTTTTGAACCCCTTGTGGAAAGCAGCCAGAACGCAGCGCCGTTTGAAGCCGCACGTCTCAGATTTCTTTCTAATCCGCAGGATCTAAGCAGGGATTTCCAACCCACAGGTGACAGATACGCCCTGGCAGCACGCGTCACAGGTCAGGTTGGCACGGCATTCGAACAACCGCCTGAGGGTATGCCGATGATGGGGCACCTGAGCGCGTCGGTTGAAGCCGGGATCAACGTGGTTCTGTTTGCGGATACCGATGTGCTTACAGACCGCTTGTGGGTACAAAAACAAAATTTCCTTGGCCAGACGGTGGCAAATTCTTTTGCAGATAACGGTACCCTGGTGGTGAATCTTGCAGACCAGTTATTGGGTAGCTCCGATTTGATCGGAATTCGTACCCGTGCCAGTACCACACGGCCGTTTGACCGCGTGGAAGCCCTGAAGTTGTTAGCCGAGGCCCGCTTCCGTGATACCGAACAACGATTGCAGGCCGAACTCGAAGAAACCGAGCGCACCCTGACTGAAATGCAGGCGTTGAGGCAGGATAACGAGTTGACCGTGCTGACGTCGGAGCAACAGGATGAAGTACAGCGTTTCGTTGACCGGAAACTGCAGATTCGCAGCGAGTTACGGCAGGTGCAGCACGACCTTTCAAGGGATATTGAAGTCCTGGGTATGCGGCTCAAATTTATCAATATTGTGCTCGTACCCATCCTGATCGTGATATCAGCATTGGTTTTCAGGAAAATGCGGCGCCGTCGCAGGGAGAAAGAGCAAACATGAAACGGAGTTTCCTCACCCTTGCTATCCTGACGGTGGCGGCCCTGGCCGTGGTCATCCTGGTTGCACTCAAAGACGGGACATCAGAAATATCCTCCGTGGATACCTTGTTAATCCCGATAATAGCGGGCCAGATCAACGATGTGGACCGGGTTGAAATTGTGACCGCGGGTAATACAACGGTTGCAACCCTTGTGAGGGCCGGGAGTGCCTGGCAGCTTGAGCAGATGGGCGGATACCAGGCGGATTGGTCAAAACTGCAGGCTTTGCTGGCGGCGTTGGCACAGGCCACGGTGATTGAGCCAAAGACCGATAACCCGGACTACTATTCCCGCCTCGGGGTCGAGGATGTCAGCGCAGCAGATGCCGGCAGCGTGCTGGTCAGGATCAGTATTGGGGACCGGACCATGGGTATTCTGATAGGGAAGCGCTCACAGGGCAGACAAGGCCAATACGTGCGTTTGCAGGATGTGGCAGGCAGTGTGCTGGTGGATCGTGAATTTGATATCCCCGGCCAGGCCCTGGATTGGGCAGATACGGGTATCATTGATGTCAACTCATCCGAAGTCGCCGAGGTTGAGATCATTCACCCGACAGCGGAAAGAATACTGGTGATGAGGATTTCAGCGGACCAGACCGATTTTGATCTTGCAGGCTTACCGTCAGGCCGGGAGATCAAGAGCAGTTGGGCGGTGAACTCACTGGGTTCGGTTTTTTCCCTGTTGAATATGGAGACAGTGCGGCCTGAGGGCGACGTTGACTGGACGGATGCAGTAAAGATGCGATTGCTGATGTTCTCCGGCGTGGAAATACTGGCCGACCTGGTAGAGCAGGGTGATGAGTACCTGCTTCGTCTGAAGGCAAGCCATCCCGGGGCATCCGTGGTTCAGCATGATAGTGGTGATTCTGTTACACAACTCGAAATCGAAAAACAGGCCGCAGAAGATGTGGCGAAAGAGGTTGAGAAGATCAATCAAAAGGTCAGTGGCTGGGCTTATGGTATTTCAAAGCAGAAATTCGAGGCCATGATCAAAAAACCGGAAGACCTGCTAAAACCGCTGGAAACAACGTGAGCACATCTGCCCGTGCCATCGCGTTGGCCGGGGCGCTGTTGGCACTTTCGGCAGTCATCCTCGCGGCAATGGGCAGCCATCTTGTCGATATGAATGGCTTGCAGGATATTTGGCGAACAGCCTCAAACATCCATCTTTTTAGTGCAGCAGCCCTGATGGGGCTTGCAGCATTGCTGACCAGGCTGGAGTCCACCCCGCTAAAGTGGGGTGCATGGTTGATTGTCCTGGGCACCATTATATTTTGCGGCAGCATTTATCTGCATGTTATTACCGGACGCACCTTGCCTGCGGTGGCACCATCAGGTGGTTTGCTGATGATGACGGGGTGGCTACTGACGGCCCTGGCATTTTTGCGTAAATCATGAGCCGCTTGCGCTATAACCGAAAGCAGGCCATCGATTCGCTGAAATCGAGTTGTCCGCGAATGGCCGGGCTGATCCGGGGAAAAGGCCGGTTCAGCTTGCAGGTCAAACGGGAAACGGACCTGTTTACTTCACTTGCCAGCTCCATCGCCTACCAGCAATTGTCCGGTAAAGCGGCAGCGACGATCTACGGTCGCTTCGAGGCCCTGTTCGAGAACAACACGCCGGTGGCGGCCGAGGTTGTCAATATGTCAGTGCAGACCCTGCGTTCTGTGGGTCTTTCCAATAACAAGGCTCTGGCCATCATCGATCTTGCTGAACATACGTGCTCCGGTAGTTTGCCGGATGCCAGAAAAATGGCGGGTCTGGATGATGAAGCCATAATCAGGAACCTTTGCCGGGTGCGTGGTATCGGGCCATGGACCGTGCAGATGCACCTGATATTTTCGCTGGGCCGGCCTGATGTCATGCCGGCAACCGATCTTGGCATTCAGAAAGGTGTGCAACTTACCTATGATCTGCCAACATTACCCAAACCGGACCAGGTCCTCAACGTAACCCGGCATCTTGCCCCATACCGTTCCGTGGCCAGTTGGTATTTTTGGCGCGTGGTGGATGATTGAAACCTTCAGCTTAGCTTACAATGCCGGATCACTTGCTTGAATAAACCGGCAACACACCACATCTTTTAGAACTGATTCCGTTTACAGGTGTTCAAATGAACTTACTGGACCGCTTTGTTCTCCAGCACTGCCAGGTATCCCTTTTGCAGGGTGAGCTATTACGTGTATCGCGTGAAGGCGCCGTGCAGCACGCCAAGGTTGAAATGAACCTGACGCCGCGGTTGATGGAAATGGATTCAGGTGACAAGTTGCCGTCCTACCAGGTGAGTGCAAGATTGATTTGTGTCGGTGGTGCAGATGGAAAATCTGATCCGGTGTTTAATGCAAAAGTAGGTCTCGAAACAGTTTACCAACAAACCTCCGGTGACCCGGTCGATATATCCGATTTCACCAGTCATCATGCCAGCCTGGCCCGACAGATTTATCCATTACTGGCTCAGGAGCTACGTGGCTTGCTGACCCGCATGGGGCTTTCTAATATTGAACTGCCTTTCGATTTAAACCCAAGTTCAAAAAGAATTAACGTCTCACAACCAGAGGTTCGTAATCGCGTTCATTGAAAACGAGTCTCTGCATTCGAGCATTGCAGGATATTCAGGGCGACGCCTCTATACGACAGGCCCGTTATAGAAAATCCCCTTAAGAAGGAAGAAAAAGATAATCGCGAGTATGCCGCCGGCAGGCAAAGTAATGATCCAGGACAGCATGATATTACGCACCACACGCAGGTTGAGTGCACCAATACCACGGGCAATACCGACACCGAGAACGGCACCTACCAGTGTATGGGTCGTCGAAATGGGCAAACCGGTTCCCGAGGCTATAACGACGGTTGAGGCCGCAGCCAATTCAGCGGCAAAACCACGTGAGGGGGTGAGTTCCGTGATGTTTTTACCGACGGTACGTATCACACGCCAGCCATAGGTCGCCAGACCCAATACGATACCAACAGCACCGAGCAGCAGAATCCAGGTGGCCAGTGAAGATTTCTGTGCAACAACACCCGTTTTGACAATGCTCACAATCGCCGCAACCGGGCCAACGGCATTGGCTACATCATTTGAGCCGTGTGCAAATGCCATGCCGCAGGCAGTAAAAACCATCAAGACACCAAATATCCTTTCAACGTTTGTGAAGCGGAAATCGGAATCCAGATCAGGATCGATCTTGATCCTCTTAATCGCAAAGATGCCAATAGACATGGTCATAAGACCACTGACAATGGCTATCATCAGTGACTGGAGGTAACTCAAGTCCAGACCGATATGCTTCAGACCTTTCAGCATGGTCACCAGGGCTAGAATAAAACCTACCGCAAAGATATAAACAGGCACGTACTTACGTGCATTTTTCAGCGGATCCTTGGTCGCCAGGATCAATTTTTGTACGCTCATAAAAATGAAAAATGCAAGAAAGCCCGACAACATCGGTGAAACGACCCAGGATGCTGCAATGGTGCTGACCTTGGACCAATATACGGAGTCCACGCCGATACCTACCACCGCAAAACCAACGATGGCACCGACAATGGAATGCGTGGTGGAGACCGGCCAGCCTTTTCTTGATGCGACCAGTAACCACACTGCCGCCGAGAGCAACGCAGCCAACATACCGAAGATCAATAGTTCAGGATTACCCTCAACTGTGGATGCATCGATGATACCTTTTCTAATGGTAGACGTGACCTGACCGCCGGCCAGAAAAGCACCTGCAAATTCGAATACTGCCGCGACCAGGATGGCCTGCTTGATGGTCAGTGCTTTTGACCCAACCGAAGTAGCCATGGCGTTGGCGACGTCGTTGGCACCAATGCCCCACGCCATGAACAGGCCGAAAACGGCCGCCAGGCCCAAATACCAGAGTGAAAATTCCATTAGTTTTTCCCTTAGCGAGCCAGCATCAGTTGCAGGCGACTACCCACGCGTTGTGCCCGGTCGGCGATAGTGCCGGTGCTTTCGATTACCTTGTACAGGAACATAACATCGACCGGTTGCAGATCAGCTTCCAAGTTGAACAATTCACTTCGAAGTTGTACCTGCAGATCATCCGTATTCTGTTCTATCACATCGAGTTTAATCAGCAAACGGCCCACACGTTTCCGCTCTACTCTTCCAAACCCCGTTTCAATTAATTCGTCCAATTCACTGATGGCGATATACGCCTGTTTACTGGCATCGATGCAACGTTTGATCAGTTTCTTGTAAGTTTTTGCCATTGACTTGGGGATTTTCATTTCACGACCAACGATCAGTCCGGCGACATCCCTTGCGCTACCGGCCACCATGTCCTGCATGGTCAGGACTTCAAGAACATCCCGACGGTCTATGGGCATAAACAGGGTGCTGGGCAGTCGCAGTCGAAGTTCCTTTTTGAGCGCATCAGCTTCATTTTCCATCGTTACAATGTTTCTGTGATGCGTCGCTATGGCTTCCTGTTTACCTGCCAGTACTGCCTTGGTAAACGGTGCCAGTTCACTGACACATGAAAGAATTTTTTCCATGTGTTCCTGTAAAGGTCTGACGGGTGATTTCCCGAAGATGGCGCTGAAATAACTACCGGACATTCTTTTCTCCCGTGGGTGTCAGGCACGCTGGCCGCATGAATAGAATTACTTGCAGGCATTTTACACCCCCTCACAACACCGTTGTAACAAAATTGTCACATTAGCTATTTAAGATACACACATGAATTCAGCCCACAAAGCCGGACCGGCGAAAATTGCCGCGCGCCCGGATAATTTTCACCTCTGGCGTAGCCGTAAGGATCAATTGGCCAGTAAGGTCATTGGCCTGGGCGGTTTTGTGGTGATTGCTGCGGTGCTGTTGATTCTGTTCTATTTATTGTACGTGGTTACCCCCTTGTTTTTACCTGCAAAGATTTCTCAGACAAGCCTTAACAGCGGCGCTGACTGGCTCAAAAATGACACCGTTTTCCTGTCGCTTGAAGAACAGCAGCAAGTCGCTTTTCGAATCACTCAAAAAGGTTCTGCCGAGTTCTTCAGCCTGGACGGTTTAAATCTGATTGAGTCTGCTGAAATTGGAAAGGCCGGTCAGAATGTGGCAGTCGCAGCGGCTGATCAGAGTTATAGCGGACTTGTGGCAGTGGCCTTTGAGGACGGACGGGTCAGTTTGTTGGGGAATCATTACAGTACGGATTTTTCCGCAGGCATCGAATTACGAAAAATTATCCCGACACTTGATTACCCCTATGGTACCGCCCAGCGTGAACTGATGCCTGGCGGTGGTATCACAGGTTTGGCGCTCTCAGACAGCGAAACAGAACTGGTGTTGGCGGCGGCCGGGAGTGGCGGCCGGGTCCGGCTTGAAGTGAACCTCAAGCAGGAAAACTTTCTCAGCGGTGAGGTCAGTTTGGAAAGCAGTGTCAAAACCCTGGATGTGGATTTCGAAATTGCAGCGATCACCATAAGTAACGATCACCGCTGGCTATACCTGGGAGATGAAAGCGGCCGGATTCATTTCGTCAGTATTTCCACCATGCAGGAAGTCCAGACCGTTCAGGTCTCCGATACCGCCATCACCAGTATGAGTATGTTGCTGGGTGGAATCTCGGTACTGGCGGGTGATGCGAATGGGTATGTAACACAACTGTTCCCGGTCAGGGATGGGGATAATCAATACAGCCTGGAAGTGATCCGGCGTTTTGAGGGTCAAGGGGCAACGGTGACCCGGATTATTCCCGAACAACGCCGCAAGGGTTTCATGACAGTGGATGCCGATGACAACCTGGCCATTTATCACAGCACTGCCGGGAGAATGGTATTAAGTGAAAAATTGTCCGGTCAGCCGTCAGCGCTGGCACTGGCGCCGCGGGCATCAGGTTTACTGGTGCTATATAGCAATAGCCCGGCGGAGTTCATGGATATCGACAATGAACACCCGGAAGTGTCTTTCGCTTCTCTGTGGTCGAAGGTCTGGTATGAAAACTATTACGAGCCTGAGTACGTCTGGCAATCATCAGCATCGAGTAATGAATTCGAACCAAAATTCAGCCTGACACCGCTGGCTTTTGGCACCTTGAAGGCAGCCCTCTATGCGATGCTTTTCGCTCTGCCTCTGGCCTTGATGGGAGCGGCCTATACAGCTTATTTCATGTCGCCCGCTTTACGCAGAATGGTTAAACCAGCCATCGAGATCATGGCTGCATTACCGACGGTCATACTCGGGTTTCTTGCGGGTCTTTGGTTTGCACCCTTTCTGGAAGAAAATCTCGCCGGTGTGCTCTCCATGATGCTGGTCATACCGGCAGGATTGCTGCTTTTCGCCTGGTTCTGGACAAGGGCTAGTCAGAGAACCAGGGGTCTCGTGAAGGAGGGATGGGAACCGGTTCTTTTACTACCGGTTTTAGTGGTCCTCGGGTTTGTATCAATTGAATTCGTCGGTCCACTACAGGATCTCTTTTTTGAAGGCGATCTGCGTACCTGGCTGAGCCGTGAGGCGGGTATTTCCTATGACCAGAGAAATGCCATGGTGGTGGGTTGTGCGATGGGTTTTGCGGTTATCCCAACCATATTCTCGATTGCCGAGGATGCGATATATGGTGTACCCAAGTCTCTTTCGGACGGATCCCTGGCACTGGGCGCAACACCGTGGCAGACCCTGGTCAGGGTAATACTACCAACCGCCAGTCCGGGTATGTTTTCAGCGGTCATGATCGGTCTTGGCCGGGCCGTGGGTGAAACCATGATCGTGCTGATGGCCACCGGTAATACGCCAATCATGGATTGGAACCTGTTTGAAGGTATGCGGACGCTGGCAGCGAATATTGCTGTTGAAATGCCTGAGTCTGCCATGAACAGTTCTCACTATCGCATCCTGTTCCTGGCTGCACTGGTATTGTTCATGTTCACTTTTGTAGTTAATACCGTGGCCGAGCTGATCCGTCAGCGTCTGCGTGAAAAGTACAGTTCATTGTGAGGCCGATTAAATGAAAGCACTCGCAAAATGGATCGCCGATGGTACTCCCTGGGTCTGGCTGAATGCTGCTGCGGTCAGCGCAAGTATCCTGCTGGTCGCCGGACTGCTGATATTGATCGGTGTACGCGGCATGGCGCACTTCTGGCCGCTGGAAGTACAAAAGATTGTTTACCAGCAAGTAGACGGTAGCGAATTGATTCTTGCCGGTCAGATAAGGGAAGAGGAAAAAGTCACTGCCAGTCGCTTGCGTGAGTCCGGTCTTGAAGTTGCCCAAGGCAGTGAGTTCGTTACCCGCTACCTGTTAAAAACCGGTAACCGAGATTTGATGGGTCAGGATTTTCGCTGGATTCTCGAACCATCCATCATTTCAACGGGCAAACCACAAAGCATGGTGGTATTTGAGCGTGAGGAGTGGGGGGTATTTATCGGTATGTTGATCGGTGTAAGGCAAGCCGGCCAACTACTCGAAGATGCGGATGTCTGGGGAAGCTTTCAAACCCGTCTCGATCACGCCAATGAGCTGAGGGATGAAATACGGGATCTTGAAAAAAGCCGTATCGGCAGTGTCAATTACCGTCTCGAACGTCTTCGGCTGAAGCAACGCGGCCTCGAGATCAAGGGAAAGGACGATGCAGCAAGCCTGGCTGAAATTGAAAGTGATCGCACCAGGTTGCAAAAGGAATACGAAACCCTGGAGCAGGAACTGGGTGAGCTCTATACGCGCCTGCGTAGTGACGCCGTAATCGTAACCACGGTTGATGGGCAGGAGCTTGAGTTGCCGATGTCATCCATTGTTAATGCGCACCGGCCAAACCAGATGAGCCTGGCCGGAAAATTCGGGCACTTCTTCCACAATGTCTGGAAATTTATTGCGGATGACCCGCGCGAGGCCAATACCGAGGGCGGTATTTTCCCGGCCATATTCGGTACCGTGCTGATGGTTTTGTTAATGAGTGTGTTTGTCACCCCACTGGGTGTGGTGGCAGCAGTTTATCTGAAGGAATATGCACGCCAGGGATTGTTTACACGTTTTATCCGTATCGCGGTCAATAACCTGGCCGGCGTACCTTCGATTGTTTATGGCGTATTCGGGCTGGGATTTTTCGTCTACACCCTGGGGGGGAGCCTGGATCGCCTTTTTTACCCTGAAGCCTTACCTGCGCCGACCTTTGGTACGGGTGGGTTGCTCTGGGCCTCCCTGACATTGGCATTGTTGACCTTGCCTGTGGTCATCGTTTCGACAGAGGAGGGCTTATCAAGAATACCGCGCAGCATACGCGAAGGTAGCCTCGCGCTCGGTGCGACACAGTGGGAAACACTGTGGCGAACGGTATTGCCGATGGCCTCACCCGGCATAATGACCGGTCTGATACTGGCGGTAGCAAGGGCTGCAGGCGAGGTTGCACCATTGATGCTGGTCGGAGTGGTCAAGCTGGCGCCGGCGTTGCCGCTGGATGGTAATGCGCCATTCCTGCATCTGGACAGAAAATTTATGCATCTTGGTTTTCACATTTATGACGTGGGCTTTCAAAGCCCGAATGTTGAAGCCGCAAGACCGCTGGTTTATGCGACCGCATTATTACTCGTGGTTGTCATCGTACTTTTGAACCTGGTAGCCATCCAGGTACGTAACCGATTGAGTGAGAGATACCGTGGATTGGAATCATGACACAGCAAGATAAAGCACAAACCGAGCAGGAGTTTAGCAACCAGCGTCCGCACCCGACAGCCGTGACGGTCACAGACCTGGATCTTTACTACGGTGAGGCCCAGGCCTTGAAGGAAATCAACCTGGTCATACCGGAGAAGCAGGTGACCGCTTTTATCGGTCCCAGCGGTTGTGGCAAATCTACCCTGTTGCGCTGTTTTAACCGGCTCAATGATCTGATTGACAGTTGCCGGATTGAAGGTGAAATTCTGCTCAACGGAAAGGATATCCACGCTGATAATATTCAGGTTCCTGAACTGCGCAGGGAAGTGGGTATCGTTTTCCAGAAGCCCAACCCTTTCCCCAAGTCCATCTATGAAAACGTGGCCTATGGCTTGCGTATACAGGGCATGAACAAGCGTCGCCAACTGGATGAAACCGTCGAATGGGCACTTAAAGGTGCTGCTTTGTGGGATGAAGTTAAGGACCGTTTGAATGATTCTGCCTTTGGCTTGTCGGGTGGTCAGCAACAACGGCTGGTCATCGCCCGGGCTATTGCGGTACAGCCGAAATGTATCCTGCTGGATGAACCCTGTTCGGCACTCGATCCCATATCAACCTTGAAGGTTGAAGAGTTGATTGCAGAGCTGAAAGAGCAATACACCATAATCATGGTGACGCATAATATGCAGCAGGCTGCACGTGTTTCTGACTACACTGCCTTTATGTATATGGGTGAGTTGATTGAGTTTGGTGCGACTGACCAGATATTTACAAAACCACGTTTGAAAAAGACGGAAGATTACATTACAGGCCGTTACGGCTGATGATTTCGAGGAAAATCAGATGAGTGATTTGCATCTTGGCCAGCACATTTCCCGCCGGTTCAACGAGGAACTGGAGGAAGTTCGCAGCAAGGTATTGCATATGGGCGGGGTTGTCGAAGGCCAACTCGCCAATGCGCTGCGGGTGCTGGTGAATGACGAGATCGAACTCGCCAAAGACGTTGTAAGTGCTGATTCAATTGTCAATTCGCTTGAAGTGGATATTGACGAAGAGTGCACTCGAATCGTCGCGCTGCGCCAACCCGCCGCCACGGATTTGCGTCTCGTCATGGCGGTGACCAAGACAATCAATGATCTCGAACGCATGGGTGATGAGGCCAAGCGAATAGCCAGAATGTCCCGCAAGGACATGGACGGCGCGCTTGAGGATGACACTCGTTCTGACCTGGAGTACCTGGGTGAACTGGTACGCGAAATGTTACGCCAGGTACTTGATGCCTTTGCCAGAACCGATGTGGATACGGCTATCCTGGTGGTTAAGGCGGACAGGAAAGTCGATAAAAAGTACAAAAAAGTAGTCAAGCAACTCGTGAAGCAAATGGGTAAGGACCCGCAGGTCATACCCCAGGTGATGAATATCATATGGGCAGTTCGCTCACTGGAGAGACTCGCTGATCGTTGTCAGAATATTGCCGAGCACATTATCTACATGGTGTTAGGTATGGATGTTCGGCATATCAAGCTGGATGATGTTCTGGCTGAAATTGAGGCGATGTCAGATGAGGAGTAGGGTGGGCTCCTAGGTGCTCGTATAAGGCTGGGGTAATGACTGCCAATCCCTGGGATCTATCCGGTAGTAGCACTTAAGCACTTCAAACAACTCGGAATGATGCCTGGCCAGCTGTTCCGGTTTTTCAAAAAATGTTTCAGTTGAAACGGCAAAAAACTCCGCCGGATTGGTCGCGCCATAATGATCAATCAGCGAGTGTTTACCCTTCCAGGCATCCTTCTGAAGTTCTTCGAACTCTCCTGACAGCGTTGTGGCCCAGGTCCGCAAACAGTTCTTTCCAGCGAGTATTGGTGCACCATTGGTGCTGCCGGACTCACTATCCAGTTGATGTGCAAATTCGTGCAAAACAACATTCTGGCCGTCTACAAAATTGCTCGACCCATGCAGGACATTATCCCAGGCAAGAATAACCTTGCCGTTGCTCCACGATTCACCCAGCAGACCCTTGCGACCCTCACTGACAACACCTTCTGCGCTGCCCTGAGCCCGGTCAACCACGAAAGCACTCGGATATACGATGATATAGCGCAGCGCGGGGTAAACCCCGGTCTTGCGGTTCACCAGCAACATACAGGCTTCGGCCGCAATGGTGACGCGTATTTCGTCCGTGATTTCCAAACCACCGGCACCGGTAAAATGTTTCTGGTGCAGGAACTGTTTGATCAGATTCCGAAGCTGTAACCGCAGTGGCATGGGCAGGTTGCGATAGACCGCAATATTACGTTCAACAATTTCAACCCACTCCTTCGGAAACGGTGCAGCAATCGCCTTTCTAAGCCGGTAACGCGGCAAAACCAGCGCAACGGTCATTGCGGCCAAAACCAGTATCACAAAAATCCAATATCCCATGTCTAAACAGTCTCCTCACAGTAAAATCCAAACTGGTACGATTCAAAACTCAGGCATCCAAAATCACTTCACCAACTTCACTGATGAAAAACTATTGTACCTGTTCCAGTGTTCATCGAAGTACTTCGCTTAAGGCTGAAGCTGGGATGGGTATTAACCTATCAGGACCGTGAGCGACATGGATGTCGCGACCGAGCGTACACGGACGTATCCATAGCGAGTCCTGATAGGTTAATACCCATCCCAGCGTCCCCAAGCTCAATAGGACGTATTCACACCAATATGTGAGTTTTGGGCAGTAAAGTACCTGACCCGTATTCCCAAATTTGCCATAATCACCACCCTGCCACTAAAACAATAATCGGGAGCATCAAATGTCACGTCTTTCAGTATTACTGGTACTGCTATTTTGCCTGCCGGCTCAATTGGCCGCGGCCGCCTGGGATGAGGGTCAACTTGAAGGACTGAAGTGGCGCGAGATCGGGCCTTACCGTGGCGGACGCTCGGCGGCGGTCACAGGTATCCCGCAGGACCGGGAGACTTTCTATTTCGGTTCAACCGGCGGTGGCGTCTGGAAAACGACCAATGGCGGCGGCAAGTGGGACAATATATCGGATGGGTTTTTTGGAGGTTCCATCGGTGCCGTTGCAGTATCTTCCTGGGATCCGAACGTAATCTACGTGGGCACCGGTGAAAAAACCGTGCGTGGTAATGTGTCGGTGGGAAATGGAGTCTGGAAATCCACCGATGCGGGACGAACCTGGTCCCATACCGGTCTGAAAGACAGTCAACGTATTCCACGAATTCGTATTCACCCGAAAAATCCCGATGTCGTGTACGTTGCCGCCATGGGCAGTCTGTTCGGGCCGAATGAAGAACGCGGTGTATTCCGTTCAAGCGATGGTGGTAAAAACTGGCAGAAGATTCTCTATATAAATGACGAGGTGGGTGTGGTCGACCTGGTGATGGACCCGACCAATCCGCGTATCCTGTATGCCAGCAGCTGGCGTGTCATTCGCACACCCTACAGTCTCGAATCCGGTGGTGAGGGTTCAAAACTCTGGAAAACCACGGACGGTGGTGACACCTGGCAATCCATTTCTGAAAACGAGGGTATGCCAAAACCACCCCTGGGTATTTCAGGTATCAGCGTTTCAGGGAGTAATCCGGACAACCTATATGCGATTGTCGAGGCAAACGATGGTGGTGTGTTCCGTTCCACTGATGCCGGGAAAACATGGAAGCGTGTTAACAAGGACCGCAAATTACGCCAGAGGGCCTGGTATTACACGCGAATCCAGGCCGACCCCGTGGATGAAGAGATGGTTTACGTCATGAACGTACGTTTTCATCAATCCAAGGATGGCGGTAAAACCTTTGAACCCATTTCCACCCCGCACGGTGATAATCACGACCTTTGGATCGACCCCAATGACCCCAAACGTATGATCGAGGCCAATGACGGGGGAGCCAATGTCAGTTATGACGGCGGCAAAAACTGGTCCGTACAATCCAACCAGCCCACAGCACAGATGTACCGGGTTTCCACGGATAACGCATTCCCCTATCGACTGCTTGGCGGTCAGCAGGATAATTCTGCTATCCGGATACGCTCACGTTCGGCATTCAATGATGCCATTGGTACACGCGACTGGGAACCGACCGCAGGTGGTGAAAGTGGTCATATCATCGCCCGCCCGGATAACCCGGATATCGTTTATGGCGGTTCCTATGGTGGATTCCTGATCCGTTATGATCACGGCAATGGTGATGTTCGTGCGATCAATATATGGCCGGACGATCCGATGGGCTGGGGTGCTGCCGAGTTGAAATATCGTTTCAACTGGAATTTCCCGGTAATGATTTCACCGCATGACCCGGACACCTTGTATGCGGCAGCCAATGTATTGTTCAAAACCACCGATGAAGGCCAGACATGGCAGGCTGTCAGCCCTGATCTGACCCGCAATATCAAGGAAAAGCAGGGCCCGTCCGGTGGCCCTGTCACCAAGGACAATACCAGTGTTGAATACTACGGAACGATCTTTGCGGTGGCGGAATCTCTCATTGAGGAAGGTGTTATCTGGACCGGCTCCGACGATGGTTTGTTGCACATCAGCAGGGATGGCGGGAAGAGTTGGAATGATGTCACCCCCGATGGCCGCAACAACGGTTTACCCACTGAAATACAGATCAATTCAATTGAGGCTCATCCATTCGAAGCCGGTGGGCTTTACCTCGCTGCAACCGGCTACAAGAGCGATGATTTCAGACCTTATCTTTTCAGGACCACCGATTACGGTAAACACTGGGAAAAGATCACCGATGGAATTCCCGCCGATCACTTCACCCGCGTAATCCGGGCGGACAGTGGCCAGCGTGGTCTTTTATTTGCCGGTACTGAGTTCGGGGTATATATGTCAAAGGATGACGGGCAAAGCTGGCAAAGCACACAACTCAACCTGCCGGTGGTGCCTATCACGGACCTGGCGATCAAGGAGGGCAACCTGGTCGCTGCTACCCAGGGTCGTGGTTACTGGATTCTGGACAATGTTGAAGTCCTGCGCCAGGCAGATGAGTCAGTGTTCAGACAGGCACAGCACCTGTTCACCCCGGCCCCCACGTGGCGCCTGCGCAATGGAAGCGATGATGAGCCTGAGAGCATGGGAAGTAATCCGCCGGCCGGTGTGCCTTTTTATTACTGGCTGGCCGAGGAACAGGCACCCGATAATGACATCTCACTTGAGATTATGGATGAAAAAGGCGGTATCATCCGGACCTTTACAGCCAAACCAGCGGATGATGAGGAAGAGGAAACCCCGGTAATGGGTGATGACGACCGGAAGCTCGAAACCGGGGCAGGACTGAGCCTGTTTGTATGGGATTTGCGTCACGCCAGCGTTGAGAGGTTCAAGGACCTGGTGCTTTGGAATGACTCGCTCGAAGGGGCCATGGCGGTTCCCGGCAGCTACCAGGCCACCCTGAGCCTTGGCGATACTCAACAGACCGTCAGTTTCGAAGTGCAGGCAGATCCGCGCCTGGGTACAACTGCAGCAGATTACGAGGCACAGTACAGTTTCGTCGCAGCTATCAATCAGAAACTGACCGAGACCCATCGTGCGATAACACGTATCCGTGAAGCCAAGGCCCAATTAAGCGCCATTGAGGAACGAATTGGAGACGATGAACAATTTGCCGGTTTGCTTGAATCAGCCACCGAACTGGAGGACAAACTGAGCAGCATCGAGGAATCACTGTACCAGACAAAAATGGAAAGCCGGCAGGATCCGCTCAACTTCCCTATTCGCTTGAACGACAAATTGGCCCACGTGATGCTACTGGCCGGAATCGGTGATCATGCACCTTCCGCCTCGGCGGTGGCGGTTCGCGATGAACTGGTTACTGCAGTAGATGCGCAACTGGGTCAGTTGGAAGATGTATTCAGAAATGACCTGGCCGCATTCAACTTACAGGCGGCCGATGCCGGGCTGGATGCCGTACAGGCGACGGCCGATACCACAAGTCAGCCTTGAGACAGTCAGAGTGGCTCCGCTTGCCGGCTATGACAGGCTGTCTCCAGCCATGACTTCGAGTTCCTCGCGTTGTTCATCCGACAGCAGGCCATAACGTATAGATGGTGCTACCGCTAAAACCTGAATCAAGCGCGTGAAAACGGAAATGCGGTCACTTCATTGATCGAATCAACACCGGTAATGGCCATCAGCAGGCGGTCTACACCCAGTGCAACACCTGCGCAATCGGGTAAGCCGTTTTCAAGCGCGCTTAGCAGGTGATGATCAATTGCACACGCTCCCAGGCCACGCTGTGCACGTTGCCTGTTGTCAGCTTCAAGGCGTTGTTTCTGTTCGACGGCATCGCTTAGTTCCTGGTAACCGTTGGCGAGTTCGGTTCGCCCGAGATAGAGCTCAAAACGCTCAGCGAGCGGCGGGCTGCCCGCACGGATTTTGGCCAGTGCTGCCTGTTCGGCAGGAAAGTCATAGATAAATGTCAGGCATTCTTCGGGCAGTGCAGGCTGAATTACCAGGCTGATCAGAAGATCCAGCCCTTGCCTGCGGTTCAGTTCGATATCATGGAACCCGTATTCTTCGGCTTTGGCTCGAAGGTCATGTTCGTCCGCGTTGAATGGATCAAGCTCAATGTAGTCTAAAAATAACTGCCGGTAGCTGAGCTTCTGCTGTGGCCAGTGGTCAAATTTTCCGCGACCGCAGCGCCGGACGAGCACGGCAACCTCATCAATCAGCCTGTGGTAACTGAAACCGGTCCTGTACCACTCAAGCAGGGTGAATTCAGGATTATGTGACCGGCCTGACTCACCGGCACGGAAAACCCTGCCCAATTCAAAAATATCACCACTGCCAGAGGCCAACAGACGTTTGAGTGCAAACTCGGGGGATGTGCGTAAATAACCGCCGTTATCGGTCCTGATGGACTGGATCTCCGGATCGGTATTGCCGGCCGTGGAGATCAATGGGGTTTCCACTTCCATCACCCCCTCACCGGCAAAGTAATCGCGAATATCCCTCAATAAACAAGCGCGGGCCCGCAATTGGGCGGGGTTGGCTGAAGGACGCCAGTTACCAGGTGAATCCATGGTCTGTGTATTCAATTTTCAGTTGCAGGCCGGTCATTTGCAGCGCATTGATCTCGTACTCAAGATCGGCGATGGTCAACGGATGATTTTCTCTCCAGTCATCTGATAAAACGAGGCGAACACTGGAACCCTTTAACCTGACTTTGAAGTCTGGAATTGCATCATCCTCACGGGTTCTGCAAAAAATCCAGGACAGACGCATACATAGCAAGGTAATTGCCAGGGCCCGGTGTAAACGCCCCGGAAGCCTGGCGGCATAAGCAGGTGGTATGTCGCGCCGCTGCAAGCCAACCAGTGCAGCAAGAAAAAGTTGTTCCTGGCGTGAGAAACCCGACATGTCCGAGGCCTCGACCAGGTAGGAAGAGTGTCGCTGGTAACTCTCATGGGACAGGCTCAAACCGATCTCGTGTAATTCTGCGGCCCAACCCAGCATGACCCGGTGCGATTCGTCAACAGCCACTTTTCCGGACACACTATCAAACAATTTTAGTGCGGTTCTGCGCACCCGTGCCACCTGTGCCGGATCAACGGCAAAACGCGTCATCAATGCTTTGACTGCCTTGTCCCTCGGATCCCGATGCTCAAGCCTGCCCAACAGGTCCTGTAACAAGCCTTCTCGCAGAGCATAAGGCGATACCAGCATCTGTTTAATTGCCAGGGCCTTGAAGCAGGCTAACAGTATGGCCAGGCCTCCAATAAATACCGGCTTGCGGCGTTCGCTTAAGCCGTCAATATCGATATCTTCAATGGTCTTGAAGGTCAGCGCTTTCTGTTTGAGTTTCTTGAGTGCTTTTGAAGTGACACCTCTCGTGCACCAGCCATTGGCGACGCACATGGCCGCCGCAGAACGAAAAGTCCCCGAAGAACCGATGGCTGTCTGCCAACCGGCGTTGCGATAGACGGTTTGTAACTCCTGCAGTTCGGCCGCCACCGCACGCTGGGCCATTCTCAGGCTTTTTGCAGTGATTTCCCCATTGCTAAAAAAACGGTTTGTTACAGAGACACAACCAAACTGCATGCTTTCCATTTCGATCGGGTCAACACCTTCGCCGATAACCAGCTCAGTACTTCCTCCGCCAATATCCAACACCAGCTTTTTCCGCCGCGGACCGGCGATCCATTGAGATACACCGAGGTAGACCAGGCGGGCTTCCTCCCGACCGGCAATAATGTCCACGGGGCATTCCAGGGCGTTCTCCACGTCCAGCAAAAATTCGTCGGCGTTTTTAAGACGCCGGAATGTCTGGGTGCCGACCGCGCGCAGGTTGTTGGCAGGAATACCGCGGAGACGCTGGCCAAAACGTGACAGGCAGGCCAGGGCGCGTTGCCGGACTTCCGGATCCAGGTTTCCATCCATGTCCAGTCCGCCGCCCAGTCGAACCATTTCCCTGATACGGTCGAGTACACGTAATTCACCGTGTTCGCGGCGAGCAACGAGCATGTGGAAGCTGTTACTGCCTAAATCAACCGCTGCATAGGTTTCCAACTGGAGGTCGGGATTCATGCCGTGATTATAACTTTATGCGGGTTGTGAGTTGGTGGTTTCGGTATCTCCTAGTATTTGAAGCTCAGATCCAACTGCAGTCGCTTGAAGTCAATCGGGTCTTCCCTGTCAAGGCCAACATCATTGATAAAGTAAGTGAGGTTGGCATTGAAGTTCTTGTAGATGGCGTAACTACCCTTGATGATGCTGCCCTTTGCATTGGTGCCGCCGCCGCCAAAATCTGAATCGGTCAGCAGGCCGAGCACGGCATCTTTCTCAAGCCGCTGGTAGACATAACCAAATTGCCACTCACCCTTGTTCCTGGCCGACCCATACTTGAAGCCAACTGCCCAACCCGTGTCATCTTCGTCGACTGCCTGGTTTTGAACATAGTCACCAAACAGCAGCGCCGGGTGGCCAAACATTTCGAAACCGAGGTCAGCGAAGAACTCCAGTTCCTCATAATCATAAAGGTAGGTATTGGTAATGGGATCAAAACTGTTGCCGAAAAAGTCATCATCATCGCCAAAGAAGGAGCCACTGCCGGCCGTATCGAACACGTGGTAGCCAACGCCGGTGGTAAGCTTGAAGTTATCACCGATCGGAAATTTGACACCCAACTGGGTCAGGTAGGCAAATGACTGTCCCTCTTTGGAGTCACTTTCAATCCAGGTACCCAAAGCATTGGCGAAAAACATGTCATTGTTCCACTTGATGCCTGTGCCTTCCGGACGCCAGTCCCCATCCCACAAAAGGGCGTTTTTACCGGCTCTGTATACGTAGTTACTAAACTTACCGCCGTAAACATGGGTATCTTTCAATCCATCCCAGTCGAAATAGGCCAGGTCGATCCTGAGGTCCTTTGTTGAGCCGCCTCCGCCCAGTGTCTGGTTTGAAGAAACAGGGTCGTCACCACCGGATGCGAGACCTAACCCGACTTCTATCGTTGGTGTTACATCGGCGATCAGTGCAGCACGGGCACGGATACGGTTGCGGTCGCGATTTGGTTGATTTTCGACATCGAAACTCTCATAACGATAGCGGAAATCGCCCTTCCAGCGAATGGTTTCGGTCCACTTGGTTTTTGCAGACCGCTCCTCAACATCGGCTGCTACCGCGTCGGTTTTTTCACTGACTGCTGCTACCGTCACCGCTGTCTCCTGGCTGTCCTTGACCAGTTCAGCATTGGTAGCAGTCAGTTCGCGATTTTCGGCTTCGAGGCGGTCAAGCCTTTCACTCAGGGCCATCAGTTGCTCCCGCATGGCCGCTATATCTTCGTCGGATGCAGCCTGTGCTGCAACTGGCGACAGGATTAGTAGCGTACATAAAGTGGTGATAATTCGATAACGTGTTTTTTTGTAAATCATGTTGGTAGATTCCTCTCTTTCTTTAAATCACTTATTTCTTTGGTGATTACTGAATCTTCGATAATTCGCGTGTGGCAACGCCGGCTGGTAGCGGGATATATCCGTCTTTTACAACCACTTCCTGACCTTCACGGGATAAAACCAGCTTGACGAATTCTGCCGTTAACGGCGGAAGCGGCTTGCCTGGGGCCTTGTTGACGTAAACGTAAAGGAAGCGGGATAGCGGGTATTTTCCTGCGATTGCATTCTCCGGGTTCGCCGAAACAAACTCCTTGCCGGCTTCTTTTGACAGGGGTACGGAGCGAACCGAAGAGGTCGTGTATCCGATACCTGAATAGCCGATACCGTTAATGGATGCACTGACCGATTGCACGACAGAGGCTGAACCTGGTTGCTCGTTGACCGTGTTTTTATAATCGCCCTTACACAGTGCCTTGCCCTTGAAATATCCATAGGTGCCTGATACCGAGTTACGTCCGTATAGTTGAATGTCACGTCCGGCCCATGAACCCGTCAGCCCCAGGTCTCCCCAGTTATCAATATCTGCCGGACCGCCACAGGTTCGTGTTGAAGAGAAGATTGCATCAATCTGTGGAATGGTAAGACCTTCAATGGGGTTGTCCTTGTGCACAAAGACAGCCAGGGCGTCAATGGCGACAGCGATAGGTGTCGGTTTGTAGCCAAATTTCTTTTCAAAGGATTCCACTTCCTTGTCTTTCATCAAACGGCTCATGGGTCCAAGGTTTGAAGTATTTTCTGTCAGGGCAGGCGGCGCAGTGGAAGAACCGGCTGCCTGGATCTGTACATTGACATTCGGGTAGGTTCGTTTAAAAGACTCGGCCCACAATGTCATAAGGTTGGCCAGCGTATCTGAACCCACACTGGACAGGTTGCCTGAGACGCCGCTGGTTTTTTCGTAAACCGGCAAATTTTCATCCACCGTGGCCTGGGCTAAAACACTATTAGCACTAAATAGCGCCACCGAAACAAGCGTTGCAGCAATTCGGGTATTCATATTTTTGACTCCTGGATTTGTAGAGTTTTGATGTCGAGTTCAAGCTCAATATGCGGAATAGTAATTGGCTTATGTGACAGTTGTATGACACGTAACAGAGTTATGACGATACGTAGCAGGCGATGCAGAGAGATCGTTGGATTTATCGGGGCTAATCCGGTTCAGGCCGGTTTTAGGCTTTTCTTTCGAGAGGGAAAATGCAACGGAATTCACTGCCCTTGCCCAGTTCACTTTTGATTTCCAGTCTTGCATTGTGGCTGTGAAGTACATGTTTAACGATGGCAAGACCGAGCCCTGTGCCACCGGTTTTCCTGTTGCGGTCATCACCTACGCGGTAGAAGCGTTCTGTAAGCCGGGGGATATCGCGATGTGGAATGCCAATACCTGTGTCGCTGACGTTCAGTTCCATTCCTTCGGTCGTTTCCTGCCAGGTCACCTTGATCTTGCCTTTGGCCGGGGTGTAGTTGACGGAATTAACGATGAGGTTCTGAAAAGCACTTTTTAGGTCAGCTTCCACACCGTGCAGGTTCAGGCCGGGCTCTACCTTGAATACTATTTTATGTTGGCCCTGGCTCACTTCCTCTGCCTGCTCTGCGAGTTGTGCCAGCAGGGCCGGAATATCAACTTCGGCTGCGTCGCCAGACAGTTGCGCATCCATGCTCTCCAGGCGGGCAAGTTCGAGCAGATCCTCCAGCAAGACGTGCATTTGCCTGGCCTGCAGAAACATCCGTTCAATCGCCTTAGGGTCCGGTTCTGCCGGGTCTGTCTTGAGTATTTCAAGGTAACCGAGCAGCACGGTTAACGGCGTGCGCAATTCATGGGAAACATTGGCCACAAGGTCCTGCCTTATTCGCTCAAGGTTTCGCACATCGGTGACGTCCCTCAGGATCAGCAAGCGCTGGTTTTTTCTGAATCGGATCGCACTTATTTGCAGGCTGATGTTGTCATCTACAGGGCAGTCAATATCAAGAGTGCTGTGTAGCTCGTCCTGCACGGACAACCAGTTGGCAAACGCCGGTTCCCGTATGAGGTTGGTGACAGCCTGGCCCTTGTCATCGGCAGGCTTCAGACCGAGTAGTTGCACGGCTGAATCATTAAACCAACGGATAAGACCCTGGTCATTTATCACCAGGGTGGCATCGGGAAAGGCATCAGCCAGACCTTCAAAATCGTCAATAACCTGTTGATATTGCAGGTTTCGCTTTATGTTCTGCTTTTGTAAGGCAGCAATGCGGTCAAATATATCCGCCCACATGCCGATGCTTTCCGGAGGTTTGGTGTCCCAGGACTGCAACCACCGGTGCAGGCGTAAACCGTTATAAAATGTCCATGCCAGGTACAGGACCAGGAACAAACCGGTAATCAATATGACGTGGCCGGACAACCAGCCTGTCAACAGGACCAATGCTGCAAGACCACCCAGTCGGATCAGGTGAAAAGTCCAGCTTCGTTTAAGCATCAGCTTGCTGTGGTTACAAAACGGTAACCGTGGCTGCGTACCGTCTGTATATAGTGGGCGAGCTTTGCTTTTTCGAGGATCTTTCTCAAGCGTCTGATATGAACATCGACGGTACGTTCTTCAAGAAAAACATTCGTGCCCCAGACGTGATCCAGCAGTTGCGAGCGACTGACAGCGCGGTTCTCGTGGGTCATGAAAAATTCAAGCAGACGGTATTCGGTTGGCCCGATATGCGTTGGTTTTTCAGCCAGAAAAACCTGTCGTGATACCGTGTCCATGCTGATAGCGCCGGCCGTGATTTTTCCATCGGCGCCTCCCGGGTCGGACCGGCGCAGAACGGCGTTGATCCTGGCAACCAGTTCACGGGGTGAAAACGGTTTGACAATGTAATCATCCGCACCGGTATTCAATCCGGTCACCTTGTCATCCTCGGTGATTTTGGCTGTGAGCATGATGATGGGGGTGTCTTTTGTTACCGAATCCTTGCGCAGGCGGCGAATCAGTTCCGGTCCGCTCATATTGGGCATCATCCAGTCCAGCAAAATGATGTCCGGCAATTGATCGTTGATTTTCTCCAGTGCTTCCTTTCCGCTCGCGGCACAAACCACCATCATGTCTGATTTGCCGAGTGCAAACCGGATCATTTCCCGAATGGCTGGTTCGTCATCAACAACCAGAACGCTGATCTGTTTTTCAGTCACTGACTTTCCTGATCCATGAAGCACCCCTTAATATTATAAGAGGGTATATGACAGTTTGATGACATTATCGCCAGTGGCTTTGGAGTGCATGAATTTAAGATCCAAATCAATCAACCGCGGGCCGGTTTGTCTGATTCACTCGCCTCGATACGTAATTCCATCAACCGGGCGCTCACCCTGGCGCGCTGGTAATAATCGAGATCTGACCGTCTTTCAAGGCTCTCCAGTTGTGTGATGGCTTCCTCGGTTCCTCCGCGTTGATAATAGGACTCGGCGATCGCTTCAGTTGAGCGAATTTCGTCGCCTGCAAGGTTGGCGGCCTGTGCGTAAAGAGCGTAAAGCGCCGGGTCGTTTTTTCGGGTGACCAGTTGTTGCCGTAAAACCTCGCTTGCGGTTTCAGCCAATTTGGGATCGGCCTGATCCACGAGTGCTTTGCCATATTCAATCGCTATCGCCCGGTTGCCTGGAAAGGTATGGTAGAGGTCGGCCAGACTATCAATGGCTTGCTGCAGTTGACCTTGTTTCCGGTGCAGGTTAGCCATTTGTAATTGAAAAGCCAGTTGTGATGGTTCCTTTTCCAATAATTGGCTGAGAATGGCTTCAGCTTTGTCATATTCTGCATTTCGCTGTGTCGCGATGGCCAGTCCATAAAGGTTGCCGTTTATTTTTGGCTCGGAGAGTGGTTTTTCCAGCTCAGTTTTAAAATGCGCAATGGCCTTTTTCGGGTCATTTTCAAGCAGCGCCCGCAACCTGGCCTGCACGATGTAAAATTGCCGGCCTTCACCCGCCTCTACCGGTGGCAGGTTCTGAATGCGGCTCTTGGCTTCAGCAATACGGTTGACCGAAACCGGGTGTGTACGCAGAAATTCCGGCGGCCCTTCGCCATTGGCACGGCTGGTTTGACCCATTTTTTCAAAGAAATCAGCCATACCGTGCGGATCGTAGCCCGCAGCGGACAGTGTTCTGATGCCGACCCTGTCAGCTTCGATTTCATTATGCCGGGTAAAGTTGATCTGGGCCTGCTGTGCCATGGCCTGGGTGCCCAATACCGCTCCCTGGATGACTTCGCCATTGCCGCCGCTGGCAAGGATCAGACCGAGCATTGCCAGCATGGCAATAACATTCATGGTCTTGCCTTTCTCAAAGGCACGGTACATATGTAATTGCGTGATATGGGCGATTTCATGTGACAACACACCGGCGATCTCATCCTGCGAATCTGCCAGAAGGATCAGGCCGCTGTACAAGGCAATGACCCCACCCGGTGCGGCAAATGCATTGATGACGGGCTGGTCTAGTACTACAAAGGTAAACGCGGCTCCCGGCTGGTCGCTGTTGGCAGCGAGGTTATAACCCATGTCAGAAAAGAAATCGCTGATCAGCGGGTCCTCATTCAGAAGTTCATAGGCCCGCATCTGACGGATCAGGCTTTCCGCGTATTCGCGTTCTTCACTGTTTGAGAGCAATTCGCTGGCGGAATTACCCAGCTCCGGTAACTTGACCCGCCCGGTCTGGGCGATGCTTGACAAGCTGATCGCAGCGATCAGAATCGTCATCAAAAATTGTTTCAAATATCTGTGTTTTTGCTTGACCGGAATCATGCTTTCCCTGAGACTGAAGACATCGTATTTAAGACACTTCCTATGCTCATTTGTTCTTCGGTTGCCATAGTCTATCGTGGATTTCCGATTGGGGAAGCCCTGATTGTTGCAGAAACTGATGAAAGACAGCATATTTGTCAAATAAAAGTCAAAACTGAATCGAAACCGGCTGACTGCTAAAGTAAAAAATCATGCAAATTAAAATATACACCAAAGGTTATTGTTCCTATTGTTACGCGGCTAAAAACCTTTTGACCAAAAGGGGGCTGGCGTTTGAAGAGACCGAGTTATCAGGTGATTTCACGGCGGAGCAGGAAATGCGGAATCTGACCGGCGGAGCAACGGTGCCTCAAATCCTGATCGACGGCACCCCGATAGGGGGGTTTACTGAATTGGTCGAACTGGACAGGACGGGTCAGCTCAAGGCTGCAAAACCCACTTCGAATGCCTGAGATTTCAAGTGTTGCTTTACCGCAACGTTTCCCACGGCGAACCTGGTTGTAAGTGGTTTTTTTAAAATGTGCGTCAATTCTTTTTGTATGACTGTTTGATTGATAAAACAGGATGTTAGCTTGTATTTCTGTATTTGTTTTGATGCCACTTCCTTATTTGTCTCCAGGGGCTGCTTTACATTGACTTATTGTTGTTTTCCTGCCATATTGCTGGATAATTGCGTATAGCCATAAGTTGGTGTTGAAACGCCGAAAATGAGATATCGTTTTTTAACAGTAATGATTTTGGTCGCGGCTCTGATTCCGGCACTTTCTGCTGCCCGCGTTTCAGGTCTGCCGATGGCCGGTTTCAGTGCCGGCGGAACAGGGCTGACACCGTTTTATGTGCTGGGTTTTGAGCTGGGTCCCTGGCAGGATTATCTCGCACGTGAGTTAACCCCTGATTTTATGCTGGACCCGGCAGCAGAACCGTTGAATGTTTCCTGGATCAGCGATCACTCCGTCATCGTTCTGCCGTTTTTTGCAAAGCAACTGCTGGGCGAGCCGGATACATACCTCAAGCTTGAAGTTGACTGGCAGTATTCAGACAAGTTGACCATGGACGGATTTGATCCTTTCATGAGTACCGGTATGCAGGGTCTTGAACGCAGACTGGTATCACCCGGTTTGATGCACCGTTTGAATGATAACCAGCTGGTTGGTGTTTCAGCAGTTTTCGCAACCCAGAGCTTCGGCGTTTCCCGTCTTGGAATGCAGACTTACAACGAGGCGCTTCCAACGGGCTTTAACTCGGCCGCCTATGATCCTTTCCATGAAGTCGGCTACGGTGCCGGCGTCAGTCTGGCCCTTCGTAGCGAGATCACCGACGGCATCACAATGGAAGCCGGCTATCGTTCACACATCGACATGGATGAGTTTTACAACCTGCGTGGTATCTATTCACAACGTGCAGACCTCGATATTCCGGCGCGTGCACGGCTTGGTCTTGCGTTTCAGGCAAGTGATCGCTCGTGGTTGAATGTCTCGGTTGAAAGAGTGCTTTACAGTGAGATTGGCGCCTTTGCAAGCCGCAATCTGCCGGGACAGTTTTTGTCCCTGCTGGGTGACTCAACCAGTCCTGCTTTTTCCTGGGATGATCTGACCGTGTACTCAGTGGGTTGGGCGTGGGCGGATAACAAGGGCACTTCATGGTATATCGATGTCAGTTCCCGTACTCAGCCATTACCGAGTTCAAGCATACTTAGCCAGGCAATTGACAGTGACCTGGCACAAAATGCAGTTACGGTTGGTTACAGTCGCCGTATGAGCATGAAAAGCCGTTTCAATGTGAATGCTGCCTATGCACCATCCGAATATGCGTTTGGTGGAAATGTGCTGGGCGTCACCACTGATCAATTAAGCCAGGAATTTGAACTTGAAGCCCATTGGACCTGGGATTTCTGAGTTCTATAATTCCCCCAGTTTACCTGCGTCGTGTTTACCTGGCTTGTTCAATCTCCTTAACCGTGTAGATCAGGGTCTCCATACATGAATTTGTTAACCTCTTGGTTTAGACGGACATTCGCCGACCCCCAGGTTGTAATCCTCGGTATAGTGCTGATCGCAGGTATTGCGATTGTGGCTGGCCTGGGACGAATGCTGGCACCCGTTTTTGCCAGTATCGTGATTGCCTACCTCCTGGAAGCTGTGGTCATACGATTGCAGATGCTGGGTGTACCCAGGCTTGCATCCGTTGTGTTGGTTTTCCTGCTGTTTCTTGCCAGTCTGTTCTTCCTGTTATTTGGGCTGGTGCCGATGTTGACGCGTCAGTTGACCCAACTGGTACAGCAGATTCCCAATTACATCAGCCAGGGGCAGGAGTTATTGCTTCAACTGCCTCAACGTTACCCGCAGATGATTTCAGAACAACAGATAGAGCAACTGATTAGCAGTGCCGGCAATGAGCTGGCAACCGCAGGTCAAGTGTTTCTGACCTGGTCATTGACATCGGTCGGTAACGTGGTTGGATTACTGGTGTTACTGGTACTGATTCCCGTACTGGTTTTTTTCTTGCTCAAGGACAAAACCCAGTTGATTGACTGGTTCAAAGGCTATTTACCGGCCGAACGTCACCTGGTGTCTTCCGTTTGGGCCGATGTCGAAGCACAGATTGCCAATTATGTACGCGGGAAAGCGGGTGAGATTGTCATTGTCGGTGCTGTCAGTTACATCACCTTCATTTCAATGGGTCTGCAATACTCCGCCTTACTGGCGACGGTGGTTGGTATCTCGGTTTTGATTCCCTACATCGGTGCCGCGGTCGTTACCCTGCCCATTGCCTTGGTCGCCTATTTCCAGTGGGGATGGGGCTGGAGTTTTGGTCAGGTCATGATTGCCTATGCCATTATCCAGGCATTGGATGGTAATGTGCTTGTACCATTGCTTTTTTCCGAGGCACTGAACCTTCATCCGGTGGCTATCATAGTAGCAATCCTGGTTTTTGGCGGTTTGTGGGGCTTTTGGGGTATCTTCTTTGCAATTCCACTGGCTACGGTGGTACAGGCGGTTCTAAAGGCCTGGCCACGGCTTACCAGTGATGAGGTGTCATCGGCCGAATCACCGCCCACAGAAGCGGAAGCATAGAACGCCTGACAATGAACCGGTCAGGGCCTGCTCCCTGGCATTAACCGGGAACTATTCTACATGCCCGTTAGCGCGACCGATGCCAGGCTGCACCCCAAGCGGGTGATCTTGCGTTTTACTACCAGTGATCAAACTTTAAGTGGACTTACAACGCCTCGGACGCAAAATCAGCCAGCCGTGAACGCTCACCCCGGGTCAGCGTGATGTGCGCTGAATGTGACCAGTTTTTAAACCGGTCAACGGCAAATGTCAGACCGGAGGTGGTTTCCGTCAGGTAGGGTGTGTCGATTTGTCCGACGTTACCCAGGCAGATTATTTTTGTTCCCGGTCCGGCCCGCGTCACCAGGGCTTTCATCTGCTTGGGCGTGATGTTCTGGGCTTCATCGATGATGACGAATCGATTGAGAAACGTGCGACCGCGCATAAAACTCATTGAGCGGATCTTGATCCTGGTGGCCAGCAGGTCATTGGTTGCAGCACGCCCCCATTCACCACCTTCTTCAGAGTGGGTCAATACCTCAATGTTATCTGTCAGGGCACCCATCCAGGGTGTCATTTTCTCTTCCTCGGTACCTGGCAGGAAACCGATTTCATCGCCGATTGAAACCGTCGCACGGGTGACGATGATCTCGTTATACATTTTTTCATCCATGGTCTGGGCCAGACCGGCTGCCAGGGTCAACAGCGTCTTACCGGTGCCGGCGATACCCATCAGGGTGACGAAATCTATTTCAGGGTCAACCAACAGGTTCAGTGCGAAATTCTGTTCGCGGTTGCGTGCCTGTATACCCCAGACGGTATTTCTACCTGACTGGTAATCTGTGACCAGTTTAAATATGGAAAATTCTTCTTTGACTTCTACCACGATGGCCTCGATGCCATCTCCTTCTCCAATCACCACACACTGGTTTGGATACCAGGCATCCCCTTCGATGCGCTTAACGCGGTAATAGGTAGAACCATTTTCATTCCATGAGTCGACCTGCGGATAACGCTCCCAGAAAGACTCGTCTTCAACCCTGACTCCCTTGTAAAGCAAGTCAACATCATCAAGCGCCCGGTCGTTGTAATAATCCTCAGCGGGCACATTCAGAATGGCTGCTTTGATTCGCAGGTTGATGTCCTTGGATATCAGAACAATTTCGTGGTTTGTATGACTCTCCTGTAATGCCAGGGCGGTGCTGAGTATTTCGTTGTCTGCGAATGATCCGTCACGCAAGAGGTTGGGGTGGGTTGTTGCTGAGCGGGTTTGAAAGTAGAGCCGGCCGCGTGCTGCGGGTAACTCCAGTCCATGCGGTATGAGCAAATCCAGACCGTCTTCCAGTTTTGCAGCACCCTGGGTATTCATCAGGTCGCCTATGAACCGGCTAACCTGGCGTACGTTTCTGGAAACTTCCGTCAGACCCTTTTTAGCTGCATCAAGTTCTTCCAGTACCATCATGGGCAGGAATACATCATGCTCTTCAAAACGGAACAATGATGTCGGGTCATGCATCAGGACATTGGTATCGAGCACATACAGGCGTTTGTTTTTTCCCATTTAACTAGGTTTTCCTATTGAAGATAAATGACGGTGGTGATATCGATTCAACTGGTTCAGTCACCGGCTGTGAGCGCCTCGAGCACGGCCTCGGCATGACCGGGCACCCGTAGCTTACGCCATTCCTGTTTAAGAACCCCTTCGGAATCAATCAGAAACGTGCTGCGCTCAATACCCATATAAGTACGGCCATACAGTTTCTTCTCGTGTATCACATCAAATTGCTTACACAATACCTCATCGCTGTCTGATAACAGGTGGAACGGAAACTCGTGTTTTTTCCTGAAATTCTCGTGGGTTCTTACCGAATCCCTGGAGACTCCAAGTATGTCTGCACCGGCTTTCTGAAACTGTGGGTAAAGGTCACGGAAATCCTGACCCTCCTGGGTACAACCGGGGGTATTATCCTTGGGGTAAAAGTAAATGACGAGACTGTTGCCTTTGAAGTCGCTCAATGATAGATCTTGATCGCCGGTGGCGGGAAGGGTGAAGTTTTTTACGCGCTTTCCTACGCTGACCATAAACGCTCCTAGTATGTATAAAATTCCCTGCGAAAAGTGACGGGACACGGAGTCTGATCACCAAGACTTTAAGGCAGGATACTTGTCAGCTAACGGGTCCGCAAGTACTATTGCGCGAAGCTCGGCATGTGCGCGTGTGCATATGACATGAATTGACACCTGACGGTTGAAATTGATGACATATTGCGCCATTTACAGACATACTGATCCCCGAAAAAATGGGCTGACCTGAATTGACCGGAATAAAAAAAACATGATGATTTCCTCTTACCGGATTGCGATTGCGTTACTTTTGGTTGCAATTATTGCTGGTTGTAGCTCTTTCCGTAATAAAGAGCCGGAATATCTCGCAAGCAGGGAGGAGGCCCCGTTAAAAGTTCCACCCGGTCTGGATGACCCGACGGGGCCCGCGCCGGTCTTGATATCTGTGCCGCAAATGAGGTTGCCGGCAGGTGATGAGTTGAACCCTGCGCCGCCGCGTGTCGTCAGTACGGCAGGCAAGCAGGATGCGAATGCCTATATTGCCTGGTCTGCACAGGGTGCCTACCTGATGGTCAAGGATACACCCGACAGCGTCGCAAGGAGACTCGGCTATGCGATCGTGAACTCGGGAATGACTATGCTGCAGAAGGATGAGTCAGGTTCACACAAGTTTCATTACAAACAGGCACCGCCGGTAAGGGATGACGAAGGCTTTTTTTCACGCATGGCATTTTGGCGAAGCAGACCTGACTTCGTTAATTTCTCAGGTACCTTTATGACCAGTCTGAAACCTGATGGAGAGGATACACGTGTCTATCTGCTGTTCGGAACCGGTCAAGCGGTTGATACAGCAGGTTCCGAACACATACTGGGTATTTTCATGGATCGCCTGGGTTAGTCCGCATATATCACCAATATCCCGGTCTTGGCTGGTCCATATACAACTGGACTTGGTCTTCCCTCAAGACATAGCTACGGCTATGTCCTTCAGTCCAGCCCGGCGCCCAGTTGCATCTGTCCGGCGCCATACCACGGTATACTGGTGGTATATGCGGACTGATTTCACCAGTCGGTAATGAGACTCTCCATACAAGCCGGGCTTTACCCGGCTGACGCCAATGAGTTCGTTTTTTAACTAACGTTCGAGTAGTTTTAGTTTGTCCGGCTTACCATCCCATTCGGCGGCATCTTCCGGTGGCGCCTTGGCTTCGGTGATCACCGGCCATATCAGGGATAATTCGGCATTGAGTTCGATGAAGCTTTCCTGGCCCTCCGGCAGGTCGTCTTCAGGATAAATGGCTTCAGCTGGACATTCCGGCTCGCAAAGCGTGCAATCAATACACTCTTCGGGGTCAATGGTCAGGAAATTTGGCCCTTCATGGAAACAGTCAACCGGACAGACTTCAACACAGTCCATATATTTACACTTGATACAGTTTTCAGTAACAACGAAGGTCATTGTGCCTGTTTTCCTTTGTTTGGCGGTCAGTGACCGGGTATGTGTCAGACCCTGCCAGTCACGGCAGGGCTAACCCGCATATTTCACCAGTCGGTAGCGTGCCTCGCTATAAGTAAATGATTTGTCTCAATTAAAAGACATTATTTCAAACAAATCCCAGGGTACACTTTGTATCCGGCCCGATACCTATCCCGGCTCTGGCTTGTTCAGATGCCACTGGGCTTGGTCTTCCCTCAGGCCATAGCTACGGCTATGGCCTTCAGTCCAGCCCGGCGCCCAGTGGCATCTGTCCGGCGCCAAATTCCGGGATACTGGTGAAATATGCAGGCTAAACTCCAAGGATACTAAATTTCTGTAGTTCGTCACACTTGTTTTGTTGCTTCCGTTACAATTCGAACCCACAATCAGCAATGTGACAGGTGAATTCAGAAACGACCCTGGAGAACAGCGAAATTGAACCTTTTGCCTATTGTTGATAAGGTGGCCGCAGCTTGGGGTTTTAGCCTCAATTCAGGTTTTCCAATTGTTGTTTTTTTACGGCCCAGGCCAACCGAAATAAAGACTTTATCTGGATATTCAATATGCTAAAACGAGTTTTATTAATTGCGATACTTATATTCACCAGTTGTTCTGTTTTAGCACAATACGACCACCCGAGGAAGCAACCCTCAAAGTCGGATTCGCGTGACAACCGCTGGGAAGGCAGTGTCATTCTTGCCTACCAGACCGGTGTGGATAATAGCTATGAAAATGGTTCAGCCATCGATGTAGATAGTGCGTTAGGCTGGGGTATCGGTTTTGGTTGGAACTGGACTGACAAATTGAACCTGTCATACCGCTATCAGTCAACCAATCCCGATTATGCGGCAGTGGTCGTTCCCGAAGACCCGGACGCGGTACCTGTGGATATTGATCACAACCTGGATAAAAAAACGCACCAGTTCAATGTAACCTACAACTTCAGTGGAAAAGCGTTTACCCCCTTTGTTGTAGCCGGTATCGGCTGGAGCAAGCTGGATTCCAATGTTCCTTCCGGGCTTTCCACCGGCTGCTGGTGGGACCCCTGGTGGGGATATATATGTGTCGCAGACTGGAAGACTTATAAGACCTCACAGTTTTCCTATAACCTGGGTGCAGGCGTGCGCTGGGATATCAATAATTTTGTATTCACAAAAGCCTCATATATGCGGGAGTTTCTCGACGTTAAAAACGGCTCCGTCAATTTTGATACGGCGATACTGGAGGTCGGATTGATGTTCTGAACCGCCGGCAGGAGCCACTGCGGTTTTTTTGTTTTTGAGAAATCAGGTAAAGCAGGATTTTCAGTAGTTTGCCACATAGGATGAATTGACAATGAGTAACTTCGGATTTGGAAAAATAGTCAATACGGATTTTGACACAGCGATACAACAGGTAACGGAGGAGTTGGCCAAAGAGGGTTTTGGTATTCTGACCGTGATCGATGTTCAGGCCACACTAAAAGCAAAACTGGATGTGGATATGCCGCCATACCGCATCCTCGGTGCGTGTAATCCCGGGCTTGCCAATCAGGCCATTTCTGCCGTGCCCGATATTGGCCTGTTGCTGCCCTGTAACGTACTGGTGCGTGAGGATGAAGAAGGTCGGGTTCATGTAGATTTTATGGATCCGGGTGCCGTTCTGGGACTGGTCGAGGATCCCCGTGTTGATCCGCTGGCGGGCCAGGTAAAAGACAAGCTCGAATCTGTGCTGGCGGCGCTTCAGTCTTAAGCGTTCAGATGATTCCAGGGATGAAGGCCGGCACACGCTTACGGTACACCCTGATTTTTTTATTGGTCGTGATTGGCCCGCAATCTTTGTTGGCTGCCGGGGATGATATTCCGGCAGCTGATAATCTCGCCGAGATCGGCCGGATTTCGAAAGAGCAGGGTATCCCTGCCGTCGTTTTTGTCTCCCGGGATGCCTGTCCCTATTGCCGCACCTTGCGCAACACTATTTTACAGCCGATGTTTACTGCCGGTAAGTTCGAGCAACGGGCGATATTGGTGGAAATCAGCCTGGACCGTGACGATCCGTTGACCGGTTTTGAAAACACGCAAATGACCGCAGAGGCATTCGGTCAGCTTTATCAGTCAGAGATTACTCCAACCCTGTTGTTTCTGGATTCTGAAGGCCATGAGATTGCCAAACGGATTGTTGGAATATCCAACCTGGAGTTCTATGGCTTTTACCTGCAAAAGTCGATTGATGAAGCACTGCGAGCGATACGCTCAGGTAGTTAACACGCATAGTTCACCACTCCTCCTTGGCCGTGCTTAAGCTAGGTCAACGTAACTGTTCCCGTTTTCGCCCTCACGGGAGTACGCATCGTCAATCTATCAGAAACCAATGCCTTATGATTTCCCACATAGCCGAGGGGGTGTAGTGTCCTGTTTCCGGACCGTACGAGACAGGAGTCGAGTTCGCGCCCCCAGGGAGGGGCTCACGGCATGTCCTGAAACGGGACACTGCATCACCTTGGCTCCCCGGCAAATAACGAATTAAAGTCCGAATGAAGTCAGCAATGTGCAATCCAACGAAGGACCTTAGCTTGAGGATAAAGGATTTAAACTAAGCGGGACAGCAGTGGCTAAAAGGGAAAATAGATTGTTCGAAAGAAGGGGTAGAACCCCGGGCCAGGCGGCCCGGGGGTAACTATCTAAAAATTAACGCCAACCGTAGCTAAGCTCAATTTCCCACTGATCCATATCAATGGCTATATCCTGGGAAGGATCAAACGGATTAGGACCGGTGACCTTTTTATTGAATCCCCACATGAATGACATGCTGAATTCATCACCTGAGGAAAGTCCACGAGTGAAACCAAAGGTCAGATGATCTTCGATGACGCCCGGTGCCAGTATGTTGAACATGACTTCGGAACTGTCGATAGGTTGTTTGCCGTGGCTGAAGCCGGCACGCCATGTCCAGTCGTCGCTGGTATTCCATTGAGCACCTACTTTGTAGATGGTCATATCATCCCAGCCAAAACCCGCACCATTCTTGCCACCGAGGCAATTTGAAATGTCCGTGGCCATGGGGTTGGCAGTCGGGCAGGAAAACAAATTGACGAATGGATTACCGACCGAGACTACATCGTTGTACCAGATTTGTTCAATATCAAAGCTCAGCGCAAAATTTTCTTGTGGACGGAAGGTCAGTCCAACTTTCAGATTGGCTGGAATATCCATATTGCCGCTGTCGGCAAAAAGATCAGAATAATCATCCAGCTTACTCATACCGATTTTGAACTGGTAGGAGGCTGCAAAGGAGACCGTGTCTGTCCAGTCCCATAGAAAACCGAGTCTTGCGCCCACGCCATAAGATCTATCATGACCGTTATTGGTCAGGTTCTCAGGCATTACAGTGCCGCCACTTGCAGCGAAAGTTTCAGTATAGGGGCTGAATGCGCTCAAACCTCTGGCTGAAAATAATTGCATAACACCTACCAGCGTAGCGCCCCAGGTGAATTTGTCACCGGCGCTGCGCGCATAGGTGAGCTCAAGATAGGCCTGCATCAGGTCTACGCCGGTGCCGCCATTGCCGCCAGAAATTCCGCCGCCATAGGTGCCGGGAAAAGTCGTAACATTCTGTCCGGTTTGGGTCGGATCGAAAGTTGCCGTGCCGCCACGCCACGTGGTATTCATACCACCTTTGCCATAAAAGGCCATAGCCCAGGCGCTTTCATCGTTGATTGCCCAGGAGCCAGCCATGTTGGGAATGTAAAAGTAATTATTGTCGCTATCGAGATCGTTGGGGCCGATGGTGAATGCGCAACCCATGGGTGAGCAATTGCCGTTGGCCTGGCTATCAGTGGTTTTGTAATGACGGGAAGGACTGAAAACGGAAATTCCCAGGTCATATTTGCCGGTATTGGACAAAGCCGAAGCCGGGTTATTGGCAACCGAAATCGCATCTTCCGGCATGGCGATACCTGCGCCCGCCATACCCTTGTTTTTGGTTCCGATGCCGTGCATGAAATAACCATTGGTCGCCCATAGTGGTGTCGTGAGCAGTAATGTAACGATGGCTGTGGCCAGCCGGGTTTGGTTTTTGAGCTGCATTTCAGCGCTCCTTTTTTAGTCAAGAAAAGTGAAGGCTAATAGTGTCAGAACGTCCTCGTCGACAGTATTTGTTTAAATTACGTTAAATTAATGTAAGCGAGTCCACTATAAGTATTTTTACTTGTAAATCAAGCCTATTTAGTGGGGAGGTATGTTGTTTCTTGACCTGAGTCATGAAATTCGGTCAAATTTTCAGATTGAACAACCCTCGGGTTCGCAAAACAATTCATAGAGAACTTCTACGATTCTTGAGGCCTCACCGCTCTTGAGTGAGTAAAAAATGGTCTGTGCCTCTCTTCTTGTATCTACCAGCCCTTCTTTGCGCATTCTCGAGAGGTGTTGAGACAGGGGAGATTGGGGAATTTCCAGTAAATCGGCTATCTGGCCCACGGACTTTTCACCATCTGCCAGATGGCACAATATCATCAGGCGGTCTTTGTGACCGAGAGTTTTCATCAGGGCGCTGGCACGCGCAGCTGATCGGGCCATTTGATTAAGGTCTATTTCCGCATTTTTATCCATTTAACCGGTGTCCTATCCAAAAGCTGTCAATCAATTAGCAAAACGAACCTCAGAATCCAACGCAATCCAAATCATATGCGTTTATCAGCGGTCCGTCATAACGGGATCGAATCTGATCCAGACTTTCTTCCATGTTTGCAAGACTGCGTAACATGAAATGACTTAAAACCAAGTTGCCAGTACCCGTTTCGGCAGCTATCTTACCAATAACACTGGGTGGAGCGTGTAATTTCCTTGCAACCCCACCCACGTTTTCAGGCACAGGCATATGCATGACGAGTACATCAGTACCACGCGCAAAGTTGATAAATGCGTCTGAGCTGCCATTCTGGTCCCCTGAAAAGACAATGCTCTTCTGCCCGATTTGGATTCGATATGCCAGTGCGGGCACCGGGCCATGGGGAACTCCCAGTGCGAGTATTTCGATGTTGGTGCCGGCGTCGGTATAAACCCTGGTTGCTTTAGTGAGATCCGGATCAACTTCGATTGGCACCAGTTCAACCAGGCCGTCGCCTCCGTCGAGATAACCTTCAAGGTAGGCATAAGCGCCATTGTCCTGACCCAGCAACCGCTTAAGGAAATCACCGGTGCCCGGGTAATCTCCACCGGCCATTGGGCCACTGACGGGTAATGCGTTGGACCTGTTTGAAAAGTAACCTGATTTCAATAATGCCACCAGGTCGGTGGAATGATCGGTATGAAAGTGACTGATAGAAATATGCTCTAGATCTGCGAAGCGGGCACCTGCCTCACCAAAACGCAAGAAGATTCCACCACCGGCATCGACGAGAAACCGTGACCTGCCATCAACCCAGACTAAATATCCGGAAGATGCCCGTCCATCATCTGCAATGGGGCCGCCGGAACCCAGTACTTGCAATGCCGGGCCTTCAGCTTTCGGGCAAACGGAAATCTCAGTGTCGGCCCGCCCGTCAACAGCGACGATGCAAAGCAAGGCAAACACTATGGATTTATGGAACTTCATCGGTTTTAAGTCTATGTTAAGTTTAGTCCACTTAAAATTCGGATATTATCAACGGTTGATTTTTATGTTAAGCTTTTCTAATATACACCATCCTACGGCATTTTTGCCGATAAATTTCAAATCAGGAAGTTAAATGTTTTCAAAACCCGGTAGCGGTCCTGCCGTATTGAGAAAGGTTTCGCAGGAAGCAAGTAAAGTTGATCCGGCCCAGCGCCGTGATTTTCTGAAAAAAGGTCTGGTGGTCGCCGGTGGCGCCCTGGCAGGCGTGCAATTTGCATCCACCTTAAATGCAGCGGAAAATAATTTACCCCCGAACCTGCCTGAATGGAGCAAGTCCCTGGGTGCAGGTGTCATCACCAATCCTTATGGTCAGCCTTCACCCTTTGAAAGTGATATTGTGCGCCGGACGGTCCCCTGGTTGACGGCAGACCGTATTGCTGCCATCAGTTTCACGCCCCTGGCAGAACTCGACGGCATCATTACACCGAGTGGACTTGTATTTGAGCGTTATCATGCGGGCGTGCCAACGATCAATCCGGATGAGTATCGCCTGATGCTCCACGGTATGGTTGAAAGACCGCTGATTTTCACGATTGATGATCTGCGGCGTTTCCCCAGTACCACGGCCATCAATTTTCTGGAGTGTCCGGCAAATGGTGGTATGGAGTGGCGTGCCGCGCAAATGGATGCCCTGCAGTTTACACACGGAATGATCAGTTGTTGTGAGTGGACCGGTGTTCTGTTGAGTACCTTGCTGGAGGAAGTCGGGGTCAAACCCGAAGCGAAGTGGGTGCTGGCCGAAGGGTCGGATGGTTCACATATGAGCCGAAGCATCCCGATGGAAAAGGCACTGGACGATACCCTGATCGTTTACGCTCAGAATGGCGAACCGCTAAGACCGGAACAGGGCTACCCGGTACGCATTTTCAACCCCGGCTGGGAAGGCAATACCAGTGTGAAATGGTTACGTCGCCTGGAAGTTGGTGACAAACCCTGGTATCACCGGGAGGAAACATCGAAGTATACGGATTTACTGGCTGATGGCCGTGCCAGGAAGTTCAGCTATGTGCAGGAAGGTAATTCAGTGGTGACGTTCCCTTGTCCTGAAAAACCACTGATGCAAAAAGGCCGCTATGAACTGGAAGGCCTGGCCTGGTCCGGAAACGGCAAAATCAAACGTGTCGATGTTTCTTTTGACGGTGGTGTGAACTGGAAACAGGCACGCCTCAAGGGCCTGGTACTGCCCAAAGCCCTGACCCGTTTCAGTCTCGACTTTACCTGGGACGGTTCACCCGCCCTGATCCAAAGCCGGTCCACAGATGAAACCGGTTATGTTCAACCAACTTTTACGCAGTTGCGGGAGGCACGTGGTAACAGTTCGATTTATCACAAGAATGCCATTCACACCTGGCGTTTACATGCAGACGGGACGGTGACCAATGTCCAGATTAGCTAAGATGGTTTACGTCGTTTTCTTTTTGATTGCGTTAATGGCAGCTATGCCGGTTACGGCCAAAGACGGCCAGTATGGTATTGGTACACCTGCAACTGCCAGCGAGATCGCTGGTTGGGACATTGATATCAGGCCCGACGGGAAAGGTCTTCCACCAGGTAGTGGCTCAGTTGAAGATGGCGAAATGATGTACGAGGAGAAATGCGCCTCCTGTCATGGTTCATTTGGTGAAGGTGTCGGCCGCTATCCCGTTTTATCGGGTGGTGAAGGCACCTTAACTGAAGAAAGACCGGAGAAAACGGTCGGCAGCTACTGGCCGTATGCGAGTACATTATGGGATTACATCCACCGGTCAATGCCCTTTCCCCAACCCCAATCAATGTCAGATGAAGAAGTTTATGCGATCACGGCTTACGTGCTGTATTTGAACGACCTGGTCGAAGATGATTTTGTATTGACTGCTGACAACCTGGCTTCCGTTGAAATGCCAAACAAGGACGGTTTCTTTTTTGACGACCGGCCGGATACCAACAACACGGGCTGTATGAAAAACTGCAAAGACCCGGCGAGTGTTAAAATCACCTCCGAGCCGTCCATTGCTACATTGCAGGAAGAAGAGAGTGTAGCGGTTGTTGAAGTCGCCCCGGAAGGTGGGGAGAAGGTCTATCAGCAAGCATGCCTGATGTGTCATGGTGCCGGTGTTGCCGGTTCACCGATCACCGGGGATGCCTCCGCCTGGTCAGTCCGAATAGCACAGGGCCGTGAAAAAATGGTTAGCAATGCCATCAATGGAATCGGTGTCATGCCGCCAAAGGGCGGACAAATCCAGTTAAGCGATGAGGACGTTGCATCGGCGGTAGATTATATGATCAAACAGGCCACGCAGGACTAGAAAAAAACTATGTTAAAAAAGAAAGTTTTACTGATGGCCAAGCTCGGTTTGACCGGCGCCATATTGTTTAGTCCGGCCTTTGCTGCCGAAGATACTGCATCTATGAGCCGCATGGAGCAGGGTAAGGCGCTAGCCTTCAACCGTTTCAAGGGCAATTGCCTGGCCTGCCATTATGTTGAAGGTGGTGAGCTGACCGGTAATTACGGACCGCCGCTGATTGCCATGAAAATGCGCTATCCCGATCGTGATGCCTTACGCGAGCAAATCTGGGATGCGGCGATCAAGAATCCTGACACCAGGATGCCGCCATTTGGCCGTAACAGGATATTGACCGAGGAAGAAATCGACCTGGTCACAGATTATATTCAATCATTATGAGAGATTTTTTTATAGGAGTTATTCGATGAAATTACAACGCAGGGCTCTGATCAGGAGCTTGTTTACCGCTGCCGCCGTGATGGCAGTTCCACGTTGGCTGTTAGCATCAAGGCCGGATGCGGCATTTGATGCAGATAACTCTGCAAGTGTCGTGGACGACCTGTTTGAGGGGCCAATTACTGAAAGTGACCAGATCACATTAAAGGTACCGGATATTGCAGAAAACGGCGCGGTGGTGCCGGTGACCGTCTCAACCGGTCTGACCGATGTTGAATCCATCAGCGTGATTGTAGAAAACAATCCGACCCCGCTGGTCGCAATGTTTGAATTGTCACCCCAGTCTGTTCCGGACATTTCGGTCAGAATCAAGATGGGTGAAAGCTCGAAGGTGCAAACGGTCGTCAAGGCGGGTGGAAAACTGTATTCCGCAAGCAAAGAAGTCAAAGTGACCATTGGCGGTTGTGGCGGCTGATCGCAGCCGGACGTTTATAGCAAAGGAATTTAATTATGGGTAAACCAATCAAAATCAAGGCAAAAATCAAGGGTGATGTTGCCGAAGTGAAGGCATTGATGCCGCACCCGATGGAATCAGGTGCCAGGGTTGATGCTGATACCGGCGAAACGGTGCCAAAGCTCTATATCGAGGAAGTTGTGTGCAAGCACAATGGAAACGTGGTGAATACCGCTTTTTGGGGCACGGGTGTATCGAAAAACCCTTACATGGCATTCAAATTCAAAGGTGCCAAGCCGGGTGACACACTGGAGATCAGCTGGCGGGATAATACCGGCGATACCTCCGTGTCTGAAATCACATTCAAGTAAGTATGCCGATTAGCACCTTGCAACATACTTACCCCATTTAGGTTTTACGGAGAGAAATCTGTGAAAAAGTTTTTAATTGCATGTTTTCTGTTCGTAGTGACGGTAAACGTTTATGCGACACCTGAAGAAGACAGGCTCGCATTGAGGGAGTTTTTCACCCAGCGCTTTCCGGATATGGATCTGAATGAGATGATCAATGGCCTGTATGCCTTTGATGAAGGCGCCCGTGAGCAGTGGCTGGAAATGGAAGACTTCCCTCCCTACGAGATTGCTATTGAAGACGGTGAGGAAGCTTTCAGTGAGCCGTTCGCCAACGGCAAAGGTTACGCGGATTGTTTTGAGAATGGTGGTATTGGTATCAAGCAGAATTATCCGCGATTTGATAAGGATTCCGGTGAAGTTATTACGCTGGAGTACGCCATCAACCAGTGCAGGACAGACAATGGGGAAGAACCGTTGCCATGGCAGGTTGGTGAACTGGCGGCCATTTCGGCTTACATGGCTTTTACCTCGCGCGGCAACAAGATGAGTGTGGTTATCCCGGACGACCCAAGGGCACTTTCTGCCTATGAATCGGGCAAGGAATATTACTATACCCGCCGCGGCCAGTTGGAGTTCGCCTGTGAAAACTGTCACATGCAATCGGCTGGATTCCAGCTTCGTGCTGATCGTTTGAGCGGTATGCTCGGACAGGCGACACACTGGCCGGTTTATCGTTCCAAGTGGGGCGAAACCGGTACACTGCATAAACGTTTCAGGGAATGCAATTCACAGGTCCGCGCCAAGCCTTATGAGCCGCAGAGCCAGGTATACCGGGAACTCGAATATTTCCTGTCGTACATGAGCAATGGCATGGAAATGAACGGGCCGGCTTCGCGCCGCTGAAGGGGAAAAACGAATGAAACGATTAATTCCAGTTCTGGTTTCTGTCTCGTTGGCAGTTTTGACCCTGTCCGCTCCTGCCCTGGCAGCGGATGCTGCCGAATACCAGGCAGCGCTGACGAAAACCCGGGAAACACTTAGTGATGCCGAAAGCAAAGTGCAGTTGTGGAGTACCTCTGAAATATTATTAACAGATGCTGAAGAGGCTGCAGCGTCAGGTGACTTTGACTTGGCCGTCAAATTGGCGACTGAAGCCAGGCTGCAAGGTGAACTGGCAGTTGCTACGGCTGAAAGGGAAAAGAAAATCTGGCAAAACCATGTACCTAAATAGGCGGAGATTCAAGCCATGATGGACAGACGTGAATTTCTCACGATTATGGGCGCGGCAAGCGCTGCAGGTTTATTACCCGTCAGGGCAGCAGGTCAATCGAAAGATGACATCTACGCCCTCCCGTCATTCGGTAATGCCCGCTTGTTACACTTCACAGATTGCCACGCGCAACTGGAACCAGTGTATTTCCGTGAGCCGAACGTAAACATCGGAATCGGTGCGGCTTCAGGTCGTCCACCGCACCTTGTCGGTGCTCACCTGCTTGACCATACCGGTATAAAATCCGGAACGGCTAAGGCACATGCTTTTACCTATCTTGATTTTGCCGCTGCTGCCGGGACCTACGGCAAAGTGGGTGGTTTTGCACACTTGAAGACACTGGTTGACCGCCAACGGGCGGAAGTGGCTGATGGCCATTCGCTTCTGCTCGATGGTGGTGATACCTGGCAGGGTTCGGCCACGGCCTTGTGGACACGCGGCAAGGACATGGTAGAGGCCTGCAACCGTCTTGGTGTCGACATCATGACGGGTCACTGGGAGTTCACCTACCAGCAGGATGAGATCCTGGAAAACATCTCCGAATTCAAGGGCGAGTTTATCGCGCAAAATGTTTATGTCACTGAAGAGGCGATGTTTGACGACGCGCCTGTTTATGATGAGGACACGGGTCACGCTTTCAAGCCCTTCACCATCAGGGAAATGGGTGGCCGCAAGGTTGCAGTCATCGGCCAGGCATTCCCCTACACACCGATTGCGAACCCCGCGCGATTTATCCCCGACTGGTCATTTGGCATCCGCGATTCCGATATGCAGGAACTGGTCAATGAGATCCGTGCCGAACATCGGCCTGATGCAGTCATCGTCTTGTCCCATAACGGTATGGATGTCGATGTCAAGATGGCCAGTGTCGTTACGGGTATCGATTTCATATTGGGCGGCCATACCCATGATGCGGTTCCCAAACCGGTTGTGGTGAATAACGCCGGTGGTAAAACAGTGGTAACCAATGCCGGATCAAACGGTAAATTCCTGGCCGTACTCGATCTTGATCTCGGTGAAGGCAAGGTCAACAATTACCGTTATCGGCTGTTACCTGTCTTCTCAAACCTGTTGCCGGCTGACGCCGCTATGCAGGCTTACATTGACGAGGTACGACGGCCATTTTTAGATAAGTTAAATGAGCCCCTGGCCGTGGCTGAATCCCTGCTGTACCGTCGCGGTAACTTCAATGGCACTTTTGACCAGGTTATCTGTGACGCCATGCGCGAAATTGGTGGTGCGGAGATTGCCCTGTCGCCCGGCTTCCGCTGGGGTACATCCATTCTCCCGGGTCAGACCATCACCATGGAACGCCTGATGGATCAGACCGCCATGACCTATCCCGAGACCTACGTCAGGGATATGCAGGGTTCTGAACTCAAGATGATTCTTGAAAGTGTGGCCGACAACCTGTTCCACGAGGACCCCTATTATCAGCAGGGTGGTGACATGGTACGTGTCGGTGGCCTCAGCTACAGTTGCGATCCGGGACAGGTAATGGGCAAGCGTATTGAAAATCTGAGCCTGCAGGACGGCAGTCCCTTGAGCGCTGACAAAACCTACAAGGTGGCCGGTTGGGCCACGGTGGGATCGAAGTCTCCCGGTCCACCGGTCTGGGATATGGTGGCCGAGTATTTGCGTGACCGTAAAACCATTAAAGTTGAAAATATTGACACGCCCAGGCTGATCAATGTGGCTGGTAATAAGGGTATCGCTGATTATGCCGGGAAGATAAGCTGAACCGGATGAAATCAAAAATCACCCTGTTTGGCCTTATGAGCGCATGGCTTTTTATCTCCATGCAGATTGCAATGGCCAATGAAGTGAAAGGCGAAGAATTCAAGCCTTTCGCAGAGAAACACATCATTTTGCAGTTAAGTGACCAGGCTAATCAGGCCATTGTGCTTGATACGGCCAATAACCTGATCAAGAACTACGGCGGTCCCGATATGATTGATATCGAGATCGTGACCTTTGGTAAGGGTGTAGGTCTCATGTATGCCGAAAGCGCACACCAGGTCCGGATATCCAGCCTGGTTGAAAATGGCGTGCGCTTTTATGTCTGCCGCAATACGCTGGACACCATGGAAAGAACCCAGGGAAGCCGTCCAAAAATCAACCCCGACGCCATCATGGTGCAGGCCGGTGTGGCACATATCATCGACAGGGTTGATGATGGGTATATATTGATCAGGCCTTGAGCGGTTTGTGATTCCCCAGACCCCAATTCACTGGCCTGTTAACGTCGACCTCTGCGACGCAGGGACTGTGGTGAGAACTGGTTGACCGACAAATCCACGTTGAAACTTGCCGCGCCGTTACGATTGTCCTGCCTGTAGGAGACAAAACGCCCTGACTGCAGATCATGATGTGTCTCGACAGATGTCCACAGAGTAGGAACCTCGTAGAACACGATTGGGTGTGCCTCCGAAAAACGCCATAACTCACCACGCTTGTCATAGTGTTCGACCATAAGTATCTGGTAACTGTCCTCATCCAGGTAATAGGTTCTGCGGGGGTTGATATGTCGTGAGCCTTCGCGCAAGCGGGCCTCTACCACCCATACACGATGTAACTCGTAGCGTAACAGCGAAGGTTCCAGATGACCGGGTAATACCAGTTGTTTGTAGTCAGAAGGGCTGCCATGTACCCGGTATGCATTGTAAGGCACATAAATCTCGCGCCTGCCCTCAAGCGACCAGTCAAAACGATCCATTGCACCATTGAACATGTCCGCCATGTCACTGACCGACAAGCCATCGGTCGCCACGGAGGGGTTGTCATAAGCCACATTCGGTGCCCGTATGACGCGTTTTTGTGACGGGTTATAGACCCAGGCATCACGTGGTCGCAGCGCCTGGTTAACAGATTCATGAACCAGTAACAGGGTACCCGCAAGGCGTGCCGGTGAATTGATGGTCTGCATCAGGTAGAGCAGTCGATTGTCGATAGACTCAAGGGTTGCACCTGGCTGGTGATACTGGCCGAGCACTTCAATTTGCATATTTACCAACTGGTATTTACCACCCGCCGTTGCGTTGACCAGATTGAGACGACGGATACTGCCAAGTCCCTTGTACTTGAGCTTGTGGTTCCAGATAAGTTCCCGGCCGTTGTCAGGGAATGGAAAAGGAAATCCCTCGGCCACATCCAGTACGCCTTCACCATCAGGTGTCAGGTGCCCGGCAATTCCGTTTGCAGCGGTTTTATCGTAAATCCTTTGTTCAAAAGCGGCGCTTCGATGTGTTGGGTAAATATCCATGAAGTAGGATTCACCGTATTTCCTGAGCATCGCGATATGACCAGGGCTTAGATGAGCCGCATGTTCATCGAGGTTTGAAGCATTGATGCGCAACAGCGTTGTTTCGCCATCAAAGGGGTTTATATGAACAGTACCGGGCTGATATCCCTGTGGTGGTTGATTGATGCCACCGGTCCACTCCGGGATACGGCCATCAGTATTGCCCGCACGTAAGGCCCCTACTGGCGTCAGGTCGTCTTGTAATCGGTCTAATTGCTCCGGTTGTGGGCCCGCCCACAGGGTGGCCACCGGAAGGCAGACCAGCCAGCAGAAAACCATGAAAACACGCCTGTTACTGTGTAAATAAAGCATCGAGATTTTGTTTACAAACCCTAGCCCGCATATTTCACCAGTCGGTAGCGAGCCTCTCTATAAGTAAATGATTTATATGAATTAAAAGACATTATTTCAAATAAATCCCATGCTACACTTTGTACCCGGCCCGATACCTATCCCGGCTTTGGCTTGTAACCCAGATCACCCTCTCGACCGGTTCCCGGTCTCACCTTGTCCGAGATACTGGTGAAATATGCGGGCTAGGGTAGAGAATAGTTAATTCAACCGCTATCTTGCCATAAGTTCCAGAATAATGAACGGCTGCTTCCTGTCACCCACCGAACCACGGCCCGGAACAATCTGCGCCAGGATTAGATCAATTGATCCAGTGGCGACCGTGCCCCCATCGCGCCCCGGTTAACCACGTGTGTGTAGATCATCGTGGTGGAGACATCTTTGTGACCGAGTAAATCCTGGATAGTGCGGATATCCATACCCGATTCCAACAAGTGCGTAGCAAAACTGTGACGCAAGGTGTGGCAACTGGCACGCTTGCTGATATCAGCCATCCGCACCGCTTGCTTCATCGCCTTTTGCATAGAAGATTCTACGATATGGTGGCGACAAAGTTGATCCGGCCTGCGTGGATCAAACGCAAGTCGACTTGATGGAAACAGATATTGCCAGACATACTCATAGGCAGCACGCGGGTACTTTCGAGCCAGTGCCTCTGGCATCGAAGCACCCGAAAAACCACTTGCCATGTCGCGACGATGCAGCAGTCTAGCCCGGTGCATTTGATTCCGGATATCGATCAGAAGGCTTTCCGGTAAAACGGTAACCCGATCTTTGCCACCTTTACCTGCATGGACCGTAATGCTCTGGCGATCCAGATCCAGTGCATTCACCCGCAAACGCAGGCACTCGACCAAACGCAGACCACCGCCGTAGAGCAATTTACCAATTAACTGGTACTGGCCCGGTAAAGCCGCGAGCACCGCCGCTACTTCACCGCGTGAAAGAACAACCGGAATGTGTCGCCGGATTTTTGCGCGAACCACATTATCCATCCACGCCAGCTCAACATTCAGAACTTTCCGGTAAAGAAACAAAATCGCTTGCAGAGCCTGATTTTGGGTAGATGGCGCAACTTTGCGATCCACAGCCAGCCAGGTTAAAAACGCCTCAACCTCCTGCTTACCCATTTCTGAAGGATGTCTTTTTTTATGGAAAAGAATAAAACGCCTTATCCATTGCACATAAGACTTCTCGGTCTTCATCGCATAATGATGAACCCGAAGCTGATTTTTCACCTGGATAAGTAGTTTTGACATAGGCGGACTCTAGAACAGGAAACCAGCTTATGGTTTTCAATCAATAAAAGATTCCAATGATTAACGCGGATGCGTGTAGGCAAAACACCCGTCATACCAGTAAATTTCAACTAATATGAAAATTCTAAAAAACCAAAACAACAACATTACCTTTGCAAAACAAAGTGTTTCTATCCAAAATATGAAAACAAAAGGGCCATATCCAGAAGGTTGGAATGATATGTACAGATTTCCATCTAAATAACGTTAGGCTGCACTGGGAGAATCTTCGTGCGTACAGTAATTGCCGTATTCTTTGCATTCGTTTTGACTGCATGCGCCACCACTCAGCCCCCAAAAACTTCAGCGCCAGATTCAACTGAGCTAATAGGCACATGGCAAGTCGATCTTCGCCCCACTCCAGGCGCTGCGGAATATTTCCAAGAGTTTGTAGTTACATCGATTGATGGAAAGACCTTCCAAGGCTCTTTCTATGGCTCGCCTGTTTCACAAGGGCGAATCAACACTGGCTGGTCTGCGGTTCGGATTGCCTTCGTGACCGAGGATCTATCAGGGCCTTACAATCATTCTGCTGTGCTAAAAAATGACAAATTAGAGGGCTTAACCAATTCAACAGGACGTAATTTTTTGTCTTATTGGTCAGCCACAAAACGTTAGTATGCGGCCTAACAAATCGTTCAAGTTCGTTCCGGGCCTGCGGCCCTCCACCGGACCCAAAAAGGCTGCGCCTTTTTGGTCCGCTTAACTCAAACGTTAGGCTTCCAAGGCGAACTCCATGCGAATTCTTACGTGCGTCTTGTTGCTTTTCTCATGCGACGCCATGGCTCAAGATGAGGAGCACCCACTCGGTATCATGGGCGTCTCAGAAGTTCTTTGTCTGGAAATCTTCGACGGTACTGAGGTGCGTTGCTAAGGAGTGGTGTATGCTTTAACAGGTGTCACAAGTGGAAAAACTGTGAATTGGGATGCAATTGGAGCTGTTGGAGAGATACTCGGTGCACTGGCTGTGTTTGTGTCGTTGATGTACCTGGCAGCTCAGATAAGAGGCCAGAATAAGCAAGCCAGGGCATCGGCGTTCCAGGAAATTGGAATCGCCACTGCCGCAGGATGGTCGGTTCTTGCCCAAAATAGAGAGCTTAGTGATGTTGTTTGGGCAGCGGTCGCAAGAAAAGATGGCTATCTGGATCTATCGGAGTCCGACAAGGGAATTATTCGAGCACAGCTACTGTCATGGATCAGGCTCGGAGAAAGCCTTTATCTACAGACTCAGCAAGAGCTTCTTGACGAGGCGGCAATGGACAAGCTTGGTTACGGAGCTGTGACCTTCAAGAATCCTTTGGTGGAAGACGCATGGCCGGATTTAAGGCAGCTCATTACGCCCGACTATGCCGAATATCTGGAAGGACGTTTTCCGAACCTTTCTCAACAGAAACAAGATTCGTTGTAGGCAGTATTCAGCATTTTGCACGGCACACAAAGCGATACTAAATTCTATTTGTCCAACGGTGAGATGGCACCCAGGGTTCAGAAATGGAATGGGATTATCATGAACGAGCTAACCCAGACGTCAATGGGTGGTTGGCCTAACAAAACGTTGCAGCGGACGTTTGACCCGCCACCCGCCTTGCTGCCGCAATGCGCACGTCGCCTCAAACACCGCTGAACTCAAACGTTATAACGACAAGTGCAAAATGAGAAAGTGTCCACATTGTGAAAATGCAGTTTCTTTCTGGGCCGTAATAAAGCCTGGTTTGTGGAAGGATCGAATAATTAAGTGCAATTCGTGCAAGGAAGAAATCTCCAGTTACTGGGAAAAAGTTAGTATTGTCTTCTGGATAATGCTTGGTGTTATCACTTTTCTATTTGTCGAGCTATTAGATTCAGTTTGGTACATAGAGCTGATTTATATTTTTCTTTTCTACGTTGTTCTTTTGGTTCTGGCCTATGCGCTAGTGCCACTAAAAAAGTGAGGCAATGGATAGTGCGTTATAACAAATCGTTCAAGTACGTTACGGGCCTGCGGCCCTCCACCGGACATAAAAATGCTGCGCATTTTTACGCCGCTTAACTCAAACGTTATGTGTAATGAGCAATAACGGAAAATCTGTAGTGAAAGAAAGCAAATTTATCAGGTGGTGGGGATTAACCAGAGAAAAAGGGAAATCACAGTACATTCTCATTCATGGGGTTCTGCTATTCGGCGTGCCAATGCTAATTTTTATGGCATTTATTACCAACCCATTTGCATATGGTCCTTTTTCAGTTTTAGTTTTATTTCACTGCGGGGTATGGCTGATTGCGGGAGGGATTTATGGGTTTATCATGTGGCATTATTTTGAGCGTAAATTTGCCAAAGAGAAGGCAAAACATGGCTCCACATAACAAAGCGTTAAAGTTCGTTTCGGCCCTGCGGGCCTCCACCGGACCCAAAAAGGCTGCGCCTTTTTGCGCCGCTTAACTAAAACGTTATGTATTTTACTGGTCTAGACTGGCCATAAATACAAAGCAATGGAATTGAGGATATAGATGCCTTTCAAAACCGATGATATGGGTCGTACTGAATTGTTCTTTTATGCTGGATCTGGTGATCTCAAAGCGGTGGAGAGACTTATCTTTAGCCTTGCAGGCACAGGTATGTGCCCTCAAAGATTGAGTATGATTGAACACAAGGATAAGAATGGCAAAACTGCTGCAGATGTAGCAGAAGAGAATGGGCATTCAGAAATATCTAGATTACTAAATTCTGAACAGGGACGCATGGAATATTTCGGATAGACCGATACATAACAAATGCATTAACCGGACATCGCCCTTCGGGCTCGCCGGTTATGCTGGTTCGTTATATGTGCAGTTGAAGCGGTATTACCATAGTGATACCATTATGTCATGAAAGTAGCTGTTTCCGTACCAGATCGTATTTTTGAGGCTGCTGAGCGCCTAGCCAAGCAACGCCGAGTACCACGAAGTCAAATTTTTGCAGAGGCGCTTGCCGCCTATGTGGAAACTCGTGGGTCAGACGCAGTTACATCCAAACTTAATGAAATCTATGCCCATGAAGCTTCTGTAGTAGATGTTGGCCTGATTCAGGCTCAAAATGATTCTATAGGTCATGAAGCGTGGTGAAATTTGGTGGGCATCACTGACGCCCCCTAATGGCTCAGGGCCTGGTTATCGTCGCCCAGTCCTCATCGTTCAAGCGAACTCGTTCAATGTAAGCCAAATCTCAACTGTTTTGGTGGCAGTAATTACTTCAAACCTGGCGTTGGCTCTAGCTCCAGGCAATGTTCGGATTAGTAAGTCTGATTCAGGTTTGACCAAACCTTCTGTAGTAAATGTTTCCCAGGTTTTAACCATCGATAAGCTGTTACTTACTGAGTGCATTGGTTCATTAAGTGGGCGCACGATGGACCGAATAAACGAAGGCCTAAAATTGGTTCTGAGCGTATGACATATAACAAATCGTTCAAGTTAGTTCCGGGCCTGCGGCCCTCCACCGGACCCAAAAAAGCTGCGCCTTTTTGGGCCGCCTAACTAAAACGTTATGAGCTTTAGCAGATGATTGGACTAAGAGATTTTGTTGATAGTGACATCGACTCAATAGCGAACCATGCAAATAAGATCAATGTCTCCCGATATATGGCATCGAGAATGCCGTATCCTTATACGAAAGACGATGCTACTTGGTGGGTAGAAACCGGCAGTAAAGAACAAGGCTTAAATTACGCTATCGACTTGGGAGGAAAGTGCATTGGCGTTGTTGGAGTTCGATTTGGAGATCTCGAACAACAGTATTCGGCGGAAATTGGCTATTGGATAGCGGAGGATCATTGGGGTAAAGGCATTGGCACCGAAGCAGTTTCAAAAATGACTGATTACATTTTCTCCGAGACAAAAACTGCCAGGCTTTCAGCTCCCGTATATAGCCCGAACAAGGCATCAATGAGGGTGCTTGAAAAATGCGGATACACTTTAGAGGCTATACATCGAAAAGCGGTATTCAAAAGCGATGAATTTTTGGATGAGCATGTCTTCGTTAAATTTCGCCCATAACAAACGTATGCAGTCGGACAAATTGCCCGCTACGCGCGCACTTTGCCGCTGATGCGAAGCGTTCATTCTGTACTATTACTTAATAAGAGCCCTCTTGCCCAAGACATTTCTATGACTTAACTTTTCAACTCAGGACCTGAACCTCAATATCAGTTGGAGCACTTATGAAATCTCTTATTCCCGCCCTGATCTTCAGCTTCTCAGTCTGCCAACTCGCGTAGTACATCCACGGCAAAGAGCACGTCTTCCCTGCGACAATCAAACTGTCCTACCTGGAACCGGATGACAAACTTTCCTTCGTGCGTTGTTTGTGTCAGGTAAATCCGGCCGTCATCATTGACTGCGCGTAGCAGACGTTCTGTGGCATTGTTGGGATTCTCGCCATGGGGGGCATACTGGAACGTAAAGAGCGCCAGGTGGCAATCCGTCACGAGGTGAAAATCGTCCAGTAGTGCGATTGCGGCGGCGGCCTCTTCGGCCCAGGCAATGTGGTTCCGGATGCGCTCGCGAAGGCCTTCGAGACCGTGGGCGCGGAGCAAAAACCAGAGTTTAAGGGCACGGAACCGGCGGCCCAGGGGGATCGTCCATTCACTGTAATTGGTGACCTCGGATTGACCGAGGGTCTGGAGGTAGTCCGGACGGATACTTAAGGTTCGAACCTGCGTTTCAGGGTTTGCCAGGAACTGGATTGAGCAATCAAACTGCGCTCCCAGCCATTTGTGGGGGTTAAAGACAATACTATCGGCGCCCTCTACGCCATCCCACAACTCCCTTAGTTCAGGGCAGATCATGGCTGAACCAGCCCATGCGGCGTCGACGTGGACATATAGGTCGTGCTGCTTCGCGACTTCGATGGTCCGGCGCACATGGTCGGTCGCACCAATTGAGGTGCCACCAACGCAAAGCACGACACCGGCCGGGATGAATCCGGCAGCGCGATCAGCTTCGATCGCCTGGTGCAGCAAATCGGCATCGAGTGCCCATGCACCATCGGTCGGTACTTTGACCAGATGTTGCTGGCCGATACCGGCGATCCGGATTGATTTGTCGATCGATGAGTGTGTTTCCGGTGAGGCATAAACCCGCAGTTGTTTCTCTCCCGCCATACCGGAGTCAATACCCCGCCAGTTAAGCGCGCGCTCACGCATCGTCAGGATAGCGCAGACATTGGCGGATGTTGCCGAGTCCTGGATAACTCCCTGAAAACCTTCCGGTAACCCAAGTGCCTGACGCATCCAGTCGACCATGCGGGTCTCGATTTCAGTGGCGGCAGGTGAGGTCTGCCAGAGCATGCATTGGGCGGCCATCACCGATGCCAGGTTTTCAGCGATCATAGAAACCGGTGCCGCATTGGCACAAAAGTAGGCGAAAAATCTCGGATGTTGCCAGTGCGTCATACCATCTGGAACAATCCGCTCGAAGTCGGAGAAGATCGTCTCCATGTCAACGGGTTCTTCCGGTGGTGATGCCGGAAGCATTGCGGCGATTTCACCCGGTTCGGTCTGGGCACGTACCGGGCGGTCTTCGAGCGTTTCGAGGTAGTCGGCACCCCATCTTGCAGCCCGCTCGGCCCACTGATAATAGTCTTCTCGTTTCATGGAGCGGATTATACAGCGATGATGCTTTTTCGGAACGTTAAGGGAAGTATTGTTTACCAGAATCTGGTGATGGCTTTTTAAAACCATGGGACCGTCTCAATACATGGGGTTACCATTTTTGGATTCGCCAGGCACCTCTTGCATCGAATCCCAGTGCTCAACAATTTTTCCATTGTCATCGAAACGGAAAAAATCCATCGTCACGTACTGCTCGTTACCGGGCCATGTTTGATGGGTATGGAGAGTAACCAGGTCATCCTCCGCAACGGCGCGTACAAACCTGATTTCCTTATCGGGATAATCCCTGGCCATTTCCTCAAAGTAATCGATAAACGGCTGCTTACCATCTCCTACCAGTGGATTGTGCTGTATGTAGTCGGCTCCGACATATAGCTCGACCGCTTTGGAAGGATTCCCCAGGTAGGCCATTTGATAAAATGCAATGGCACTTTTTTTGTTGGATTGCAGATCTTGTCCCATTCTTAAATTCCCTCGCCGAAGAATGGGGGAGAAGCTACTTGCAGGTAGCTTCTCCAACGTCCTTGCGGCTATTCGTAACGGTCTTTCAGTACCCTGAATACCAACAGTAACAGAATGGCGCTGAATGGGACCGCAATCCAGATTCCATTGGTAATATTGAAAACGCTCGGTAGGGTTATTTCACCGTAATTGGTCAGACTGATCAGGGGTGCCATGAGCGGATAGACGAGCGCGTACAACGCGGCGCCGAACAGACCGCCTAGCAGGGTAAACACGGCGTCTGTTTTTCCTTCCGCAGAAGCGAGTACGCAGGTTCCGGGGCAATAGCCTGAAATAGCGAAACCAACGCCGAATATCAGACCGGCAATAATAATGCCCACCACGTAGGTCGGTTTAATGCTCATATGGGCCATATCAACGAGGTCCAGCGCATAGATGCCGACCGTGGTGACTGCGATGGTCATCAATATCAACTTGATAATGGTCATGTCCTTCAAAAGCAGGCTGCCGAGGATTTTGCGGTAGCTGGAAGCACCACCCAGTTGCATGACTGCACCGATGGCCGTACCGATGGCCAGTCCGAGTAACAATTTCATGATGATGACCTCTTTCTGTAAAGGGTACGGGCGGTGAGTATGCCCGAGGCGAATATGGAGGCACCGAATACAAAGGAGCCCACGGTCAATTGCGAGATACCGCTGATCATATGACCGGATGTGCAGCCACCCGCCAGGCGAGCACCAAACAGCAATAAAATGCCGCCGATAAATGCCTGTATTAATCGTTTACCCTTGTGATCACCGAACTGTTCTTTCCACATTGCCGGTAGGGCAGGATCCTTTCGTTGACGAAAGCGGTGGGTGGCAAGCGCTGAAATACCGCTACCCAAAAACATACCAAAAACCAGCATCCAGCCGTAACCAATACCCCAGTCGGCCTTCTCGCCGTACTTGTTCAGGTATTCGTTGGATTCCGCAACTGATGGTGCGGCGTTGTGTAAAACGATCGCGTCAGTCACGACGTACTGGGTTGATACACCGAATGGTTTAACCAGTGCGGTTGCCAGGATCACAAGTAGTCCGAGCAACAGGCCGGCTACCTTCCAGGACAGAACAGGGGAGTCTTCCATAATAAATTCTCATTGGTTGAATAGGCGAAGGTTGCATATATTAGCTATTTATAATATAAAGTCAAATCGGCTGTGCCTTTCAATAATCCCGATTGTATGCTTTTGACGCGGTTATCATATCAAGCCGTGGATTAATGGCAGATTAAGATTTGTATTGGAGACAAGAGTATGAAGCCCGGTGTTAAAGCATTTTTTGATGAAGAGACCAATACGGTTACCTATGTGGTAACAGACCCGTCCGGTAATATCTGCGCGGTCATTGATCCGGTACTGGATTTTGACGCGGCCTCCGGCCGGACTTCGACCGGCTCCCCAGACCGGGTGCTGGATTTTATCCGTGGCAACGATCTTGAGCTTGCCTGGATCCTGGAGACCCATGCCCATGCTGACCACCTTTCTGCGGCAGCTTATTTAAAATCAAAAACCGGCGGCAGGACAGCTACCGGAAGGTTCATCACCGGTGTGCAGGCCACTTTCAAGGAAATCTTCAAACTGGGTGATGAGTTTGAGCCGGATGGTAAACAGTTCGATCGCCTGCTTGAGGATGGTGACCAATTGGAACTGGGTGCATTGAAAATCAAGGTGATGCATACACCGGGGCACACGCCATCGTGTGTGACCTTTGTTGTCGGTGATGCCGCATTTGTGGGCGATACACTGTTTATGCCGGATTACGGAACGGCACGTGTCGATTTTCCCGGTGGTGATGCTGCGGTTCTTTATCAGTCGATTCAGCGAATTTTTGCCTTACCCGCCCAAACCCGGATATTCCTGTGTCATGACTACAAGGCTCCGGGTCGGGATGAGTACCTGTGGGAGAGCACGGTGGAAGAGCAGCGTGCATCCAATATCCATATTCATGAAGGTATTAGCGAGCAGGAATTTACAGAGTTTCGCAGCCAGCGCGACAGCCAGCTTGGTATGCCAAAACTGATACTACCGTCAATACAGGTCAATATCCGTGCAGGTGAAATGCCGCCACCGGATGACAGTGGAACCGTCTTTTTGAAGATACCTGTCAATGTGTTGTAACAAAGTGAAAAACGAGTGATGGGTATGTCAGTGCTGGCATGGCTGGGTGCAATGTCGATCGGAGTCAGTCTCGGTCTTCTGGGCTCGGGTGGGTCAATTCTTACGGTGCCGGTACTGGTTTACCTGATCGGGCAGGACGAAAAACTGGCCATTGCGGGCTCTCTTGCCATCGTTGGTTCCATAGCACTGGTTGGCAGTTTGCCTTACCTGAAGAAAAAGCTGGTGGACTGGCGAATCGTGGTCCTGTTTGGTATCCCGGGTATGGCGGGTACCTATCTCGGTGCCTGGCTGGCAACCTGGATCTCCGGGCTGGTTCAATTGGCACTGTTTGCTGTTGTCATGCTATTGGCTTCCTGGCAGATGCTGAAGCCGGTGATTCTGGATGATACCCCGCATGAGCCGAGAGAAGTCTGGAAAATCGGTCTTGATGGTTTGCTGGTCGGTGTGCTCACCGGCCTGGTGGGTGTCGGCGGCGGCTTCCTGATTGTACCTGCGCTGGTGTTGCTGGGGGGATTATCGATGCACCGGGCGGTGGCCACCAGCCTCGTCATCATTGCGCTTAAGTCATTCACCGGTTTCTGGAAGTATATTGATGTACTGGATGCACAGGGTCTGTTATTGGACTGGAATGTCATTGCCATTGTCACGGCACTGGGTGTCGCAGGCAGTTTTATCGGTTCGCGTATTGCAGGTCATGTAGATCAACACAAACTCAGGAAAGTATTTGGATTTTTCCTGATAGTAATGGGAATATATATCCTGGCTCGGACCTTACCCGCGGTTTGGCCATTTTAGTCTTTGAAAACCGGTTAAATTTAAAGCTGGTGCAGTACACTACACTAGTCACCTGAAGAGATCTGATGTATGGAAATTAAGAGAATTTCGCCTTTTCTATCGGTTTCACCGCAGATTTATGCGGCTCACGTGGAACGGCTGGCCACGCAGGGTTTCAAGACAATTATCAATAATCGTCCCGACAATGAAACAGATGATCAACCACTGGTGGAAGAACTGTCTGCGGAGGCGGCCAGGCACGGTATTGAATTTATCAATATACCGGTCATTCCCGGTGAATTAACCGAGCAAAACGTAAAGGAGTTTGGTGATGCGATGAGCCGCGTCACGGGGCCGGTTCTGGCCTATTGCCGTTCGGGAATGCGCTCGACCAGTTTATGGGCCCTTTACGAAGCCAGGCACATGGGCTCGGATTCCATTATCAATTTTGCCTCGACGCTCGGATACGACCTGAGTTGGCAAAAAGAACACCTCGATGAGGCTCTGGCGCTAGCAGCAGGGTTTGAAGAGCACGTACATCACCATAGCGAGGCCAAAACCTATGACGTGGTGGTTGTCGGTGGCGGCAGCGCGGGAATTGCTGCCGCGTCAAGCCTGCTCAAGCGCCGGCCACAGCTTGATATCGTGGTGGTAGAGCCACGTTATAAACATTTTTATCAACCCGGATTCACCATGGTGGGTGGTGGTATATTCGCACCCACTCAACCGCAAACGTTCACCAAGAAGGTCATGCCCGCCGGTGTGCGTTGGATCGAGGCGGCAGCGGCATCATTTGAACCGGATCGCAACCAGGTCATTCTTGAGGATGGCAGTCGTCTTGAATACCGCAACCTGGTGGTCGCACCCGGTCTGAAACTGGACTGGGATGCGGTTGAAGGCCTGCGTGAAAGTCTTGGTAAAAATGGCGTTACCTCTAACTATCGCTTCGATTACGCACCCTATACCTGGGAACTGGTTAAAAACCTGCGTTCCGGGCGCGCCATATTTACCCAGCCGCAAATGCCGATCAAGTGTGCCGGCGCACCGCAAAAAGCGATGTACTTATCCTGTGACCATTGGTTACGCAATAAGGTGCTGGATAACATTGAAGTCAGTTTCTGCAATGCGGGTGGTGTGTTATTCGGTATTGATCACTATGTTCCACCATTGATGGAATATGTCAGAAAATACAATGCCGAACTGGAGCTTTTCTCTAACCTGGTGGCGGTTGACGGTGAGGCTAAAAAGGCCTGGTTTGATGTCAGTCAACCGGGCGAGGATACCGTTCGTGAAGAAATGGAATTCGACATGCTGCATGTCTGCCCACCCCAGACCGCGCCGGATTTCATCATTAACAGTCCGCTGGCCAATGAGGCAGGCTGGGTAGATGTTGCACAGGATACTTTGCGGCATAAAAGGTTTGGGAATGTATTCAGTCTCGGTGACGCCTGTTCCGCCCCGAATGCCAAAACGCTGGCTGCCGCCAGGTTGCAGGCACCGGTGGTGGCTGAAAACCTCATCGCCGTATTCGACGGTAAGGAACCAACGGCAGAATATAATGGCTACGGATCATGCCCGCTGACGGTGGAAAAAGGGAAAATCGTTCTGGCAGAATTTGGCTACGGTGGAAAATTACTGCCGACCTTCCCGGAATGGCTGATCAAGAGTGACGAGCCCAGCAAGTTGGCCTGGTTCCTGAAAGAAAAGATGCTGCCCACGGTTTATTACCAGTTGATGCTCAAGGGCCGCGAGTGGCTGGCCAAGCCGGATAAACTTTAAAACAAAGATTCGTGGTCAGAGTCAAGTGCCAGAGTCAGTCCGGACTGACCCTGACACTTGACTCTGACCCCTTTTGAATGGAGTACTTCAAATGAGCGATTTGTTTCAACCCATGAGTTTCAAGAGTGGCGCCGTTTCGAAAAACCGTTTCATACTGGCTCCGCTGACGAACTCACAAAGCCATGCCGACGGCCGTTTGTCGGATGACGAGTATCACTGGCTGACCATGCGTGCCAAGGGAGGTTTTGGTGTGACCATGACCTGTGCATCTCACGTCCAGGCCAATGGCAAAGGTTTTCCCGGTCAACTGGGTTGTTTTTCCGAT
>Ga0316194_10000007_pt1 | contig 105114 bp, 93 predicted proteins | sample CroRivsedime1_MG_FD_204936 | JGI IMG/M metagenome (GOLD analysis project Ga0316194, IMG submission 204936) | Coastal sediment microbial communities from Maine, United States - Cross River sediment 1 | ecosystem: Environmental > Aquatic > Marine > Coastal > Sediment | place: USA: Maine...
TGTGCACCGCTCAGGCCCCGCAGCCGTAATCTATCCACCTTCAGTATGCGTTTCATGTGGCCAAAGAGCATCTCGACCTGTTTACGTTGGCGCCGGGTGCGCCTGTAAGCCGGGGTCTTTGCTACTTCCCGGGCTACATCTCGTGCCGACTCATAAACGCTTCTGGTCACTTTACGGTAAGGTGTCTTGGCACAGCACCGTTGCTTCATTGGACATGCTGCACAGTCATGTCTGCTGGAACGATAGTTAATCGTGTTGGCTTTGGTTATACCACTCCGTGGTTGCTTGAACTTACGCCGATAGCGCACCAGGCGTTTGTCATTCGGACAAGTGTAGTGATCTGCTTCTTCATCAAAGTCGAAGTCAGAGCGACTGAACGTACCGTCGGTCCGTTCACCTTTTTCCCAGATCGGCACGTGTGGTTCGATGGCCTTATCGTTAACCATCCATCCCAGGAACTCAGCCGTACCATAAGCGGTATCACCAATCAGCTTTTTAGTCTTTATCGCGAAGCGGTCTTCTAGTCGTTCGATCATGGTTCTTGTGGACTGTACTTCCAACGTCCGATGAGCCGGTGTCGCTTCAACATCGACAACGATACCGGCACCGGTGTCGACCAGGTAGTTGGTCGAGTAAGCATAAAAGGCTGGACCACCGGGTGCTGCTGTCCAGCGGGCCTGGGGATCACTGTGCGAGACCTTCTTTGGTGGTGCCACCGCTACCGTGTCATCTTCCTCTAAGCCCTCAAGATACTCGCGGATCGCAGGACCACCACCCCAATCATCATCGTCTTCGTGATGGCGCTGACGGCTGGCATCGGCCTTAACCACGCTTGCATCCACTGCGAAGCCTTCACCACTCACCAGTCCGGCATTGATGCATCGTTCCAGTACCTGCTCAAACACAAAACGGAATGCTTCGGCTTCCCGGAAGCGTCCGTGGCGGTTCTTGGAGAAAGTCGAGTGGTCCGGTACCTTGTCTTCGATGCTCAAACGGCAAAACCAGCGATAGGCCAGGTTCAGTTTTACTTCCTCGCACAAGCGTCGCTCTGAGCGGATGCCGAGACAGTAACCGATGAGCAACATGCGAATCATCAGCTCCGGATCGACTGAGGGCCGCCCAGTATGGCTGTAATAAGGTTCCAGATGCTGGCGCAGATCGGAGAGATCCAGGAAACGCTCGATGTTGCGTAGCAGATGATCCTGCGGAACCACATCATCGAGATTAAAGGCATAGAAAAATGGCTTCTGAGGGGTGTCGCTACTGCCCATCATGGGTAAGCACTCCGTCCATGAAATCGATGTGCCTATTATCTCATGTAGCCCTTCTTTTTATGGGAGTTTTTCAACAGAATAGGCCGTTTCCCGCTATTCAAGTCATTAAAATTCACACTCAATGAATGGCTGCTTTCTGCTCAGAAGCGGTCTGTGTACCTATGGTTTTGTTGTTATTTATTGATAGGAGTTGCGCCACTAGTGCGCCATTATGGATGAATCAGAAGAAGGAAATTTGATTAAGTGGTGTAACTATATGATTTTATTGGTGGTGATGGGTGGACTTGAACCACCGACCTCAGCATTATGAATGCCGCGCTCTAACCAGCTGAGCTACATCACCATATTCAGATTTTTCAAACGGTCCCGGTCATTGCGATCGGGGGCGGCAATTTTCCATTTACGTGAGACGATTGTCAACCGTAAACCCCCGATTAGGGGTAAGTTTTGCCAAATTTAGTTGATAAAAGAGTATCCGAACGCTTTTTGAAAGCAATCCACAATCTCATCCATCGTTGGCGTATGGTTTTGTGGTCCATTTACAGCGACTTTCAAAGCACCCATCACCGAGCCTATACGGCATGAAGTTATCATATCCAAGTCGTTTAACAGGCCGTATATCAAACCTGCCCGGTAAGCATCCCCGCAACCCGTCGGGTCTTCTATGGCGGTTGCCTTGACGGTTTCGATGTGTTCCTCGCCAGCCTTGGTGATAAGTGTAGAGCCATCACCGCCACGGGTGATGATCAATGCCTCGAGTTGATCCGCAACCTGCTCTTTGCTCATGCCGGTGCGCTCGCGGATCAGCTGGAATTCATAATCGTTGGCTACCAGCCAGTTGGCCTGGCTGATAAACGTCTTCAGGTCATCGCCATCAAACAGCGTCATGGCCTGGCCTGGATCGAAAATATGTGGAATTCCCAGGCGTTCGAAATCCCGGCTGTGTTGTAACATCGCTTCGCGGCCATCCGGTGCCACGATTCCCAGCTTAATGCCATCTGCATTGTCAACTTTGTTTAACTGGCTTTCCATCATGGCGCCGGGGTGAAAGGCAGTGATCTGGTTGTCGTCAAAATCGGTGGTAATGAAAGCCTGGGGTGTGAACTCCCCTTCGAGGTGACGGATGTAACGGGTGGAAATACCCAGCGACTCCAGGCGTCTCTGGTAGGGGCCGAAATCATCACCAACGGTTGCCATCGGGTAGGGGTCACCACCCAGCAACTTGAGGTTATAGGCGATATTGCCGGCAACTCCGCCAAACTGGCGCCGCATCTCTGGAACCAGGAAGGACACGTTAAGCATGTGTACCTTGTCTGGAAGGATGTGGTCCTTGAAGCGTTCAGGGAAAACCATGATGGTGTCATAAGCCAGGGAACCACAAATTAATGCCGACATATCTTGATCCGTACCTTTTAAATAATGGGTTTAATTAGAGGCGACATTTTAACGGATTTTACGGCTTGGGCAGAAAGTTTATTAAAATCCGGATTAACACGAACATTAGCGGAGTTACACCGCTTGCTGAAAAGTGGGCTGGCTGATACATTAGCGAGCCTTAACTAGACATTCTTCCCCGGAAAATAACAACATGGTTTTCAAGAGTCTTCGTGGTCTTTTCTCTAACGACTTATCTATCGATTTGGGTACAGCAAACACATTGGTATATGTGCGTGGGAAAGGAATTGTGCTTAATGAGCCCTCGGTTGTGGCACTGCGCATGGATCGTGGCCCGGGTGGACCGCAGTCGGTGGCAGCTGTCGGCAGCGAAGCCAAGCGTATGCTGGGCCGTACGCCTGGTAATATCCGTACGGTAAGACCACTGAAAGATGGTGTGATCGCCGACTTCAACATGACCGAGGCGATGCTTCAGCACTTTATCAAGAAAGTTCACGAATCGCGTTTTCTGCGCCCCAGCCCGCGTGTCCTGGTCTGCGTACCGTGCAGTTCTACCCAGGTAGAGCGTAAGGCCATTAAAGAATCGGCCGAAGGTGCGGGTGCACGTGAGGTATTCCTGGTGGAAGAACCGATGGCGGCGGCAATTGGTGCCGGTATTCCGGTTCATGAGGCACGCGGAGCGATGGTGCTGGACGTTGGTGGCGGTACCTCTGAAGTGGCGGTCATATCACTCAACGGCCTGGTGTATTCAAACTCGGTTCGCGTTGGTGGTGATAAGTTCGATGAGGCAATTGTCAATTATGTACGCCGCAATTACGGAACGCTGATCGGCGAGTCCACGGCGGAGCAGATCAAGATCAATATCGGTCGCGCATGGCCGGATGAAGAGGCTGAAGAGCTATCAGTTTCAGGCCGCAACCTGGCTGAGGGTGTGCCGCGGCGAATTACCATCAACAGTAACGAAGTGCTTGAAGCCCTGACCGAAAGCCTGGCCACGATCCTTGAAGCCGTCAAGGCGGCCCTGGAACAGACGCCACCCGAGTTGTGTGCGGACGTTGTGGAAACCGGTATTGTGCTCACCGGCGGTGGTGCATTGCTAAAAGGCCTGGACCGTTTGATTTCCGAGGAAACCGGACTGCCTGTATTCGTGGCCGATGATCCGCTGACTTGTGTAGCCAGGGGAGGCGGCCGGGCACTTGAGTTGATGGATGAAAACCACGGTGATTTTTTCACCACTAATTAGGAGCGTGCTGTTTTTTTCTCGCCCCGACGGTCAAATCCGACAGCTTACCAAAAACTAGAGGACATACCTTGTCAGGCGATTGTGCCTGGCTTTACAGGTACACGATAAGAATTTGGCACATAGAGAATCATCAGGTCCCGGTCGCTGGTTCGGCGAGGATGGCACACGCACGGCACGCTTGATGATTTATATCCTGTTGGCCATTGTGCTGATGTTTATGGACCAGTTCGGACATTATGTTCCCCGCATCCGCAGTACGATGGAGTTGGCATTTGAACCCGTATTCCACGTGGTCGGGTGGCCGGCAGAAGCCCTGCAGGCCCTGGATCAACGAACACGCGAACGTAGTGACCTGATCGCTGAAAATCAGCAGCTTTTGCAGCAATTGCTTAAAGTTTCCGGTTCAGTACAGACCCAGGTGGCCCTTCAGAAGGAAAATCAAAGACTGAGGGATTTGCTCGCGGCGACCCGTGGCAGGGCCTACCTTTTTCAGTTTGCAGAAATGATACGTGTGGATCTCGATCCATTCTCCCACAAAATCTGGATAGACATGGGTGCTGACAAGGGCGTGGTAATCGGCCAGGCCGTCATCGATGGCCTGGGTATCGTCGGTCAGGTCGAAGACGTACACTGGCATTATTCAACCGTGCGGTTGATCTCCGATCCTGACCACGCTCTGCCTGTGCAGATCAACAGAACCGGCTTGCGCACCGTGGCTTATGGAACAGGGGAAACCAGCCATTTACTCATGCCCAATGTGCCATTGCAGGCGGATGTCAGCCCCGGTGACGTTATCGCGACATCCGGTCTGGGTGACCGTTTTCCCCCGGGTTTCCCTGTGGGTGAGGTGGAACGCGTGGAGCGGGACAGCGGTGGGGCTTTCGCCAAGGTTTATATTCGGCCATTCGCCGCGCTTGACCGGGGCCGCGAGGTGCTGCTCATTGATCCACAGTATGTAACAAAACCATTACCGTTAGAGCAGCCATGAAGCCTAACCGGGAAAGCCGTAGCCTGATTTTTCTTACCATTGTGGCCGCTATTTTGTTGTCACTGGTTCCATTGCCCGAGATTTTGCAGCCGTTCAAGCCTTATTGGGTGGCATTGGTGGTGATCTACTGGTCGCTGGAAACACAGGGTACGATTAGTCTCGGCCTGGCCTTCCTGACCGGGGTCGTATTGGATATCCTCAGCGGCAGTTTGATGGGCCTGCATGCCCTGAGCCTCGTGGTTGTGGTGTTCCTGGTACAGCACTTCCGTTCACGTCTACGTTTTTTCCCGCCCTGGCAGCAGGCCCTAAGCGTATTCGTGTTGCTGGTTAATGACCGCATAATCCTGATCTGGATCACCGCGCTTCTCGGGGAGCCCCTGCCCACCTGGCAGTACTGGTTGCCACCCCTGGTTGGATTGGTCTTATGGCCCTGGTTGTTCCTTTTTCTTGACCGTATACGTGCGATGTCGCGTCAACAAAAACCGTGATCAGTTATAAAGGTCATCGTGCAATCAAGGACGAGAGGGACGAACAAAGATTGTTCGAGAACAGGGCATGGATAGGATTTGTCGTTATTGCCCTGTGTATTCTGGCGTTGCTTGGGCGCTATGTCTGGTTACAAGTTTTTGCGTATGACAGTTTCTCAACGCGCTCGGAAAACAATCGTGTAGCAGTAACCCCGGTGGTACCCAACCGGGGCATTATTTATGATCGCCGTGGTCGGGTTATTGCTGAAAACCGTCCGGCTTACCGGCTGGAAATTGTGCCGGAGAAGGTGCCTGGAAAGCAGCAGGGCCTGGAGGCTTTGCTGGATGAATTGTCCACCCTGATCGTCCTCGATGAAGATGACCGGGCAGCTTTTCATCAATCACGCCGGGATTATCGGGTGTTTGACAGTGTTCCGTTGAAATTTAACCTGAGTGAGCAGGAGGTTGCGCGCTTCGCCGTAAACCGCCACCGGTTTCACGGTGTGGACGTGGTTCCATACTTATCCAGGCACTACCCCTATGGTGAGCTATTGACCCATGTTCTGGGTTACACCGGTCGTCTGGACGCGGATGATATTTCCAGTGTGGACGAGGGTAATTACCGTGGCACACGTACCATCGGCAAAATTGGCATAGAGAAGTTTCAGGAAAAGGAACTCCATGGCACCAGTGGTTATGAACGTGTCGAAACCAATGTCCGTGGCCGGGTTTTGAAGGTTCTGGAGCGTCAGGACGCGGTGCCGGGCACGGACCTCGTACTTTCCATCGATGTAGCTGTACAACAGGTAGCCTGGGATGCTCTCGGCGATCGCCCAGGCTCCGTAGTGGCCATTGATCCGGTGGATGGCAGTGTTATCGCGCTGGTTAGCAAGCCGGCCTATGACCCGAATGCTTTTGTGGGTGGCATTAGTCAGCAGGCTTATTCTGAAATTCTCAGTGCGCCCGGACGGCCCTTGTTCAACCGCGCACTTAACGGTGGTTATGAACCGGGTTCCACTTTAAAGCCATTTGTCGGTTTGGCGGGTCTGGAACTGGGTGTCGTGACGCCGGAGACCCGGGTGTTCTCAAATGGCAAGTTCTATATCGAAGGCTATGACCGTCCTTACCGTGACTGGAAGGACATGGGGCACGGCTGGGTGAATATTCGTTCCGCGCTGGAGCAGTCGGTTAACACTTATTTTTACCAGCTATCCATGGACCTGGGCATCGACCGTATGCACGATTACCTGGCGCAGTTTGGTTTCGGGTCGGCCACGGGCATCGACGTACCGGGTGAGGGCAAGGGCCTGTTGCCGTCGCGTGAATGGAAGCGTGCTGCGCTTAACGAGCCTTGGTATCCGGGTGAGACGGTGATCGCGGGAATTGGCCAGGGTTTCAACGTGGTTACACCGCTGCAACTGGCCAATGCCGTTGCCGCACTGGTCAATGGCGGTAACCTTTTTTCACCGAGGCTACTATACGCGAGCAAGCAGGCAGGTGTTGAAAGGGCAAAACGCATCAGAGCCCCGTCCGAGCTGCAAATTCCGATCCGTGATCCGCAGAACTGGCAAACGATTCTGGATGGCATGGACCTGGTGGTTAACGGCTTACGCGGTACTGCGAGAAAAGTTGCTGTAGACGCTCATTTCCGAACTGGTGGCAAGACGGGCACGGCGCAGGTGTATCAGCTTGCGGCAGGCAAAAAAGGAAATCAGGAGGAGGTCGCTGAGCACCTCAGGGATCATGCGTTGTTTATAGCCTTTGCACCGGTAGAGGCTCCCAGGATCGCAATAGCGGTGGTAGTTGAACATGGTGGTGGCGGCTCTACTGCTGCTGCACCAGTCGCGCGGGCAACACTGGATGCCTGGCTGGATCAGGAACTGGAACGGGAGTTACAGCCATGAAACGCTGGTTGCCGGCATGGGTTGGAGCACCACGTCTGGATCCGGTCCTGCTGATCCTGTTGTTACTGATCGCCGGTTTTGGACTGACCGCGCTGTATAGCGCCTCCGGCCAGGACATGGCCATGGTAACCCGGCAGGCGATGCGCCTTGGTTTCGGCTTGGTATTGATGTTGATCATCAGCCAGGTGCCGCCACGGGTATTAAGGGCCTGGACACCGTGGTTATATGGTCTTGGTGTTGCCATGCTGCTTGCAACCCTGGTGCTGGGTGTCGGGCGCAGTACACAGCGCTGGCTGGATTTTGGCGTACTTCGTTTCCAGCCTTCTGAATTGATGAAACTGGCCGTGCCCATGATGGTTGCCTGGTATCTGCATTCAAGGGTGTTGCCACCTTCGGTGAAGTCGACCGCCGTGACATTCGCAATACTGTTGATTCCAACCCTATTGATCTACCGGCAGCCTGATCTCGGTACTGCGCTTCTGGTCGCTGCCAGCGGTGTGTTTACGCTTTACCTGGCCGGTTTGCACTGGCGGGTGTTGTTTGGTTTTGCAGGCTTGGCTACTGCCGCGGCCCCGGTGTTATGGCTGGTCATGAAGGAGTATCAGCGCAATCGCGTCCGCACGTTTCTCAATCCTGAGGCCGATCCGCTGGGCCATGGCTGGAACATAATCCAGTCAAAAATTGCCGTCGGGTCGGGTGGAGTAACCGGTAAGGGCTGGATGAACGGTACGCAGTCGAATCTTGAGTTTATTCCGGAGCGTCACACCGACTTCATCCTGGCTGTCATTTCTGAGGAATTCGGCCTGATCGGTGTTTCACTACTGATGCTGGCTTATTTAATGGTCATCGCCCGTGGTCTGTATATTGCCAGCATTGCAAGGGACACCGGATCAAGATTATTGGCGGGGGCATTGAGTTTGACCCTTTTTGTATACGTGCTGGTTAATGGTGGCATGGTGTCGGGTGTACTACCCGTAGTAGGCGTTCCGCTGCCGCTGATCAGTTATGGCGGGACCTCCGCGGTCACATTGTTGGCAGGATTCGGCATGATGATGTCCATCTATGGCCACAGAAAGTTCCTACGATAGTGAAACCCGCATATTGCACCCGCTCTTGGCCAGCTTTCGCGAGACTGGTGCAATATGCGGGTTAAAATGTTGCCGTTGTTCTTGATTATTGAGTTAAAGGTGCTTGTAACAGCGGTTTTTATTTCCCGTTCGGGTAAACTCTGTTCCCGTATTTTATAAAAACAGCTTAACCATCCAATGTGGAAACCTTGTTTAATGCGAAAATTTCTTTTATTGGTACTTTTTTGTGTACCCGTATTTGCCGCGGAGCATCCCGGAACTGACGATTTTGTGAAGCGTGCAGCCTCGGAATACGGATTGCCTGAAAATGAAGTGCGGGCATTGCTGCTTGAGGCCGAATACAAGCAGTCTATTGTCGATGCCATTTCCCGGCCTGCCGAGGGCAAACCATGGTACGAGTACCGGAAGATATTCCTGACTGACAAACGGATCAATGAAGGTATCAATTTCTGGAAGGAAAACCGTGCATTAATCGAAGCCGCTTCCAAACAGTTCGGTGTGGATGAAGAAATCATCGTTTCAATCATAGGTGTTGAGACATTGTACGGGCGCATTACCGGCAGCTATCGCATTATCGATGCGCTCGTGACCCTGGGTTTTTATTATCCACAGAATCTTTCTTCTGACCGTTCGGAGTTTTTTTCAAAGGAACTGATGCAGTACATGCAGCTTGCTTTCGAAGAGGGATTACCGACCGCTGAAGTCACCGGTTCTTATGCGGGTGCAATGGGTATGGGTCAATTCATGCCCAGCAGTTATCGTGAATATGCCGTGGATTTTGACGAAGACGGCAGTCGGGACCTTTGGCGCTCAACAGCCGATGTTGTCGGCAGTGTTGCCAATTACCTGCACCGTCATGGCTGGCAGCCCGGGCAGCCGGTTACACAACGTGCGATCGCATCAGAGGGCGCGGCCTTCGACGAGATATCAACGAGAGGGCTCAAACCATCACTGACAGTGGCTCAATGGCGGGAGAAGGGCTTCACCAGTTCAAATGAATTACCACCGGAATTACCCGCAGCGGTTTTGATGCTGAAAAAAAAGAAACGCAACACGTATTGGCTGACTTTCAAGAATTTTTATGTCATCACCCGCTATAACCGCAGTCCGCGTTATGCGATGGCTGTTTACGAGTTAAGCCAGGAGATAAAAAAAGGCATGGATAAGCCCTGATGAAGCAACTGGTATTCACGGCGGCCCTGGCAGGTTTGCTGCTGGCGGGTTGTGCAGGCAAAAAGGAAGTAGAGCCTGGTGACGGGCCCTCGAGCCGCAAAATCTCGGCGGCGGATGTTCACGACGCGGTGCCCAAAGATGAGCCACGAGCCCGCTATGGTAACCACAGCCCCTATACAGTGCTGGGCAAGACCTATACTGTTCTACCCACCAGCAAGGGTTATCACGAACGGGGTATTGCATCGTGGTACGGCAGCAAGTTTCATGGCCGTCGCACATCAAGTGGAGAGCTTTATGATATGCACCTGGCAACAGCGGCACATAAGAGCCTTCCGTTGCCAACCTATGCAGAGCTGACCAACCTTGATAATGGCCGCAAGATGATTGTAAAGATCAATGACCGTGGTCCTTTCCACGAAGATCGTATTATTGACCTGTCTTATGCGGCGGCGATCAAACTGGGTGTCGATCAAACCGGTACCGCACGCATCGATGTTCGCGCGATTGATGTAAAAACATCGAAACGTTCTGCCGTGAAACTCGCTGATGGGACGTTTTTGCAGGTTGGAGCATTCAGTAAACGCAAAACTGCCGATGACCTGGCAGGAAAAATGATGGCCGCGCAACTCAAACCGGTATCGATTCAAAAAAGCCGCGGATTGTACAAGGTATGGATAGGGCCGTATGCTTCGGAGAGTGAAATTGAGGCCAGTATGCGTCGTGTGGTTGAACTGGGGTATGAACGCCCGCATAAAGTGAGTCGTTAGGTGGCTGTCGGTCAATCTTGACTGGCTCTTTGTGGTTTTTCCCGGTTTCGGGTAGACCCCGCCTGTATATTTACGGAATAATTGTCGATTATGAAGAAATTCCTCTTGTTACTAAGCTTTGCCGTTGCATTACCGTTCGCCGCGATCGCTCAAAGTACGCCGCCACCGCCTCCGCCAAAAGGTATGCCGATACCGGCAGCACCATCGCTGAGCGCAAACAGTTACATCCTGGTTGATTTCAATAGCGGCTACGTGCTCGTTGAAAGCAATCCGGACATGCCTGTTGAACCCGCCAGTATTACCAAGGTGATGACGAGCTATATTGTCTTCTCGGAGCTGGCCAGCGGCAATATCAAGCTGACTGACACCGTTACCGTAAGTGAAACGGCCTGGCGCACAGGGGGTTCACGTATGTTCATTGAGCCTTCCATGCAGCCGACAGTTGAGCAGTTGATGAAGGGAATGGTGATCCAGTCGGGTAATGATGCCAGCGTGGCACTGGCGGAGCACCTGGCAGGAACGGAAGAGGCTTTTGCCGGTTTGATGAACCACTATGCAGAGCAACTGGGCATGACCAACAGTAACTTTACGAATGCCACCGGTTTGCCTCACGAGAATCACTTCACTACCGCACGGGACGTGGCGACCTTGAGTGTTGCGCTGATTAAGAACTTCCCGGATTATTACCCGTGGTATTCAGAGAAGGAATACAGCTTTAACAATATACGTCAACACAACCGCAATAACCTGCTGTGGCGTGACCCGGCAGTTGACGGGCTCAAAACCGGTCACACCGAAGCTGCGGGCTACTGCCTGGCGGCTTCGGCCATGCGTGATGGTATGCGGTTGGTCAGCGTGGTGCTCGGTTCCGGTTCAGAAACATCGCGTGTCAACGAAAGCCAGACCCTGCTTAATTATGGGTTCCGTTTCTTTGAGACCATCCAGCTGTACAAAGCGGGTCAGGAACTGGCACAGGGTAAGGTCTGGAAAGGCGAAAAAGATCAGATAAGCCTGGGTATTCGCGATGAGCTGTTTATCACGATACCGAGAGGTCGCTATGATGATCTCGATGCACAGGTCGAGATGCGGCCCGAGTTGATTGCGCCGATTACCAAAGGTGAAGAGGTCGGTCAGATTTTAATACGCATTGAAGATGCGGAAATCACCAGCCGTGGCCTGGTCGCACTGGAAACCATTCCGGAGGCAGGGTTTTTCGGTCGCACATGGGATGGCATGAACATGTGGTTTGGCGAATTATTTAGTGATGATTAATGGCTTCGGTTAATCCTCCCGATACCGGTTCAGACCAACAGGACACGCTGTTTGAGTTCCCCTGCACGTTTCCCGTCAAGGCGATGGGCCGCAACGATGCTGGTTTCGAGGCCTTGGTCACGAAAATCGTTTTGACCCATGCTGAAATATCTGCCGGTGAACCGGTCAGAACAAACCCCAGCGGGGCGGGTAATTATATTTCGGTGACGGTCACCATTGAAGCCACCTCAAAAGCCCAGCTGGATCGAATTTACCAGGGGCTGACTGATTGCGAGCAAGTGCTGCTCGCACTCTGATGTCAGATTCAAAGCTGCTCGTCCGGCGCCTGGGTTTGTTGGAATACGAACCGGTCTGGCGGGCCATGCAGACATTCACCGATCTACGGGATGCTGACACAGCTGATGAATTATGGCTGGTAGAGCACCCGCCGGTATTCACGCAGGGCCAGGCCGGTCGTGCGGAACACGTATTGGCACCGGGTGATATACCTGTAATCCAGGTCGATCGCGGCGGGCAGGTGACGTATCACGGACCCGGTCAGATCGTAGCTTACCCGCTGATTGATATCAGCAGGTTAAAACTGGGTGTTCGCGCGCTGGTGTCCGGAATCGAGCAGGCTATCATCGACGTACTGAAAAGTTATGCCGTGGATGCCGAGCTCATCGCTGGTGCACCGGGCGTCTACATTGATGGTGTCAAGATCGCCTCACTTGGTTTGCGTATTCGCCGGGGCAAATCGTTTCATGGTCTCGCATTTAACATCAACATGGATCTGGAACCTTTCCAACGTATCAACCCCTGTGGTTACGAGGGTTTGCAGGTTACCAACCTGTCAGCATTTGCCGAGGTTTCCATGGCGGAAGTGGAAAACCGCCTGATTGCCGGATTATGTGAAGTTTTAGGCTACAATAATCGGTTCTGCCTGGTAGAGGGCGGGTTGCCCTAAGGCGGGCAGTTAACAGGATGACTATACTAAGTGACTGATCAGAAAAAAATACCGCTCCATTTAATCAATCCGAAAGATCCGGGTGTAAAAGAGCTTGGGGCCGATAAACTGGCACGTAATACAGCCCGGTTCGATCAGGATGCACCGGTTTTGCGTAAACCCCCGTGGATACGGGTGCGGCTGCCTGCGGGAAATGCGGTGGCTGATCTGAAGTCGCGTTTGCGCGATAACAGCCTGGTGACCGTGTGTGAAGAGGCCACCTGTCCGAATATTCATGAGTGTTTCAACAAGGGTACGGCCACCTTCATGATCCTCGGTGAAATTTGTACCCGCCGTTGTTCTTTTTGCGATGTTGCCCATGGCCGGCCTAATCCACCGGATGAAAACGAACCGGAAAGCCTGGCGCGCACCATTCGTGATATGAAGTTGCGTTACGTGGTGATTACCTCGGTTGATCGTGACGATCTCCGTGATGGCGGCGCAGAACACTATGTTCGTTGTCTGAGTCGCACCCGGGAGCTAAGTCCGGGTATCAAGCTGGAGATACTGGTTCCTGATTTTCGCGGCAAAGGCCGCCTGGACAGGGCGCTGGAGATTCTCAAAACTTCCCCACCGGACGTCTTCAACCACAACCTTGAAACCGTCAAACCCCTGTACCCGAATGTCAGGCCCGGGGCGGATTACGACTGGTCCTTGAAGCTATTAAAGGATTTTAAGGCGCAGCACCCGGATATCCCGACCAAGTCGGGCATCATGTTGGGCCTGGGGGAAAACCTCGAGCAGGTTGAGCAGGTTTTACAGGACCTGCGGGCACATGATGTGGATATGGTCACTATCGGCCAGTATCTGCAGCCAACCTCGCACCATCATCCGGTATTGCGGTACTGGACGCCGGAAGAATTTGAAAAACTTGCTACACTTGGGTATGAGATGGGCTTTACACATATCGCCTCGGGGCCGCTGGTCAGGTCTTCATATCACGCGGATTTAATGGCTGAAGAGTCCGGCCTGGTGGCTTGAACCCTTCACTTGCAAGCGTTGTCTATTTGGTCGTTGAATTGGCTCGTCTAAACTTTTGACCCTTGCAGCACATACTTGCCAAGTGCTTAAATAGTTTGCAGAATTAAACAAACTCGGCAACTCATGGCCGGGTTTGTGGTCAGTAGTAGGTGATAAGCGTTCCATAACAGTTAATCGATGTTGGAGTAGATGAGTTTGAGAGCAGTCAAGTTTTTATTGGTATTAATGATAAGTACCTCGGTATGGGCGGTTACCCAGCCGGTGGAGCAGGTGACATTCAAGCCCAGCCTTGAGCAACGCCTGCGTAGTAACCTTGCAACCAAGTTTCTGGCCAACTGGCACTACAAAGATACCCGCCTTGATGATGAGCTATCGGAGAAAATCTTCGATGGATATCTCAATTTACTCGACCCGAATTACAGTTTCTTCCTCGCCTCGGACATAGAGACTTTTGCACCATACCGGCTGAGTCTTGACGATGCACTACAGCACTCTGACCCAACACCAGCCTATGAAATGTTCAATGTGTATGTTGAACGTGTAAGAGAACGTGTCGCTTTTGCCCGCGAACTGCTCAAACAACCCATGGATTTCACCATTGACGAAAGTTACCTGTGGGACCGCGATGATATCAAGTGGGCTAAATCAGAAGCGGAGCTCAATGAATTCTGGCGTCAGCGTGTAAAGAATGACTATCTGCGTCTGCGCCTGGCCGACAAGGATGATGAAGCCATTGTAGAAACGCTCGACGACCGTTATGAGAATCTGGACCGGCGTATTTCAGAGCTGAATTCCGATGATATTTTCCAGTTTTTCATGAATGCCTTTGCGCAATCCATTGAACCGCACACCGCATACATGTCGCCCCGCAGTTCAGAAAATTTTGAAATCTCAATGCGCTTGTCACTGGAAGGAATCGGCGCCTTGCTGGGCCGCGAAAATGAATACACCAGCATCGCCAGTGTTGTCCCGGGCGGGCCGGCGGACAAAGAGGGCAACCTCAAGGCCGGGGACAAGGTTCTTGCAGTGGGCCAGGGAAATGATGGGAAGTTACAGGATGTTGTCGGCTGGCGTGTAGATGATGTCGTTGATTTGATCCGTGGAGCCAAACACACCATTGTCCGGCTTGAAGTCCTTCACGAGGATACGGGTGTTGAAGGTCCGTCAGAGATCATCGAGATCGTACGGGATGAAGTTAAGCTGGAAGAGCAGGCTGCCAAGAGCCGTATCATTGAAGTACCGGGTGAAAATGACGAAATGGTCAAGGTCGGCGTCATTGATCTGCCGGTGTTTTACCTGGACTTTAATGGCCGCGCCAAGAACCTGCCGGATTACCGTTCCAGTACCCGTGATGTCAGAAGACTGATCGAAGAAATGAAAGCCGAAGGAATCACAGGACTGATTGTTGATTTGCGGAATAATGGGGGTGGCTCACTTCTGGAAGCCACCACACTGACCGGTTTGTTTATTGACGAAGGTCCGGTTGTACAGGTGCGTAACTCGAGCGGCCGTATCAGTACTGAGGAGGACACCGATCCCGGTATGGCATGGGATGGGCCGCTGGCTGTCCTGGTCAATCGGTACAGCGCTTCCGCGTCCGAGATTTTTGCAGCGGCAATTCAGGATTACGGTCGTGGTTTGATCATCGGAGAGACGACCTTCGGCAAGGGCACTGTACAGAACCTCGTGGATCTTGATGATTACGCGCCCTCCAGCGATGCAGGAAAGATGGGGCAGTTGAAGATCACCATGGCGCAATTTTTCCGTGTCAACGGTGGTTCGACACAGAACCGTGGTGTTGAGCCGGATATCCGTTTCCCATCAGCCGGTGATCCCGAGGATTATGGTGAGCGTTCACTCGATAATGCCCTGCCATGGACGAGCATTCCAACCGCGAGTTATGAGCGTGAAGGGGAATTGGATCGCATGGTGGCTGTGACAGATTTCCGTTACCAGGACAGAATTGCCAGCGATCAGGAGTTTGGCTGGCTGCTCAGAGATGTCGAGGAATTTAACCTCAATAAAGATAAAAAAGAGATCTCACTACTCGAAACCTCACGTCGTGAAGAGATGGATAAGGACGAGGCCAAGCGTGTTGCCAGAAAAGCTGCACGCGATGACAATGGTCCTTTGCTGGAAGAAACTGATGCCCTGGCGGGTGCAGGTGAGCCGCCTGAAGCCGCGATTGATGCAGCAGATGATGAAGCTGCTGTAGATGAAGAGGAAGAAGATCTTCCTGACCTTTTATTGCGTGAGTCAGCACGGATCGTCAGCGACATGATTGAGCTTGGCCGCGATGAGCCGACACTGGCCCGGCAGTTTTCATTGCTGAGTAAACACGAAGCATCCGAAGGCATTAATTAACAACCCGTAGGGTGGGTAACTCGTTACCCACCCCACAGTTAGAAGTGCAATTGCAATGAAACAAATTTTACTGGGTCTTTGTCTTGTGATGCTGGCCATGAACGGCAGCAGTGATCAGCAACCTCAATCCCATCAGACGGAAGCCGATAAAGCAAAAGCAGCCATCAGGGAACTGGCCGTTGCCCTGAAAACAGAACTGAAAGGTGCTATGCAGGCTGGCGGACCGGTCGCGGCAATTGGAGTTTGCAACACTCAAGCCATGCCGATAACGCAAAAGGTGGAAAACGAACAGGGTTTGCTACTGAGCCGTGTAAGTCTTAAAAACCGTAATCCAGCCAACCTGCCCAATGAGTGGCAAATCGCAGTGCTGGAAGGCTTTGAACAACAAAAGGCCGCGGGAAAGGACATCAGCAGTCTTGTCTGGTCAGAAACCGTAGAAATCGATGGAAAACAGGAATTTCGCTTTATGAAAGCGATACCTACAGGCCCCGTTTGTCTGAACTGTCACGGCACCAACCTGTCACCCGACGTCAGCCGGATACTGGCTGATCTTTATCCGATGGATCGGGCTACGGGTTACCGTGAAGGTGATATTCGAGGTGCGTTCGTGGCTACCAGTGAACCTTAAAACCAACCTGAACTCTCGCAATACATATATCTTTAATTGATTCTGCCTTCCAGACACAGGTGCGTGACGAGTCACGCACCCTTCGGTATTGCTTGGTTATTTCTTGTACCAGGTCCCGCTTGCATCACGGATGTAATTGCCGGGAAGTGTTTTCTCAATGGCGGTATTTCCACCGACCTTCTCGACTTCAGAGAGACTGGTGCCCTGTTTTGCAGCGATTTTCTGATAACCGGCCTTGCGTTTGGCGTTGGTATCAGCAACGAGATTTTTGATATCCGGGGGTGCATTCTGCACGACGAGGCCGAGATAACCATTGGCCTGTTCACCGATCAGTCCATCCGCCTTGGGTTGTGTTAATGGACTGCCAGCTACGGCAATTGAAACCGTCAACAGGCTGATAAGCAGCGGTTTAAAAATCCATCCCATCCAATTGTTTAATTTCATCATCATGCTTCCATTTCTTCCGTTCTTACGATTCAAGCTCGTTCTGGCCTACGGTTGGTTCCCGCCATCAGAACAAGTTGTCTTCAAGCAATTCTTCGACCTGCTTTTCAACTTTTATCAGGATTTCGTGTTTGATATTGATATTCATGTTGATTTCAATCGGCTTGTCTGGCGCCTCGACCTTGACGGTCGGTGTGCATGCCGCACTGAGAAACAATACAGCTATCAGAATTATTAATCGACTCATTTTGCCACCACCCGTCTGCTTTCCACTATGTCATACATTAACAGCTTGTCCTGAATTCTGCCTGAACAGCCGTCCGGTTGCTATCGACTTTTGATTTCTTTCAAAATCGCCTCTTCAAAACTCCCGGTGATGAACATGGCTTCGAAGAGCGCGGGGAGTGAACCGTTGATATTCAAATTAAACACGATTGGATGACCTCCATAGAGATCCGGGTTCTTGCCGTCAAGACGGACGGTTACAACGTAAGTTCCATCGGATTGGTAATTGAATGTACCGGAAAGATCCCGGTATTGAAAATTTTCGAGCGCCTGCAGACCGATGTTACTACCCGCAATACCTTCCTTTATATAAGCCAGCTGTCCGGGAACAGTTGAGTGGAATGTTCCGTTTTGAACATGGACACGGCTTTGATCGCTGCCGACAGGCACTGAAATATCAAGAAATCCGGTACCTTCCAAGCCATCGATATCAGCATAAGCCAACAGCAGCGACAGGTTGATATGACTGAACTCAACGGTGGTATCTGTAATGTTGTTTTCCGAAAATTGCAGACTGCCAAGTTTGAGTTGGCCGTCAAATACCTCTGCAGTCATGTTCTTCAGACCAATGCTGTCAGTGCTTTCAAAATCAAGTTCAGTGCTGATGCGGGTTATGTCAATACCACCGGCGAGTGCAAGTGCTTCAATGGAGGCGGGACCACTTGCCCGAAGCGCCTTGTTAAAAGTGGCATTGAGGGTGAAGCGCGCGTCGCGGGCGCTGCTTTCGAGCATCGAGGCAGCCGCTTCATGACCACTAATGAGCAGCTTGGCAGTCATTTCATCACCCACTAAAACATCACCCTGAAGTTCGATATAGCCGTCTGTCAGTTTGATCGAGGCCGGCAATTCATAATTGGCCACTGACAGCAATTTTCTTAGTTTTGCCAGTTTGATGGTCGTGGGTAGTATGCTGATGTCCCATCGTTGTACTTCTGTATTACCGGCAAATTCAAGGGGCAGTTCCGACCCACTAACAAATTTCAGGATGCCGCTACCGTCGACATCAGTCCCGTTGCGCAAGGCGTAATTGATATCAAGGTCGAAACCAGTCCATGTTTCATCGTTGAAATTTGCGATAAGACCCTGTGTGCGGGTGTCCAGGTTTCCCGTCAGATTCTCCAGGTCCAGTTGCCGCCACGTCATATCAACTTTCTCTGCGGAAACATCGGGGGATGCTAAGCGGGGTTGTATAAAGGTGCCGCTACCGGTACTGATAAACTCACCGTCCTTTGAAACCAGTTCTGCCGCTATTTTCAATTTATCTGCTGTTAACTGCAGATCATCAAGCGTATAGACAACGGGTGCGTTTACGTCCCAATCGAACGCAATAAGACCCTCTGCAATTATTGATTCCAGGTTATCAGGATCTCCCACCTCAATTTCCAGACCCATGGAATGTATTGAGAGATGCTCTGCGTCGGATTTCAGATCAAGGTTAATGTCACCGTTAAACTGCATGAAGGGGCCATTGTTGTTCTGAAATGAAAACCTGCTGTTTGAACCAAGCTCTGACGAAAAATCCAGCTCTGACCGGGGAGTCAGCCGCAGTGCCGGAACAATCCCGTTGAGCAGTTCATCTATCCAATCGGCTTTTCCCTGGAATCGCAATTTCGCAGGTATCGGCAGGTTTACAGTAACTTTTTCACCTTCACGGTGTGCCATTGCATTGGCGGTAATATCCAATGTCCCGCTATCGGACACCAGCCGCAGGTTTTCGCTGGTCACCGATAGGGTTTCAAGCTTCTGCAGGCTCTGACCAGCAAAGCTCGCACTTATCTCAATAGTGCCCCCCAAGCGGGTGAATAGGTGTCCGGTGCCGCCCGCCAATAGCGAATCAAGCCACTCCCGGTTCGCCAGACCGGCCTTGAGAACAGCTTTTACCTGGGTCGTGGTTGTTGCCGGGTGAATTTCCTGCGCCATCTCCACGACCAGCCATGGCGGCGAGTCGCTACCAGACGGGAAGTTGATGATGGCGTTGATGGATTCAGGGTTTACATCGAGATCAAGCCGGCCCTTAAAACGCATGGAATCCGCAATGATCACCTGGCTCTTAATGTGAAAGCTGTCATCTGAGCGGGGATTCAGGTCGAATGCCTCGAAATCCACTTTCACCGGTCGGCCAGGCTTATCCGTCGAGGTCTGAATGCCGCTTGCCCGATACAAGGTCACATGCATATGATTAACCGATAATCCGGGCAGTCTGCCGGTCAGTTTCGTCACAGGCAGTGACAGGTCGTCCAATGTGAGAGGGGCTGCGGATTCGTTTTCAGCGTCGCTTATATGGATTTCGAGCGAGACCCTGTCAATATCTGTTTGAAGGCCCTGGTAGTCTAAACGAAGATCAGAAGAAGTTAGTTCCAATCCGGTAGTTCCAAACCCGCCCTTCACACGCAGTAAACCGACATTGATTCCAGTCAGGCCCGGGTAACTGCTTTGTAATTCTTCCAGTTGCCAGCCCGTCGGCAATTGCCTGGCGAGGATATTTGGCAACCACAGTGGTGTTGCTGCGTAAATGCCTGCCAAAACCAGGCACAGAATCAGAAACAGCTTCAGCAGGAGTTTCATTAATCTAATTCAAGGACACCGCGTGGTTTATAGCTCTACCTGTGGTCCCGCCCCAGTTGCTGTGAAAAGCATCGAGAATGTTGTTCCATCCTCTTTTTGTCCGTTCAACATCAGTTTGCCCGAGTAGAAGCTGAAACTTGTGACCAGTGCCAGAGCTTCAAGGTACGCGCTTTCAATCTCCATCAGTTGATCCGGACAGGCCATCCTCGTACCCATGGTCGGCCCGATGAGGATTTCACCCGCACTGTCTCCTTCTTTGATGTCCGCAGAATAACGATTACACGCGCTTCTTCCTGATATACGCCCTGAGTCAAAAGAAAGTGTGACCTCGGCATCTTCAGGCACAGGCTGTTCCCTGCTCATACGGGTCAAAACCCATTCACTTCCTTCGAGTACGCTCAATGAGAGCATGCCGGTTACTTCAATTTTGTCTTCTTCCAATTGCCTGTCCTTTAAGACCCAACTGCGTGTCGCAAGCTGGGTCGGGCAACACATCGCGTCATTTTCTCCGGTCTGCAGAACATCAAGTATGATTTTACCGGAGTCAATTCTGCCACCCCTGAGTTTAACGCGATCGCCTACCAGCGTGGTTGAGATATTGTTGAAGCCACCGTTGTCTGATTTCATTACTGCTAAATAAATATTGCTACCTGTTCCGCCAGCGCTTTGCCACAAAACCGCGACAGCTTCCTCCTGTCCGTCGGCATCCAGGTCACCTGTGAAGTAAATGTCTTCATGCAGGCCAACCCTGGGTCGGGATGCACCGCCCTCCACATAGGGAGTCCCCTCCCATTGTCCACTCAACAAGGTAACCGGTTCGTCTTCAATGCCGGTATAAGTGGCGTTTTCCAGCCGGGTAATAGCTGAGCCGGCCTCAAAGGCAAAACCGGTCTGTGCAATCAAAGCGGCGATCATGATCGTGAGTAGGGAGACGATGCGAATACGATAGTTTTTCATCCTGAGGGTTTCCATTTTCGGTGTTTTACGAGTTCCTTCCTTTCTAAAATTAAAAAATGAGCCAAGGGTTGCATCAAGTTTAGCGTGCTCACCTTAAAAAGACCCCCATGCATATCGGTTAGTTTCAAATGCCGTGAGTTTTCGGATTAACGAATTTTCCAAACTCATCGTCCCTGACTGCTAGAATTCACCGCTATGCAATCCACATCGATAAAGCCTGTACTAAGGGTCGCCTTGCCGGTCCCGCTCAGACGGCTTTTTGACTATCTTCCGGCCGAAATCACCATTGTGCACCACGCCGGCCAGCGAGTGTTGGTCCCATTTGGCCATCGCAAACTGGTGGGTGTGATCGTGGAAGTTTCGGACCACAGTGAATTGCCGCTCGATAAGCTGGCAGCGGTGATCGATTATCCCGATGGTGAGCAAACCGTTTTAAGCGGCGAGATCCTGGACTTGCTCAAATGGTGTTGGCGCTACTACAAACACGCTCCCGGTGAAGTGATTTTCAATGCCCTGCCGCCATTGCTCAGGAAAACAGGCAAGACGATTCCACCTGCACCGGTGCAGTACAGCCTGACACCCGCCGGTGAATCACGTCTGCAGGAACCCGTGGGCCGAATCAAGGCGCAGATTGCTTTGCTTGAAAAAATACACGAAGGCGCAGTAACGGAGTCCCGGTTACGTTCTTTTACTCCAGCCTGGCGTAAAACCCTGGCACGATTGCTGGAGCAGCGATGGGTGCAGGCTGAAACTCAGCAACCACCAGGACTGGACCCTTTTCCGGGACCATTATTGCTGGATGAGCAAAAGCTGGCGGTGGAGTCCATCAACTCCAGTCTCGGGGCTTATCACTGCCATTTGCTCGATGGTATTACCGGCAGCGGCAAAACCGAGGTTTACCTGCAGGTGCTGGAGCAGGTCCTGGGCAAAGGTGGACAGGCGCTGCTGCTGGTGCCGGAGATCGGTCTGACACCACAACTGGTTAACCGGTTTACCCAACGTCTGGGTTTTGAGCCCGTGGTAACCCACTCCGGTCTTAGTGAGGGTCAACGGTTACAGGTCTGGGCGATGGCCAGGAGCGGTCTTGCACGGCTGGTTATCGGTACCCGGTCTGCATTGTTTCTGCCGATGCCTGACTTGGAACTGATCATTCTTGATGAAGAGCACGATGCCTCTTTTAAGCAACAGGATGGTTTTCGATACTCAAGTCGCGATGTGGCAGTCAAACGTGCGTCCGGACTGGCAATACCGGTGGTGCTGGGAACCGCAACGCCATCGCTTGAAACATTCAATAATGCCATGGGGAACCGTTATCGCTGGCATCGCCTGAGGCAGCGTGCGACAGGAGCCTCTGAACCGCGCTGGCGGGTGCTGGATTTGATTCAGCAAAACATGACAGGCGGTATCTCTGCATCCGCAATGAAAGCCATTGGCGAGACATTGGACAAAGGTGAGCAGGCACTGATTTTCCTGAACCGGCGAGGGTATGCGCCGGTCATCCTGTGCCACGAGTGCGGTTGGCATGCTGCCTGCCGGCATTGTGAAACCAACATGACCTGGCACAAGGTCAGTCGCCGCCTGTTATGCCATCACTGCGACAATGTCGCACCGGTGCCGGTGGTATGCCCGGAATGCAATGCTGACGCTTTACAAGCTGCCGGGCAGGGCACCGAGCAATTGGAACAGGTATTGAACAAGGCATTTCCGGAAACACCCCTGCTGCGCTTTGATCGCGATAGTGTTCGTAAAAAAGGAGAGTTCGAGCGGCTTGCAATGCAGGTAAAGGCCGGAGAACCCAGTTTGCTGGTGGGAACCCAGATGCTGGCCAAAGGTCATCATTTCCCAATGGTTACACTGGTCGTCATCGTGAATCTTGACCAGGCGCTTTACAGCGCAGACTTCCGGGCACTGGAGCGCATGGGGCAGTTGATGGTGCAGGTGGCCGGACGCGCCGGTCGTGACCAGCGACCCGGAGAAGTTATACTGCAAACGCATTATCCGCAGCATGAGTCTTTGTTGACCTTGCTGACATCGGGTTACGAGGCCTTTGCCGGGGAAATTCGCGTGGATCGCCGGGCAGCCTGCCTGCCGCCCTTCAGTTACCAGGCCCTGTTGCGCTCGGATGCTCAGGACAAAGATGGGGTCAGGCATTTTCTGGACCAGGCGAAACAGTGTTTTCCAACGGGAGAAGCGGTCATTTACGGGCCATTTCCAGCCATGATGGAGCGCAGGAGCGGGCGTACCCGGTGGTACTTATTAGTGCAGGCAAATGAACGCCTGGGTCTGCACCGGCAGCTTGATGAATGGGTGCCGAAAATTCAAAAATTATCATCAGCGCGCAAAGTGCGGTGGTCAGTCGACGTTGATCCGCAGGATTATTGAATTTTTAGGGGCCTCTGATTTATTCTGAGCGAAGTAGATTTTAGTTCAAAATTTTCAGATTCAAGTCGCGAATCGCAGGTAATAGCTAGCTATTGGCAAGATTTGAGGCGCCGAAACTGGATATTTTGGACACAAGATACAAGTTCATGAATAGATCAGAGTCTCCTTAAGGAAAAATCGTGTCAATCAGGTTCTGTTCGTGACCAATGACACTGATACAACGTCAGGTATATGAGAGATGATGCATGGTTGAAAAAGCCTTGTATCGTACCTATAAAACACACAGCTTCATTAATGAAGCGGTAACCGCAGGTTTAGCAAATGGAATCTACCCAGGAAAGACCACAAGAAGAAGTACAACATCACCCGGAGCGCGCGGCGTTCAAAGAGCTCAGTAAGGTAGCCAATGAACTCATCATTGGTCAGGATAGACTGATGGAGCGCCTGGTCATGGCGTTACTTTGCAATGGTCATCTGCTGGTGGAAGGTGCGCCAGGACTTGCCAAGACCACGGCCATCAAGGTACTGGCTGAACGTATCGAAGGTGATTTTCACCGTATCCAGTTTACCCCTGACCTGTTACCGGCTGACCTGACAGGTACGGAAATATACCGGCCGCAGGAGGGCACCTTTGAGTTTCAGCAGGGGCCGATTTTCCATAATATGATTCTTGCCGATGAGGTGAACCGCGCACCGGCCAAAGTACAATCAGCCATGCTCGAGGCCATGGGCGAGCACCAGGTAACCGTGGGCAGGGTCACCTACAAGATGCCGCCATTGTTCCTGGTAATGGCTACGCAAAACCCGATTGAGCAGGAAGGTACCTACCCACTGCCCGAAGCACAGCTTGATCGTTTTCTGATGCACGTGGCGATCGGGTACCCCGATGCAAAAGCGGAACAGGATATTCTTGAGCTGGCCCGTGGTCAGGCCCGTGATGAGTTGGGTATGAAGCCTGAACCTGAAACGCTGGTAACCCAGCAGCAGGTTTTTGCCGCTCAAAGACAGGTGCTGGATCTGCACATGGCACCGGCTTTGCAGGAATATATCGTACAACTGGTGCTGGCAACCCGTGATGCGGGTAAGTGGGACGAGGAACTCGGTCGCCTGGTCAGCTATGGCGCAAGTCCGCGAGCCACGATTGGACTGGATCGCTGCGCGCGGGCACGGGCCTGGATTGATGGTCGGGATTTTGTATCTCCGGACGATATTCACGCCGTGATACACGAGGTGATGCGTCACCGGGTGCTACTGTCTTATGAAGCGGAAGCAGATGGTGTCACCGTGGATGAACTGGTCAACCGCCTGCTGGATCTGGTTCCTGTTCCATGACAGGTTTTCAAGGGGATGGTATTCATTTAAGCGCCCCCGAGTTGATTGCGTTAAAACCCCGCTGCAATGCGCTTAGCCTGCCAATGCACAGCCCTGCGGCTTCTTCACTCGCAGGCGCTTACCGATCCCGTTTCCGCGGCCGGGGTGTGGATTATGTAGAGTCACGCCACTATCTTCCCGGTGACGATATCCGCAATATGGACTGGCGTGTCACGGCTCGAACCGGCAGAGCGCACACAAAAATTTTTCAGGAAGAAAGAGAACGGCCGGTACTGGTCGTGGTGGATGCCAGCCCCAGTCTTTACTTTGGCACCCGCACACGGCTTAAATCTGTAGCTGCCGGACAACTGGCCGCCGCTGTGGCCTGGGCTGCGGTGCGTCGGGGTGATCGCATTGGCGCCTTCCTGTTTACCTCGGACGATCATCGTGAATTGCGCCCGACAGGCGGTCGCAGAGGAGCGATGCGGGTTATCCAGGGGCTGGTCGACTGGTTAAACCCCGAAACGGCTCAGCAGGGACATAAACCACTTTCCGTATCACTGGAACGTGTCCGGCACGCCGTGCGCCCGGGTAGCCTGGTATTGATTATCAGTGATTTTTTTAATCTGGATGACCAGTGCCACCGTCACCTGTCACGCTTACGGCAGCACAACGATGTGATCGGCTGCCAGGTGATGGACCCTGCGGAGGAGTTTCTCCCCGCGGGCAGGTTCCCCATCTCCGACGGCGATAACAGCGCCATGCTGGATACGCATCAGGAGCAGTCACGCCGGCAATTTGACCTGATGAGCAGCGAGCATGGTGAAGTGCCGCGGCGTATGTTTCATCGCCACAAGTGCGGCTGGATGGTGTTAAAAACATCCGACGATCCGGTGGAAGTGCTGGGCCGTGAATTACGGCTGTTGGTAGGGCGTCGCGCATGAACCCGGATCTGTTATCACAATTACGTGATATTCATTCAGCTGCGCCTGTCCCGTGGTGGCCGCCAGCACCGGGTTGGTGGGTGCTCGGCCTTTTGCTACTGGTATTGCTGGCCTGGCTGGGCCGACGCGTTGTGGCGCGTTACAGGGTTTACCAACGCCGCAGGCAAATGTTGGGGTGGATTGACCATTTGAATGCCAATGTTGATCCCCAAAACAATCCACAGGCTTATTTGTCAACACTGAATCGTATTTTCAAGCTGGTCGCGCTGAGGGCATTTCAAAGCGAGAATTGTGCTGCGATGGCCGGTCAGGACTGGGCAGACTTCCTGATGGAGAAAATGAAAAAATCGCACTCGGCAGAGTCACTTGGTGTGTTGGTCTCGGGTCCTTATGATCCTGCCCCGAAGTTCGACCCTGAACTGATGTGTGAGCTAACCCGTAGCTGGATAAGGCAGCATGGCTGAAGAAGCGCTCACCACGGGCTTTGCCATCGCCTGGCCGTGGTTGCTTTTGCTGGCGCCCGTACCGTGGTTGTTGCGCTTATTGCTGCCGGCCTCGCCTTCGGGTGATTTGCAGGCCTTGCGTGTGCCGTGGTTTTCGGCAGTAGCCGGGGGTAAGGCCGGCTGGATGCGCAGACCGCTACTGGCCCTGGTGGCCACACTGGTCTGGTTACTGCTGGTGCTGGCCGCGTCGCGGCCACAGTGGATTGGTGAAATTGAGAGTCTGCCGGTGACCGGGCGGGATTTGCTTCTGGCCGTTGATATTTCCGGCAGTATGGATACCCAGGACATGGTCCTGAACAAGACAGCGGTAAATCGCCTGAAGGTCGTGAAAAAGGTCGCGGGGGAGTTTATCCAGCGACGCCACGGGGATCGTGTCGGGCTGATTCTGTTTGGGAGCCGGGCTTATCTGCAGACACCGTTAACCTTTGATACTGAAACCACGGCCACATTACTGGACGAATCGGAAATCGGTCTTGCCGGACGTGAAACGGCCATCGGTGATGCCATCGGTCTCGCGGTCAAACGGTTACGGGATGATGCGGCAGCCGACCGTGTACTTGTATTGCTGACCGATGGTGCGAACACATCGGGTGAGGTACAGCCCTTGCAGGCATCCGGTTTTGCCGCCCGCGACGGGCTTACCGTCTACACAGTGGGTGTGGGTGCAGATGAAATGATGGTGCAGGATTTTTTTGGCAGCAGGGTGGTCAATCCTTCTGCTGATCTTGATGAAGATACACTGCGTGCGATTGCAGAGCAGACCGGCGGACGTTACTTCAGGGCGCGTGATGCCGAGAGTCTTGAAAAAATCTACGAAATCCTGGATGAGCTTGAACCGGTTGAGAGCGATGTTGAAATCATCCGCCCGGTCGATGAGTTGTTCTACTGGCCCATGGGTCTTGCTTATGTCCTGGCATTGTTGGCAGCCCTGTTTTCGATCCGGCCATTCAACCTACGCGTGCTGACATCATAATGGATACCTTACCACTGCATTTCATACGTCCATTATGGCTGGCCCTCGTGCCCATGGCCGTAATTTTGCCCCTGGTATGGCGTCGATTACGTCGTCCTTCGGGTGACTGGAGCAAGGTTTGCGATTCGCATTTGTTGCGCTGGCTAAGTGTAGGCAAGGCGGCAGCCAGGCCGTCCCGGTCCGGTCCGTGGCTGGCGGGGCTGGTATGGTTACTTGCTGCACTTGCACTGGCTGGGCCGAGCTGGCAAAAACTGCCGGACAGCTCTTTTACCTCACGCGATGCACGTGTGCTGATCCTGGATTTATCCCTGTCCATGTTGTCCGAAGACCTGAAACCCAATCGGTTGGCGCAGGCGCACTTCAGGTTGTCCGATATGCTTGAAGCCACGACAGAGGGCCAGACAGGTCTTGTGGCATATGCTGGAGATGCTTTTGTTGTCTCGCCGCTCACCAGTGATACCAATACCATCAGAAACATGCTGCCCGCCTTGCGTCCGGATGTGATTCCGGTTTCCGGCAGCCGGCCCGACCGGGCGCTGGAATTGGCAGCCGAACTGTTAAAACGATCCGGTATGGCCCGTGGCGAGATATTATTGATTTCCGACAGCGGCAGCCGCGCAGCCGCCAATGTTGCAGCCAAGCTGGCGAAGCAAGGAACCTTCACATCGGTATTGGCCGTCGGCACCGTGCAGGGTGCACCGATTCCCAGTGGTGAGGGATTCGTCAGTGACAGTAACGGCAATATCGTCGTTGCCCGTCTTGAGCGGGATGCCCTGCAGGCCATAGCCAGTGCGGGTGGCGGGAAATACTCGGAACTCACAACTGGCAGCACCGCGACCTCACCCTGGGTTGCGGTCGAAGGAAGTGAGTTTTCGCGCAAGGATGATGCATTGGGTGAACGCTGGAAAGATGCTGGCCCATGGCTGTTACTTGTCTTGCTACCCCTGGTTGCTTTCAGTTTTCGCCGGGGGTTGCTATTTGCCATGCCCTTGCTGGTTCTACCCGGCTTGCTGCTCAGCACTGATGCAAAAGCAGGTCTGTGGGATGATCTGTGGGCCACCAGGGATCAGCAGGCCCAGGCTGCTCTCCGGGATGAACGTGCAGCAGACGCGGCGGTACTTGCAAAGAACCCGGAGATTGCGGGTGAAGCTTTCTACCGGAGTGGCGATTACGTCAATGCCGGCCAGTCATGGTCACAGGTGAAAGAAGGTCAGGATCTGGCTGACAGTCATTATAACCGTGGAAATTCCATGGCCCAGACAGGTGAGTTTGAAGCTGCCATCGCGGCCTATGATGCTGCGCTTGAATTAAATCCGGAGATGGAGGATGCCATCTTCAACCGGGACCTGGTTGAGCAGATGAAGCAGGAACAGGAACAGCAAGAGCAGCAGGAACAACAGGACTCGGAGGGCGAGTCCGACGAAGAGCAGTCAGGTGACGAGTCTGAAGAAAGCGAAGAGCAGTCCTCTGAAGATCAGCAGGAAGGTGAGCAGGGCGATGAGGAGTCTGAAGAACAGGAAGAAGGAGAGGAAACCGGGGAACCTTCGGAATCTGAAATGGAACAAAACTGGTCAGAAGAAGATGCACAGGCCATGGAGCAATGGTTGCGGCGTATTCCGGATGATCCGGGTGGCCTGCTGAGGCGTAAGTTTCGCAATCAGCATGAACGCCGGGGTGCACCCGCTAATGAATCTGAGACGTGGTAATCAGGAATGAAAAAGATGGTTTTTAGTCAAACACGCAAGCTGCTCAGCAACCTGGTACTGGCCGTGGTTTTGTTGCTGGTATATTCGTTGGCCCAGGCTGCTTCAGTCACGGCCAAGCTGGATCGCAGTAGTGCGGTGGTAGGTGAAACGGTTACCCTGGTTTTGGAAACCAGCGACACCAATCAAAGCCTGGATGCTGATTTTTCGGTATTGCAGGCGGATTTTGATGTGCTGAACCGCCGCTCCGAAACCCAGATGTCATTTGTGAACGGCACCCAATCAGCGAGTGTCCGCCTGGTGATTACACTTGAACCGAAACGCGAAGGTAATTTGCTGATACCCGCTTTGAAATTTCCGGGCGCCAGCTCAAATCCCCTGACCTTAAAAGTTTCAGCGGCACCGACTCTGGCCCCCGGCGCTGCCGAGCCGGTTTTTATCGAGGTGACAGTGCAACCGGAAGAGGGTCCGTATTATGTGCTTTCACAAATTAGCCTGATGGTCAGAATTTTCTACCAGGCCAACCTGACAGAGGCGGCGATCAATCCACCGGCACCTGTACAGGCCTCGGTACGTTTGCTGGATGAGGTTCCATACCAGTCGGACCGAAATGGTGAGCGCTACCGCGTGCTGGAGAGACGTTACGCCATTTTCCCCGAGCGCTCCGGTACCCTGACCATCCCCGCCATGCAACTCAGCGGGCGATTGATTGAAAGACCGTCAGACCGCTTATGGCAGCCGACCGTGCGTGGTCGTCGGGTGCAGGTAGAAAGTGAGCCATTAACACTGGAGATCAGTCCACGACCCTCATCATTCACGGGTGATTTCTGGCTGCCGGCGCGGCGCATCACCCTTTCACAACAAATCCCGGACAATGAAAAGCTGCATGTTGGCGAACCGGTTACACGCACCGTAATAGTGGATGCCGTGGGTCTGGAAGAAAATATGCTGGAAGAACCCGTGTGGCCCGAAGTACCCGCAGCCCGTATTTATCCGGACCAGCCTCAAGGTATCAGCCGTGATGATGGAGAGTGGGTTCTGGGTCATAAGGAATTTCGCTATGCCATTGTTCCGGAGCAGTCTGGCGAAATGGTTTTACCGGAGATCAGGCTGGACTGGTGGGACACGGTCGCAAATCAGCAGCGAACTGCCGTGCTGCCGGAGCACCGGGTCAATGTTTTACCGTCCGAATTGAGTACCTCGGCCAATATGCCTCCGCCAGCAGTGAGTGGCATGCCTGCGGTACCCGTCGGCATATCGGTTGAAAATACGGGCTCGCCGGTCAACACGATCCTTTGGAAAGCCAGCACTGCAGGGTTTGCTGTTTTATGGTTACTAACCCTGTTTTACTACTTCCGTCGAGGTGGGAATGATGCGATCGCAGCGGGATCAAACCGGTCTTCGTCTCTGGCTGAGACTGAGTTACTGAATCATTTCCGACGCGCCTGCCAGAATAGTGATGCTTCGGCAGCACGTAAAGATCTTGCCCAATGGATCAGAAATTATGCACCGCAAGCGCAACGCGGAAGTATGCGTGATTTTGGTTCAGGCTGTGGTGATTCGGTGTTGCAGATGGCGATTGCCGAACTTGATGCAAGCGGGTTTGCTGACGATGCTGCCGTTTTGTGGAAGGGTGAACCACTGTGGCGGGCTTTCAAACACTGGCAGGCCAGGGTAAATAAGCCACAAACGGCCAAAGTTGGCGAAAAACCGGACCTATACGCACACTGATTGAAAAAGCACGCAGGAATTCGGGGCGGATTAAAATCGATTGAGCAGTAAAGCTCCAGGCCGTGCTGTAGAAATCCAACACGACCCGTCACTTTATCACCCAACGGACATTTCATGTGCGCTGGTACTAACTCCAACGCGTTTACCGTGATGATGTCTGAAGCATCACCGATGGTTTACCGGTTCGGATTAGCCACCTTTCTTAGGTACTATGCCGACCTGGCTCTGACCTGATCCGATTGGCTCATACAGGCTGATCTGGGTCAGGCCGTCTTCCAGGTCTTCAACCACGACTTCCATAATGAGTGCCGTTCCGCTGTTTGTTTTTCCGGAGGGGGCACGGTTAGTGTCAGCCACGGCGAAGTCGACGTAAATCAGGTATTCATCGGCATACTCGGTGGGCACCACGATACTGGTAACCAGCAGCATTCTTCCGCCACAGTCGGTATTGCCGGAACAGTCTTCACCGCCACCAGGGACGTTAGCGACACCCATGGAGTCCATAACGTCATCAAAATCAAGGGTCAGGTGCGGGCTATCAGCATCCTCTAACAGACCGTCTATCATCTGCCAGATATCATCAGACACAATGCCTTCTGCCGGATGATGGGACCACGCTGGTGCAACAAACAATATTCCAAGGAACATCAGACTTAGTATCATAAATCGTTTCATACAATCATCTCCTGAATCAAACAAAGTAAATCGATACATCGATCTTTCATTCAAGCCACTTCCAGCAGACAAATCATCCACCGGCAAAGGCTTTACCCCGAAAACATCTCCATCGCACGACCACTAGCTCAAACAGGTATGCCGTATGAACAGCTACAGGAACGGGGGCTTATTAAATGCAGGAATACCAACAAACTGACGATCCGATAACGTTCAATAACACGGGTCAAGCTTAACGCAGGCTTGCTTAATCTGCGCTTAAAGCAGTTTAAACTTGAGTTAAATTTCAGCTTAATTTGTTTATGACAGGGGCAGGGTTTGCCGGGGAATCATCAGGGGTTGGCTTTCATTACGAGGGTGTCGATCTTGTTGTCGGATAACATACGGCGCATTTCATCAGCAGTACGGGCACCCTGGAAAGGTCCGATTCGTACCCTGTGCCAGGTTTGACCATTAACCGTGACCTTTTGCACGCTAGCCATTGTGCCGAGCAACGCGAGTCTTGCCTTCATCTGCTCGGCATCGGAAGCACTGCGGAATGAGCCCGCCTGCAGAATATAATAATCTTGGGTTTTTTCGACTGTCGTACTGCTTGCCTCATCGACCTTGTCGGCCTTGCGCTGCAATTCCTGCTCGGGAACGACGACTTCCATTTCAGGTAAGACAGTAAAAAAGTCATAGCGTGGTTTTTTGGGCTCGGCAACTTCGTCCTCAACCAGTGCCGACTCGGTCTTGCCGGAGGCGCTTTTGTCAACCGAGGGTAAATGCTGTTTAATTTCGGGCAAATACCCTTTGATCATCAGAAAAGCGGCAACACCCAGACCGATCAGAATGCCGCCCAGTAGCCAGAACCATGCCGGGATACCGCCTGAAGACTTCCTTTGGGTTCCGCGGCGGTTACTGCCTGATCTGCGTTTGGCTGCCATATTACATAGCTTCCGGTGCTGAAATTCCGAGCAGTTTCAGGCCATCAGCCAGAACAATACGTGTGGCAAGTATCAGGTTCAGCCGCACATTCCTGATGTTTTCATCATCAACAAGAAATTGCTGAGAGTTGTAATAGGCGTGGAACTCGGTTGCAAGTGCCTGCAGATAGTGGGCAAGCTGGTGAGGGGCGCGTAATCGTGCCGAGGACTCGATAATCTCCGGATACCGGCTTAATGAGCGCAATAACCGGGTTTCATTAGGTGTGGTCAGCAGGTCAAGTGCCGCCTCTCCGATTGCCTGATTGTGTGTTTCATCCATTTGCTCGAGGTTGCGAAATACGCTGCAAATTCGTGCATGTGCGTACTGGATGTAATACACCGGATTTTCATTGCTTCGCGATTTTGCCAGGTCGAGATCAAAATCCAGATGCTGCTCATGGGAGCGCATCACGTAAAAGTAGCGGGCAGCATCACTGCCGACTTCCTCGCGTAACTCCCGCAGGGTTATGAACTGACCGGAGCGCGTAGACATGGAGACTTTCTTACCGTGACGGTAAAGGACGGCAAACTGAACCAGCAATATTTCAAGGCGGTCCGGGTCTTCGCCCAGTCCAAGTGCTGCTGCTCTCAAACGGGCAATGTAGCCGTGGTGATCGGCACCAAAAATGTAAAGCGCCTTTTCAAAGCCACGTTCCATTTTATTTAAAAAATAGGCGATATCAGATGCAAAGTAAGTTGTCCTGCCATTTTCGCGGATGATGACCCGGTCTTTTTCATCACCGAGTTCAGATGCGCGGAACCAGGTTGCTCCATCCTTCTTGTAGAGATGCCCGTTTTCTTCCAGGCGTGCGATGGCATGCTCAATTGCGCCGGTCTCCTCCAGTTTCTTTTCCGAAAACCAATGGTCAAACTGGACCCCGAAGCCCGACAGGTCTTTTTGAATGTCTGTAAGAATACTGTCGACCGAAGTTTCAAAAAATACCTCGTATCCTGGACTTCCCAGCAATTCCCTGGCCCGGTCAATGAAGGCATCAATATGAGTTTCCCGGTTACCACCGTCGGATTCATCAGGCGGTAAACCATCGGTGACGTCCTGCCCTTTAAAGCGCCACTTGTCACCGATTTCCTGGCGTACTTCGCGGGCAATATTATAAATATAATCACCACGGTAACCATTTTCCGGGAAACGCAGTTGTTCACCACATAATTCCAGGTAGCGTAGCCAGACACTGACAGCAAGGATGTCCATCTGCCGTCCATTGTCATTGACATAGTACTCACGTTGAACAGGGTAGCCGGAAGCCTGAAGGATGCTGGCCAGGCTGGCGCCATAGGCGGCACCGCGACCATGACCCACATGCAAGGGTCCGGTCGGATTGGCAGAAACGAACTCAACGGTTACTTCGTGCTTGGGGTTCGGTGGAACATGTCCGTATTTGTTGCCCTGATACAGGATATCTTTGACAACGGTGGTCAATGCAACCTGGTTCATATAGAAATTTATGAACCCGGGTCCTGCGATCTCCGCATGACTCACCTGGCGCGAACGCGGCATCTTGTCGATGATGATTTGTGCCAGTTCACGGGGCGGTTTGCCTGCGCGCTTGGCAAGCACCATGGCAATATTGGAAGCAAACTCACCATGATCGGGTGTGCGGGTGCGTTCCAATTGAGGCGTGATATCGCAATCCTCGTTTAAGACGCCATCGCGTATCAGGTGCAAGAGAGCCTGAATCAATAATTCTTCAATGTGTTCTTTCAAGAAAAAGTCCCGTGAGCAGTTACCTAAAGGCAACACGAAAGCGATGTATTGTAAACGTTTGAGCCAGCGCTGAAAACGATTGACGCAAGTTAGCTGGTAATTTATTGCCAATGACCTGCCTGGTGCAAAGCTGGCATTTTCTCCTGTAACCCCGGTTAACTTCCATATCGTGCCAGCCTGTGGATAACTCTGTGAGTAAATTCTGGCTGGGCACACGACTCATGGTGCGCGTTAAAATTGCCTCAATCCGGAGCTAAAAAATAAAACTATGAAATACTATAAAATACAGATATATAGGTAGTATTTCGCATAGTTTCATATCAACAAGCTTATTAAACCCATGTTTTTTGTTTGGCAGCTTTAACTGTGCATAAAAATAAGGTATGGCAGCGTCGTTGGCGGGTGAGATAGAGAAATAGTGCGCTTTTCGCGCATAAAAACCTAAGCCGTTGCATTACTTCATATAAATTTTCTCAAGCCTTTTTTCGAAGCTGGCAATATGTCTGGCCTGATGTCTCCCGGTCTGTTTCTTGCCGCCGTTATTGCCCTGCTGTCCTTACCGGTCATGTTGCGGAATCAATATGCGCCGTCCGTTACCACCGGCACGGCGGCTACAAACTTCCTTCGATCCATGAATCAATCTCTGCCGCTTTGGATTGGTCTGAACATTCTGAAGCACAATTAACATCGCTCAGAATAAATCAGAGGCACCTTAATGGTATAGTGAAACAAAGAAGTCTATATGAGATCAGAACTTCATGAAATCGGAAGATACTTCGGAGACAAGGCAATTACTTTTGGAGTTGCGGGAAGAGCATCGCGACCTTGATTTGGCGATCAATCGCATGGCCCTGGATCCACGGCAGGATCAATTACATTTGCGGAGATTGAAAAAACGCAAATTGAAACTCAAGGACTGGATTACGCGGCTGGAATCCAGGTTAATCCCCGATATGGACGCCTAGTGTAGTGTCCTGAATCAAGTGGCGATTAAGCGAGACGAGAAGGTATTAGCTGCACCAAGAGGCCACTAGTTGAAGTTATTCAACCGGGTCGGCCGCTTCCGTAAACGGAGTCTGGCGGTCAATCTCCAGCCTGATTCCTTCGCCCAGAATAAATTTTGCGTCCTGACTCATCTGTTCCAGCCGCTCGTCAAACACCAGTTTATTATCCTGGTTAGGTGACAGGTAACCGGTGTTGCGCAGTTCTGCAATAAACTGTTTGAACAAGGCCTTATCGTAAAATTCCGGTGCATTGAATTCGTGCAGCATGGAGATTCGCTGAGCCGTTTGAATACACAGTGTCTCAAGCTCCCCTCTGCTCAATACGCCCGAACCGTACCGCGCTAAAATTGAAATGGTGATCAGGTAGCGGTGTATTGTTTGTAACAGGCTGTGCGCGAGGACATTGAGTTGCAAAACCGCTTCGGGGTTATCCTTGGCGCGTGACAGTGTTTCGCCATCCTTCTTCCGGATCAGCAGGCCATTTTCGACTAGCTGTTCAACGGAATCATCCAGGGCCCTGGTGATCTGGCGCTGACCCCAGGGTATGAATAATTCGGCCTGCAAAAATGGCTGGATGATGATTGCGAACTTGTGCAGGTGTCTGACCAGGAAGTTCCGGTGTTCGAGGAAGCAACAGGCAACCAGCGAGGGCAAGGCCACCAGGTGGGCGATATTGTTGCGGAAGAAGGTCTGGCCTACGGCGCGGTCAGGCAGCAGCGAAATGACGTCTCCTAATTCGTGTTCCTGACGTTGCAGGATTTTCATGTCAAATCCGTATTCGATAATTTCTTCAGCACTCTTTTGAGTGACCGTCACTTTTTCCGGTGTCGGTTTATTGTTTAACAACACCTGGTAAAGTGTGATCTGCCTCTCCAGTTGTTTCTCACCCATGGCGTGCCGGGGTGTACCCAGCAACGCCAGTGCGAGCAGGTTCACCGGGTTAACATCGGCACCGGCATTGATATTGGTCATGATTTTCTGGCCAAGCCCTTCTATGACGTTATTGAGCCAGTCGGGTCGCCTGGCCTCCTTACGAATCGTTTCCTGCCATTGCGGGTCTTGTTGATTGAGCAAATCGTCAAGAAATATGGGTTCGCAAAGACTGACATGGGCCTTGCCGTAATTGTGCCGGGTCAGTCTGAATATTTTCCCAAGATCAGAAAATTTTTCAGACCGTTTGGCTTTTCCGGATAACTCCTTGTTGTAACTGTCACCTTCTGCCAGTCGCTCGTAACCGATGTAAACCGGTTGGAACATAATTGGCATGACGGGTGCGTTCAGGTAGCTCCGGACTGACATGGCCAGCATGCCGGCTCTCGGTGGTAATAAGCGACCGGTGCGGCTGCGGGTACCCTCAACGAAGTATTCAATCGAGACACCCTGGGTTTGGATCATGCTGAGATATTCATGAAAAACGGCGGCGTAAAGTTTCTGGGAGCGGAAAGACCGGCGCAGGAAAAATGCCCCGCAACGCCGCATCAGGGGGCCGACCAGTGGCAGGTTCAGATTGATACCTGCAGCTATATGAGGTGGGATAAACCCGTGTTCATGCACAAGGTAGGATAACAGCACGTAATCGAGATGACTGCGATGACAGGGTACATAAATGACCTCATGACCCAGTGAGTTGTGTTGAAAGCCATCAAAATTATTAACCTTGATACCGTTGTAAATGCGATTCCAGAGCCAGGAAATAAGAATCTCTGCAATGACAATGGCTGAGTAGGAGTAATTGGCTGCGATTTCACGCACAAATTTTACCGCCCGGCGGCGGGCCTGGTCCTGTGTTATACCGGCACGTCGAGCTTCTTCTTCCGTGGCTGCACGAACCGTGGGTGAATTGACAACCTGTTCAACCATGGTGCGGCGGTGTGAAAGATCCGGTCCGATGGCGGCGGTTCTTACACGTTTGAAATGCACCCTGAGTATGCGGGAGACCTTTCTCAAGGCAACCGATGCATCCAGACCTTCGGCGGCCAGGTCTTTCAGGGAGATCGGGCGACTGAACTGGAGAAAGGTTCTGCGACCATTGACCAGTGTGCCGAAAAAACGACGTAGCCGCCCGCCGATTTCCCAGTTTTCCGTAAAAATGACACGTGTTAAACCGCTTTCCTTGCTGGGTCTATGACCCACCAGGATAGTCACGGGAACCAACTGAATATCCAGTTCCGGGTTGGCCCAGTGTTTTTCGACCATCAATTGCAACATCTCGGAATGGCTTCGCGGATCCGGGCTGCGGAAAAAAATACCTTTAAGTCTCTTCAGTACAGCGTAGGAGCGGATCGGACTTTCCGGAATGCCGGCTACTGCCAATAAGGGGCGTGCCAGGTTTTGTTGTTCGCAGTATTTGTCGAGGATCAATACGGATGACAAGGCATATGAATCCATGACATAACAGACAGGTCTGTCACCATTGCTGCCGGTGTTTCCATCGGGATCGGTCTTGATACGTGGTTTGACCCAAAGCCCAAGAATATTCCGCAGGAACAGGAACCAGCGTAGTTTCAATTCGTCGGTCAATTTTAGTTTTGTGTTTTGCTTGCCCATCGGTTCAAGTTTTGCTCGTCAGGAAGCTATTCTAGCTTGGATTTGCGAACACGCATAAAAAATCCGGGCTAGACACGAGGTCTGCCCGGAAAATCCGGCAGAGCCGGAGAGGATCGTAAAACTGAAAAATTGAAAAAATATTTTTCTATTAGTTAGTTATGGGCGTATCGTAATGTTAAACATTAACAAATGTCAACACCCGCCGACAAAGTCGGGGGTGTCTTTGTACGACTAATTGCTTCAAAAGTAAAGTTTTCTTACCGAATCAGGGGTCTAAAAGTGCCCGGGCAATGTCTGCCTGTATGGATTCTGCGGCTGCAGCGGGGTCGCTGGCAGTTCGAATGGGCCTGCCGACAACAAGGTAGTCCGCCCCGTCGCGAATGGCCTGATAAGGTGTCATGACACGTTGCTGGTCGTCATCATTGTGAATGGGCCGGATACCGGGACAAACCGTGATCAGGCGGGGGTCTGCATGTTCACGCAGGGCGCTGACCTCGAGGCCTGACGAAACCACGCCATCGCAGCCAAGCGCGAGCGCGCGTTTTGCACGTGATAACACGAGTGTGCGTGCATCACATTGAAAACCGAGGTCATCAAGGTCACCCTGGTCAAGGCTGGTTAGTGCGGTGACGGCAAGTATTTGCATGTTGCCCTTGGCATCCGCGGCGGCTTTGAGCATGCTGTCGTTGCCATGCACGGTACAGAAATCCACTTCGTGGGAAGCCAGTTGCCGGACGGCAGCGGCGACGGTCGCGGGAATATCAAACAGCTTCAAATCCGCAAATACCTTTTTGCCCTTGCCCTTGAGTTCTGCCATGAGCTCAAAATAGTGACCGGACAAGAATACTTCCAGACCCAGCTTGTAAAACTCAACCGAATCGCCCAGCCTGGAAATCAGCGCCTGTGCTTCTTCAAGGTTTGGCACATCAAGTGCAAAAATCAATCGTTCGCGATTGGGAATATGGGTGTTAACTGTCGACATGATTAGCCCCCTGGCTTTGATCGTTATGTAGAAATTCAGTGATTTGGGCCGCCACTTGCTGTGCTTGCTCCATGTGGAAATGATGATGACTGTCGTTCATGACATGCTTGCAGTCGTGTATGGCTGAAATACGCTTGTTCGCCATGTCTGCGCCAAAATAATCAATGAGCCCCGCTGATGTGATCACCAGTGTGGGAGCGTGGATTGCAGCCAGCAGATCCAGCGCCTGCTCATCACCTGGTAACTGTGGCGAACGCCAGTTCAGACGCGGATCGGTGCGCCATTGGTAATAATCTCCGGCGTGCTCCAGTGAGCGCTGGCAAAGCAGACGCGCGGCATCATCGGATAGGGGTGATTTCTTTTGACGGGCTTGCATGGCATCTTCGATCGACTTATAGGGTCTCAGAAAACTGCGGGCTTTGCGAACCGACATCATCGACAGGTGCAGCTGACTTGCCGCCTGATCGGCAGGTAGCGTCAATATTCCCAGTGCATCCAACAGCACCAGGCGATTGACCCGCTCGGGTAAGGCCGCTGCAAGACAACTGGCCACGCCGCCACCCATCGAATGACCAATCAGGTGGCATTGATCCCAGCCCAGCTCGTGCATTGCCGCGTCGAGATCAAACAGGTAGTCCGTGAAATAATAGCGACTGGCCTCCGGCCGGTGCGAGGAAAAACCGTGACCGGCAAAGTCGAGTGCTAAAAGATCGAAATCCTCCAGGAAGGGTGACAATGGAACAAATGATGCGGCATTGTCCAGCCAGCCGTGCAGACATAACACCTTTGGCGCCCCGGGTCGGGACCAATGCAGACCCTCGAGGGTTCCCCATGACAGTTGGATGTTGACTGGAGCAGCTTTCATGAATGGGTCAGGTTTGCATAGGCCACGACCAGCCACTTGGCGCCTGCACGGCTAAAATTAACCTGCACACGGGTGTGTTCACCCGATCCTTCAAAGCTGATGACGGTGCCGGTGCCAAATTTTTTGTGGTTGACTGTTTCTCCCAGGCGGAATGGCCAGTCCTGTTTGATACTGGAGGATTTTGGATACTCCGGGGTCCTGGCGCCAACCCAGGGCCGCTGGATCTGCATTCGTGGACGGATTTCCTCTATCAACCCTGATGGAATTTCATTCAGAAACCGTGATGGCCGGCAATGGCTCTCCGAACCGAACATGCGTCTGACCTCGGCGTGGCTGAGGCACAGCTGCTCACGGGCGCGTGTGATACCCACATAACAAAGCCGGCGCTCTTCTTCGAGACGACCGCCGGATTCCATGATACTGCGCTGGTGCGGGAACAGTCCATCCTCCATACCCACGATAAATACCATGGGAAACTCCAGGCCCTTGGCAGAGTGCAGCGTCATCAGTTGTACACAATCATCCCAGGCCTCACCCTGGGTTTCTCCAGCCTCCAGTGACGCGTGGCTGAGGAATGACTGCAGGTCGTTCATGCCAGCGTCTGCGTCCTCAATGGGTAATACGAATGCCGTCGCTGCATTGACCAGCTCGCGCAGGTTTTCGATCCGCGACTCCATCTTCTCAGGCGGCTCCTTTTCATAGTGACTCACCAGTTGGCTGTCTTCAATGACACCTTGCACCTGGTTGCCCAGCGTATAGTTCTCCATACGCTCCCGCATATCAGATATCAGGCTCATAAAGCCGTGCAGGGCCGTGAGAGCCCTCGCGGGAAGGAGGTTTTGCCGTATACATTCCTGTGCCGCCTGCCACATGGGCAAACTGCTTTCACGGGCCTGCAAACGCAGTATCGAAATCGTCTTCTGGCCAATGCCACGGGCAGGTGTATTGATCACACGCTCGAGTGCGGCATCGTCATTCGGGTTCTGGATCAATCGCAGATAAGCCAGTGCATCCTTGATTTCAGCCCGCTCGAAAAATCGTTGCCCGCCATAGACACGATAGGCAATGGATGCCTTGAGCAAATATTCCTCGAACAGCCTTGATTGCGCGGTGGTGCGGTAAACGATGGCGGCCTCATTGGCACGACGGCCTTTACCCAGCCATTGTTCTACCTGTTCAACGACATAACGGGCTTCATCCTGTTCATTGAAGGCTGAGTAAAGTGTGATAGGTGCGCCTTTGTCATCGGCGGTCCAGAGCTTTTTACCCATCCGGTCTTCATTATTGGCAATTAAAGCATTGGCCGCTTCGAGGATGTTGCCGCTCGAACGGTAATTCTGTTCCAGTTTGACGACCTGTACATCTGCGAAGTCACGGCGAAAGTGCTGCACATTTTCTACCTGCGCGCCACGCCAGCCGTAGATGGACTGGTCGTCGTCACCCACTACCAGGACGCTGCCGTTATCCCCGGCCAGCATGCGTATCCAGGCATACTGGATGGAATTGGTATCCTGGAATTCATCCACCAGCAGATGACTCAGGCGGTTACGGTAGTGATCCAGCAATGACGGGTGATTCAACCACAGTTCATGTGCACGGAGTAAAAGGTCTGCAAAATCAACCAGCCCGGCCCGGTCGCAACTGGCCTGGTAAAGTTCATAGATTCGCACCCACTGGGCGGTCATCGGGTTACCCATGTGCTCGATAGCGTCCGGTCTCTGGCCTTCATCCTTACGCGCGTTTATATACCATTGAGCCTGTCTTGCCGGCCACTGGGTTTCATCCAGTCCTTCCTCCTTTATCAGGCGGCGTATGATCCGGTGCTGGTCGTCTGAATCCAGTATCTGGAAATTTTCCGGAAGACCGGCTTCTTGCCAGTGCATACGCAGTAAGCGGTGGGCGATGCCGTGAAAAGTGCCAATCCACATTGAACGTGTGGATACCTGCAACAGGTCTTGCGCACGTTCACGCATTTCACCGGCCGCCTTATTGGTAAATGTCACGGCCAGGATGCTGTGCGGTGATACGTGCTCAACCTGGATCAGCCAGGCCAGGCGGTGAATCAGTACGCGGGTTTTTCCACTACCGGCACCAGCCAGTACCAGTGTATGTTTTGATTCGGTAGTAACAGCTTTTCGCTGTGCCTCATTCAGTTCATCCAGCAGGTGGGATACATCCATGCTTTGTCAGGCCCCGCCAGCAATTTCAGGACGTTCCCTTGCAATTGCCCGGTGGCCGATATCACGTCTGAAAAAGGCACCATCCCAATGGATCTTATCGCAGCCTGAGTAGGCCGCTGTCGCTGCATCCAGCACGCTGTCGGCCATCGCACAGACACAAAGCACCCTGCCACCTGCGGTAACTACCTGGCCATCAGTCATATCGGTACCGGCATGGAAAACCCGGGTTTCGGCCCGATTTGCCATATCCAGGCCCGAAATCACATGGCCCTTTGAATAACTGTCAGGATAGCCGCCTGCCGCCATAACCACGCCCAGGGCGGGTCGGGGGTCCCACTCCGCTTTCACCTGGTCCAGTTTTCCATTAACAGCAGCAAGGCACAGTTCTGCCAGGTCGGATTGCAGGCGCATCATGATGGGTTGGGTTTCGGGATCGCCAAAACGAACATTGAACTCGAGGACCTTGGTTTCGCCCCCGGGTGAAATCATCAATCCGGCGTATAAAAACCCGGTAAATGGCGTGCCCTGCTCGGCCATACCGCGAATGGTCGGTCGAATGACGCTGTCCATGGCAGTTCTATGCAACTCATCGGTGACAACCGGTGCGGGTGAATAAGCACCCATACCACCGGTGTTGGGGCCGAGATCACCCTCATCCCGTGCCTTGTGATCCTGACTGGTTGCCAATGGAAGAATATGCTCGCCATCTGCCATGACGATAAAGCTGGCCTCCTCACCGGTGAGAAATTCCTCGACGATGACACGGTGCCCGGCTTCACCAAATGCGTTTCCCGCAAGCATGTCCTTAACCGCTGATTCCGCCTCCTCGATGCTCAGAGCGATGATCACACCCTTGCCTGCGGCCAGACCATCCGCCTTGACGACGATGGGTGCACCATGCTGACGGATAAATGCAATCGCCTCATCAATATCGGTAAAATTTCCGTAAGCTGCGGTAGGAATACCGTTGCGGGCCATAAAGTCCTTGGCGAAGGCCTTCGAACCTTCAAGCTGTGCGGCAGCAGCGGAAGGACCGAAACAGGCCAGACCGGCTATGGTAAAACGGTCAACAATACCCGCTACCAATGGTGCCTCGGGACCGACGATGGTCAAGCCTATATGTTGTTCCCGGGCAAAGTTGATCAAGCCATCTATGTCATCGCCGGCCAATGACACGTTTTCCACCTTTTTCTCAAGCCGGGTACCCGCGTTGCCGGGTGCCACATAAACCATATCCACTTGTGCTGATTGTGCAACGCGCCATGCCAGGGCATGTTCGCGACCACCGCTTCCGATAATAAGTACTTTCATTGAATGGCCCAATATCCTGATTTATCCGTTTCTTCTATCTGTGAGTACCCGCTGTTTCTACATAACCCAATAGATACGGGAGGTAGAGTATCGCATGACGGGATTACCCGATAGATCATGTTAGACCCGACAGGCCCCTAATGCCGGAAATGACGCACGCCGGTAAACACCATTGTCAGTCCGTACTCGTTGGCTGCTGCGATAACTTCGTCATCACGCATCGAGCCACCCGGCTGGATTACTGCCTTGATTCCGGCTTCAGCGGCGGTATCAATACCGTCCCTGAATGGGAAAAATGCATCAGATGCCATCGTAGCGCCCGCGAGATTGAGTCCGGCATCACCGGCCTTCCAGCGTGCAATCCGGGCCGAGTCTACGCGGCTCATCTGACCGGCACCCACACCGAGTGTACGTCCATCGGCAGCGTAAACAATGGCGTTGGACTTGGCCATGCGGGCCACTTTCCAGGCAAATAACATATCAAGCCATTCCTGTTCTGTCGGCTCGCGATCACTGACACAACGGCAATCTTTCCTCTTTACCCGGTCAGTGTCTTTTTGTTGTACAAGTAGTCCGCCCGATACCCGCTGATAATGCATGGCCGGGGCGGTATTTTGCTGACGGCTGCTACGCAGCAAACGGACATTCGGTTTGTCAGCGAACTTCTGCAGGGCACCGTCAGTGAAGTCGGGCGCAATGACAACTTCAACAAACTGTTTCTCCGTGATCGCCGTGGCAACCTCGGTGTGAACGGGCTGATTAAAGGCAATAATGCCGCCAAAGCTGGACACCGGATCAGTGGCAAAGGCCTTCTTATAGGCGTCGGCAATATTATCGCCCAGCGCGACACCGCAAGGGTTGGCGTGCTTAACGATGACACAGGCCGGCTGTTGGCCGAATTGATTGACGCATTCCTGTGCAGCATCAGCATCGTTGATGTTGTTATAGGAAAGATCCTTGCCCTGGACTTGCTCGGCGGCAGCGATACCGCTTGGCTCGACACCGGACTCCACATAAAAAGCGGCTGACTGGTGGGGGTTTTCACCGTAACGGAGTTCCTGCCTGCGTTTAAACTGAGGCGTGATGTATTCCGGAAGGGTATGGCTCAACCCGCCATCGACGTTCCGGTGACTGAGATAGGCTACGACCAGACCGTCGTAACGGGCGGTATGAGCATAGGCCTTTGTTGCCAGGGTGAATCGTGTACTCGCTGATACCGAACCGGTCGCACGCAATTCAGCTGCGATCTCTTCATAGTCACAAGGGTCTACAACGACCGAAACACGGGCGTGGTTTTTGGCTGCCGCACGCACCATTGCAGGGCCGCCAATATCGATATTCTCAATGGCGTCTTCCAGGCTGCAGTTGTTATCTGCTGTAACCGCTTCAAATGGATACAGGTTGACAACGACCAGATCGATGGGCGGGATGTTCTGCGCCTGCATGACAGCCTTGTCCTGCAAGCGGCCCAGAATACCGCCATGAATACGTGGGTGTAGGGTTTTGACACGGCCATCCATAATTTCGGAAAACCCCGTAAAATCGCTCACACCGGTAACTTCAAGACCCTCCCGGGCCAGTAGTTTTTGCGTACCGCCGGTGCTGAGTAAACTAAAATCAAGATCCAGTAATTGCCGGGCAAAATCCACCAGGCCGGCTTTGTCTGAAACGCTAATCAGTGCGTACTTTTTTGTTGAAGGCATTGTTGGGCTCTATGTGTTTGGAAAAAGGTCTGCGTAGTGGATTTGTGCTGAACACCCGGTCATCCCCGGGTACGGTCCCGCTCAACGCTCAGGCCGGATTATCTTGCTTGATGGCACCTTAATTGAGTACCTCTGTATCTTGGTACGCAGGGTGTTGCGGGTAATACCAAGCATACCGGCCGCCCTGGACTGGTTTCCGCCAGTGCGCTTTAAAATTTCTTCGATCAGGGGTGGTTCGATCTCAGCCAACAGCATCTGGTACAGGTTTTCCGGAACGGTGTTTCCCATATCCTGAAGGTATTGGCTAACGGTGATTTGTACATGTTGCCTCAAGGGAATGGTTTGTGGTGAATCTGCGTTCATGGCGTCTTTGAGTAGTCGGAATTCGTTGGGTGAATATATGCTGCAAACACTAACATATTTGAGTGGTGAAACTCTAAATTATTGTTGTTGAATCGCGAACTTTCATTGGGGGAAATTGTTGGCTGGTATTTCCGGGATGTTCCGGGAACTTAATAAGCTTCCAGCCGGTAATATTAAAGAAATCGTATTTCAAAACCCACCGCCTGATCACCGGGATCCCCAAGTTCAAGCAATACCGGCAAATATACATCCGCTGCGAGCCCGGCCTGGATATCGGCCCCCGGCCGCAAATACTCCACGGGCTGGAGACGACGTTGTGCGACCGGTTGGTTGGCCGCATCCATCAGCGTGATCTCCAGTTCAGGAAATTTCTGGCTGTGTTGCGCGAGGTTTACAAAGGTAAGACTTAAAACCAGGATGCCTGAGCGCGTCGGGTGCGTGTGCATGTCGCGGCTGACAAGCTGTATTTGCTGTGGATCTTTCAAAAATCCCTGCTGTTCAGCCTTAACGGAGTCATTCTGTTTGAACCAGCTGCTGATGCGGGGGTTCTCCAGCAGCGGCTGGCGGAACGTCCATGCAATATGGACAAAAGTTAAAACAGCCAACAGTACCGTTGCCAGGGTCCAGGCGAGTTGACGGGTATTGACCCCGGACGGATCAGGTTCATCGCTATCGGAGGGATTACCGTCGCTATCAGGGCCGGCTTTTCCCGTAGGGCCGAGTACGGGTAAAGCGGTGTTTGGCCCGCTCGCCGGTCGATGTGCCTCACCGGAAGGCCATTCATCAAAAAGAAAACTCAAAGAGCTGAAGGTTCTGCCGCATTGTCCGCACTGAACAAGGCCGCGGGCATGTGAAATCAGCGCGGCGCTGAGCGGATGAACTGTTTTACATTGTGGGCAGCGTGTAAACATCGGGTTTGTACCAGGGAACTGCTGTTCGGTGAAGGCTTAACCCTGATCCGTCTCTTCCTGATCAATGATTTCAGTTTCTTCGGTTTGTTCGGCTTCTGCGGTGTCGGAAGTCAGGAACCGGTAACGTTCAAGTTCTTCCTGGAAGCGGGTGCGAATCCGGTTTTCTCTTTTGTTCATTGCCGCCCGTTTTTTCTCATCCTGGGCCAGCCTGGCATAGAGATGGTCTATTTCCTTTTGCTGTTCCGCAGTGATCTGCTGACCGGCCCGTTGGCGGTCGGCTGCCTGGCCGATCTCATTCCTGATGGCGATAGTAGTGCTTTCATAGGACTTGTTGATGACCTTCTTATCGTAGCCAAGTTGGGCAATTTCCAGCTCAAGCGCCGTGATGATTTCCTGCTCCGAACTATACCGGAAGACCAACAGGCGATCCGACTGCTGGCGACGTGTTTCTTCCGAGATCAGCGGTTCCCTTTTTTTGATTTTCTTTTCTACGATAACTTCCATTGGGATGGTAGTGTCTTCGACATGCTCAATGACCTGGCCGCTGTTATTGAGAATGTCATAGGGTTGGTCAGCATATTCAGCCGGCACCATCGCACCATAGTGAATTTTGCCGTCCTTATCTTTCCAGCGATAGGTTTCGGCAGACAGTGAGGTGACTGAAAGACCCATTACCACGGCAATAAGCATCGCCAGTTTCATTGGTGTATTAGACTCCATAGGTATTACGATACCGCCGAATGGCTTGAATGTCGATATCAGTAACGGACTGACTTTCAAGGAATTCGATCAGATCATCCAGACCTGCAATGGCAATCACGGGAATTCCAAACTCATCGGTCACTTCCTGAGCCGCAGACTTTTCACCATTGCCACGCTCCTGGCGGTCCAGGGCAATGGCCACACCACAGGGGTTTGCTTCGGCCTGCTGAATCCACTCAATGGATTCCCGTACGGATGTCCCGGCGGAAATAACGTCATCCGTGATGAGGACATTACCTTTGAGGTCGGCGCCGACGAGTGAGCCGCCCTCGCCGTGGTCCTTGGCTTCTTTCCGGTTGTAGGCGAAAGGAATGTTTTTCCTATGACCGGAATTGAGCATGATGGCGATGCCAGCGGCGAGCGGGATGCCCTTGTAGGCAGGGCCGAACAACATGTCGAATTCCAGTCCGGAGTCGAGAATGGCCTGCGCATAACAAGCTGAGAGTATTTCCAGGCTGCGGCCGTCATCAAAACCGCCGGCGTTGAAGAAATAGGGGCTGATTCGTCCGGATTTCAATGTAAATTCGCCAAATTTCAGGTTGCCCCGTGCCATGGCCAGTTCAAAAAATTGCTGTTTATAGTTTCGCATCAGGCAAGTATCTCGCGGCCTCGCAAAAGCTTCAATATATTGCTGCATTCTGTTCGGATCATGACAAGATGTCCAAGGGCGGTTATGCTGCTCGCCTGCGCCCTCTAACAGAAGATTTCATCACATGAGAATTATCAGTGTTAATACCAACGGCATTCGTGCAGCGGCCCGTAAAGGCTTTTTTGAATGGATGCAAAAGAAAAAACCGGATGTGGTTTGTATACAGGAAACCAAGGCCCAGGAACACCAGTTGGATGACCCGGTGTTTTCACCTCCGGGCTATAGAAGATATTTTCATGACGCACAAAAAAAAGGCTATAGCGGTGTTGCCATCTACACGTCCCACGAACCCGATGAGATTCAGTTTGGTATCGGCTGGGATGTCATGGATCATGAAGGCCGATGGATACGGGCTGATTTTGGTAATTTAAGTGTCGTCTCGCTATATATGCAATCCGGGTCGTCAAAAGAGGAACGCCAGCAGATCAAGTACCAGACCATGGACTATCTGCAGCCCCTGCTCAAGGCAATGACAAAAGAGGGTCGTGAATACATCATCTGTGGTGACTGGAACATCGCACATAAGAAAATTGACATTAAAAATTGGCGGGGCAATCAGAAAAACTCAGGATTTTTGCCGGAAGAACGTGCCTGGATGGATGAGTTGTTCGGTCATGTGGGTATGGTTGATGCGTTTCGCCAGGTAGAAACCGGCGAGGACCAGTACACCTGGTGGTCCAATCGCGGCCAGGCCTGGGCCAACAACACCGGATGGCGTATTGACTACCACGTCGCTACACCGGGTATGGCGGCGGCGGCACGCGCGGTGGAAATTTACAAGGATGAGCGCTTCTCGGATCACGCCCCGTTAACCATTGATTACGACTACAAGATAGAGCAAGGGTAGCCGGACCTTTGGAAACAACCCGCAGGCGTTGGCAGGAGATTTTGTTTAACCGCAAGATGGTGACCTGCATTTTCCTGGGCTTCACCTCCGGTATGCCGCTATATGTGTTGATCCAGCTGGTACCGGCCTGGTTGCGTAGCCACGAAGTTGACCTTGCGACCATTGGTCTGTTTGCGTTGGTTTCATTGCCCTATACCTGGAAATTCCTGTGGTCACCGCTGATGGACCGTTACAAGCTTCCCTTTTTGGGCAGGCGGCGGGGATGGGCCCTGATTACGCAGATCGGATTGTTATTTTCGATTGCAGCTCTTGGCCAGTTTGACCCCTCGGTCTCGCTTCAGGCCATTGTTGTCACCGTATTCATAGTTTCGTTGTTCGGCGCCAGCCAGGATATCGTGGTCGATGCCTACCGGCGTGAGTTGCTGGCCGACGACGAATTGGGTACGGGTACTTCCCTGTTCATTAACGCCTACCGTCTTTCCTCCCTGGTGCCGGGGTCACTGGCACTGATCCTGTCCGATGTCCTGCCCTGGCCGGTTGTTTACTGGATCACGGCGGCCTTTATGGGTGTCGGCATTATCACCACGTTTATTATCAAGGAAGTCAGTGATGATGCCCTCGCACCGGCGACACTAAGAGAGGCCGTCGTCGATCCGTTCGTCGAATTTTTCTCACGTGGCGGTATCAGGGCCGGTCTCGCGATACTGGCATTCATGTTTCTTTATAAACTCGGCGACAATATGGCCACGGCGCTCGCGACACCTTTTTACCTGGATATGGGTTTTAGCCGTACCGAAATTGGTTCGATCGCCAAGATAGCTGCGTTGTGGTCTTCGATCGCCGGGGGAATTCTCGGCGGCGTGGCTATGTTGAAACTAAGTATCAACCGGGCGCTTTGGATATTTGGTTTTGTGCAGATGGTGACTATCCTGGGTTATGTCTGGTTGAGTACGGTGGGTCATCACCCGCTGGGCTTATTCCTGGTGGTGAGCGGCGAGTACCTGGGCGTAGGGTTGGGTGCCATTGCGTTGACGGCGTATATGGCCCGTGAGACCAGCAAGGCTTTTACCGCGACGCAGTTCGCCCTGTTCAGCAGTTTTATCGCGATTCCGAGAACGTTTGCCAATGCATCAACGGGTTTTATTATTGAAGCGGTAGGTTATACGCAGTTTTTTGTTGTTTGCACCCTGGTCGCGATACCGGGCATGCTGCTCTTGATCAAAGTAGCACCGTGGAATGAACGTCGGGAATGAGTGGTTTCAGTGGTGTGCTTCAGTTTCACTATAGTCGTTGATGATGGCTCTTAAGCCGGGACAACTTCGGGAGCTGATTCCTTGGGTGTCGATTCAGGCAGTTCCTCTTCATATCTCTCGAAAATCGGCAGGAAATGCACCGCGAGGAAGAAAATGATGGTGCCGGCCGTGAAAAATCCCAGCGACAATGCAATTTCCATCCAGGTCGGGTAATAGTGGAGATGATCGGTGACCGACATCCCGATCCAGGAGACATTTACCCGGTTGAGCACGATACCCGCCATGACGAGTAAAGAGGCCGCAAGAAGTCCTCTCGGCATATGCCGAAATCTCCTGAATGCAAGCAATACGGCAGGCAACGCGACCCCTCCCCCCATTTCCAGCAGGAACATGCGGCTCTGCAAATTTTGATCCAGGATCAAATCCCAGTGTCCGCGAACGGCGAGGTCTGCAAGCTTTATTATCAGGTAAATGAACAGGATGATGGACGCAGCCCTGCCCAGGCTGGTCATAATATAGGACTCAAGACCGCGTTTAAGTATCTTCGCAGAAAAATAGGATTCGACGATTACCACGCACATACCCCCAGCAACGGCAGATATCAGGAAGAAAACCGGTAAAAGCGGTGAATACCAGAGCGGATAGAGTTTTCCCGGCACGATCAGGTAAAGTGATCCCAGCGATGACTGGTGCATGGTAGAAAGGATCACGCCTGCAATGACGACTGGAATGGTGGATGCCTTGATCACCTTTAACACTTTGGTCAAACCAAGCCGTTCAAGCAGGGGCGGGCTGGTTTCAATGGCAAGCACCGTCGTATAAAGTATCACGCACCAGGTCACCTCGAACATGATGGAATGATCCTGCCACATGACCAGGGGATGCCACCAGCTCAGTGGGCGGCCGATGTCAATAAATAGCGCCACGGCAACCAAAACATAACCCAAAAATGCCGTGAGTACGGTCGGTCTCAGGATGGGATTGAAGCGCTCGATGCGAAAGATATGTACCGTGGCAGCAATAACAAAACCGCCGGCTGCCAGGGCAACACCGGCAAACACGTCTGCGCCGATCCAAAGTCCCCAGGGAGCAGCGTCGTTCACTCCTGCGACTGCACCAAGACCGCCGGTGAATCGCCGGAATAATGTAAGGAGGGCCGCACCCCAGATGAAAAGAATGGTGATGGCGGTGATTGGCTTCAGAAGACGCGGTCTCTTGTCATACACCAGGCAAAGACAAGTCCAGATCAAACTGACCGTGCACAGAATAATGAATATCCAACCACTCATTCGGATTTCTCCTGCCTGTTCAGAGTCCAGGCCAGTGTTCCAAATAGTCCAGCCATTGCGCCGGCCAGTATCGGAATCTTGGAAAGCACTTCCCAGGTAAGAGGCGGCATCGGCGCCGTCTCCACGGTGGATTTGAACCCCAGGTTCTCAAAAGGCACATCGGACATATAGAGCCAGGCTGTCCCACCGGCCTCTTTCTCGCCATATATGTGGTTAATGTATCGTTCCGGGTGTGTATCGATCCGGGTTTTTGCCTCGAACAGCAGGGTATCACGCCGACCAAATTTCAGTGCGCCGGTTGGACAGGACTCAACACAGGCAGGAAGTTGCCCTTGCGAGAGCCGATTGCGGGTACAGAACTGACATTTTCCAACGACCGGTGACAGACCTGAGTGCCATTCGTACTTGGGAATATCGAATGGACAGGCCATTATGCAGTAACGACAACCGATGCAACGATCGGCATTGTAGAGGATTGGGCCAAGTTCCGATTTGGTGAGTGCTCCGACCGGGCATACCGATACGCAGGTAGGTTCCAGGCAATGCATACACTGGCTCTTAATATTGCGGGTGACTTCGACGCCGTCGGCGTTTAAGCCGGTCGAAGGGTTGACGACGGTCCACTGGTCAAAACGTAATTCCTGACGATCCCACGAGATGGGAAAACCCTCAGATAAGTCAGTGTTGTTTGGCAGGTCATTGGCGTTTTTGCATGCCCTCATACATGCCCGGCACCCGATACATCGTGTCACATCAACCAGCACGGAAGGGGTATTGGCGAAGGAAGTCTTTCCAGGGTCTGTTGCAAAGCTGGATGGTGAAATGACCGACAGGCCTGTTCCGCCAATCAGGCCCTGTAGGAACCGCCTGCGATTAAATCCTTTCATGTCTGGCATGTGCTGGTTCTTGTTCATTTGCTTCTCTTTTTTTCGAAGACATACCAGCCGAACATCCAGCCGAGCGCTAAGCCAATCACCAGCCCCAGAACCGACACGGTCCACAATTTCCTTCGGGCACTGTCAAGCATCCAGTTCAACGCGCTTACTTCTTCATACAGTTCCACAGCGCCCTTGCCGCCGGTCAGGTATTCGCCCTGGATCGCCTCCATTAACTGTTCGCGCATTTCAGGCAACTGGGAACTGCTGTGTACCATGTCCGCGTGACAGCGGCTACAGACCTCGGTGCCCACGTATAGCGTGTGACCGGACGCGCCAGCACCTTCGATGAGGTTGGGGTCGATGGATACCGGCATGTGACAAGTGTTGCAATGCAGGCCCTCCAGTTGATGTGTCGCGTGTGCGAAATCCTCGAGACGCTTGGAGTGGCAAGCACCGCAAAGCTCATCACCGCCTTTTGAGCGCAGGGTCTGGGCATGGACGCCGTGACAGTCGAAGCAACGAATCTCATTCTGTCCATGCTTGCTCATCTGCCATTCCTGGAAGGTTCCCCGGTGGCAGTCCCGGCACACCTGCGATGTGATGGGAAGTGGCATTTCAGCATCCCGCCTGGAGTGACCTTTGCTCATGATGCCATGGCATGACTCACAGGTTACACCCGGGTGTGCATAGGTTTCGGTCTCTATGTCCGCACCCGTGGCATGACAAACAAGACAGGAGAATTCACTTTCCATTTCTCCCCAGTATTGCTGGAAAATTTCGTCGGAATAAGCGAAGGCATGCGGCGATTCCTTCCAGTCGGCATGCTCCTCCTTGTGGCAAACACCGCATTTTCTGGGTCCTGCAAAATTGGCTGCTTGAGCAACGGAAACGAATACAAACAGGGCGACTAACAAAAGGACTTTCTTCACCATCGAGAACATCATCATATCCTTTAAGGAGGCCCGCCTAGCGACGGATTTATCTGATAACTTACGTACAGCATACTCCTGCGTACGGAAGGGTTAATTGATATAAGTCATTTAAAAGCGAGGCTATTTTCAGGTAAGCACTGGTCCAATATGAGAAGTGCAACCAGGTCTTTTAGATGGGCTGTGTTTTAAGGTCTGATGACGATGATGACAGTAGCTGTACCCTGCGTCTTATCCGGGGCTTTATAAACTCAGCCACTGCAAATCACTTGCCGGGTTCGACGGTAAAATCCGGTACAACCATCCTCTGAAATAGGGATCCCTCTCGACCAGCGAAGGGTTAGATTGTGCCTGGGTATTGACCTCCAGGATCCTACCGCTCAACGGGCACATGATGTTGTGTATCGAACCGTCCGGCGACGTCATTTCCGTGCAGGGGATTCCCTGTAAAAGGTCTTCACCTGGCAGCGACAGTTCAAATGCCTTGATACCTTCCGCAGCCCTCAGGAACAGGTCGCTCACGCCGATTAAGGCGGTCCCCTTGTCCTCCATCAGTGCCCAGCTGGCATATCCCAGCCGGTGGTAATTTGCAGGGCAGGGAACATAGCTCATGGCGCCGCTTCTTGGGAGACTGGCCGACTCGGCCTCATTCAGTAGCATACCGCAGCGTAGACTGCGCATGATCACCGTGAGCAGTTCGTCGGCGGTGAATGGTTTCGGAATATAGTCCACGGCACCTGTTGAGGTCAGGCTTTTAACCGCGTTCTCCACGGTGGAATATCCGGTCATCATCACCACCGGCGTATGAATGCCTCTTTTGGAAAGTTCTTCGAGAAACTGGAAGCCGTTCAGTTCCGGCATCATGATGTCGCAGAGTATCAGGCGAAATTCACCCTCATCCAGACAATGCAGCGCTTCGTTTGCGTGATTTACGGCGGCGGCGGTCATTCCTTCGGCGCCGCAAACCTTCGTTACGACCCGGGTGACCATGGGTTCGTCATCAATGACAAGTATGTCCTGTATCTGCTTCATGGTCCGACTGGAATCCGTATGGTGAAAGTTGTACCAACGCCAAGCTTGCTTTCCACCGAGATCGTACCGTTATGATTGTCGACGATTCCCCATGTTACGGCCAAGCCCAGCCCCGTTCCCTTTTGGCCCTTGGTTGTTGAAAACGGCTCGAAAAGCTTTTGCAACTGCTCTTGGGGAATACCGCAGCCATCGTCCGTCACCCTGACTTCGACGTATTCATCGTTCCAGGAGGAGTCGACCTGTTCCCAGCGGTGCCATCCGCACCCCTCTTTCAAACAACCCTGAACCAGCCCCTTCAAGGGCACTTCAAAGGCGTAGATCGAAGAACCGCAATCCGGGCAGAACTCGCCGTCGGCAATAAGAGAAGCCGAGCAGTCCGGGCACATAAGTTCGACTTCCTTATCGAAGCCGGGCATACCATTGAGCTTGTGCTCGTTTGAGCCGTACATCGGGTTGAGATGGATGAGACCGGTCTCCTTGTTTTTTTTGTAGCGCATGCTGATTGCAGGTTTTCCATCGATCTGAATTTTCCTGTCGACGAGGTCATGCCGCTTACGGCACAGTGCACGTTTGATCTGGAGGGTTCCCGCGGGGCCAAGACTTATCGGCCTGCTCGTGACATTAATGGTGCCACCATCTTCCCCGATAGCGTCCGAAGCGTTAACCATGAGGTTGATAAAAACCTGCTGAATCTGGTTGGCGTCTACTGTCACATTGGGAAGCTTGTCGTCCAGATCCATGACCAGTTCCACCTGTCCCATGGAGAGTTGGTTCTCGACCACGGTTGCAGCACGTTGGATGATCTGGTTGATATCAGCTTTGCGTTTCTTGGGAACGGTCTGGCGGGCAAAATCCAGCAGGCTCTTGACAATCTCACGGCAGCGGATGGTTTCGGATACGATGACCTGCAGGTCTTCACGCATCTCGGGTTGGCCCTGCGAACGCTTTAACAGGAAGCTGCTGTTGGTGAGAACGGCCGTCAGCGGATTATTGATCTCGTGTGCCACTCCGGCAGCCAGTCTTCCCATGGAGGCAAGCTTGTCCGACTGGAACAGCTGTAAACGTGCATCGGCCAGGTTGTCGGTCATGCTGTTGAAGGACTTGGCCAGCATCCCCAGCTCGTCTTCTCTCTTCACCTCGACCCGGTAGCCGAGATTTCCACCGGCAACTTGCCTGGTAGCCTTGAGGAGATCCTGGACTGGACGGTCGATCCACCATCGGACCAGGAAGCCGATGATCACACTCAAAATAATGATGGCACTGACAGCGAGAACGATGATCGCCACCTGGCTGCGGCGGATATTCTGGTCAACCTTGTCGAGAGGCATGGTGACATCCAGCACTCCGAGCACGGTCTGCGATTCGGGGTGCATGTGACAGGCTGCTGTCCAGCATGATGGTTCATTGTAAATCGGGTTGATGATACCAAGCTGCCGCGATGAGTCTGGATTGGTGCGGAAGAATCGCATGTGCTCCTGCTTCTGCAGGCGTTTCACGGGCTTACCCGTCAAGTGGCAGCGAAAACAGGTTGCTGCTTTTATATCGACCATTTTCCCGATCTCGGCCGACTCCGACGAATAGATGACCTCTCCCATCTTATTGAACACCCGGATGCCGTCAATGGTTCCTTGCCTGCCTATGCGGCGGACGTCTTCCTGGATACGCTCTCGATCGTTGTGCAGCATGTCGTACCCCATGTCCGCTTTGAGGTGGTCGCTGTACTGCTGCGCAGCACGTTCTACTTCCGTGAGCAGGCTCCTGTTTTCGGATTGGATATTGAAGTAAGCAAAAATGGCGATCACGACAAGGATCGTCAGCGCTACACCGAAGGTCAGCTTCAGGCCTATTTTGCTATTGAGCATAGAAGGGCACCTATCGATGCGAGTCCTTGCGCTTTTTCCCCGGTGACGAAAGATATCGGATCAAATAAACGAACAGCCCCCAAAAACACAATAAGAGCAGGTATTCGAGACCTTTCGTCTCAAAGATATTCACATAGGTAAATGAATCCATTTCAATTCCTTGTTCACTCAGCCGCTAATTGCACCATCATTCGAACAGGTGCAATTTGCGAGTTAGTGCCGATGCCCCGAGCTTAACACTGGCATGCGTGTGACAAACCAGCGGAATACCCAAAGTTCAGCAAATATCACCATCAGTGTTACCACGATTTCCTGCCATGATGGAATGTATCGTACATCCGCATACCAGTTAAAACTGATAACGGAAACATTGAGCCGGTTGAGCACAATGCCAAGCAGCGCCATAACGGCTGCAATTTTAATGATATTTAAACTTCTGTGCTTGAAGCCAAAAGCAAACATCAAGGCCGGAACCAATACGAAACCAATCACTTCCAGCAGGTACCAGTAACCCCATCCATCGTCAATCATTGCCCATTGCTTGTCATGAATGAAAAGCAGTGCTTTGAAAAAGTAATAGACAAACATGACAATGGCTGCGCCTTTTGCCAACCCAAAAATCATCTCATCAAAAGAGTGATGGCTTTTGGGCTCGATGAGTTTTCTAAACACCTTATGGCTTATGGTTCCTTCGACGATGATCATGGCCAATCCTGCATAAATGCTCGAAACAAAAAACAGGATTGGAATGAACGGTGACCACCACAGTGGATGGATTTTGGGCTTGGCCATCAGGAACAACGCGCCGAGGCCTGACTGGTGCAATATCGATAACGTAATCCCCAGGACAACGGTAACGAGGGTCAGGCTCTTGAGGAATTTGCGTGCCTTTTCCAAATGCAGCCATTGGGCAATGACCGGGGAGAACTCGATGAATTCTGCAACCATGTAAAGCAGGAAATGCCAGCAAATCAGAAACAGAACGGAACTGAACCCGAAGGAGTTGCCGATATATGGGTTCGGGGCGTTCCATGGTCGTCCAAGGTCGAACAGCAGGGCGGCACCATAGAAAGAATAGGCCAGCAAACCGTTCAAAACTGTGGCGCGAACAATGGACTGGTACTTTTCCACTTTCATGACATAGACCACGAAAGTGATGACATAGGCACCGCCGGCCAGGGCAACACCGGTTACGACGTCAAACCCCATCCACAGACCCCAGGGCGTATCCTGCGTCAGGTTGGTTACCGATCCCAACCCGTGGATAAAGCGGTAAACCAGGATAAGCAAACCGGTCAAAATCACCGGGATCGAGATAATATTAAACGGCGTGAGCCATGGCCCGCGTGGTTTCAACTCCTGGATCAAAAATGGAAAAAACTCACCAAATGTTCTAATTGGAGTGGCACTAGTAGTCATCATCTTCCCCCTCGAAATCAGAACTGAACTCTTCCTCTGCTGTCGGTTTGTTGTTGTCCGTGAGTGTATTGAGCCCCAGTAAAAAGGCCGGCACACCGAAGAGGATCATCGGCACGGCATAGAGGAACTCTTTTGTGTACTCCGGATAGGGCCTTTTACCAAGGTCTGTTCTGAATCCGATTTGTTCAAATGGCACCGCTGATAAATATATATACCCGGTACCACCGACTTCGTGCTCACCGTAGATATGGTGTACATACTTATCCGGATGGCTGTAAATACGATGCCTGGCAACCTCAAGATTTTTCAGGCGGGGACCAAACATCAGCGCATCTGTAGGGCAGGCTTCAACACAGGCGGGTTTCTGTCCTTCCTCAAGACGTTCGAAACACAGGGTGCATTTTTGCAGTTTCGGATTCCATTCGCCGTATTCAAATTTTGGTATATCAAACGGGCAGGAAACCATGCAAAACCGGCAACCAATACATTTGTTTCCCCTCCAAATGACCGGCCCGCCCTTCATTTGCTTCATTGCCTCGGTGGGGCAAGCGGTTGCGCAGGCGGCCTGGTAGCAATGCATGCATTGTCTTTTGACAAATACGTCGCCCTTTTCGGTTTTGAACTTATTGACCACCGTCCATTGCTTGTCACTTGTTTTGCGGTTCTCTTCGAGCGCCCCGTCGTTTACCACGTCCGGTACAAACATATCGTGTTCTTCAGAACATGCGACCTCGCATGCCCTGCAGCCTATACAGCGGGTCGTGTCCACCAAAACGCCGACAAACTCTCCTGGATCATGCTGTTCCTGGGCGCGCGCTTTATTACTTGTCAGGGCGGTACCACCGACGACAAGTGATGTTTTTAGAAAACCTCGTCTGTCCATTATGTCTCCTTAACCCCGGCGGGTTCTGTAACCCTTCAGAGGTTCAGTATTTTCAAGATTTACTCTGTTTTTTCTTCCTTCACGTGACAGCCAGGACACCCTTTACTTGCTTCAACACCAGTGCCGGACTCATGGCATGTCCAGCAACCCTTGTGGGTGACGACTTTAGAACTGAGTGTTTCGTCTGAAATACTATTTGGGTTTTCATGATGACATTCGGAACACTTATAGTAAGTTTTGTCTGTCTTCTGGTATGGATCGTGGCACAGCTGGCAATTTATCCAGGAAGACTCCAGGTAGTCTGGATGAGGGGTCTCCAGTTTCACGGCAGAAATCTGGTGGTGGCATTTGACACAGTCCAATTCAAGGTCTTCAACATGAAGTTTGTGCGGGAAAAGTACATTCCCTGCCGATGAGCTGAAAGTGACGACATCCGGCATTCCTGGATTGGCCGCCGAAACTTCGGTTTGTTCCGCTTCCACCCCCGGAACCGGATGAGCAATTTCAGCCCAGCGTTGCTCGAAATCGAACGGTTTAAAAGTGGGGCTTGTCTCGTTGTGGCAACGGGCGCAGGCCTCAGCAGTCCTTTCCATCACCAGCCCGGCTGCCCTTGCCGCCTCCGGATCCTTCATGATTTTCCCCGGCTTGTAGTCGGAACCGGGTCCGTGACAGGATTCACAGCCCACACCCTCATTATCGGCGTATTTCCCCTTCTCACTGACAGGCACGTCAACGCCCAGAAAACCCCGGGTGGTGTGGCACTTCAGGCATGCTTCCTCCTGTTGCGGGTCGCCGATTCCCCTGTCTGCAGCGATCTTTCCGGATGCTGCGGATGCCAGGGTTTCGAAGGCCTTGGCATGGGCCGAACCCGTCCAGATTTTCCACTGGTCGCCGGTCTTGGCCTTGTGACAGGTCTTGCACTTGGGAGCGCCAATGATCTCATGGGCGGCGAACGCATCGGGCGCTTTCACCAGCAGGGAAAAGATGAACAGGATCAAACAAGCTATGGAAATGTGAAATTTAAGCATAAATGCCTCACCGGTTTTTCAGTAATGACAGAACCAGGTATTGCTACGAATAATCAGCTCTGCAGAAACGGTTTTGAAAAACTCATCAGAAGGTTTTTATATTCTTCTCTTTTACGCTTCTCACTTTCTTCCGTTTTATTCGATTCGTCCTGGGCGGTGTTCTCAATGAATTTGTCTGCAAGCTCCTGGTATCTTTTTATTTCCCCTTGATACCAATCGACTGAATCACGCCCGATTTTAAGATCCGGCAACTCGCTTGCGAGATTTGACGGCTCGATACCACACATCCAGCTCAGCTCAAACGGTTTGATCGACAGCCATTCAGGATGTTCGGCATGTTCGGAATTTACGGAAACGATTTTTCCACTGACTGGAGAGGGTATTTGCAGGTCGAAATCGTCATATGTAATTGAAAATAGTGGCTTGCCTTTTTCAATGACCTGCCCTGACTTCGGCAGTTCGACGTGATCAATCCTGTCAAAGATTTTCCTTATCAGATCATCAGGTCCAACCCGAACCATTCCATTTAATTCGATCTTTGCCCAGGCGTGTTGGGGGGAGATGAAAATCCCTGCCGGGACATTCAACTCGTATTTTGATCTGGATTCACGCGTTCCCGGTTTGATCAAACGGATCTTATGACGCATTTGTTTTTCAAGATTATCCTGTCGCTTGATCAATGCAGTCTTCAGGAAATCAAGTAACTCGTCTTCAGTGAACGGTTTTTCAACATAGGCCATCGCACCAAGCTTCACGGTTTCCACCGCGGTTTCAATGGATGCATAACCGGTGATGACAATGATGTCGATATCAGGGCGCAGGTGTTTGGCGGCCTTGGTTAACTCGACTCCATCCATTTCCGGCATTTTCAAATCGGTGAAGATAAAATCGTAATCATTTTTACGAATGAGCCCTAATGCCTCAGAGCCTTTTTCCACCGTATCAATGGCATAACCAGCCAAAACAAGTATTTTTCGAAAACTACTGAGGATAATTTCTTCATCATCCACGGCCAGTATTCGTGCTTTGGGGTTATCGAGTTCCACACGCTTCAACGAAGGTGCCTCTTCGCTTACATCAAGCTTCAGTCCAACATCCAGAGCGTGCTCTCTTTCCTTTTTCAGTCGTCCTTCAGTCACCCTTCTCAGGAGTACGCGAAGTACAAGATCGACGATGATAAATGCAACGATCGTGGTAATTACTATTAAGGCTACAATCATCTTACTGATCCTCTGGAATAACAAAAACAGCGGTGCTGATCCTGGCGGACCGGCCCGGGTTGTGAAGTTGGTGGGGTATTGAGGGAGGCACATGAACACTTCCCAAACCCGTTGGAGGTTTGGGGGATAGGGCTGCGCCGGTTCCATCTATCCAGGACGCATTCTCATCGATTAAAATCGCCGAAATCATCAAGACAATAATCTTCCCTAACCATGTTGGGGAAACCCGATTTTCCGTGAGCAATTCTTATTATGTAAAGCAAACATTACGCCTCAGCTGTAGCTGTCGTAATGACCTAGATCAATAAAAAGAGGCCTATATTTTCCAAGCCAAATCAGCGAGCTGAAAGCAAAACTCATAAACTTTATAAGTAATTGAAGCTAAATGGTTAATGTTCAGCTATAGATGACGGCTATCATATTTCGAAAGAAGAGGGTTTGATCATTGGAAGCATATGTCACGCTTTCAGGTATTAGCGCACAGAGCTATCGGTAGGGAGCCGAGGTATTAGAATTGGCAGGAAAGGCGGAAACAGGGCAAAAAGGAATGTTTTTTAACCGGCCTCTACCACTCGAAAGCCAAAAGGCAGGATGGCAAGCCGGGTCATTTTCAAGTGCTGGGCAGCAAACGGCAGCCCAATAATCGTAATGGCGAAAATTGCCGCGAGAAACAGGTGCATCAATGCCAGTTCCAGTCCCGGGAGAAGAATCCAGATGACATTCATGATGACGGAAATAGCGCCGCCAGGCGGCTCAGTTTCGCGAATCTCCCGGCCAAATGGCGCCATGCCCAGTATGGATAGTTTAAAACACTGAATGCCGAATGGAATGCCAATAATGGTGATACACAATAGAATGCCGCCGAGAATATATGCGAGAAAGACCAGGAACCCACCGAAAATAAACCAAAGGACATTGAGCAATAAAGACATGCCCGGATTATAGCAGCCTGTCTGGATTATTAACTTATGGTTCGTGTATATCACCCAGCAATACGGGCCGGTTTGCGCCTGTAATGGGTGGGGTGTTCTGTTCGTGTCCCAGCAATCTTTCGCGTGCCAGCCAGGCAAATAACAACCCTTCAATCCAGTCAGGATCCCTGCCGTACCTGGCGGTTGATTCCACTGCTACCCCCGGCAATGCGGTCGCGATCCTTTGCATCAAAAAGGCATTGTGTACACCGCCGCCGCACACCAGTAGCCGATCCGGCAGGCCCGCGATAGCCAGGCTGTCAGCGATGTTCTGGGCACAAAGTTCTGCCAGGGTTGTCTGAACATTGACTGCCGCTGATGGCGTTTGTCCCAGCAGTTTGTCCAGCCAGCCCATGCTGAAGTATTCCAGTCCGGTGCTTTTAGGCGGCTTTACCCTGAAGTAGGGGTCCGCCAGCATGCGACTGAGTAAGTTGGTGTCTAACTCACCCTTTGCGGCCCAACGGCCGTTGTCGTCGTAGTTCTTTTGCAGTTGACGCCGGGTCCAGCCATCTATCAGGCAATTTCCCGGGCCGCAGTCAAAGCCGGTCACGGGCCCTTCGGCCGGTAAAATGGTCAGGTTGGCTATCCCGCCTATGTTCAGAACAGCCCGGTTTTCTGTTTCGCTATGGAAAAGGCGTCGGTGCAGCAAGGGCGCCAGGGGGGCACCCTGGCCACCCGCTTTTACGTCTGCGCTTCGAAAGTTGTTTACCACCGTTGTACTGGTATTCCTGGCGATCAGGTCGCCTCTTCCAAACTGGATGGTCATCGGGTTTTCACCCCGGGGCTGGTGCCAGACATTTTGTCCATGCGAGCCAATGGCACGTACATCACGCATTTCCAAACCGGTCTCACGTACCAGGTTTTGCGCGACGCGTGCAAAGAAAAAAGCGAGGTTTTCGCCCAGCAGATCCGACACCTTCTGGCCTGGTGGTGCGCCGCTGTCGAGTAGTTGATCAAGCGTCTTTTTGATCGCGGGCGGGTAGGGTGTACATAGCGCGTGCAGTATGTCCATTGAGTCGTTGTTGAAGTTCACCAATACAGCATCCACACCATCCCGACTGGTACCGGATAACATCCCAATGAAGAGTTCGTCAGTCACTCACCGCTCGTCGCGGTGGCGTACATGGAGGCCGATTCAAGCCGGCTCAGTTGCGATAAAACCGGTGCTGTCTGGCTCTGGAATTCAGCCAGCTGGGTTTTACCAAGCGGGTCTGCTTTAGGCAGCGAGACGGTACGCGGGTTGCGGTGAACACCGTTGAGCAAAAATTCATAGTGCAGATGCGGGGCCTGTGCCAAACCCGTGGCACCGACGTAACCGATAACCTGACCCTGTTTGACCCGCTGACCCCTTTTTACAGTCCGCTTGGTGAAATGCAGGTACTTCGTGACAATACTGTTGGCGTGCTGGATGAACACGTGGTGACCGTTGAATTTACTATAGTCTGAACGAATGACCTTGCCATCACCTGCTGCATAAACCGGGGTGCCCTTGGGTGCCTTGTAGTCGATCCCGTTATGGGCTTTTACACGCTTCAATATGGGGTGGAAACGCTTTGGATTGAAATTGGAACTGATATACGCAAAGTTCAGTGGTGCACGCAGGAATGCCTTGCGCATATTGCGTCCGTCAGGTGCAAAGTATTGGGCCTGACCGTCAATGTCAAAGCGCAGTGCCTGGAATTTTTGACCCTGGTTAACAAAGGTCGCGCCGATGATTTCGCCATCACGCAGGAAGGCGCCATCCCTGTAAACTTTTTCATAGAGCAGGAAAAAACGGTCGCCTTCACGGATATCGAGGACAAAATCGATATCCCATCCAAACAGGTTTGCCAGTTTCATCACCATGCCATCGCTGAGACCCGCCCGTTTACCTGCTAAAAAGAGGGAAGATGTGATCGTGCCGCCGGTTTCAGTGACTTCCGTGATCATGTCACGTGTCTCAAAACTCGCCACGGCTTGTTGCCCATCGTGATCGATGATCAGGTAACGGTCTTCATCAATGGCATAACGCATGCGTTTAAGCGAACCATCCTCATAACGTTGGAACTCGAACAGATCGCCCGGGCGTATGTTCTTCAGTCGCTTGGTTTCCTTGTTGATGTTCATGATCCCGTGCAGCGTGTTTGCACTGAAACCCTGCCCACGGAAAATACCGTCCAGCGATTGTCCTGAGCGTACGGTGACAGACGCCCATTGCTCGATCCCGGGTGTGGTGGTCTCCTCACCTGAACCCGGTATCAAACCACCAGGGGCAGGGATTTGTATGTCCAGTCTTTCCGGCAAAGTGAGGTCGACCACTTTATGACTGATGTCAACATCTTCCTCTACTCGCTCAAGCCCGCCCAGCGCAAGCCCAACGGCGATGAGTGTCAGGGCAAACAGAATCAGTTTGGTTCGGGTTATTTTGAAATTGAACTGAGGTAATATTCCGGTCAACACGGAAAGGAAATACCCCAGGGCACCCTCTCGACCAGTACCTGGCAGCCCAGGCTGGCTTCTCGACCAGTACCTGGCAACCCAGGCTGGCTTCTCGACGGGTTCCCGTCTCACCTTCTCACACCTTCTCTCACCTTGTTCTTATTTTGCATGCTGCATATTGACCATCATTGGAGTCATGGGTTCAGGCAGCGCATAAGATACCACACAGGACGGAATTCAGAGTGTGAATTTCCCGTCTCATGGTGCATTATGAAGAGTTTGGGGTAGAGGCCGACTGAACAAGGCAATACAATGCCACTTCCTTATGACACTGCCACAAAATTAACGGCAGACAACGGACCGACAGTATGACAGATGCAAAACAGGCCCTTGAATTAATTTCGAGGGGTACAGAAGAAATCATCAAGGTCGAAGACCTGCAAAAGAAACTGGAATCGGGGAGAACCCTGCGTATCAAGGTGGGTTTTGATCCAACAGCACCCGATTTGCATATCGGTCATACGGTGATCATCAACAAAATGCGCCAATTCCAGGACCTGGGACATGAGGTCACATTTCTGATCGGTGATTTCACGGGTATGATCGGCGATCCGACAGGGAAAAATGTAACGCGAAAACCGCTCACAAAAGAACAGGTCCAGGAAAACGCCGAAACCTATGCGACCCAGGTCTTCAAGGTTCTTGACCGTGAGAAGACCAGGATCCGCTTTAACTCTGAATGGATGAGCGCACTTGGATCGGAGGGAATGATCCGCCTGGCCGCAAAATATACGCTGGCACGTATGCTGGAGCGGGATGATTTTGAAAACCGTTATCGCAACGGCCAGCCGATCGGCATGCACGAACTGCTTTATCCGCTGGCACAGGGTTACGATTCGGTCATGCTCAAGAGCGATGTCGAGATGGGTGGTACAGACCAGAAGTTCAATTTGCTGGTCGGTCGGCATTTGCAGCAGCAATACGGTCAGGAACCACAGGTGATCATTACGCTGCCATTGCTGGAAGGTCTGGATGGCGTGCAGAAAATGTCAAAGTCGCTGGATAATTATGTGGGTATTACCGAGGCGCCTGATGACATGTTCGGCAAGTTGATGTCGATCTCCGATGAAATGATGTGGCGCTATTTTGACTTGTTGAGCTTCAGGAGCAATGACGAGTTGGCTGCGCTGAAACAGCGGGTAGCGGACGGTGCAAACCCGAGGGATATCAAGTTCCTGCTATGCGAAGAAATTGTTGAGCGTTTCCATGACCGCGCGGCAGCTGAAAGGGCACGTGAAACATTTATCGCACGCTTCCGTGGTGGTGCAATGCCTGATGATATTCCGGAGAAGACGCTGCAGGCTGGTGAGGACGGCATAGGTATCGCCAATGCACTGACACAATGCGGTCTGACTTCCAGCAACTCCGAAGCATTTCGAATGATCAAGCAGGGTGGTGTACGTATAGACGGTGACAAGGTCAGTGACCGCTCACTACATCTTCAATCCGGTTTCAATGGCATCCTGCAGGTGGGCAAACTCAAGTTTTGCAAAGCCAATGTCGAATAATTCAACCTTAACACCAACCGAGTTGCTGGAACTGCGTCATCGCCTGGATGAAATTGACAGCAGCATTGTCGACCTGATCGCCGAGCGGCAGGCCGTGGTAACTACGATCGGTGAGCACAAGCTGAAAACTGGCTTGCCATTGAGGCATTACGAGCGAGAACGCGAGGTCATTGATCGTGGCGTTGAGCGGGCGGAAAGTCTTGGGCTTTCCGGCTCAGTCGCACGCGATATCATGCAAACCCTGATCCATCATTCCTTAAGCAAACAGGAAACCCACAAACTGGTCCAGTCCGAGCATGGTGCAGGCCGGCGTGCGCTGGTTATCGGTGGTCTTGGCCGCATGGGTGAATGGATGTCCCGTTACCTGGATATGGTGGGTTACAGGGTGGATGTTGCAGACCGCGTTGATCATGAAACTCCCTTTAACAGAGTGGACGACTGGCAGGCACGGGTGAATGACTATGACCTGATCGTGGTTGCTGTACCTTTGAGACCCAGCAACGACATCCTGCTGCAACTGGCAAAATTGAAGCCCGAATGTCTTGTATTTGACATTGGCTCTTTAAAAAGCCCGATGCGTGAAGGTCTGGATGCGATGCGTGAGAGTGGCTGCCGTGTGTGTTCGGTGCATCCGATGTTTGGCCCGGATGAGATCGGCTTGTCCGGCCGGCACATCCTGTTCGTGGATGTGGGCAACCAGGAAGCCATTGCCGAAGCCCGTGCATTGTTCGCGCATACCGCTGCCGACTGCGTGGAGTTGAGCCTTGAGGAGCACGATGAGGTGATGGCCTGGGTATTGGGGCTTTCGCACCTGGTGAATATTGCGTTTGCAGGCACCCTGGCCCAAAGCCACGAAAAAGTACCATTGCTGAAAAAGATTTCCAGTTCAACGTTCAATGCGCAATTGAACGTGGCAACACAGGTTGTATCTGAAAACCCGCATTTGTATTACGAAATCCAGCAGGGAAATGTAAATACCGAAGAGGTGAGCGTGCATTTCCAGAAAGTGCTGGGTGAACTCGTCACAGCAGTTACCCAGCGTGATGAGGCGGTATTCACCCGTCATATGAAGGCAGCCAAGCAACGCCTGACGGGTGATGAAAACATGCCTGAAAGCGAACAAACGTGAAAAAGCTTTTGGATGTTAACTGGGCTGACTGGCAGCCCAAAGACCCCGCTACCCTGGTGTTTGTCATCAGGGATGGAAAAATACTGTTGATCGACAAGAAGACCGGCTTTGGAAAAGGTAAGGTCAATGGTCCGGGCGGCAAGGTTGAAAAAGGTGAGAGCCCCGAGGCCTGTGCTGTACGTGAATGCCAGGAAGAACTGGGTATCACTGTTTCGAAGCTTCGCTATTGTGGTCAGCACCGTTTTCAGTTTGTTGATGGTTATTCATTGCTGGTTTGGGTGTATTGCAGCGATACGTTTGAAGGTATTCCCGTTGAAACCATCGAGGCAAAGCCCCTCTGGTTTCCATTGGAGGAGATTCCCTATGAGCGGATGTGGGAAGATGACCGGTTGTGGTTACCCATGTTGCTGCGTGGTGAGCGATTCCAGGGCCGTTGGTTGTTTGATGATGATACGATGCTTGATTATGAGTTATTGAAGCAAGCCAACTCTGAATAAGCCGATTCGTTTTCCCTGCAAAGGGAGTGTCCACCGGCTTCACAGGTTTCACAGTTTTTTTTGCAGGGCCACTGTATGAAAGTGGTATGAGAATTTGTCAGGAGACGATTTAGAATGAAAATTAGAACATTAGGCCTGAAACTGTTAACGACGGCTTTTTGTCTGCTGCTCGTGGTTTCCAACGCGTGGTCAGATCAGCCATCAATAGAAGAGCAGGCGTCAAAGATCGCCCACAAATATCTGCTGACCGATACCCATATCGATGTGCCCTATCGCCTGCATTCGGGCTGGGTAGATGTAACGGCTTCAGCACCGGACGGGCAGTTCGATTATCCACGGGCAGTCAAAGGAGGCTTGAATCTGCCGTTCATGTCTATCTACACACCGGCAGAAATGGAAGAGGAAGGCGGTAGTTTTGAACTGGCTAATCAGCTGATAGATTCGGTGGAAGCTATCGCTGCACGTGCACCGGATAAATTTATGCTGGTCTATACGGTAGCTGACGCAAAAAAGGCGATGGAAACCGGTCGGGTCGGACTGGCGATGGGTATGGAAAATGGCTCTCCTATCGACCATAAGATTGAAAACGTTCAATATTTTGCTGATCGTGGTATCTCTTACATAACCCTGACACACGGGCTCAGTAATCAAATTTCTGACTCATCCTATGACGAAAACCACCCCTGGGGTGGTTTGAGTCCATTTGGCAAAGAGGTGATCACCGAGATGAACCGCGTTGGCATCATGGTGGATATTTCCCACGTCTCCGATGACGCATTCTGGCAGACATTGGAAGTTTCAAAAGTACCGGTAATTGCATCGCATTCATCCGTACGCAAATTCACGCCCGATTTCGAACGTAATATGAGTGATGAAATGATCGTCGCGCTGGCTAAGAACGGTGGTGTTATTCAGATTAATTGGGGTTCGGGGTTTCTGACCCCAGATGCCAATGCCTACTCAACAAAAATGTGGGCAGAGCAGACAGCCTGGCTAAAAGAAAACGGCTTTGAAGAGGGTGGTGAAGAAGCCAAACAATACAGTGATGAATACCGTGCCCGTCAGCCCTACCCCTATGCCACGATGGCGCAGGTCGTGGATCATTTTGACCATGTCATCAAACTCGCAGGTGTTGACTATGTTGGCATCGGTTCTGATTACGATGGTGTGGGTGACAGTCTGCCCGTTGGTCTGAAAGATGTATCCCAATATCCGAACCTGGTCGCCGAGTTCCTGCGCCGGGGTTATTCAGAAAGTGATATCGCCAAAATTCTTGGCGGTAACCTGCTACGGGTCTGGGGTGAGGTCGAGGCCTACGCGCAGAAGGGTGGGACTTGATACGGGCGTAAAACGTGAAAGTAAACCATCCTGGGCCGTAAAGCCCAGGGTGGCTAATTGCTCAGAGCATCAGGTTCGGGGCATCAATTCATGAAAGAAAACAGGTAATTCTCCCAACTCATCACGCGCAGTATGACTTTCCTGATGATGGCCACGGGTTTCCAGGTTTTGGAATAGACGGCAACGTAAGCCTTGGCGCCTACCGGTAATTGAAATTCTGAAAGATCGTCGTCAATAATGATTCTGACCAGCACACGACCCGCAGGGGTCACACCATTGACCGACAACAGTCTGTCATCGGGCATGAGTTGCCCCTGACCCATGATGTCGCTCATGCCTTCAACCCTGGCAGAGAACACTTTGCCGGGGAGCGCAATGAAGATCACTTCCGCTTCGAATCCTGGTTGAATATTCTGTAACGGGTTCTGCTGGAATCCACCCAGGAGAAATCGATCCTGGTCGTTCACAAAGGTCATCAATGGCCGCATCGGCATATCGACCGCGAGGGCTCCGGGCCGCAAACGTACCTGTGCCACATAACCATCGGCGTAGGCCTGTACATCAGTTTGTGACAGGTCATACTTGGCGTCGCCGAGTTGTGCGATCAGGCTATCTACTGTGGCTTGTGCACGTTCCACATCTTTATCGGAAGCAAATTGCTTTGCAAACAGTGCCTGCGCATCAGCCAGGTTGCTTTCGGCAAGTATTAATTCAGCCTCCAACCTGTCCACTGCATACTGAAAAGGCACCGGGTCGATCTGGAAGAGGGAACCGCCAGCCTGTACCCGGTCACCGGTTTTGACATTGACCTCTGTGATACGGCCTTTCACCGTGGGCAACACGGGTGTCGTTAAGGTGTAGATACGGGCTTCCTTGGTAAACGGGTGATACATACCCATCATCAGTAGCAGGAACCCAATGCTGGCAACACCACCGAGTACTGCGGTGGTTCCGGTCCATTTGTTGAGAGGCACCTTGAATACTTTAAATACCAGCCAGCAAATCATGGAGTAAACAATGACGAGTACTTCAACCATTTTGATTCTCCTCAGTCATGTTTCCTGATGTAGATGCCAGCAGGTCATTGAGCTTTGTTGAGATTTCCGCCAACTGTGCTTCGAGTTGATCTATCCTTTTTTTCTGTTCCTCGGAGCCGGCACCAGTCACCTCCATTTGCAGGAATTTTTCACCGGGTTTGTAAAGATAGGCCCAGATCCACAACAAGGGCCAAATGGTATGCAACAGGAACAGGCTTACCCAGCCAGCGATATGAATGGCGTCCTGATGTGGATGATCGCGCTTCTTCGCAATCTCATAGGGGATGTCATGGATGTAAATAACCAGGTAGATTATAAAGGTCACCATGACGATCAATAATATCAAGGCTACGTATTCAAGCATCTGAAACTCCGTTGATATGGTAAATAAAATGTTGGTCTAACATTTCAATGGTCATTGATTACTTCCTTTGTCCAGTGGTGCTTATTATCATCGAAATCTCATCTCATAGTTGAAACTCATTGCCATTTTCAATTATCAGGATCCTTGTTTACTTCCGGCGCGTTTATCCGTTCTATAGCAACCTGTAAGGGTGCGATCTTTAGCATTTCTTCGAAAGACTGGTAGAAAAACCCAAAAATAAGAAACAGCATCACGATCGAAAGTGTCCCGGTCACTTTTAAATGCCAGGGTTTGTCCTTTCTCTTTTTCGTCATCTCGTTATGACCCCTGCTTACGCGTTTTGGTGAACCAGCCTTTTACCCTTCGGCGCAGGCGTACTAGCTCATTCAGGTAAAGACCGACCGGACAGAACAGGCGGCACCAGAAACGCGGTACGAAAAATGACCCCAGCAAAGAGGCCGGCAGGATGTACCACTGGATTCCAAGTCCTTCCAGTGAAAACATCATCGCAAAAGGCTCGTAAGACCCCAGTGCGGGGTGCGCGGTCAGGAAAATCAGCATCAGTGCGACCCAACTCAGGAAAAAGATCAGGGTCCTTGCCCTTTTCTGAAAACGGCTGTCGATCTTCAGTTTTACACCGCTGATTTTCTGTGCCAGATCCTGTACGACCATGAACGGACAAATTTGCTGGCAATAGATGTTACGGCCGAGGATAACAATGCTGCCCAGTACACCGATCATCATGATCCACCACATGGGGTGTTGTTGCGGAGCGGGAATGTACCCCATCAATATACCGGCAATGCTAGCCAGGCTGAGAGATGCATTTGCATAAAAGCCTACAAAAACCAGTGCGCCCACCATGACGATCAGTTTGGCCGTCTTCGCGAATTTACCATTATGGTAACCCGCAATGAAAGCCAATATGAACAGCATGACCAGTACGGCCTCTTCAACACCAAAAACCCAGCCTGGCTGCTTCCAGTCCGGTTTCAGCCCAAGGTGATTGACCGCGCCAAGGTGCACGGCTTCACGTACAGTCGAGGTGAAGCCTCTTGAAGAGATTGTTGCACCGCTGACGGCATCAATATCATGATTGACGATAAAATCGTCGGACACATCCTTGCCGCCGAACTGCTTGAAAAAATGACCGCGGCGCAATCGTTCCATGAAAGCGGGTGATTCCTTGTGCGAAAGCATCAGGACTTCAGCGAGACGACCGCCTTCATCAGACTTTCTGGCCCGCACACCCACGACCAATGGACCACCATAGCCCTCACCTTCGGCCATGATGACAACGTCTTCGCTACCTTCAACCTGGTAAACAACCGGCAGCGTCGTGTTGACCTCGGACCGGATCAAAACATCACCGGGCAAAGCCTCTTTCAACATGCTTTCGTAGTCCGGTCTGGTTGCGATCTGTCCGATAATGAATGCAGCAAGCAGCATCACCCAGGCAAATCCTTCAACGATTCCACGCCAGGGGAAGTCTTTTGAAGGTTCCTCCGGCAATTCACCGGAGGGTGGGTTTATGTTGATAAAGTCGGTCACGCTGGAGATTCCGGTCTCTGCCAGTTGCTACAAATCTAACTCGGGTGCTACCAGGTAGCGCCAGGTGAGTAGCAGAAGAATGAGCCCGCCACCGCTGAAAATTATCAGACCCATGGCACCTGACTGGGCGACGCCTTCCAGGAACGAACCGCCTGCCCAGCCAATTCCAAACAGAATCGCAATAATCCCGATAATCAGGCAGGCCCAGGTGTACCACTTAAGCCTGACCTTCAAGGACAGATAAGACAGGCCGAAAACGCCAATCGTGAACAGGACACCCATAAAAAACCACTGCATAAGTTCCATGTTGGTACCTCCTTAGCTCTTGTTCGATGTGCCGATATTGTTCTTCAACTCGGTATTGGTACGCATGCCCTCACCGGTCTTCCAGAACTTCTCTGCTTTCCTGGGATCAGCAGTGCTGCCGTAACCAAATTTCGGATGCAACTGAGCCATCCAGCCATGCAAGAACCCGGGCGTTTTATCAACGATCCCCATGATGAACACGTGGTGCCACATGTCCGGCTCATTAAACGTACAACTGGCAATACAGGCCGCGCAGGCGCTACCGTTATCCACCCAGAAGTTGTAGCACTTCTTCGCATCGCTATAGAATTTCTGGATACCATGGTGGTTATTCCAGGTGTAGCCTGGCTGGTCCGAATGTTCGTAGTTCGGTTCGAAACCATAACCACCGTTTTCAGACTCCAGCTTGGGAATGGCATCCGATGGGCAAGCATCTGCACATTTACCGCACTTGAGGCAGAAATCGGTGATACCCCATTGGTGTGGCTCATCATATTCAACAAACTCGAAATCCGTATAGACCTTGCAGATCCTGTGCCGGGGACCGATTCCAGGTGATAGTAAGGCACCATTACGACCACCTTCACCGAGCCCGGCCATGATCGCATAAGGTACGCTACTACCCAGATCGTTACCCGCGCCAACCGCGTGATAACCCAAACCATGGATAAATTTGGTAATCTGGTTCGCGATCACGGAACTCTTGGTATAGCCATCTGCTGCAGTGCCATCGGCTGTCCATGCCGGCGCCGTTGCCATGCAGTCGTAGTCCATGGGAATCAGCATGACGATGACCGTTTTAGGCTCAAACGGAAAATCCTTCTCCCAACTGAGTTCTCGTTGGTTCTCATCGTCGTACAATGGGTCGTAATCCCAGCGTTTGTCACGCTTGGCGATGCCACACTTAACGGCTCCAAAAACCCGTGCGGCACTCTTGATTGCATCAGAAGCCTGTTTCTTGCTCTCGAACTGGTATTGCTCGTCGACAACGGCCGACTGGTCCCAGGCGTGCAAAGGCGTATTCGGCTGCAGATTGGCCACCATCCGGCTTCCAGCTACCACCAATGGCTCCCAACCAGCCATTTGTAAGGCCCGATCCAACTGCGTATACCCTGGTTTGCTGTTATCCCAGGGTATTTCATACATTTGCTTAAAACCGGTCTGAAAGTCGAAGTCTTTTCCATGCAGTTGGTTGTATTGAATCGTCCGTTCCGGATACATTTGCGCAAGATGTTTACTGTGTGCGAATGCCAGCACCGTGGCCCGCTGATCCTTGGGTTTGAAGATAGCCTCATCAATCCTGGGATAGTCGCTGACGGGTTTGCCCTTCAATTCGCTTTTGACGAAGGCATATGAACCTGCACCTGCCAGCAAGGCACCACCACCCCCAAGGGCAGCACGTTTCAGAAAAGTACGACGCCCACGGTCATCAAGAACAGTGTCATTGTCATTCAAACCTACTTCGTGGTGTTTGGGTGGCGGCACTGATTCATCAGTGACAATTTTTGTTTCCTGGTCCTGGCTCATACCTGTCTCCAATCAACTAATACTGAGAAGCGCCACATCATCATAAAGAGGGCTTCCGTCTCATTGTCTGCAATTGGCCCGGGACAAGATCTCCAGGGCTTCGACTTCCAGCGAGGTTTTCAGGCTCATCATCTCCTCCAGTTCTGCGCCCGCTTCAGCTTCAATATTCTGAATTGACCGGGTTAGCAGTACGTAATCGTCAACTAACTGTTGGAAGACCGGATCTGATTCCGCTAAAACGTGAATGTCATGCCGCAGATGCGGAAAGCGGTCAATCAACGATTTTTGAACCAAGTGAGGAACCACGGCATCAGTACCTGTAAAACCTCGTAAACAATAGCCCCAGGGGAGTTGCCTTTGTAAGTCACTCACCGTTACTAACGTTTGATCAACTGCACAAAGAGCAAATTATTACTGTTATTATTGATCTCACTTCAGGAAGCCACCTGTGTATCCGGCATGACCGAAAACGACCTCAAGATTTTCCCGGAAGCGACAAACAATGAGCAGTTATTGGACGCCCTGGCACGGGTGCTCGCCAGTGATACTTTTGCGGAAGTTTTCCGGCTTAAAAAATTTCTTGATTATTCTGTACGTGAAACCATGGAAGGAAGAGGTGACAGGCTGAAAGGTTTCGTCATTGCCTGTGAGGTTTTTGAGAAGGATGATCCATCTGATGCCCAGACAACTACGGTGGTGCGGGTAGAGGCGGGACGCTTACGACGAAGGTTAAAGGATTATTACGAGAATGAAGGTAAAGATGATCCCATCAGGATCAGCATGCCCAAGGGCGGTTACTCGGTGTTATTTACCGGGAATGAGGGCACTCGCACGTTACGGGCAAGCCAGGGCTCGTTAGCAACCGGAAAACCGCTATTCCGACGCCCTTTTGCCTGGCTTGCAGTTTTCGCTTTGATAGCCCTGGTGGTTTTCCTGTCCTCGCTAAAGGATCGTGATGCTTCAGGCAAACTGACCGTTCTTCCGGATAATCGTCCCGCAATCGCGGTCATACCATTTGAGAATATGACAGGTGAACCCGATGGAGACTCGTTTTCTACCGGACTAACCGAGGATATCGTGATCGACCTTGGAAGTGTGTCTGAAATGGATGTGATTTCCACCTCTTCTGTCTTGCAATACAAAGGAACGCAGCTGAGTCCCCAGGAAGTGGGTGTGCAGTTGGGTGTTGGCTACGTTCTGGAGGGAAGTGTGCGGCAGCTTACACCGGGTCTTCGGGTCACGGCACGCCTGGGTGATACTGTGACGGGGCGACAACTATGGGCTGAGCGTTTTGAAAGTCAGGCAGGAGATGTAGCAACCCTGCAGGAAGAGCTCGCTCGCAAGGTGGTTTCAAGTCTTTCCATTAACCTGCCTGAAAAGAGGGCGGACAGGTTCGGCCAGCGTTATACAAGCAATAAACAGGCCTGGTTTCTGTATAAGCAGGCTATGAACCTGGCCAATCCACCCAGTGACACGGCCCGACTGCAGTTGGCGTTGCAAGCGTTTGAGCAGGTGTCTGAAATGGATCCGGGATTTGCGGGTGGTTATGCCGGAAGCGCCTATATCAAGTCATTCATGGTCTTTTTCGGGCACAGTCAGGATCCTGATGCGGACCGGGAATTGGCGATGAGACTGGCCTCAAAAGCCCGCAATATAGACCCCGTGTTTGGGCTCACCTATAGTGCATTGGCTTTTATTCATCTTTCAGAGCGGAATTTCGACGAAGCACTTGCGATGTCTTTGCAAGCCATTGAGATACAACCCAGTGACCCCTACGTCACTGTTTATCACGGAATTATTCTTGCCCTCGGTGGTGACTTGGTGAGCGGAATCTATTTTGCTAATCGTGCTCTCAGACTTGATCCTTTGAATGCCCGAACACCTTATCTGAATATCCTCGGGTTATTACAGTTTCTTTCCGGGCGTTATGATGAGGCATTAAGGAACCTGCTAAGAAACCAGGAGCGTGGCGGACCAATTGGTCCCGGCCAGTTACAGTTCCTGGCTGCTACGTATTCAAAGCTGGGAGATTTCGCCATGGCCGAATCCACTTTAAAAATGACGGAAGGCATGAAAACGAAAATCAGCCGCTCGGAAAACTGGTTACTCCAGGCATTTAAAGACCCGGCGATCCCACGCAGACTTTGGGAGGAAATTGAAGTCATTCAGATGAGAGCGGGCACGCAGAATTGAGCGGGTCCGGCTATTCCATACTGTATTCCTGAAGATGCTCATTTATACTCCGTCAATGCAACTCCATACACGTCTAAACACTGAATCCTTCCCCGAATACGTTTCAGGATGAGTTTTACCTTTAAGATTTTGACCGGTTTGTTTCTCGGAATTTTCACCGGGCTGTTCCTGGGTGAAATCGCCGCACCTTTTTCAGTGGTCGGCGAGGTCTTCATCGGTCTGTTGCAGATGACTGTGCTGCCTTACATCGTGGTGTCGCTGGTCAGTAACCTCGGTGGAGTCTCATGGTCGGAACGGCGCGGCACACTGATAGCAGCGATTGCTGTACTGGGTGCCCTGTTGCTGCTGGGTGTGCTTGTGCTGGTGGCCATTCCACTTGCTTTCCCGGTTGTGAAGTCGGCGTCATTCTTCAGTAGCAGTCTGATTGAACCCGCCAGGGTTTTCGATTTGGTCGAGTTATATATACCAGCCAATCCATTCGCATCCCTGGCCAATAACGTCGTACCTGCTGCCGTCCTGTTCAGCATTTTGCTGGGTATCGGGGTTGGAAGAATTCCGGGCAGGGAAGGGTTGTTGCAGGGTTTGGACGTGGTAGCTGACGGTCTGAACGTGATCAACAAGATGATTATCAAGTTGACTCCCGTCGGCGTTTTTGCGATTGCTGCCGGAACCGCAGGCACTATTTCACTTACCGAGGTAGACAAGCTCCAGGCCTTTCTGATCACCTACACGCTGGTAGTTCTGGCCATGACTTTCGTGGTGTTGCCGATGCTGGTATCTGCCGTGACACCCTTTAGATATCGCGACCTGCTGTCGATTCCAAAAGACACCCTGATCACCATTTTTGCCACATCAAAGATTATCGTTGTACTGCCCCAACTGGTGGAGAATATCAAAGAACTGTTTCGGCGCTACAAACTTGATAATGAAGAAGTCGAAAGTAGTGCTGAAATCCTTCTGCCAATGGCTTATCCATTCCCCAACCTGGGTACGTTTATTATCCTTATGTTCATACCATTCTCGGTTTGGTATCTGGGCAACAGTCTTGAACTGTCGGAACATGTCGTATTCCTGGGTAGCGCGTTTTTGTCCAGCTTTGTTGCGCCGATTATAGGTATCCCCTTCCTTCTGGATGTGTTGCAGATACCTGCGGACATGATGGAGTTGTTCGTGATGTCCACCGTGTACACCGACCGGATCCGGGTGGTTCTGGGTGCAATGCACCTGTTTTGTCTCGCCATCGTTGCCATCGCGGTTACCCAAGGCGTTTTCAAAGTACATGTACGGCGATTGCTCACGGCCGTTCTGGTTTCAGTGGTGGTGATGGGCGTGTCACTTGCCGGTGTCAGGTTTTATCTCGCCAGCAGCATGGATGGAACCTACTCGGGTGACCAGGATCTCGTCGCCATGCGCTGGATGGACCGGCCGGTTCCGGCGCGTCAATATGCCGATGAGTTACCACCCCTCGAGACGAGGGCAGCTGTCGATGGCCGTCTCGCCACAATTGAAAGACGTGGCACGGTGCGGGTTGGGTATCTCCCGGATTCCCTGCCCTTTGCTTTCCGTAATCAGAAAGGTGAAGTTGTCGGTTTCGATGTTGAAATGGCCAATCACCTGGCCGGCGACCTCGGTGTGAGCCTGGAGATGGTACGCATTGAACGTCACGATATCAGCAAACTGCTGGCAAGCGGTCAGATCGATATTGTCATGTCCGGCCTTGCTATTACCCCGACCAGGGCGAAAATGTGGGCATTTGGAGCAGCACCTATTGACCTGTCGCTAGGCTTCCTTGTACGCGATTACCGGCGCAGAGAATTTTCTACAATGGAGCGCGTGCTCAAAATGAAAAATCTGAAGCTCGGAGTAGTTCAGAATGACGAGGCTTTTGATCGTCGTATTATTAATGCCTTTCCAGAAGCGAGTGTTGTCAACATCAAGTCCCCCCGTGATTTCCTCAGGGGCGACAAACCGGAACTGGATGCAGTCGTATACTCCGCAGAAGGTGGCTCCGCCTGGACCCTGATTTACCCGGATTTCAACGTAGTCGTACCCCAACCGCTCAGTGCCAAAGTACCCATGGGTTACCCGTTGCCAAGCGGGGATGTTGAGTGGTCACGGTTTATTTCCACTTGGGTTGAACTCGAGAAAAAGAATGGCTCTGTCGGTCACTTGTTTGAGCACTGGATTCGCGGTGGTGGTGCGAAAGACACCTTGCCACGCTGGTCAATCATCCGCGATGTTCTGCACTGGGTGGAATAGCAGGTACAAAAAAGCCGTTGTTTATTTATAATCAGAGATAATGACTGCCTACCTCATTGTTGCATTGACTGCGCTTGTTGCCGCTGGATTAACCCTGTATTCAGGATTCGGGCTTGGAACCATGTTGCTGCCGGTTTTTGCCTTGCTCTTCCCGGCTGAAATGGCCGTGGTTGCCACTGCACTGGTACATGGGGCCAATAATGTGTTCAAGGTATCTTTACTGGGCCGGCACGCTGACCGGGAAGTGGTGTTGAAATTCGGCCTGCCTGCCATTGCGGCGGCGGTTCTTGGTGCCCTGGCTCTTGGGTGGTTCGCCCAATCCGAATCAGCCCTCACCATCGAGGTGAATGAAGACCCTCTTTTCAGAATTACGCCGGTCAAACTGATCATAGGCTTGATGATGATCGGTTTTGCATTGTTTGAGTTGCTACCGCGTTTCCGTTCTATGAAATTTGAACGGCGTTACCTGTCATTGGGTGGTGTCCTGTCCGGGTTTTTCGGAGGTCTTTCGGGACACCAGGGAGCATTAAGATCCGCCTTCCTTGCCAAGACCGGATTGACCACAGAGCGATTTGTCGGCAGCAATGCGGTCATCGGTTTTCTTGTCGATCTGACCCGTATCTCCGTGTACGTGGCACTGTTTACCGCTGCGGGGGGCCATATCAGCGATTTCAGCGAATGGCCATTGGTTCTGACCGGGGCGGTTTCCGCCTTTTGTGGTGTTTTGTTGGGCAAGCGCTATCTGCACAAAGTCACCATGACCAGTGTTCAGAACCTGGTGGGCGTATTGCTGTTCGGGGTTGGCCTGGCCCTTGTGATCGGGCTTATTTAAAGTCAACCGGACTTTCCGGGAATGAACTGCTTCTCAACCGGAAAGTTTGCGTTCATCGAGACCGATACTGCGGGCGATGATTTCCTTCATGATCTCCGAGCTACCGGCATAGATACGTGAAACACGGGCGTCGGTAAACATGTGCGATATCCGGTATTCACTCATATAGCCTGAGCCACCGTGAAGCTGTACGCAGTTATCCATCACCGTGGATTCAAGTTCACTGGCATTCAGCTTGGCCTCAGCAGCCAGTTCTGCGCTCAACTCACCGTCGTTGTGTAACAGCACGCACTGGTCAATAAAGGTTTGCAGGATATCCAGCGAGGTGCGCATCTCCGCCATCTTGAAGCGACTGTTCTGAAAGGCGCCGATCGGTTTTCCAAATGCCTTGCGTTCAAGTATGTATTCCATGGTGATATCAAAGGCGACCTGTGCATGGGCGATTTCCTGGCACGCACTGATCAGGCGTTCCTCGGCCAGGTGATGCATCAGGCTATAAAAACCTTTTTCCGGGTCCCCCAATACGTTTTCGGCAGGAACCCGCACGTTCTCAAAAAACAACTCGGCAGTATCCTGGGCCTTGAGCCCCATCTTTTTCAGGTTGCGGCCACGGCTGAATCCTTCCATGTCGCTTTCGACGACAAACAGACCGATACCGTGTGGTTTGTCCGGAACGGTCCTGGCAGCAACGACAAAGGCACTACCATTGATGCCATTGGAGATATAAGTCTTGGATCCGTTCAGAATCCAGTCATCACCATCCCGGGTTGCCCGGGATTTGATACCCGCAAGGTCGCTGCCGGCATTGGGTTCCGTCATGGCAATACCGAGGATGGATTCACCGCTGATACATTTGGGAAGCAAGCGCGCTTTGAGTTCTTCACTGCCCAGTCGCCCGATGTAGGGTCCGACCAGGCGGCTGTGTAATGACAGGAACAGGCTGATATCACCGTGGCGGATGGTTTCTTCGATTACGATCTGTTCAAAACGAAAATCATCAATACCCAGGCCACCATATTTCTCATCGGCCCACATACACAGAAGCCCCTGTTCGCCGGCCTTCTGAAAGGCAGCCGGGTCACAACACCCTTCTTCGCGCCATTGTTCAACATGCGGCTCTATTTCTGACTGCATGAAACGCCTTACACCATCGCGGAACATTTCGTGATCTTCATCGAATATCAAGCGTTTCATGATGGCGTTTCCTGAGTATCAATAATCCTATTAGAGTATCAAATATGAGCCTCTTCGGCACTGCAATCGCAACTGCTCTAAATTCATTTTGCTGAAAAACGGTGTTTCGCTGGCTTGTTTGTCGTGATTGATATTTTTGTCTCTACTTGTCGCGGCGCCAAGGGGGTGTGGATAGCACAGGGCAATGGATTCTGATAGACGTACTAGGGTGCGGTTGAAGCTGGGGTGGGTAGTTACTATCAGGACCGTACGAGACATGGATGTCGAGTCTCGAGCGCCACAGGACGTGTTCAAGCGAGTCCTGGTAGTAACTACCCACCCCAGCGCCCTCTCCCAAAATTATTAGAGGCGGTTTTGTGCCCTCAGTGCTTTAGGGCTATCGCAGTAGAATTATCAGTCCAAATCAGCCAGCAAGGCCTCACGTATTGGCTGTTCGATATCAGTGCTATAGCGGTAGGACTCGTGATTTGACCCCATCTTGAGGGCTGCTCCGCTTCGCAGGGCAGCGATCATGTCTGGCTCCAGTTCGAACCGCATAAAGTGCACGGCTGAGGTTTTCTCTGCGTTACTCCGCTCAAGGTCTTCATTGGAGATGGCATAGACGGGGCCAAAATCGCCAACCTGGATCCACACCAGGTCCTCGATACCCCTGAGCAGGGCAAGTTGCTGTTTACGTTCATCGACGTCCTGGTATTCGAGCATTGCCGTTGCTTTCAGGTTGTGGCCATCCGGTATCAGGGGGTTATAGGCGGTGAGTTCTTCTTCGATACCGGCACTTTCAAAAATTTTCTCGATACGCAGCATTTCCTGGACCTGGTACTGGATCGTCAGGCGGTCTTCAAAGTACAGGAACAAGTGCGGGCCGATGCCGACGCGCCGGTGTTTCTTGTGTGCGATCACCTTGCTGCGAAATTCGCTTCGCTGCTGCGAATACTGCTCCAGACTCATCAGCTCAGATCGTTTTAGTTGTGCTGCCATATTTATATTCCATAAGCTTTTCTTAACAGGGACATGGGGTTGGTTTCAGCGTTTTTCAGATCGAGTCCATCGGCAATTTGGGTGGCCGCCATGGGGCAGTCGGATACCAAATAATCGGCTTCCATTTTCTTTGCGCGGTTTATGACCGGGCGGGCGATTTTCTGGGATTTGGCCCAGGTATCATTTCGTACACCATAAGTACCGTCATGCCCTGAACACCGTTCAATGGCGTTGATCTCCGTGCCCGGAATCAGTGACAGGACCTGTTTGGTTTTCGGACCGATGTTTTGAACCCGCTGGTGACAGGGAACATGCCAGGCCACGGTACCCAGGCCCTGCCGAAATTCCGTACTCAGCAACTCGGCTTTGTGACGGTGTAACAGGTATTCATACGGGTCAAAAATATGCCTTTTGACCTTTAAAATATCTTCATCATCAGGAAACATTAAAGGCAATTCCTGTTTGAACATCAAAACACAGGATGGCACTGCAGCCACGATATCCCAACCTTCGTCGATCAACCTGACCAGTTGCGGGATGTTCTTCTGACGCAGTTTGTTAACAGTCTCAAAATCACCCTGTTCCAGTTTCGGCATACCGCAGCATGACTCTTTCTCTGTCAGTTCTACAGGTATACCGTTGTGTTCAAATACGGCAACCAGGTCTTCACCGATGCCTGGCTCATTGAAATTGCAATAACAGGTGGCAAACAGGGCTACGCGACCACGGGTCGGACCTGCTTCAACTGCCTTTATGTCTCTTGGCTGGTGGTTTTTGAGTCGTTTTCTGAGCGTGTTCCGGTGAAAATCAGGCAGGTGGGCCTGTGGATGGATATCCAGCAACCTGGATGCGGTTTTACGCATGACCGGACTATTTTTGGCTGCGTTCACCGTTTGGTTGATGATTGGAATGCTCGAGATTTTACCCGCCATATCGGTACTGCTGATGAGCTTGTGACTGATTTTACGTTCACCTTTCCGGAACTGTATTGCCTTGGCCCTTAGCATCAGGTGGGGGAAGTCAATGTTCCATTCATGTGGTGGGACATAAGGACATTTGACCTGGTAGCACAGGTCACAGAGGTAACATTCGTCAACTACCTTCCAGTAATCATTCTTTGCTACGCCGTCGACTTCGAAAGTTTCGGATTCATCAACCAGGTCGAAAAGGGTAGGGAAAGCATCACAAAGTGAAACACAACGCCGGCAACCGTGGCAAATATCGTATACCCGCTCCAGCTCTTCAAATAAATCAGCTTCGTTATAAAACCCGGGCTCCTTCCAGTTCAACGGATGCCGGGTTGGTGCATCGAGGCTGCCTTCACGTGGCGGCGTTGGCGACTTGTTCATCTTTAATGTCTCCGGTTCACTACACTAAACAGGACAAAAAAGGGCGCAAACGCGCCCCCTTTTTTTACAGACAAATGGGGCGGTCCAACCGGTAGTGGTTAGTCCAGGTTATCCAGTGCTTTTTGAAAACGATTGGCATGGGAGCGTTCCGCTTTGCCCAGTGTTTCAAACCAGTCAGCGATTTCGTCAAAGCCTTCATCACGTGCGGCACTTGCCATACCCGGGTACATGTCCGTGTACTCATGTGTTTCACCTGCGATGGCTGCCTTGAGATTATCTCCGGTGGGGCCAATGGGCAAGCCGGTTGCAGGATCGCCCGTCTCTTCAAGGTACTCAAGATGGCCGTGGGCATGACCGGTCTCACCTTCTGCCGTTGAACGGAATACAGTTGCCACGTCGTTGTAGCCTTCGATATCCGCTTTTTGTGCGAAGTAAAGATAACGCCTGTTGGCCTGGGACTCGCCGGCAAATGCATCCTTCAGATTTTGTTCAGTTTTACTGCCTTTTAGTGACATTGTTACGTCCTCCATTAATTCATAAGAAACCGGAATGGCTCATCACAAAGCATAGACCTGTTTTGTTATTGGGTAAAATTGTTTTTTGTGATCATTTCCATAGGCATTGCCAATAGCTTGATTTGGTGTATCTACACCTGTGTTTAGGGTAGCATTGCCGTTGGGTTGAGCAGCACGGATTGATCATGCACAGGTTGGTATCTTTGGCAGTTTTTTTATTATTGGTCGTCATCGCAGCAGCGGTGGGTGGTCAGTTTATTGGCGGTGAGTGGTATCAGACCATGCTTAAGCCTTCCTGGAGTCCTTCCGCGATGGTGATGGCCTCGGCCTGGGCCGTGCTCTATGTGTTGATGGCGGTCTCTGCCTGGATGGTCTGGGATGCAATGAGGGGTCTTGCGCGTGTCGCGCTGGGCTGGTGGGGCTTGCAATTGTTGTTGAGCATTTGCTGGTCCTGGATGTTTTTTGGCTTAGAACGTATAGGCTGGGCCCTGGGAGTCATCAGCCTGTGGATACCGGTGGTTGTGATCGTTATCAAGACATTCAGGCCGATTAAGCAGGAGGCCTCTACCCTAATGCTGCCATTGGCAGCTTGGTTGATATTTCTTTGGGTCTTGAATTTTTTCCAGTGGCATATGAATGGCGGCGGCTTAGGATCTATCTTTTAGAATCAGCCGCCGATCAACTGTCCGATGCGACCTGTCAGGATAGCCAGGTAATTGCCCAGGGCATAACCGATGAGAGCCATCAGTATGGAAGCCGGTACCAGGGTTTCCCGGTGATGTGCGGCCACGATGGGTGCTGATGCCGCTCCACCGATATTGGCTGCAGATGCGATGGCCACCGTGTGTATATCAACACGGAAAATCCATGCCCCGGTCAGTATGAACAAGCCGTGTATCGTGATCCAGACATAAGCCATTGCAATAAAACCGATCATTTTATCCCAGTCAACAACACTCAGATCCATGGTGGCACCCACTCTTGCCACGTAAATGTAAATAATGGCCATGGCAATGGGTTGTGCGGCCGGCAGTTTACGCGCCGGTGTAACGGAAGCCAGCAACGCCATTGTGGTGACCAACAGTATCAGCCAGGTGCCCGCAGTAATAACGGTCGCCCCCCCGATCGCAACGGGTGGCAACACCTCAGACAAGGCCAGGGAAATCCAGGTGAAGCCGACGGCGAGCAAACCGAGGTATAGCAAACTGGTCATGGTGGGTGGGTTTTCGGTGCTTTTGAAATTTGCGGCAGCACTTTCCATTGCCTCCAGCCGTCCGGGTGGCACCCTTGCCCAACGATTGAACCTGTCAGCGAATGATTTGCTCCCCAACAGTATGGGCAACCAGATCAGGTAGACCATCTGGTCAGCCGCAGCAGCCATCGTCAGGTCAGCCGGGACCCCTTCCAGGCCGGCATAAGCGGCTGTCATATTACCGGTACCGCCGATCCAGCTCCCGGCCAGCGTCCCAAAGGCGCGCCAGCTGTCCGGTGCCAACGGAAAATAGTCTCCAAAGCTCAATACCTGCCCCAGCTTGTAGGCCATGACCCCCCCGAAAACCACACCGATGCTACCCAGCAACATCACGAAAACACCCTTGCCCATGATGCGTACGGCGCTGACCACATCCACCTTGATGAGCATGAGTACGATGAATATCGGAAGGCCGTAGTGACGAAGAAAATCATAGGCCGCACTTTCATATGGAATGACCCCCGAGTTCGATAGCAACACGGGAGAGGCATAGATAAATACCAACGGCGGCAGAAACTCAAATATTTTCCAGCGCGCCCTACGTTCAAGCCAGAACCAGAATGATACGACGGCAATGAGAACGGTCATGACCCCAACGGGAGATGTAATAATGCTTGTTGTCATTCTTCTTTTACCTATTTGAGCGTCAAACGTGTTTCATCCAGAAGCTTACAGGCTAATTCGATGCTGTCCAGTAACCGGGGTGTTGCCTGGCTGATCTCGTCAGCCGGCAGGTATAACATAGTTCCGTTTTGAACAGCCTGTAATTGCGGCCAATCCTGCCAGGCGACCAGTGCTGGCGGTTCACCTGCAGTTTCCGGGGCAAACATCACCTGCGGATTCGCAATGATGACCGATTCACGGCTGACCTGTGGCGCCAGCGCCGGCAAGTCTGAGAAAACATTGTGACCACCACATATTGCCAGGCTGTGGCTGATAATGTGTTGACCGTTGATAGTGTATAGCGGGCGGGGAGCGATCTGGTAGAAGTAATCCACCCGTGTTTTATCTGCATTTACACGCTGTAGACGGGTAAGCATATTGCGTAATTGCAGCGCTTTGGCTTCACCAGCGATCTCGGTGCCGGCGGCGCGGGATATGTTTTCCACGGTGTCGGCAATTTCTTCCGGCCGGGTAATTTCAATTTGCCAAACCGTGATGCCGAGTTGCTGCAACTTTTGCAGGGCTGTTTGAGGATTACCCGATTTCCAGGCAATGATCAGGTCAGGATTCAGTTCAATGATTCGTTCGAGATCAATACGGAATGCATCACCAACACGCGGGATCTGTGTGGCTTGCGCAGGGAAATTACTGTATTCAACGACTGCTGTAAGCTGTTCACCGGCACCGGCGGCAAATACCATTTCTGCAAGATTGGGTGCCAGGGTAATAATGCGGGCGGCCGGTTTGGGCAGGGTAAGAATTTCACCATCGGCCTGCAATAAATTGATATCTGCACTGGACAATTGCGCTGTGCCCAGGCCGAAGAAAACAGCAATGGTGAATAAAGTCCGGCTGATATCAACCCGGACCGGGCGCTTGCTCATGCGATCACGTTCACCAGCAGTAGTATTGCAAGTACTGTGGCCCAGACGCCCAGAGAGCGCCAGACCAGGTCCATGGACAGCTTGATACTTGCCATCGGACCTACTAATTGGTCCGCATAACCATCTCTTTCCGCGTGGCCGGATTTCACAATGGTTCGTGCACTGGTAAGCATGAACTCATTATTTCCTTCAAACAGACCGTGGCCGCGTTCGTTGTGGTATTTCTTCCATGCGCGATAGACTGAATCAAAATCTGTTGCGATGGCCAGAGAGAGGGTCATTAACTGGGCAACGGGCCATTCCATGATTTTGACCAGGCGTGTCATCAGGTCTTTTTGTTCATCAAAAAGCTCAAAGTCTTCGCCACTGAGCCAAACCGCCACCCGGTAAAGCACGGCGCCGTAAATGCCAAGAACAGCAAACCAGAAAATAATGCCGAACCAGCGTTTCAGCGCTTTGCGAAAAACTGCATCAATTGCGATATTCTCGCAGGCTTCCTCATTTTCAGGTACCGGTCCGTCCAGCAGGGTCTCCAGGGCCTCTTTTTGCTGTTCGTCACCGTCCCGGGTGAAAACCTTGCGTACATCAATATCCAGGTCGCGTGGACCAAAGGTGTAAATCAGAATGGCGATGGCAACAATGAATTCGCCCAGTTGACCCAGGACTGAAGAAAAAATGTAGTTAATGAAGTAGGCAGCGACAAGCGGAAGGCCGATAAATAGCAGGAAACCGGTGGGACCTGACCAGCCCGGCAATTTTTTAAACTTGTCGTTGCAGAAGTCGGTATACCAACTGATCCATTCAAAGCGTCGCAAATGGCGCAATTCGCGCACAAAGTGGCAAAGTATAAATGCAATCAGTATCGAGATAATGGTCATTGACCCTAGCCTTTTTTATATCTGTGCTTGCCGCTAACAAAAACCAATGGATTTAACCTCTTTATTCTAACAGGTTGGTGCTGGAACATTCATTGCCGCTGCCGGCGGACCAGTTCTTCCAGGTTTCCGCCGCCATTGTTTCGAAACCAGTCGGCCAGCAACCTGAATGCAATAGAAACCGGTGGTGAGAGGCGGATTTCATCTGCGATGACCGCTTCCGTCAGGGATTTCACGGTAAACCACCGTGCTTCATCGACTTCTTCGCTGTTGCCGCTGTTGCGGTCAACCGCCTCCGCGTAGAATCCACACATCGCAGAGGCCGGAAAAGGCCAGGGTTGTGATGAGACATAGCGGATATCTTTCAGATTTACCTGGACTTCTTCATAAACTTCCCGAACGACTGCATCTTCCAGGCTTTCACCCGGTTCCACGAAACCGGCCAGGGTAGAAAAATGTTTGGGGCGCCACTTGGCATTTCGGCCCAGCAGACAGGAATCCCCATGGGTTACCAGTACGATGATGGCCGGATCAATTCGTGGGAAAGATTCGCGCGCACATTCCTCATTGCTGCATACCATTCGGTGACCCGCTGAACGCAGCAGGTTGGGGCTGCCGCAAATACCGCAGAACGCGTGGCGGTATTGCCAGTAGTGCAGGGCCTTGGCATAGGCGAGTATGCCGGCGTGTTTGGCAGCCATATCAATGGAGGCCCTGCGCAGATCGGCGAACCGGGCATCAGGGAGTTTCGCGAGGATGGCATCTTTCTGCATATCCGTAACCGATGCAGCAAAATATTGATGTTTGCCATCATTACCCAGCAGGGTGGGTGGCTGGATGCGGTCCGGTTCAGTGAGTTCGGCCGGCGACAGGTAAACTGCTATGGTGCCCCCGGTCTTACGCTCCAGCAGGCTGCGGCTGCGCCAGAGAGGTACAAGGCGCGTATTGGGATCGGTGAGTGTTTTAGCTACCCACTGCGCATCATCACGAAACTCGACCTCCCGGTTGAGGCGAACAGCGGTAAATTGGTTTCGTCTCGAGCGTGCCAGGTGGTCCGTAGCGGCTGCTTTCATTGATTTCAAACAGAAAAAGAAGAGCCACAACCACAGGTTGTCGCAGCATTGGGATTACGAATAACAAACTGTGCGCCTTGTAAATTCTCGCTGTAATCTACTTCAGCGCCCATCAGGTATTGATAGCTCAGGGGGTCAACAAGAAGTGTCACGCCCTCGTTCATGATGGCGATATCATCATCACTGCCATTCTCATCAAACGTGAAGCCGTACTGAAAGCCGGAGCATCCACCACCGGAGATGTAGACGCGCAGCTTGAGCTCCGGGTTATGCTCCTCCATGATCAGTTCCATCACTTTTCTGGCAGCGGCATCGGTAAACTTGATAAGGTCTGTTGGTATCTGGTTTTGCATGTGGTTTTCTATTTGTCCATTGATGCATTAACTATGGCGGTTCGGCTTGGTTTTTTCAATCATTACACAGTGACATTGAAGCTATGACACCGGCACTTCATCTGCCGGTGGATCGGTTGTCATCTGGTTAAAGAGGCTGTTCCACTCCATCGACTGCTCGACGGGTGTTCTAAGGCTGCTTGATTTGAGTTGTATGGTTAGCCGGCTAGCTTCGAAACCTTCAGGCAGGGTGATCAGGCGTTCGAGTTGTTGAAAGTGCTTGAACTTGAAAACCAGAGGTTCACCGGATTCAGCCAGTAGTTGCTTATTGGTGAGGTGTTCGGCAACACCGCTGAGAATACCATCGACACCCAGTTGAATTTGTCCCGAAATGACGGCAGCCCAGCGCAGGTTCTGTGTCAGGCTGAAAATGATGCGGTAAACCCGTGGAGATTGTGTTGCCTGTAGTTCAACGTGGTGCACGCTTAATGGGGCCTGTGCACCATTGGCACCTCCAAGCCGGCGGTAAAATTCCAGGTCAGCCTCCAAGCCGGCAATTTCATCCTGACGTTCCCGTTCCGATGCCCGTAACAATGCATTGGCGCGGCGGACCACATCGGCTTCACGCTCCGCCACCATTGAACGTGACCGCTCTGCGGCAAGTTGATCAAGTGCCACTTGCAGATCCCGCTGCAAGGCTTCTATCTGGTAGTTGGCGTAAATCAATTCGTCGGCCACGAAATACTTTCCAAAATAGAAAATACCCAGAATAATGCTCACGACGGGTACAGCGATAAGTTGCCATTTGGGAAGATTGGGATAGTTCATGAAAAAATCAGGAGTTCCTCAGACAAGAAAAAAGCGGCCGAAGCCGCTTACGTTCCTGTATTCTATTATTGGTTTTGTCAGTCGTTATAGTTATTTGGCAAGCCCCAACAGGATGGTTGCGCATTTTATACTCCTACTAAGCCCCTGCGTCAAGTTGACGCACACTTTTTTTTAACATTTTGTAACAGAATTACTTGCCTCAATATCAATATTCCAGTTGTTTCTAAGAAGGTATTCCAGTTCCTCCAGTCCACTCATTACAGGGAGATTCCAGTCCAGCGGTGTTAAATCGAAACCTAGCTGTGGATTGGCGTGTATGAAATCCGGACCTGGGGCGAACACATGCGTTCTGAATCCGGTAACTACAAATCGCAGGGTTAGTTTAATCCTGAAATGGCCGCAGCCACTCCTTTACCGGGTCACCAAAAACGAAAAAATAAGGGTTTAAATAGGCTTCCTTGGTGTTATAGCTCAATACAGAACCATCGGTTTTTACAACCTGCCCGCCTGCGGCCTCGACCACCGCTTGCGCAGCCGCCGTATCCCACTCACAGGTCGGCCCGGTACGCGGGTAAAAGTCAGCCAGGCCTTCCGCTATGCGACAAAACTTAAGCGAACTACCCATGCTGACCATTTCATGTTCACCAAGCCGTTGTAACTGGCTGGCGAGTTCAGGGTTGGCATGTGACCGGCTTCCAACGATCACCGCTGGTTGTGCAGCAGGGTGTCTGACTTGTATGGAGCGGGCTTCGGCGGAACCCTGTTGGCACCATGCACCAACTTCTCGCGCGCCGAAATAGCTGGTATCAGTTACCGGTACATGCACGATACCCATAACAGGCCGGTGACCGCGTATCAGCGCGATATTGACTGTGAATTCACCATTGTGGTTGATGAATTCCTTGGTGCCGTCGAGTGGGTCAACCAGCCAGTATTGTTTCCAGCTCCGACGGGTTTCCCACGGGATATCCGCAGACTCTTCAGACAAAACCGGAATATCAGGCCATCGGCTTGAGAGCTCCGCCTGGATCAGTTCATGGCTGGCGAGATCGGCCTTTGTCAGTGGTGAGTCATCAGATTTTCGTGTGATGCCCATATCACCTTCGTACCATTCCAGTATGGCTAAACCCGCACGCCGGCTGATGTCCACCAGTTGCTCAAGAACACTCCCGGAGTTCAGTTCTGACATTATTTTGTTTCCTTCAGCATGTGGTCTTTGGCGATGTACAGGGCAGCGATACTGCGGCCCTCAGTGCAGTCCGGTCTTTGTACCAGTGTGTGAAGGTCGGACAGACTCCAGGGTACGATTTCCAATTCTTCGGGTTCGTCCCCCGGTAGTTTTTCGGGGTAGAGATTCCTGGCCAATACCACGTGTGTAATGTGGGTCATATAGCCTGGAGCAAGGCTCAACGAAGTCAACTCAACCAGTTCATGTGCGCCAAACCCGATCTCTTCCTTGAGCTCTCTCTGGGCGCCTTCCAACACGGTTTCTCCCGGCTCGAGCCGGCCTTTGACCAGTCCCAGTTCATAATGGTGCAAACCGGCTGCGTATTCGTTGACCAGCAAAACCGTATCATCGTCACGCATGGCCACAACAATCACTGCACCCAGGCCATGAGAACGGAGTCGCTCATAGGTGCGTTTTACACCGTTGCTGAATTCGAGGTCGACTTTTTCGACTTTGAATAATTTGCCGGGATCCTGTTCCCGTCTCGCGTGAATCCTGGGAAGCTTCGCCATGCGGATCAGACCTGGTTCAGTTCGGCAGACAAGGTGGCATGAAGGGCCGGGGTCGCCGCCAGTACGGAGCGGGTATCCAGATCGGGTGTCCGGCCATCGAGATCGGTAAACAGACCACCGGCCTCGGTGACGATGACATAAAGTGCGGCGATGTCGAGGATGTTGACATCAGATTCGATGACCGCATCCAGTTGCCCGGCTGCCAGCCGGTGGTAATGATAATAGTCACCATAACCACGTGTGCGGTTGGTGCGTGCGAGAATCCGGCCAAGTGCCGTCCAGCGCTTACTTGCGGCGAGGCTTTGAATATTGCCGGTGGAAATGCTTGCCTGGTCGATGCTGTCTACCTTGCTTATATGTAATGGCCCTTCTTCGTTGAAGGCACCGCCGCCACGTGTCGCCCAGACCAGTTCATCCATCGCCGGAGCGCAGGAAACACCGAGTATCAGTTGGCCATTGTGCATCAATGCAATCTGGGTAGAGAACATGCCGTAACGTTTAACAAAGCTCTTGGTGCCGTCGATGGGATCGACCAGCCACAGGAATTCTGTGTCTGTGCTTTCTGCACCGTATTCTTCACCAAAAATACCATGGTCCGGAAAAGCCTCCTGGATGGTTCTGCGAATGACCTGTTCTGCACCACGATCGGCAACCGTGACCGGTGTCTGGTCGGATTTGATCTCAATATCAAATTCGCCGTTGTAATAAGACAGGATCAGTTCGCGCGCACCTGTTGCGGCTTGTAAGGCAACCGTCAGGAATTCTTTCATCTGTGTTTCGGCCATAGTGTTTTCGACGTGATTTGATTACCCGTTAATCATTGGATTAAGAAAATTGAAATGATCTCCAGCGCGACTTGCATGGCGGACCGCGACTGCCCATGATACCAGACTCACGGCATTGCTCCGTACTGAAAAGGAATACAGGTTTGGGTAAGAACGAAGAAATCCGTCAGCGTGATCTCGATGTGCTATGGCACCCCACTACGCAGATGAAAGATCACGAGTGGTTGCAATTGCTGCCGGTCAAAAGTGGTCAGGGTGTCTGGCTCGAAGATATGGAAGGTAAGCGCTATATCGATGCTATCAGTTCTTGGTGGGTTAACCTGTTTGGTCACGCCAATCCGCATATCAGTGCCGCGGTCAGTGAACAGGCCAACCGCCTTGAACACGTCATCCTGGCAGGGGTAACCCATGAACCGGCAGTGCGCCTGGCGGAAAAACTGGTTGAGATCACACCGCCCGGGCTTGAGCGGGTATTCTTTGCGGATAGCGGTTCTTCCGCTGTCGAAATATCGCTGAAAATGAGTTTCCACTATTGGCGCAATATCGGTGAGCAGGGCCGCATGCGTTTTGTGACTTTGTCCAACAGTTACCACGGCGATACGCTGGGTGCGTTAAGTGTGGGTGATGTCGGTCTGTTCAAGGCAGCCTACGAACCCCTGTTAATGGAACCATTGGTAGCGCCCAGCCCGGATTGTTTTGCCTTGCCCCCGGAACAATGGGATGCGCATGCCGCCGAAAGGCTGGCTGCAATGCGTGCAATATTTACGAACCATGAAGGCGAAATATCTGCGGTCATTATCGAGCCCCTGGTTCAGTGTGCCGGTGGCATGCGTATGTATCCGCCATCCTACCTGACCGGTTTACGTGCGCTGTGTGACGAATTCCGAATCCATTTGATCGCGGATGAGATTGCCGTGGGTTTTGGCAGAACCGGCAGTATGTTTGCCTGTGAGCAGGGTGGTATAGCACCGGATTTCATGTGCCTTTCCAAGGGATTAACGGGTGGCTATTTACCGATGTCGGCTGTGATGACCAGTCAAACAGTCTATGAAGCATTTTATGATGAGTACACAACACTGAGGGGTTTTTTGCATTCGCACAGCTATACCGGTAATGCACTGGCCTGTGCAGCGGCCCTGGCGACCATGGAATTATTCGAGCAGCGTGATGTGCTGGCCGACAATCGCCTGCTGGCCGCGCAGATGCTGGAGGCAGTCTCACCCATGTACGATCATGCCCATGTGGGTGATATACGCCAAACGGGTATGATACTGGCGATAGAGATGGTGGTGCAGCGCGAACCAATGATTCAGTACGACTGGAAACAAAGGCGTGGCATGCAGGTGTACCAGTATGCAATGGCGCAAGGAATATTGCTTAGGCCAATAGGCAACGTTGTTTATTTTATGCCTCCTTATGTCATCAACTCCGATGAGATAAAGCTGATGGCAAAAGTTGCCATGGCCGGTATCGACCTGGCGACCAGGGATTAGTCGGGCCAGTGCGTCAGTCACGCATCTATACGTCGCAAGCGCTGCTGCCGGCAAACAGTATCGAGCTGGAGGGACCTGCCAGTCATTACCTGTTACGTGTATTGCGGTTGTCGGAGGGTGATCCCCTGATATTGTTCAATGGCGATGGCAGAGACTATTCAGCAGAAATTTCGGGCCTCAGCAATAAACGTGTTCTGGTACGGCTCCTGGACAGCAAAAACCCCGCCAATGAAGCACCACTGAAAATAAACCTGGTACAAGCCATCTGCCGGGGCGAACGTATGGATTATGTATTGCAGAAGGCTACGGAGTTGGGTGTGTTCAGTATTCAGCCGCTGAAAAGTCAGCGGGTTGAAGTGCGTCTGGATGAAACCAGGCAAGCCAAACGCATGGCACACTGGCAGGGTGTTGTCATTTCGGCGTGCGAACAGAGTGGCCGTGCGCTGGTGCCTGAAGTAAAGACACCGCTTTCCCTGCCTGAGTGGATGAACTGCAACACAGAGTCGCCACGGTTGATGCTTGATCCAATGGCTGAGAACAGGCTTTCCGATTTATCTGTCGCCCGGGATTCAATCTCCGTTCTGGTTGGGCCTGAAGGAGGTTTTACCGATGAAGAAATGGCTAAAGCTCGTGTAAACGGCGTCATGCCGGTGTCACTGGGCCCCCGGGTTTTACGAACTGAAACAGCGGGACCTGCGGCTATCGCAGTACTGCAGGCAAGAACCGGTGGCTTTTAGACGATACAGATGAGATTAGAACCAATTGCGGTTTACGGTTTAATTGCCGTACGCCGCCAGCTCAACAACACGTGTCAGGTCACCCAGGTCCGGGATGATAGCCTGCAGACCATCAATAGCGACCTCGCTGAATACGGTGTTAGGTAGCCCATCAACCTGGGTTTCAATCAGCGTTTCAGCACGTGCTTTTTTGAGTCTGGGCAAGCCCTGAATGACCAGGCCGATGTAATTGACCTGGGTCGACTCCCCCAGGGTTTTGACAATCAGGATACGGGATTTTGAAGTGATCTTCGCACTGCTGCTGTTTTTTAGCATTCGCTCATAATTGATCACCGGTACCTGCCAGCCATGCCATGCTATCTCGCCCAGCAACCATACAGGACCTTGTTTGAAAGGTTCGGGTAAAGTGAATTCCAATATCTCACCAACCGCGCTGTTGGGCAGCATGATGTAACCGTCTGTCAGTGGTGCCAGGATTGTGCGGATTTCTTCGTTTGCCATTCTATTCCATCTCTTTACGCAGCAGTTTTCTCACTTCCGCTATCAGCTCTGATTCTTTATACGGCTTGGAAAGATAGGCATTGGCGCCCGCTTGCTTGCCCCGGTCCCGATGTTTCTTGCCTGCCCTGGAGGTGATCATGATGATGGGCACCTTGCGAAGCCTGGCATCGGCGCGTACGTGCTCCGCGACCTGGTAGCCATCCATGCGGGGCATTTCGATGTCAAGCAGCAACAGGTCGGGTACGCAGTCCTGCATTTTTTCAGTGGCCTCCACACCATCCCTCGCGGTGATCACTTCAATGTCGTAAGCTTCCAGGACACGGGTGGTCACCTTACGCATGGTAATGGAGTCATCCGCTACCAGGGCCAGCGTTCTTTTTGGCCGTATATCGATGTTCTCAATGGGTGGTGCGGGGCGTGCACCGGTCAGCACAGCCTGTCTGATCAACGGTCCGGCGTCGATGATGATGACCACCTGGCCATCACCGGTAATCGTTCCACCAAGAATACCCGGCACACTGTTGATTTGTGGGCCAACCGGTTTGACTACAATTTCCTTGTGCCCCAGAAGCGCGGATACCCGGAAAGCAGCACGCTGCTCACCTGATTTGATCATCAGAATTGAGATGGTATCGTCACCCAACGGCGTCGTTGGTTCACCCAATAGCGGTTCCAGGTCAAGAATGGAGTATGACTCGCCTGCAAATTCATAAGCCGGTTTATCATGCGCCAGCAACTCCTCGTAATCGGCGGGTAACATACGCGCAACACCGGCAACACTGGCCACCGGGATCATATAGGGGTGCTCACCGGCCATTACGCCAATAGCCTGCATGACCGCCAGCGTGAAGGGTATCCGGATGGTAAAGGTGCAGCCTTTGCCCTCTTCGGAATCAATCTCTATTGAGCCGCCGATCTGTTTGATTTCGTTATTGACCACGTCCATACCGACACCGCGTCCGGATAGTGCTGTGACGGTCTTGGATGTGGAAAAACCACTGTTGAGAATAAGTTGCTGCAGTTGTTGCGGTGACCACTCCGCGTTTTTCTCCATCAGGCCTTTCTCAATGGCGCGTTTTTGAATAGCCCCGAGATCTATACCGGCACCATCATCTTCAACACGTACGACAAACTCGGTGGCTTCAGCGGCGACGGTGATGCTGAGTTGCCCCTCTTCCGGCTTCTTGAGTTTCCGCCTTGCTGCGGGTTTTTCAATACCGTGTGCGATTGAGTTCCTCAGCAGGTGTTCCAGTGGTGCGACAATCCTTTCCAGCACATTGCGGTCCAGCTGGTCACCACCACCGGTCATACGCAACTGCAGACGTGCCCGCTTTTTGGTTTCCTTGGCCGAGGTACGGATGATCCGGCGCAGACGTGGCGCGATGGTACCGAAATGTACCATACGGGTTTGCATCAGGCCTTCCTGCAAGTCTTTGCTGACCCGGGATTGCTGTACCAGGAGGGCTTCGGACTTACGCGCCGAGGTGTCCAGTAACTCCTGTAGGTTCAACAGGTCGGAAACAGACTCTGTGAGGCTGCGCGATAACTGTTGCATGGATGAGAAACGGTCCATTTCCAGTGGATCAAACTCTTCTGAGCCATCCGGCGCTTCCTGCTGATAACGCGAACGTATCTGGGTTTCAGTTTCAATCTCGAGCTTGCGGAACTGCTCACGTATACGTGAAACGGTTACATCAAACTCTTTCAGGTTGTCACGTATCTGCCCGACTTGTTGCTCAAGATGTGAGCGGAAGATACTGATTTCGCCGGCTGAATTGACCAGTGAATCCAGTAAATCTGCATTGACACGGATTTGCTTCGAGCTTGCAGTTTCCGCGCTGGGTTCTTCGCTGACCTCCGGTTCACTCACCGGTACCACAACATCAGGTATTTCCTGTAGTTTTTCAGGTTCAGTATCACTTTTAACCTGTGCTTCGGTTTTCGCCTCAGGTTGTGAGGGCAGTGCGGTCAGGGCTTCGACTTGTCGATTAAACAGTTTTAACGCATCTCCTACCTGTGGTATCTCCCCCTGGCTGGCTTGCTGAGTCCACACGTTCAACCGGTCGCAACCCTGTTCCAGCACTTCTATCGCGGAAACTGTCGGGGGTAGTAACTGGCCTGCAATACGCTCCAGTAACGTTTCCATGGAGTGGCTGAGATTGCCCAGGGCGTTGATACCAGCCATGCGCGCACCACCTTTAAAGGTATGTATCTCACGCTGCAGGTTCTGGACGATTTCCAGATCCGGCAGATCGTCATGCCAGTTATTCAGAAGCGAGTCACAACGCTCCAGGATCTCCATCGCCTCTTCAAGGAAGATACCCAGAATTTCGCTGTCCACCTGCTCAGGCGTGGTTTCCGTCAACAGGTCTTCCTGGTCTTCTGCCTGCGCTTCAACCTCGCTTGTATCGGTGACTGCTTCGCTTTCAGAAGCATCAACTTCCGGTTCAGGTTCTTCCTGTACCGGTTGTGGAACTTCATATTCAACCGTCAGCGCGATCAGCTGTTCAATCTGGCTTTCCTCATCAGACGTGAGCTGTGCTTCCGGGTCTTCTTCGTGCACTGCCAGGCAGGTTTCAAAGTGAGCCAGGCTGGTGGCGACCGTCCACATTGCAGTGTCGCTGAATGCTTTCCCGCTCTTACGTTGTGCCTCAAGAAAACCTTCCAGCGTCTTGGCTATGTCGGATTCCCTGCCCAGTGGATCAAGGGCGGTGGTTCCGGCAATGGTGTGAATAGCGATAACTTCATCATCGTTCGCAGTACTGTTACGGTCCCTTGAGATGCGCTCCATCAGGCCAGCCAGAACAGCAAGTTTTTCCGTCAACTCCTTACGGACCAGTTCTTTCAGAGTCGGTTTTGCAGGTTTATCAGTAACGCTGGCAGGCGCTTGACCCGTTTCCGGCACCGTGGTCACATCACCTGACAACAGGGTAGCCATTGACGGTGGTGAAGTTTCGCCCAGTGCTGTCCAGTCGGGCTCATTGCCAGCGGCAATGTTGTCTGCCTGCAAGGCAAGTGCTTCAATCGCTGCGGAGTTCAGTTCCGAAGGCTCCTGTTGCAATCGTTGCTTCAAGGCCGGTAATGCGGCCTCGGACAGGCGCACAACAAGTGCGACATTTTCAATTGAGGCGATGCTGCCTTCCAGCAAATGATTGAGTAGCTCTTCGATATGCCAGGCAAAATCGCCCAGCTCATTCGCACCCACCATGCGTCCGCTACCCTTGAGTGTATGGAATCCACGGCGGATCTCGGTTAGTAACTCGGTATTTTCCTGATGCTGCATCCACTGAGGAATCCGCTCAGCCAGCATAGAGGCGACGGTCTCATATTCTTCCAGGAATACGTCCAGCAACTCTGGGTCAATTGTTAGTGCTTGTAAATCGCCCTTGTCATCAGGTTTGCGGCTGTCTTTGGCGCCCGTTTGTTCGGGTGTTAGCGGTGCTTTAGTGACTTTAACCGCTTCCATTTCACCAACAGGCAGGCGTTCAAGACGTTCTTTGAGTATCTCAAAGAATCGCCCGCGATTGTCTTGGTGGTCACGGCAGCCGGCGAGGTAAAGTTCGAACGCCGCAACGGCATCGGTGACGGTCTCCAGTTTATCCGGCTCCACGGCAGACTCTGACCTTGTGTGACGCAGCAGGTTGCCGAGTGCATTGCGCAATTTCAGTGCCAATGATGCAGTTTCTGACTCGCCAATTAACTCCATGGCGCCTGCAATGTGTTCCATAGGGCTGCTGAAATCAGCGTCCGGATCTCCGCTGAAATGACTACGCACGCCATCTTGTACGTGGTGGAGACTGGTAACGGTCTCGCCCAGCAAGTGGGTACGGATGCGTCGTATCTCGTGCCTGGGCAGATCGATATAAGAAGTCTCCTGGTCTTCCATAAGCGGCTCACCAAGGGTGGCAATCTGCTCCTCCAGTACAGACTCAACCCGTATCAGTTCTCCTGCCAACTCCATCAAAACCGATTTGCTTGAATTCTGTTCAGAATCAGGATCGGGGTCTTCGTCAACACCGAATGCCGGTATCAATTTTTCTATGGATTGAGAGGAATCACCCAGGCCCATCATCTTTAAAGTATCTTTAAGCCTCAGCAGGGCTTCATGACTTTGTTCTCTGCTATCGGGTCTTATTTCACCGGTCCGCAACTCGAGATCAAGTGCATCCTTGACCAGGGAGAGCTCATCGCGAACCGCTGCACCGAGTGATATGTACAACTCGCGATTACGCCCGGTGACCGCTCCGCGGGCACGAATCAATACATCGCGGTCCGGTACCAGTTCCTGCAGCTGGAATCGTTCCCGGAGTTGATCCACACCTTCGCTACCCGGTTTGGCCTGCGCGATATGAAACAGTAATGCCTGCGAAAGGGCGTTGGCCGATTCAAGCTCGGTGGCTTCTTCGCCCCCCTCCGAGAGTGTTTTGAGATTGAGATGCAAACGGGCAAAAAGACGCCGCAGATGCATGTCATTATCGGTAACACCATCAAGTAAGCCGCCAATAACTTTAGCTGCAATCCACCACAGGCGCCGCAGATCCATTCTCTCCAGGCGGTGGTGCAATGTTTCGCATACTGAAAGAAGCGGTGACAGTAGTTCAATATCCCGTTGATGCTGCAACCATCGAAGCAGGGCGCTTTCCCACTGGCGGCGCATACGCAAGGCAAATTCGGCAAAGGGTTCATCAAAAGCTGGTTCGTGCTCGCCCGGGCTGATCTCCAGTTCTGGTAGCGGAACGTCCAGGCTGGGTGCGAACAGTGTGGCTTCAGATACAATGTTGGCATTGTAGGCTGCACGCAGTTCGTTAATTATAGGCAGCAATAAAATGGGTAGGTCATGGTGACCGGCCTGTAAGCGGTCCAGGTATGACGGTACCACGACGATGGCATCCATCATGGCGCCATATGCCTTTTGCGGCTCGCGAACGTTACAGTCCCTTAATTCATCGCAAACCGTGATCATTTCCTCCATCACGAGCGTGGCGCCCTGCAACATCAGTGCCTCGAAGGTGTACTTTAACTGCAGCAGGTGTTCGGCGGTATTTTTGACAGCATCACCGCTGTTGGCAGTGTTGGCAGTGTTGGCAATGTGCTCAACCTGGGTGCGAATCTGGTTCAGATGTTTGTCCAGATCAGGGCGAACCCAGGTCAGCACGGTGCTTACATTTGAACCTTCCAGCAACATCAGCCCGTTCCTGAAGCTTCGATACCGGAGGATGGCGCCGGCTTATTGGTCATCGTTTTCATTCAGTTTTCTTCTGGCAATTTGAAGTCGGTAACTGAATCGCTGAGTTGCATGACCAACTCAGCCAGTTCATCCACTGAACGTGCGGCCAGGGTGCTGCCCTCGGATGCCTGGATAGACAACTGCTGGACGCTTTTCATTAACTCGGAGATGTCAGTAGCGTGCGCTGACTGCTGGTGTGCCTCTTCTGAAATGCTCGCGATCAACCTGGACAGATCATTGGAAACTTTTTCGATGTGCTCCAGCGCAGTACCCGCGTCTTCAGCCAGGCGGGCTCCGCTTACGACCTCTGAAATCGTGGATTCCATTGATACAACCGCTTCGAAAGTATCGGTTTGTATCGTCTGAACCAGGGATTCTATTCTACGGGTGGAGTGGGTGGCGCTTTCCGCCAGTTGTTGAACTTCATCGGCTACCACGGCAAACCCCTTGCCGGCACCCCCCGCTGATGCTGCCTGTATGGCGGCATTGAGAGCAAGTACATTGGTTTGTTCGGCAAAACCATTAATTAGTTCCACGATATCACCGATCTCCTGGGTGGATTCACCCAGGCGCTTGATACGTTTGGAAGTTCCCTGAATCTGTTCACGAATGGTATCCATACCGTTGATGGTTTCACGGACTTTCTTACCACCTGTGTTTGCAATATCGACAGACTTGCGTGCCACTTCGCTTGATTCGCTGGACCTTTTGGCCATGGAATCGAATGACACAGCCATTTCCTGCACAGTTCGTGTTGCTGCACCTACCTGTTCCGCTTGTGCTTCAGCTGCCTTGGCCAGTTCTGAAGTAGAACCACGTGTAGCCATGGCTGATCCGGCAACTTCCTGGGCGGTGAATTTAATTCCCTTGACCAGTTCACGAAGCTGCTCGATGGCAAAATTGACCGCGTCTGCAATGGCACCGGTGATGTCCTCGGTAACCGTTGCCTGTACGGTGAGGTCTCCATCGGCCAGGGAGCTCATTTCATCCAGCAGTTGCAGGATAGCCTCCTGGTGTTTCTTGTTGCTTCTGGCCGCGATTTTCGCCCGTCGGCGCTCTGCAGACAGGAATGAGTACACCAGTATCCAGACCATGGATACCATCACTGCCAAACCAATGAGAGCAGCTGCCAAGGATGGCCATAGTCGCGTTTGTGGTAGCTCGGCGATGGCATTCTTAAGACCGGCCGCGTTATCAAAGACCTCACGGCTTCCAAGAAAGATTTCATCCGCTGCGCCGCGAACTTCAAACAGATCGCTGGAAGAGTCGAGGATGGTGCTGATTTGCGGATTGATATTTTCAAAGAGTGTTTTGACCTTTCCCAAAGACTGAAGCGCCTTGGTATTGCGCACCTGGGTAATCCCCAATTGCGAGTTCCCCCGTAACAGGGCAGTTAGCACCTGTTCGAACAGACTCTGGTCCCTGGCGAGATTTTCAGCGGCACTGACCGCATTGCTTCCGCCCTGCAGGACCTCCGAAACGCGCCTTAGAATCCGGTCTGCCAACACCAGTTGACGACTCGCAAAGACCAGCTGGTTTGATGGGGCACCGCTTTGTGTAAGGGCTTTTATGGCGGAGTCGGTATTTTTCTGGATGCCTGGAATGTTGTCCTGAACTATATTACTTGCCGTTGCGAGTTCCAGTATCAATTTCTCTCGGTCAAGAATACTTGACGCATTGGTACTCATGCGATCCCAGCTCAGGTTGAGCTTTTTCATCGGCATGGTAACCGCCTGTGGTGTAGGGGGAAGGTTGTCTGCGGCAGAGCCGGAGCGTAACTTCTGCATCGCTGCCACAATAGTCTTGCGGGAACTCCCGAGCTCCAGGAAGGCATCAAGGTTACCAGCTGCCGATTCGCCGGCTGATTTCGCCAGTTGCTGCGATGTGACCTGAACATCCGTTGCATGTGATATCCATTCCTGCTCGTTTTGTGCATCGTTCGCGAGTTTTAAAAAAGTGGTCGCAACAAAAATCAGCGAGATGATCAATAAACCTGTTGCCAGGAAAACACCCCCAGGGCGTTGGCTTTTTAGTTTAGGCTGTGATTTATTCATTCGATTTCCCGTGCTGCTCAGGCTGCAGCGCCATTTAGGAACTCCGTGGTTGAAAAAAGGATATCCAGATTCAATTCCTGCCAGATGTCTTTACCGGATCGATACTGCTTTTGCACAAAATTATTCAGCGGGGAGCTTTTCGGCAATTTGATGTTCTTGCCCTCATCACTGACAAAATGACGCTGTCCGAACACCTCATCTACAAGCAAGCCGACAGGCCGGCCGTGCAGACTTGCTGCCAGAAGCCGGGTGCGCATGGAAACAGTTGATCTCCTCCCGTTGAGAAACCAGGAAAGATCGACAATGGTCAACAGGTCACCGCGCACGTTTGCCAGGCCAAGTATCCATGGCTTGGTGCCGGGCACGGGTGTGAATGCCGGTATCGGCAGAAACTCATGTACTTGTTTTACATTACATGCCAACCGCTCATCACCGATGCGAAAAATGACACCGGCCCACTCACCGCTATTTTCCTGCCCGTCAATCTGTCCCGGCTCGAAGGCAAGGCTTCGCCGTTCGTAATCCAGCAGTTTTTCAAGCGATGCATTAGCGGTGCTCATGATATTTGACCCCGAGGATTATGGTTTATTGACCCGGAAACACAGTATATGTTGGTATCAGGAGTTGGCGTGTTGCTTGACTGCACCCAGCAACTCTTCGCGTGTAAAGGGTTTGGTCAGGTACTGATCCGAGCCGACAACCCTGCCGCGGGCCATATCGAACAGACCATCCTTGCTGGTGAGCATGATGACGGGCGTATCACGAAAATCAGCATTATTTTTAATAATGGCACAAGTCTGATAACCGTCAAGACGTGGCATCATGATGTCGACAAATATCAGATCGGGGTGATGGCGGGTGATTTTGGATAAAGCCTCAAAGCCATTCTCGGCAGTAATGACTTCACAGTTGTCATTGGAGAGCATGGTATCTGCCGAGCGACGTATGGTTGCACTGTCGTCAACCACTAGAATGCATAGCTTCTTTGCTTTAGCAACAGATTCAGTGTCATCTGCTTTTGAATCTAATTGTTCCTGGCTCATAATATCTTCCCTGGTGCTGCAACGTTTACAGCGAATCCTTTCACTGCGTTCCGCGCGATAATGAGGCCAAACCCCCTATCCCCCATTTGGATGTCTTGCAATTAGTTTACCCTTACAAAAGAGAGGATTCCAGCATGTTGTATTTTTTTAGGAATGTTCTTCATATTATTGAGCCGTAAGGGATTTAATGATTTGGGTGTTTTCATGGCTGGAATAGCAACGGCAGGCGCACGATAATGGCATACCACAACCGACGGATATAGTTATGTCAGAAACTGGAAAAACAAACTCGATGGTAATTAAAACCGGCGTGGTCATGGACCCCATTGCCGGGATCAAAACCTATAAAGACTCTACTTTTGCGATGCTGTTGGAGGCTCAACGACGCGGCCACGCACTTTACTATATGGAGCCTGGCGATCTTTTTGCCAAAGACGGTCGGGTGTTTGCCAGTATGCAGCAACTCGAGGTTCGGGATAATACGACAGACTGGTTCAGTTTGACCCCGGCCGGCAACAGGCCGCTGGACGAGTTGAATGTTGTACTGATGCGTCGGGATCCGCCATTTGATATGGACTATATCTATACGACCTACATGCTGGAGTTGGCTGAAAAGGCCGGCACACTGGTCATCAACCGTCCGCAAAGCCTGCGGGATGCCAACGAGAAATTTTTTATCAACAATTTTCCGCAGTGTTGTGTTCCTATGATCATCAGCAGTTCTTCCAGCCTGATCCGGGAGTTCGTTTCACAGCAGGGACGTTGTGTGGTCAAGCCGTTGGACGGTATGGGTGGTGAGTCCATTTTTCAGGTCAGTGATACCGATATGAACCTGAATGTCATTCTTGAGACCATTACCCGTCACAATGCAAGGCCGGTAATGGCACAGAGGTATATCGATGAGATCTCCGAGGGTGACAAACGTATACTGGTGGTCAACGGTGAGCCGGTACCCTATGCACTGGCGCGATATGCAGGAGAGGGTGATTTTCGGGGCAACCTGGCCAAAGGCGGCAGTAGCAAAGGTGTACCGTTGAGCGAACGGGATCGCTGGATCTGCTCACAGGTTGCGCCGGAGTTGAAGAAGCGCGGCATTCTTTTTGCCGGTCTCGATGTTATCGGCGACTGGCTTTCAGAGGTGAATGTGACCAGTCCTACCTGTATTCGTGAGTTAGATGAAGAGTATGGCCTGAATATCGCTGGACAGCTTTTCGACAGCATCGAGGAAATATTGACTTAGACATGTCCGTCATCCAGGCCAGTAACGACCGAATCACTGTCAGCTTTTTGATGGCGTTGGCCCTGCATGCGCTGATATTACTGGGCGTCGGATTCATACTTGATTTCAAACCCCTGACCCACCCGTTGGAAACGCTGGATGTGGTACTGGTTAACTGGCGATCAGAATTAAAGCCGGATGAAGCAGACTTCCTTGCACAGGCTTCGCAGCAGGGTGGAGGTGAGTCCACCGAAGCCAGCCGGCCGTCACAGGAGGTAACCGGGGCATCACCGGGACCGGCGGAAGGTGACGATCCGCTGGACCAGCAGGAACAGGTTTCCAGCGTCGCTGATGCGGCACGTGAGCAGATACTGACCGAAGATGATCAATCTGATTTCACCCAGCAAATAACCAGTATTGAGCAACCGGAACCACCGTTACCGAGTGCCGCAACCCTGATGCAGGAAAGCATGACGATGGCAAAACTGCAACCTGGTATTCAGCGCGACCGGGAATCGCTTTCGAAACTGCCCCGGCGCAAATGGATATCGGCGAATACGCGCGAATACGAATTCGCGGCATATATGCAAGCCTGGGTGGCCAAAGTGGAAAGGGTCGGTAACCTTAACTACCCGGAAGAAATCAGGCGTCAGAAGTTGACAGGGGATCTGATTATGACAGTGGGTATCAACCTGGACGGTAGCGTTGAAAGTATTGATATCCAGCGTAGCTCCGGAAAACCCCAACTGGATCAGGCTGCAACCCGGATTGTACGCCTGGCTGGCCCTTATTCACCCTTACCGGATCACATCAAGGCATCTGTTGATGTTCTGCACATCACCCGTACCTGGCAATTTTCCCGTAACTTTTCGGGCTTGGATTAGCCGCGTATCGGATTTATTGCAGGTAACTGTCCGGAGGAGTCCGTTCAATCTGTATAATTAAGGGGAATACAAATCATTTTCTTCCAGTTGGATCTGAGTGCTTTTTGCTTGAGTTGATCGTAAACCGGACAAATGTTTAATCATATGAATACTAAATCGCAAGGCGTTGTCAGTGGTTATTTGCAGCAGCAAATGCTGATTGCAATGCCGGCCATGGCTGACCCTAATTTTTCACGTAGTGTGACACTGTTGTGTCAGCACAATGAAGAAGGGGCGATCGGAATAACCATTAACCGTCAGTCCTCATTTTCACTGGGTGAGCTTCTGATGCAGCTCAATATTCCCTGTGTAAGTGAGCAAATATCTTCAGTGGTTGTGCTTGAAGGCGGTCCGGTCAGTCCTGACCATGGTTTCGTGCTGCACACGCCTGTCGAAGGATATGATTCAAGTATCCAGATCAATGACGATATCATGGTGACAACCTCGCGCGATGTTCTGACAGCAATAGCAGAGGGTAAAGGCCCGGAACAGTTTCTGGTTGCACTCGGTTATGCCGGTTGGGGTGACGGTCAGCTGGAGTTTGAGATGCGTCAGAATGCCTGGCTGTCGGTACCGGCAGATAAAGCAATTCTTTTTGAGTCGGCCCTGCCGAAGCGGTGGGAAAACGCACTGGGTAAATTGGGTATCAACATCAGCGACCTGCATGGGGTCGGCGGTCATGCCTGATGACGATATCAAGCCGTCCGGTACCATCATCGCATTTGATTTTGGCTTCCGGCGAATAGGTGTCGCTGTTGGCCAGACATTGACGGGGTCTGCCAATGCGCTTGCGGTGGTACCGGTTTCGAACCAACCGGACTGGCAAATAATCACCGGTATCATCAGCGAGTGGAAACCGGCTGCATTGGTCGTCGGATTGCCGCTGGCTGCTGATGGCGGGGAAACCGAAATGTCAAGGGGTGCGAGACGATTTGGCCGGCAGCTTGAAGGCCGCTTCGGCGCTTCCGTTTTTTATGAGGACGAACGCCTGACATCATTCAGTGCCGAGCAGCGTTTTGTGGATGCCCGGGCAAGGGGTGGAATGCGGCGAAAAGACGCGGCAATGAAAGATGCCATCGCGGCACAAATCATTCTCGAGAACTGGTTACAAAACTGAACTTGTCTCAGCATTTTTCCAGGGAAATAAAAAACCGCTCCGCGCCGAAAGAGGGTTAACAGCGGGAGCGGCGTAAGCAAAGTCAGGAGCGTCGGTCAGACGATGATCAGGGAGAAAAATTCCCGGCTTTGCTTATTCAGTACTTATGACGCATCAAACCATCAATACGTTACAAATAAACCAAATGATGAATGCAACATCATCACGGTTATTATTTTGGACAAGGTTGCGAATGGATGGTTGTGCACATAGTCACAGACTGCGGTGAAAGGTTTGAAACAAGGGATAAAGCGAATGATGTAGCCCGTTAGTTTGACACGTGGTTGAAAGAAAGTAAATTGATTGCCTTCAATTAAGCCAGCACAGACCAGAAAGATTCAAAAGCATGACTGCTCGTCAGAATCGACTATTTGAATAGTGCAAGTTTGTTTTTATAGGTGCGGGAAAGTTTGACGCGGTGACCGGACTTCAGGGTAAGAAAATATTCACCGTTAATATGTGATTCCATTTCTCGTACGTGCTTGATATTGACTATGGTCGAACGATGGATGCGTTGAAGAATGCTTTCATCCAACTCCTTCTCAAGCCCTTTCATGGTTTTGCGCATGATATAAGTCGTGCCCTGGGCCTGCACACACATATAGTCACCGGCTGCGTCTATCCACTCAATATCTTCCTGGTTCACCCAGGTGGTACGTCCGGCATCCCTTATTGCGAGACGTGAAGGTTCTTTGG
>Ga0316194_10000008_pt1 | contig 98938 bp, 89 predicted proteins | sample CroRivsedime1_MG_FD_204936 | JGI IMG/M metagenome (GOLD analysis project Ga0316194, IMG submission 204936) | Coastal sediment microbial communities from Maine, United States - Cross River sediment 1 | ecosystem: Environmental > Aquatic > Marine > Coastal > Sediment | place: USA: Maine...
CAGTATCCCGGAATTTGGCGCCGGACAGATGCCACTGGGCGCCGGGCTGGACTGAAGGTCATAGCCGTAGCTATGGCCTGAGGGAAGACCAAGCCCAGTGGTATATGAACAAGCCAGAGCCGGGATAGGTATCGGGCCGGGTACAAAGTGTACCATGGGATTTATTTGAAATAATGTCTTTTAGTTCATACAAATCATTTACTTATAGCGAGGCACGCTACCGACTGGTGAAATATGCGGGTCAATGTTAGCATTGCTTTCTACCGGTATATGAGCGACTGCTGATGAAATTACTCGCCATTCGTGCCGTCATGCGCTTGTTCAGCTGGATAACACCGCGTGCTGCAAAATATCTTGCTCCGCCCCTGGCAGCGGTAGTCTGGTACTCGGTGCCCCGCTTACGGCGAGTCACGCGCCTGAATTTAAAGGCGGCCTATCCGGAGATGGATGCAAAGCAGCGGAAAAAGGTCGGCCGGGCCAGCATGACGCATTATGTCAAGGGGATATTTGAAGCCGGTATGCTGTGGCACTGGCCGTTGGAGCGGTTGTACGGCCTGTTCGATGAAGTGCAGGGTATGGAACAGGTTGATGAACTGATCAGCCTCGGCAAGGGCTTGATCGTGGCTGCACCGCATTATGGTTCCTGGGAAATGTTAAACCTGTATCTGCACAGCAAGGGCGAGGCTGCGATTTTATACAAACCCAGCAAACATCCTGACATTGATGCGTTACTAACAGAAAAGCGTGCCCGTGCGGGAGCCGAGATGGTCGCGGCAACCGGCAAGGGTCTCAGACGTATGTATCAACTGCTCAAAGAGGGCTATTTTGTTGCGCTATTGCCGGATCAGGAACCCACCGGCGGTGGCGGACAGTTTGCACCGTTTTTCGGTATTGAAGCCCTGACCGGTGTATTACTGCCGCGTATGGCTCAGCGGACGGGTGCCCCGGTTGTCTTCGCCGTCTGTGAGCGGCGCAAGGGTGGCCGGTACTGCGTGCATTTATTTACAACAGACCCATCCATTTACAGTGAGGACATGCGCGAAGCACTGACAGAGGTCAATCGGCGTATAGAGCAGTGCATTGAAGTGGATCGGGAACAATATCTGTGGGCCTATAAGCGCTTCAGGAATCGCCCTGAAGGAGAGAAGCCGTTTTATAAACGCTGAAAACAATACAGGCTGAACCGCGGCCGTGTATTCCTGGCCTTGACTCCTGATATCAAGCAGGCTTGATTTAAATCATGTAGCTTTGATTCACCGAAGATTAAAGTGATATTGGGAGCACGGGCATATGAATTCCATCCAACATCAGTCTTCTCCATCTTGGACCATTGACGATTTGATCGGGCAGATGGAGTCGTTACGCCGGATGATCGAAGAACAGGCAGAGCGCGGCCTGCAAGCGTTGCCTGGACTGCCCCCTGAGCGCAAAGCGTGCGCACAAAATCTTTTACGCTATCTTACGGTAAGACATGAAGACATAAGACCACTCCAGGACAGGTTGACCCGCCTGGGTCTGTCCTCACTTGGAAGGATAGAGCCCCACGTCCTTGCGACCATCGATGCAGTTCTGCGCAACCTGTACCTGCTCAATGGTCAGGATGAAGCCGTGGCTGGTTCACAGGAAATACATACTGCCTTCACTGAAGGTGCGAAATGCCTTGAGGAAAACACGGCCCGGCTTTTTGGAACACATCCCGGGAACAGGCGCGGTCACATTATTGTCACCATGCCGGTTGAGGCAGCCGATGATTACCTGATGGTGCATCAATTACTGCTCAGCGGCATGAATTGCATGCGTATCAATTGTGCGCATGATTACCCGGAAATCTGGTCCCGGATGATTGAAACTCTGCGGAATGCTGAGCACTCAACCGGCTTGTCCTGCCGTATTCTGATGGACCTGGGAGGCCCGAAACTACGTCTCGGTCCCATGGAAACCAACCCGGCAGTCATCAAGGTCCGGCCGGTGCGGGCCAAGAACGGCAAGATACTGCGTCCCGCACGAATCTGGTTAACCCCAGATAAGACGGCATTTTCCGAGATGCCCGCCGCTGACGTTACACTCACAATGGATCAGGATTGGCTGGATTGTTTGAATGCAGGTGATCGAATCAGCTTCAGGGATGCGCGCGGTTCAAAAAGAAACTGGCGTATAAAGGAGAAACGCGCGGACGGCTACTGGGCCGAATCCAAGAAGACGTCTTATGTGACGAATGGCACTGTTTTACATACTTATGACCGGATGGGTAACCCGGGCCCCGAAACTGAAATATCTGGTCTGGCACCCGAGGACAGCGTTTGCCTGATCCGCAAAGATGATGTTCTGATCGTTTCGGCAAAAACTGAACCGGGGAAACCCGCATTTCACGACAGTGATGGTGAGTTGCTGAATCCGGGTAAGGTTTCACTGGCAATTCCGGAGGTCTATCGTGATGTACGCCTGGGCGAACCTATTTTCTTTGATGACGGCCGAATTGCCGGCATCGTCGAAAAACGCGATGCGGAACAATTGCAGATTCGCATTACCCACACGCGGAATCCGGTGGAAAAACTTGAAGGCAACAGGGGGGTCAATCTCCCGGATACTGACCTCCACCTGGCTGCGCTGAGCACCAAGGACCTGCAGGATCTGGAATTCGCTGCCCGCCATGCTGACATGATTGGTTTGTCTTTCACCAACAGTCCAGATGATGTCCGGGCATTGCATCAGCACCTGTGCAAACTTGGCCGTGATGATATCGGTGCGGTGTTGAAAATCGAAACCAAGAGAGGCTTTGCCAATCTGCCGGCCATCCTTTTGGAAGCGCTTGAATTTCCGGCCTGCGGCGTCATGATTGCACGGGGCGATCTGGCAGTGGAATGCGGTTTTGAACGTATGTCCGAAGTTCAGGAAGAAATTCTGTGGGTATGCGAGTCAGCGCATATTCCCGTGATCTGGGCAACCCAGGTGCTGGAAGGCTTGACCAAGCGGGGCCATGCTTCAAGAGCAGAGGTTACAGATGCCGCCATGGCCCAGGAGGCAGAAGCAGTTATGCTGAATAAAGGTGAGCATGTCATTGAAGCCGTGGAAATGCTGGACGATATCCTGCAGCGCATGCAGGGTCACCACCATAAGAAACGTTCCATGCTGCGGAAACTACACCTGGCTTCAGGGTTTGCCCTGACATCCGGTAAAAGTTAGTTACGCCAGAAAGCGGGTGAAAACAGTACCAGCAGGGTGAAGATCTCAAGCCGGCCCATCAACATGGCGAAGCTAAGAATCACCTTGGCTGTTGAGTTGAGACTGGCATAGTTGGCGCTGACCTCACCCAGTCCCGGTCCAAGGTTGGTTATGCAGGCCGCGGCGGCGGCATAAGCGGTTACCGGGTCCACACCCACACCATTGAGTGCAATGGTTATCATCACGAAACTGGAGACATACAGGAAAAAGAAACCCCAAACCGCATCCATGACGGTCGTGGATGTCTTTCTGCCGCCGATTTTTACCGGGAAGATTGCGTGGGGGTGAATCAGTCGGCGAATTTCACGAATCGCCTGTCGATATAAAAGCATGATGCGGATCACCTTCATGCCGCCACAAGTGCTGCCGGCGCAACCGCCAATAAACGCAATGCAGATGAGCATGATGGGAATAAAACCCGGCCAGAGGGAGAATTCCGCGGTGGTGAAGCCGGTGGTTGTCATGACTGAAACCACCTGGAAGCTCGCGTAACGGGCAGATTCAGAAATGGACCCATAGGTCCCGTTCAGGTATAGCGTGATGGTGGTCAGGGTCGCGAATGCGAGTAGCAGCGATGCGTAAACCTTGAGCTCGGGATCCTGAAAATAGGGTTGGGAACTGGCCCTTTTCCAGGATGTGAAGTGAATCGCGAAATTGATACCGGCAACCACCATGAAAAATGTCGCGATTATTTCCAGGGTCGGACTGTCGAAGTAGGTAAAACCGGCGTCATGTGTCGACATACCACCAATCGCTACCGTGCTGAAAGCATGGCCGATGGCATCGAAAAGTGTCATACCTCCAAGCCAGTAGGCCAGGGCACAAAGAACAGTAATCCCAAGATAAAGTAACCACAATGCCTTGGCAGTTTCAGTGATACGCGGTGTCAGTTTGCTGTCTTTTAGCGGTCCCGGTGTTTCTGCCCGGTAAAGTTGCATACCGCCAATGCGGAGCATGGGCAAAATGGCGACGGCCAGTACTACGATACCGAGCCCCCCCAGCCATTGAAGTTGCTGACGGTAATACAATAAGCCACGTGGCAGGGCATCGATATTTGTCAGGATCGTGGCACCGGTAGTTGTCAGTCCGGACATGGACTCGAAGACGGCATCGACGTAGGAGATTTCCGGCTGCATCAACAACAAAAAGGGAAGTGCGCCGACCAGCACCAGCGAAAGCCAGCACGCCACGACGACCAGGAACCCGTCACGCAGACGCAATTCCTCGCGGACATTCCGAACCGGCAGAAAAATGGTCATACCGACAAGAAACAGGATAACAGCACTGACCAGAAACAGGTTGGCCGTGCCATCCTTGTACCACCATGAAACCAGCGCTGGTGGAATCATCATGAGGCTGGCGCCGGCGATCAGAAAACCCAGAATCCGTTGAACGGTTGCCGTTCTCCGGTGTTTCATATGAAGGAAGCACTCACCTGGAATAGTTGCTCTACCGCGTGAATTTGTTTTTTGTCCGGTACAAACAACAGGACATGGTCATGCTCTTCTATTGCCGTATCGTGGTGGGCAATGATGACGTTTTCACCCCTGACTATTCCAACGATCGTAGTGCCTTCCGGCAGGTCCAGTTCTTCAAGAGACCGGCCAACCACCTTGGAACTGCGCCTGTCCCCGAGCGCAACCGCCTCGATGGCCTCCGCAGCACCACCCCTGAGTGAATGAACACGTACGATGCTGCCCCGGCGAATATGAGCCAACAGGGCGCCGATGGTGATTTGTTGCGGCGATACAGCGATATCGATTGTGCCCGATTCCATCAGGTCTACATATGAAGGCCGGTTGATGATGGCAATAACTTTCTTCGCCCCCATACGCTTGGCCTGCAATGCGGACAGGATATTGGCCTCATCGTCATTGGTGAGCACACAGTAAACATCGGTATTGTCTACGGCTTCTTCCCTTAACAGGTTGGCATCGGTGCAGTCACCGACCAGCACGATGGTCTTCGACAGTTCTTCAGCAATTGATTCGGCCCTGGCAGGGTTACGTTCAATCACTTTTACGTGGTGGTCGCGTTCAAGTTGACGCGCCAGGTTTTTACCGATGTTGCCACCACCGGCAAGGATCACGCGCCGGATCGGGTTATCGATTGGCCTGAGCTCTTTCATGACCGCAGGTATGTCACGTTTCGCCGCGAGGAAAAAGACAATATCATTCTCCTCGATTATAGTGCTGCCTTCGGGCAGGATCAGTTTGCCGTCGCGATAGATAGCCGCCATACGGGCATCTGACTGGCCCGGCATGTGCTGTGCCAGCGTGTATAGTTTTTGTCTTACCAGCAGACCGCCGGCTTCCGCTTCGGTGGCCACCAATTGTGCCCGGCCATCAGCAAAATCCATGACCTGCAGGGTTCCGGGATATTCGATGAGGTTGGCAATATACTGTGTCAGCAATAGTTCAGGACTGATCAGAACATCGATGGGCGCATGTTCACGGTGAAATAACTCTTCCCGGTCGGTGTATGCGACGGCTCTTACCCGTGCAATGCGGGTTGGCACGTTGTACAGCGTATAGGCAATCTGGCAGGCCACCATGTTGACCTCATCGGAACTGGTCGATGCGATGACAAGATCTGCATCCTCGATACCAGCCCTTTCCATCACCTTGGGGTGGGAAGCGAACCCCAGCACACTGCTTATATCCAACTGATCCTGCAGTTCTTTGAGACGTGACTCATTGTTATCGACAATGGTGATGTCATTGTCCTCGTGGACCAGTGCGCTGGCCACCGTGGAGCCAACCTGTCCGGCACCCAGAATGACGATCCTCATGAGTTGGTTACCAGTTTCGGATCAATTCCAAGTGACCTGAGTTTTCGGTACAGGTGGGTTCTCTCCATACCTACCGATTCGGACAGTTTGCCGACACTGCCGCCGGCCTTCTTTAACTGGTAAGTCAGGTAGTCTCGTTCGAACTGCTCCCTGGCTTCACGCAAAGGCAGGTCATACAGACCGTCGTCATACAAGTTCGCATGACCGGTTGAGGCCGGATCCATGCTGCCCGCACCTTGGTTCAGTGCTTCCTCAATTTCCTGCACCGAAACCTCACCTTCGTGGCCCAGCACTAACAACCGCTGGATCAGGTTACGCAACTCGCGAACATTACCCGGCCAGCTGTGGTTTCGCATCCGGTTCTGGACGGAAACCGAAAATGATCGATAGGGCAGATTTTCATGGTTTGGAAACCAATCGGAAAAGTACCTGATAAGTTCAGGGATATCCTCGGGTCTGTCACGCAGTGCGGGTACTTTTAAAGGCAATACATTCAGGTGGAAATACAAGGGTCCGGGCAAACATTTTTCTTTAACCAGTTGTTCCAGGTTGTCCGCGGCGCTGCAAATTATACGGCACCCAATTGGTTTAAGGCCCATACCGCCATCAGGTGTGTATCCGTTTGTTTCAATGGCATTATTCAGCAACTCAAGCGTGCCAACTGGTAGTCGATGCAATTTCGGTATGAACAGCACGCCAGCGGCGGCTTTATCCAGCAATCCCTCGATTGCATTGCCATTTGAGACAGAACCGAACAGATAGCTGCGGGCATTTTCACCGCTCGCCTGGCTATGGTCCAGTTTAACTATGTCTCCGCTGGCGGATGACAGGTGATGGATGTATCGAGCCAGCGTTTCCCTTCCACTGCCGCTTTCACCGGTAATCATCACTGGTGACGCATTATTTGCAGCCTGCTTTGCACTGTTGCGTAACAGTTGCATAACCGGGCTGTTGCCCAGCGGTTCGACCGGCGGTAAGAAACGCCCGGAAGAATCCGTAGCGGTGGTTTGCGGTCTTGAATCCAGAGCCTTTCGCACTGTCGCCAGTAATTTGGCGAGTGAGAGTGGTTTTTGTACAAAATCAAAAGCACCCAGGCGAGTTGCCTCCACTGCGGTTTCGAGGGTGCCATGACCGGACATGACGACGACTTGCGACTCAAGCTTTCCGGCACAAGACCACTCTTTCAGGAGTGAGATTCCATCAATATCCGGCATCCAGATATCCAGCAGAACGAGGTCGGGTTTCTGCTGTGCATAGACCATAAGAGCACTTTCACCATCTTTTGCAACCTGTACGGAATATCCCTCATCTTCAAGGATTTCCTGTACAAGTTGCCGGATATCAGGCTCGTCATCAACGACCAGGATTTGGGCTTGCGACATAGTTGTAAACATGATGTGGTAAGGAAACAACAGAATACTCTTATGCACGGATGAGTCAACTGCAAAGATGCTTTTTGACCGACGGAGTGGTGTCGTGTGAGATGGTAGCGGTGGAAAGGGATGTTCTTTAACGATGGTGAGCGAAGGATTGAAGACTGTTCCCGCCCTGGAGGGCGGGAACGATAGAACAAATCAGGATCACCCGTGCGGGTGACAAATCGTGTTTTTTACGGCGCGGCCGTTTCCTTGGATACCAGGAAGTCGACAACGTCCAGCATGGCATTGAAATCCTTGACGTCTTTGCTGCTTGTGACCCGGTATTTACGGTTTACAACCATGCTGGGCGTACCCGTGATGCCGAAAAGCTGTATATCACGCTGGCTTTTACGCAACTGGCTGTCTGCTGCAAATGACTGGTAGTTCGCCAGAAAGGCTGATCTCTCGATGCCAAACTGCGTGTAGAAATCAGCCAGTTCGTCCACCGTGCGGAATTGCTTTCTCTCTTTCCAGATGGCGTCCATCATGGCGATATGACTTTGATCCTCAATACCCAGCATCTCTGCCGTGATATAAGCCCGGGCCATCATCTCCCACGCTCTGCGGCCAAAAGCAACAGCAACACGGTTGAATGTGACGTTCTCGGGTTTACTCTGGTTCCAGCTTTCCAAATAGGGTTCAAAGGTATTGCAATGAGAACAGCCATAGCTGAAAAGTTCGGTGACTTCCACGGTTTCAGAACCGGTGTCGGCCGGCACCTGGCCTATTTTGAAGTAATGCACGCCTTCCTGGTAAGGCTCAAGCTGTGCCATGGCCAACTGGCTGCCAAACAGCAAGCTTAACGCGATAATTACCTTTTGAATCATTGTTACCTTCTCCACATAGTATTTTCTATTGGCTAACAGACCCCGTTTGGCGCCCATTGTTCCGTAGGGTGTTTACGGGATTATTCTTTTACGCCGTGCAAACCCTGGATATAACTGGCCACGGCCTTGATTTCCTCATCGGTCAGCCGGGTGGTCACATCGGTCATGATTGTGCTGCTGGCATCATCAGCACCCCAGGTGGTGCCTGCACGGAAGCCGGTTAACATTTTCTCTGAATAGACCGAGTGTTGACCTGCAAGAGAGGGGTAACCCGAAAGCGGGTTGCCTTCTCCTGCCGGACCGTGGCAGGACATACAGGCGGGTATACCGGTTTCAGAGTTGCCGCTCCGGTAAAGCATTTCACCGCTTGCACGCAATGCCTCATCGGCTAAGCCGGCACTGGTAGCCTGGCTGGAAAAATAGGCCGCCATGTCTTCCATGTCCTGATCGGTAAGGTTGATAACGATTCCGGCCATCTCAGGAACCGGACGGTTGCCGTCCTTTATCAACGCGATCTGGCGTTGCAGGTAAGAGGCGTGTTGACCGGCGATTTTAGGCCAGTTAGGAACAATACTGTTTCCGTCAACACCATGACAGGCCGCGCACACGGCTGCTTTGCCCTGACCGGCAGTCGCATCACCTATCGCTAAAGCAGGTAAGGAAACCAGCAACGACAGTCCAATAGCGAATTGCAATAATTGCTTCATTTCGTACTCTCCAGGAATGTTTGCGTACAATGACCGAAATGGGCGGTTATTATCCCGTTTTCACCCCAATCGTTCCAGCGATAAGATAGAAAAATATGAGAAACAAACGATGAAAAAAACCAACCCTTTCAGAGTTGCGAGCTACGTTCTCAATGCTCATGAGCTTAAACAGCTGCCAGCGGATCGGGGTATCGAAGTTGCAATTGCGGGTCGTTCTAACGCAGGTAAATCCAGTGCAATCAATACCTTAACGGATCAAAAGTCACTGGCCCGAACCAGTAAGACACCCGGCCGGACACAACAGATTGTTATCTTCGAACTGGACGAAAACCGGCGTATAGCCGATTTACCGGGTTATGGTTATGCCAAGGTGCCTCTGAAGCTTAAAGAGCACTGGCGAAAGGTCATGGCCCGTTATTTTGAGACTCGCAAGTGTTTGCGCGGTGTTGTGCTGGTCATGGACATCCGTCACCCGATGCGTGAGTTTGACCAGCAAATGCTGAGTTGGTGTGAGTCAGCGGGTATTCCCTGTCACATTTTGCTGACCAAGGCGGACAAACTCAAGCGGGGGCCGGCACAGTCTGCTTTACTCAAAGCTAAAAAGGGGCTACCGGTCAATGCGAGCGTCCAGGTTTTTTCCTCAACGAAGAAAACCGGGCTTGAGGAACTGGTGGATAAACTGAGCAATTGGTATGAGTATGAAGACAAAGAGAGTTAAAATTCACTGGATTTTTACACAGGATAAATAGCATGAGTTTTCCTTCTACCCGTATGCGCCGTATGCGCGCCGATGATTTTTCCCGTCGCTTGATGCGCGAGACCGTTTTAACCCCGGATGACTTTATCTGGCCGGTATTTGTGATTGAAGGCGAAGACTGTACTGAGAAAGTAGAGTCCATGCCGGGTGTTGAACGCATGAGCATAGACCGATTGCTTTTGAAGGCAGGTGAGTGCGTGCGACTGGGTATCCCGGCGATCGCACTGTTCCCGGTTACAGCACCGGAAGCCAAAACCGAAGATGCCCGTGAGGCCTGGAATCCCGAGGGTCTGGCGCAGCGGACAGTGCGCGCGCTGAAAAAAGCTTATCCGGAACTGGGTGTTATGACGGATGTGGCTCTTGATCCATTCACCAGCCATGGTCAGGATGGCCTGATGAACGAGCAGGGCTACATCGTCAATGACGAAACCGTGGAAGCCCTGGTAAAGCAGGCGGTTTCACACGCACAAGCCGGTGCAGATATCGTTGCACCGTCTGACATGATGGATGGTCGTATTGGTGAGATTCGGTATGCGCTTGAAGCGGCTGGCTATATCAACACCCGCATACTGGCATATTCGGCCAAGTATGCATCAGCCTTTTACGGTCCTTTCAGAGATGCTGTGGGCTCTGCCGGTGCGCTTGGCGGGGGTAACAAGTATACCTACCAGATGGATCCGGCCAACAGCGATGAAGCGATTTCGGAAGTGGAACTTGATCTGGACGAGGGTGCGGACATGGTCATGGTCAAGCCCGGCATGCCTTACTTGGATATCGTACGGCGGGTGAAGGAAACTTTTGGAGCTCCAACTTACGTCTACCAGGTTTCCGGCGAGTACGCGATGCTCAAGGCAGCGTCCATCAATGGCTGGCTGGATGAAAAATCGGTTGTCATGGAAGCGTTGACCGGTATTAAACGTGCGGGTGCTGACGGCATACTGACCTACTATGCATTACAGGCAGCAACGTGGCTCAGGGAAAAGAACTGATCAAACTGGCGCTCTTCGGGCAGCCGGTCAAGTCATCTCTTTCTCCGGCAATTCACCGCATGTTTGCGGAGCAGTTTGGGCTGGATATCGAGTACCGGTTGATTGAGCCCGGCATCAATGATTTTCCACGGGCGCTGGAAGACTTCAGGCTCACGGGCGGCGTCGGTTGTAATGTCACATTGCCGTTCAAACGGGATGCGTGGCAGTCGGCTGCGGGCGCATCACCGGAAGTCAGCCAGGCACAGGCTGCGAATACCCTTGTTCTTCAAGCATCAGGCTGGTTTGCTCACACGACAGATGGTGCCGGGTTAATCGCAGATTTGACCGGGAATCATGGTTTGGGCATTTCTGGCCAGCGTGTATTGATTCTCGGCGCAGGTGGGGCAGCCGCAGGTATTCTCGGCAGCTTGCTGGCAGAGAATCCTCAACAGATCGTAATAGTTAACCGAAACCTGGAGCGTGCAAGGAGTCTTTCGGAAAGGTTTGATTCATCCGGCAAGGTTTCAGTTACAAGCTGGTCTGAACTGTCCGTGCAGGGTGCCTTCAACCTCGTGATTAACGCGACCTCGCTGGGTCACAAGGGCGAGGCACCACCACTCAATACCTCGAGCTTTGCAGAGGGCGGCCTTTGTTATGACATGAATTACTTCAAAGCCAGCCAACCATTGAAGAGACACTGTGAGGACATGCATCGACCCTATATTGATGGTTTGGGTATGTTAGTGGAACAGGCGGCAAAAAGTTTTTTTATCTGGACCTCGAAAACACCGAAAACCCTTGCCGTTATTGAAGCCTGTCGTCGGGAAGCAGGCTGAATCGGAGTCAGGTATGGGGGCAGAAAAATCATCTGACAAGCTTGATCGGGTCGTCGCAAAGGCGCGAAGGGCTTCCGATGAGCGCGAGAAGGGCTACCGGGCGAAAGCGCTGAAGATGTACCCCTGGATTTGTGGTCGATGTGCACGTGAATTCACCAATGAAAACCTGCAGGAGTTAACGGTTCATCATCGTGACCACAATCACGACAATAATCCGCAGGATGGCAGCAACTGGGAACTACTTTGTGTTTATTGTCACGACAATGAACATTCCCGTTTGATAGATGCAGCCTTGGGTCACCTGGGGTCGGAAGAAAAAAATAGTTCAGCCACTCACAACCCGTTTGCGGGTCTCTCAAATATGCTCAAAGAAAAGAAATAGCGGCAATTCATCACTCGGTCGGGTAATCCGACAGACTCCTGGGCATGGGTTCCGCCAGGTCACCTGATTCATCCAGGGCCGGATAGTCCAGGCCATGTCTTTGACAGTAGTCTGCCAGCACCGGGTGTAGCCATTCAAACCGTTGCTGGCACAACGTTTCATCATCCAATCGGCAGTGGTCATACATTCCGGCATCCCGCCTCTGGCGTTGTGCTTCGTAGAGCACGATGGCGCAGGCGACGGAAACATTCAGAGACTGGGTTACACCCATCATCGGGATATTGATCTGCTGGTCAACATAGGACAGTGTTTGATCGCTGACACCAAATAACTCGGAGCCCAGGACCAACGCAATGGGCTGGGTATAATCAACATCACGGAAACTAATAGCCGCATTGCTCAAGTGTGCCGCTACCAATTGAAACCCGTTTGATTTTAGGTGCTGACAGGCGTTTTCAGTGTTGTCGTGGACTTTGATATACATCCATTTTTCCGCCCCCTGGGAAGTCTTCCAGTGCTTGCGGAGGTCGTCTTCGCCCGGTGACACATGCATCTCGTTGATGCCGACCGCGTCGCAGTTGCGAACCATTGCAGAGAAATTTTTGGGTTTGTGCAGGTTTTCTGCAAAAACGGTCAGATCGGGCTGGCGTTGCGCCAATACCTCATCCAGTCTTGTGACGCGCTCAGGCGTCATGTGCCAGCCAGGCAACGGCTTTTCCACTGGCGGCAATAAATTTGCGTAGTGCGGGAAAACTGGCAGGTGCTTTCACCACTCCTTCAATTTCCAGTACACCGGTTGGACAGGATTCAGTTTTCGGTCGGACTCCCGCAGTTCAAGCTCACCGTCGCCGTCCTCGTCGAGATAATAGTAGGCTGGACCTTTTACGGGTGTAATTTTCACCATGTAGGTTCTGCCGTTTTGTTTGTACTCTTCAACTCGTTCACCTTCCCGCTCTGTAATGACAACACTGGGCTCGAGTTCTTCACCGGGAACTTTAGGTGGAATCGGTGGGATGGGTGGCGGTGCTGCCGGGTCGGTACTCTCTGCGGTTTCCTCCTGGGCCATGGCCAGTCCGCAGGTCAGAATGCCGGCCATCAGAATGGTAATCCATTTATGTTTCATTCGGTTTGCTCCCACAACAGCAAATTAATAATGTTTGTACAACTGTTTTTCGATACTCTCAGCATAACAGACCCGAATAACTGAATCTGGAAGAAATGTTGCATGAGCGCTATTAATACTCTCTACCTGGTTGATGGTTCATCCTATATCTACAGGGCATACCACGCACTTCCGAACCTGACCAATTCTGCGGGCGAACCGACGGGCGCTTTACTGGGTGTTGCCAATATGCTGCGGCGCCTGATGAAAGATGCCGGGTCGGAAAACATAGCGGTGGTATTCGATGCAAAGGGCCCGACTTTTCGTCATGAAATGTATAAACAGTACAAAGCCAACCGTCCACCGATGCCGCTGGAACTCAGACAGCAGATAGAAAAGATACATGAAATGGTAAGGCTATTGGGTCTACCGCTGATCCAGGTGCCGGGTGTCGAGGCTGATGATGTCATCGGTACGCTGGCGAAGCGTGCCACCGCTGAGAATATTGACTGCGTGATTTCTACCGGTGACAAGGATATGGCCCAGCTGGTCAATGATCATGTATCCCTCGTCAACACGATGACTGAAACATCCATGGATGTTGATGGCGTGGTACAAAAATTTGGTGTGACGCCCGAACAGATTGTGGATTTTCTGGCATTGACCGGTGACAAGGCGGACAACATTCCCGGGGTGGAAAAATGTGGACCTAAAACCGCCGCCAAGTGGCTGGGCAACTGGCAGGATCTTGAAGGTGTAATGGCCAATGCTAACGATATGAAAGGGAAAATTGGTGGTTACCTGCGCGAAGCACTGGAGGTGCTACCCCTGTCACGCGACCTGGCGACCATACGCAGTGACCTGGACCTGGAACAGGATGTTAAACAGCTCACGCGCGGGGCCGTCGATGAGGTCGAATTGCGAGAGTTTCTGCAGCGGAATGAATTCAATAGCTGGTTGAAGGAGATGGGTTCACAGGAATCATCACAGTCGTCAACAACCGAAATCAACTACACCACCATTCTGGATATGGCGGGTTTCGACCATTGGAAGGAGAAACTTGAACAGTCTGAACTGATCGCGTTTGATACCGAAACGACAAGCCTGGATCCGATGCAGGCAGAGCTGGTGGGTCTGAGTTTTGCCGTCGATGCCTTTGAGGCGATTTATGTACCGGTCGGCCACAATTATCCGGGCGCACCCGCACAGCTTGATCGTGATGTGGTACTGGAGGCGCTCAGACCGCTGCTGGAGAGCGAATCACATAAAAAGGTGGGTCAGCATATCAAGTACGATATGAATGTCCTGTCACGCTACAATCTCGCGGTTCAGGGTGTTGCGTTTGACACGATGCTGGAATCCTACGTGTTTAACAGCACCGGCAGCCGTCACGACATGGATTCCCTGGCGCTGAAATACCTTGGCCACCAAACCACGCACTATGAAGATATAGCCGGCAAAGGGGCCAAACAGATATCTTTCAGCCAGGTTTCCATTGAAGATGCCGGTCATTATGCGGCTGAAGATGCTGACATCACCTTGCGCTTGCACCAGAAACTATGGCCGAAGTTACAGGCTGAACCTGCCCTTGAGAAGGTGTTGACAGAGATCGAAATACCGCTGATACCGGTGCTGGCCAGAATGGAGCAGGCCGGCGTATTGATTGACGGAAAGATATTGCAACTGCAGAGCGGGGAACTGGCCAGGCGTATGCTGGAACTGGAAAAGCAGGCGCACGAAGCTGCCGGTCAGCCATTCAACCTCGGGTCTCCCAAACAATTGCAGCAGATACTGTTTGAGGAACTGGAACTGCCAGTCATCCGCAAAACACCCAAGGGTCAACCATCAACAGCCGAAGATGTACTGAAGGAACTGGCTGTCAATTATGAACTGCCGAAACTGATTCTTGAAAACCGGTCCATTTCCAAGCTCAAATCAACCTATACCGACAAACTGCCAGAGCAAATCAACCCCTATACAGGGAGGGTACACACATCGTATCACCAGGCGGTGGCGGCAACCGGCAGACTTTCCTCTTCCAACCCCAACCTGCAAAACATACCCATACGAACACCCCAGGGGCGAAAGATCCGAACGGCCTTTATTGCACCCCCTGGCAGCCTCGTCCTGGCTGCTGATTACTCCCAGATTGAGCTGCGGATCATGGCGCACCTTTCCGGGGACAAGGGATTGCTCAAAGCTTTTCATGATGGTGTCGATGTTCACCGGGCAACAGCAGGTGAAGTTTTCGGCGAAGACTACGAGAATGTAACAGGTGACCAGCGTCGCGCGGCCAAGGCGATCAACTTCGGATTGATGTACGGCATGTCAGCCTTTGGGCTCGGCCGTCAACTGGATATCAGCCGGCCCGAGGCACAGGAGTACATGGATACCTACTTTTCCCGCTACCCCGGTGTACGGGTTTTCATGGAAAAAACCCGTGAACAGGCCCGCGAGCAGGGCTATGTCGAGACCTTGTTCGGACGCAGGCTATATTTGCCGGAAATCAATGCCAGTAACATGATGCGTCGGCAGGGCGCAGAACGTGCTGCCATCAATGCGCCCATGCAGGGAACGGCGGCAGACATCATCAAGATTGCCATGATCAAGGTGGACAACTGGCTGCAGACCGACAAACCGGGTGCCAGGCTGGTAATGCAGGTGCACGATGAACTGGTACTGGAAGTGGAGGAACTTCAGCTTGAAGTTGTGCGTGACGAGGTCATAAAGCACATGTCGGCCGCGGCTGAACTGGATGTCCCACTGGTGGTGGATGCCGGGTTCGGAAAGGACTGGGATACCGCACATTAAAGCAAGCTGAATAATGGATTAAATTAAATAAAATGCCACTGGATTTGTTGAACCAAACAAAAGCATCAATGTCATAATTTGTGACTGTTTCTACAGCAGTCCGGCTCGCACCCCTAGCGAGCCATGGTATCGGTTATCTCCCCCAAGCCGAGACCACTTTTTAACCCCGCTGGGCAACCAGCGGGGTTTTTTTATGTTCAGGATGAACGGTTATGTTCAGGATGAACGGTTATGTTCAGGATGAACGGTATATCGCGATAGAGCACATGGATGTGCGGCGCGATTGTGTCAGTTTTGCACGGCCTATCAATTACTCCCCGGCGCGATTGTGTCAGTTTTGCACGGCCTATCAATTACTCCCCGGCGCGATTGTGTCAGTTTTGCACGGCGTGCCATGTATGAGCGACTGATTCAATCCCCCAAACCCTCCCCCAACCAGTCCCTGGGCCTCAAATACTCCTCCAACTCCCCTTCAGCAGATCCCTTCTCAGGCCGATAGTTATAACGCCAGTTTACAACCGGTGGCAGTGACATCAGAATCGATTCGGTACGCCCGCCGGACTGCAGGCCAAAAAGTGTCCCGCGATCATAGACGAGGTTAAATTCGACATATCGGCCCCGCCGGTAGAGTTGGAACGCCCGTTCGCGATCACCGTATTGAGTATTCTTGCGACGCTCTACAATAGGCAGGTAGGCCGGCAGGTAGGAGTTTCCTATGGTTTGCATGAACTCAAAGCAGCGCTCAAAACCCCATTCGTTCAAATCATCGAAGAACAGACCTCCAACACCGCGGGTTTCCTTACGATGCTTGAGATAGAAATAATCGTCGCACCACTGTTTGTAGCGGGGATAAACCTCATCGCCAAACGGCTGACAGGTTTCTTTGGCAGTGCTATGCCAATGAACAACATCATCCATGTTCGGGTAATAAGGGGTCAGGTCATAGCCGCCGCCAAACCACCAGATCGAATCATCTGCACCTTCTTCAGCCCCGGGCCTGCTGGCGATAAAGAATCGTATATTGGCGTGACTGGTTGGAACATAGGGGTTGCGTGGATGGATGACCAGTGAAATACCCATCGCCTGAAAATCACGGCCTTCCAGTTCAGGTCTCGCAGCGGTTGCGGATGGTGGTAAGCGGTTACCAAAAACGTGTGAGAAATTGACCCCGGCCTGTTCGAATACGTCACCTTGCTCCAAGACCCGTGTGCGGCCGCCACCACCGGCCTCGCGTTGCCACACGTCCTCTTCGAAGCGGCCAGTGCCGTCTTCCTTTTCGAGTCCGCGACAGATGCTGTCCTGAAGTCCAAGTAAATATGATTTAACCCGCTCAATTGGCATAATTTATTCCGCCCTGGTGATGATTCGGGTTAACCCCGCCTGATAATATTTCCGGTGACAAGATCACGAATTTCGCTGGGTTTTTCACCGCCTCCAAGTTCGCCGGCAAGCGTACCGGCAATATCGGAACCAAAATAGTCCCAAACCTCCGAAAGGCTGCGCGCGGGTTTGGCAGAGGTGTGATTTGCACTGGTAGATATCAGTGCAGATTCAAACGCCTCGCACAAATCCCGGCTGGGTTGGTGCGCAGTGATGCGTACGGCCACGGTCTCATGCTTGCCCGCTACATAATCCGGCACATCGGCGGCGCGCGGAAATAACCAAGTCACCGGACCGGGCCAGGTTTGCATGGCCTTTTGGACCAGTGATTCGCTGACGTCTGAAATCCAGGGCAGAAGCTGTGAAAACTCGCTGGCTATCAGCACCAGGCCAGCGGATTCATGCCGGCCTTTCAGTTTCAATAGCTTGCGTACGGCAGATTCGTTGGCCGGGTCACAACCGAGTCCATACACGGCCTCGGTGGGGTAGGCGATCACATGGCCGGCCCGCAGTTTTTTAACTGCAGCGGCAGTATTAAGCGGTGTCTGAACTGTCATGGCTCAGATGACGGTTTTATGACCGTGATTCATTTCTTCGTGGTTTTCTTCTTGGCGGTTTTCTTTTTGGACGTCTTTTTCTTGCCCGCTTTCTTTTTGCCCGTGGTTTTTTTCTTCGCTACCTTTTTCTTACTCACTTTCTTCTTACCGCGTTTACGGTCCGGGGCAGCAGCGATCAACTCTTCACACTCGGCAAGGGTCAGGGATTCAGGTTCCTGGTCTTTTGGCATGCGCGCATTTTTATGGCCGTCGGTAATGTAGGGGCCATATCGACCTCGCAGAACCTGGATTTCACTACCCTCAAATGTCTGAATGATACGGTTGGCTTCGAACTCTTTCTTCTCTGCAATCAGAACCAGAGCCTGTTCCAGCGTGACTTCATGCGGGTCGATATCTTTCAGTGAAACAAACTTGTTATCAAAACGTATGTATGGGCCAAAGCGTCCGACGGATGCGAAAACTTTTTCACCTTCCGGTGTCACACCCAGTTCACGCGGCAGTTTAAATAGCTCAAGCGCTTCTTCCAGCGTAATTGACTCCAGGCCTTGTCCTGGCCTGAAACCTGCAAAAGTCGGCTTTTCTTCATCTTCCCGGGTGCCGATCTGGGCGTGCGGACCGTAGCGGCCCAGTCGAACAGATACGGGCTTGCCGGATTTGGGGTCTGTACCCAAAACACGGGTTCCCTTGGCCTCACGGGCATCTACATCTTCAGCTTTTCTGATGACCCTTTCATTAAATGGCTTCCAGAATGACTTCAGCAATGGAATCCAGTCCAGCTCACCGCGTGAAACCTCATCCAGTTCGTCTTCCAGGCGGGCGGTAAACTCGTAGTCCACGTATTCATTGAAGTGATTTTCAAGGAAACGCTCAACAACCCGACCGGTATCCGTGGGTCTGAAGCGACGGCTTTCGAGCTCGGTGTAGTGCCGCCGGACCAGTGTTGACATGATGCTGGCATAGGTTGACGGCCGGCCGATGCCATATTCTTCCATGGCCTTTACCAGGCTGGCTTCCGAATATCGTGGCGGTGGTTCCGTAAAATGTTGTTCAGCGCGTATCCCGTCCAGTTTGAGTACGTCACCCTCCTGCATATCCGGAAGCTGACTTGTTGCTTTCTGCTCGCTTTCAGGTTTTGAAACCTCGTAAGCGGCAAGAAAGCCCGGAAAAGTAATGACAGAGCCGTTGGCGCGGAAACTGGCGTTGGCGCCACAGTCAAACTCGACAGCAACGGTGTCCATTTTTGCCGGTGTCATCTGGCAAGCCAGGGTGCGTTTCCAGATCAGCTCGTACAGGCGGAACTGGTCATTTGTCAGGTAGGATTTAATCTTGTCGGGTACCAGCCTGGCGGATGTCGGGCGGATAGCCTCATGCGCCTCCTGGGCATTTTTTGATTTGGTCTTGTAGAAATTCGCCTTTTCAGGCAGGTAGTCCGGACCAAACTGATCGACAATCTGTGAGCGGATATCCGCAAGCGCATCATTGGATAACATGACCGAGTCGGTACGCATATAGGTGATCAGACCTTCGGTTTCACCCTTGATTTCGATGCCTTCGTACAGTGTTTGTGCCGTACGCATGGTTTTTTGAGCTGAAAACCTCAGTTTTCGTGACGCATCCTGCTGCAAGGTAGACGTGATGAAGGGTGGTGCAGGGCGGCGTTTTCTTTCTTTGCGGGTGATCCTGTCCGCTTTCAATTTGCCGTTGGCGTCAGCGAGCAGCTTCTCACGAACCGTGCTCGCACGTGTTTCATCCTGGATATCGAACTGGCGGTACTTCTCACCGCCCAAACGCACCAGGTTGGCAGTAAACGCATGTTCAGCCTTTTGCAGATCAGCTTCTATGGTCCAGTATTCCTGTGCCTTAAACGCTTCAATTTCACGCTCTCGTTCCACGATCATGCGAAGAGCCGGGCTTTGAACCCTGCCCGCTGACAACCCGGGCTTGATTTTTCTCCACAGCAATGGCGACAGGTTAAAACCAACCAGGTGATCCAGTGCGCGTCTTGCCTGCTGTGCATTGACCAGGTCCATGGAAAGTTCGCGTGGATTGGCGACCGCTTCCTGGATTGCGTGTTTTGTGATTTCAGAAAATTCGACCCGGTAAAAGGGAATTTTGTCAGTCAGCTTTTTCTCTTTGAGGATCTCATAGATATGCCAGGATATGGCTTCCCCTTCGCGGTCGAGATCAGTTGCGAGGTAAACCGCCTCGGCCTTTCGGGCTGACTTGACGATTGCATCAACGTGCTTTTTGCTGCCTTCGCTAAGTTCGTAGTGCATGGTGAAGCTATTTTCTGTATCGACCGCGCCATCCCTTGACGGCAAGTCGCGCACATGACCATAGGAAGCCAGCACCTCGAAATCACTACCGAGGTACCTGTTAATGGTTTTCGCCTTAGCCGGCGATTCTACAATGAGCAGGTTCTTAGCCATAATTTTAATTTCAAACAAGAACCATCTGCCTGCAGGGCAGGAAAGTCTTCAGATGGTATTTTTCTCCAGCTATTAAGCTTTTCAGTACCAGTCGGACCGAATGCCGTGGTCGACCCCTATATTATTAGTGCCGATATTCCTGCTCGGTGTCAAACATCAAATCTTCCATCCAGGCAAAATTCGCTTCCTGGCCCGGTTGATTGAACAACACCATCAGCACGACCCATTTCATATCTTCCAGAGTGATTTCATCCGTTTCCAATGCAAGTACGCGGTCGAGGACCAGTTCACGGCGATGGGCATCTATGATGCCGGTATTTTCGAGGTACATCAGGAAATCCCTGCACTCGGTATCCAGACGGGCGATTTCTGATTCAACATAAACACGAACAGGCCGGTGATTATCCTGAAACAGATCCGGTTGGTGACGCTGCTCGGCAAGATCATCCAGCCAATTGAAGGCCTTTTCGATTTCGCCATTGGTGAATCCTGCCTGGTGGAGATTCTCCTCTAAAGAGTCCCTGTCCGGTGCATCATCTGGTTCGTCGTATAAATAGTTCTCAAAGAGAAACATCAGCACGTCGAGTACGTTTTCTTTCATTGTTGGGCCTCTCTTATTGCTGACTGGTAGCTTGCCGCAGCAAAATCCAGTCTGGTTCCTCTCCGCTGTCAGGTGACAGCATGGCTGAGACTTATCTCAGCGTCAATGCACATTTGCGCAAAAACTTGTCCGGATATCGACCGAAATAAGAAAAACCGGTGAAAATACCTTTGACGAAGGTTGGGACGCAGTTGCTGATGTTCAAGTGAGCAGTTGGTACGACTGCCTGTGATCTTTCGAGTTGCATCAGGGGCTAAAGGAGGGTTTGCATGGTCGCGGCTCGTGACCCGGCCGGGTTTACTCATGCCGTTTTTAGCTCAGATACGCACGTAGAGTCCGGCCGCGTGTTTTTTTACCATGCCCTTGAGCTCCATCATCAACAACATGGACGATATCTCGCGGGCTTTCAGACCTGACTGCTCAATAATTACATCCAGGGGTTTGGGGTCGTAACCCATTAGCTCCCATACCTTGCGGTAGTCTGCATCATCCAGCAGGGTTTCATTGAGCTCAGCGGGCTTTTCGGATGGATTATCAGGTAGCTCAAGCCGTTGGCGGATTTCCATTTGCAATTCTGCAGCCACAGGCCCCAGTTCCTCCATGATATTTGCAGTGGTTTCTACCAATCGAGCGCCTTCCCGGATCAGTCTGTGACAGCCTTTCGCCATTGGGTTGTTCAGGGAGCCGGGCAGGGCGAATACGTCACGTCCCTGTTCCGCAGCTTTACGTGCGGTAATCAGTGTGCCGCTGTTCAGACCGGCCTCTATCACCAGAACCGCCAGGCTCAAACCTGAAATGATTCTGTTTCGAGACGGAAAATGCTGACGCCTGGGCGGTGAGCCCAGTGGTAATTCGGAAACCATCGCGCCCTGTGTCCGAATACGCCCGGCAACCGCACGACTGCTGTTGGGGTAGACCTGGTCCAGGCCGGTTCCGTTGACGGCGATGGTTAATCCACCCGCGTCCATTGCTGCCTTGTGGGCCGCAGTATCAATACCGCTTGCCAGGCCGCTGGTGATGGTCATACCCTGGCGCGCGAGCGTGGTGGCAAAGTCACGTGCGTGGTCAAGACCGCCGGCAGTGGGGTTTCGGCTGCCGATCACCGCGATTTGAGGTTGCCACAGGCAACCCGGGTCGCCATCTATAAACAGTGCTGCCGGCGGGTTGGGAATACGTCTCAATAAGACCGGGTAGGCGTCATCATCCCAACACAACAGGTGGTGGTTTGGGAGAGCAAGCCATTGCAGGTCTGATTCAATTTTTGCCTTGTCCGGACTTGAAATGGCTGCAACCGTCTCATCTGCCAAACCATGCCGGGCCAAATCCCGGGTGCTGGCTTCAGCCACTGCAGTCGCGCCGCCCGGTGATTCGATCAGCTTGATAAGTGAAGCGCCCCCGACTGAGGGCGCATTCAGAATAACTAACCAGTCATGTTGTTTCGTAACAACCCCCTCTGCTTACGCCAGGGGTCTTCCGGTCTCAGCCGGCAGGTTCCTGGTCTGTTTAAAGTGTTTCGTCCGGGTGTTTGAGTATGTCGAGTTCACGCACCGGTCGTTTTCCATTCATTATCATGGCATAGCTGACTTCGTCAAAGACCCGGAAAACGAGGATATGGGCACTGTACTGATCCGGCAGGGTAACCTTGCTGCCATTCAGTGTTTTCTGATCTGCCCAGCTTCCGGTTGGGTATTTCACCTCGTCCTGAATTCTTTTGCCGGCCCGGAAAGCCGAAAACACATGGCCCGGCTCAACACCCTGGTTCTGACCGCCGTTGATAGCAACGATCTGGTAGTGACCGGCACCATACCTTGCCTGCGTCAGTGCAACGACTTCCATACCTTCCGGTACTGAATCCATTGCATGAGGCAGCAACTGCTCGGGATAAACATGGTCGTCGATGGGTAATATTAAATCACCTTCTTTGACTTCGGTGCGACCGCTCTGGATTTCCAGAGTAGCGGGGTCGCCCTGTTTAACCAGTCTTCCTACAGCAATATCCCAGAACTCATAACCAAGAACGGGTGGATTCATACGCCGCCATGACAAGGTGGCATTCCAGATGTTATCCGGATATTCATCCTCGGGACGCCAGTGTTCACCCCACCTGTGGTTCACCCCTCGTTTCATTACACCGTTATCATCGTAGTAGATGTGGCGCATCCTGACGATGGCAAATTCCTCACCGATGCGTCCGTCAATACCCCGCACATATGTAAGGTCTCTCTCCGTGGCCAAGTGTCGCCGGCTTTCATTGGCAACAACATAAGGCAGGTCAGAAAAGGTACCGGGCAATAAAACGCGGGCATTGGTAATAAACTGTTTGATCGCATCCCACTCGATTGGAGGGATCGCCTCACGGGGCAGTCTGCGTACTTCGGGAGATAAACGCACCGTCTGCTTGCCGCCATTGACCACCAGTCGCGGTTGGCCGTCAATATAGACCAGCGATATACGGTCACCCGGATAGATCAGGTGCGGGTTTTCAATTTGTGGATTGGCATGCCAGATCGCTGGCCATTGCCAGGGTTGCTCCAGAAACTTCCCGGAGATGTCCCATAAGGTGTCACCCTTTACAACTACATATTCATCCGGGTGATCTGCACGCACTGACACATCCTGTGCCATTGCCGTTCCTGCCAACAACATCGCCACCAGGATCAGGTGAAAAATTTTCTTGATCACATTCCTTTCCCCATATAGTAGGCATCCAGCCATCTTGACCGATGCGGTCATTATTCTTCACTAGCGAACATGGTTCGTCATTAGCTATCATAATTCCTGCGGTGCAAAAGTTCACCTAAATTATTTATCAAGTGAAGAAGCAAATGTCAAAATTGAACATTTTAGAGTTTCCAGATCCCCGTTTAACCACGATTGCAGTTGACGTGGAAAGCTTCGATGAGGCCTTGAAAGAACTGGTTCAGGACATGACTGAAACCATGTATTCAGCACGTGGAATTGGTCTTGCAGCAACCCAGGTAAATGTCCACAAACGCTTACTGGTACTGGATCTCAGCGAAAATCAGGACCAGCCGTGTGTGTATATAAATCCGCAGATCCTGAGTAGCTCCGGTGAGCAGGAATATGAAGAGGGATGTTTGTCCGTACCAGGCATATACGCCAATGTAAAACGCGCCGAAAACATTTTGGTCAGGGCGCAAGATTCAGACGGAAACGTCTTCGAAGAGCAGCTCGAAGGACTGCATGCTGTGTGTGTTCAGCATGAAATGGACCACCTGATCGGTCGTCTTTTCGTTGATTATCTGTCGCCATTGAAAAGAAACATGGTTAAAAAGAAGCTCGAAAAGCAGCGAAAAGTGGCAGCCAAAGAGGCTGAAGAACACGTGGCAATCTGATTGTGAACCCTCAAAACCCGTCCTTACGCATCCTGTTCGCGGGTACACCCGAATTCGCTTTACCGCCATTACAGGCTTTGATTGATGATGGTTATGACATCGTTGGGGTTCTTACCCAGCCTGACCGGCCGGCCGGCCGGGGCAAGCACTTGCGTGCCAGCCCGGTTAAACAACTGGCGCTTGAAAACAAGCTCAATGTACTGCAACCGGAAAGCCTGAAAGACCCTGAGTGGCAGGAAAAACTCATCAGTTTGCAGCCGGATTTAATGGTTGTGGTGGCCTACGGTTTAATGATTCCGGGTCATTTGCTGAACCAGCCATCGTTTGAGTGCTGGAATATTCATGCTTCATTACTACCCCGTTGGCGTGGTGCGGCGCCTATCCAAAGGGCCATAGAAGCAGGCGATGGGCAAACAGGTGTTTGCATTATGCAGGTGGAGGTGACACTGGACACGGGCCCTGTTTATCAGTGTCTTACAACACCAATTGGACCAATGGATACGGCGGGCAGCCTTCACGACCGCCTGGCCGGTCTGGGTGCCCGTGCGCTGCGTAACTGCATCGAAAAGCTTAGCAGGGGCGAGCTTCCACAGGCAATTGCCCAGGACGAAACAAAAGCCGTCTATGCGCGCAAATTAAGCAAGGCCGAAGCTGAGATGGACTGGAGTCAGGCAGCTGAGGTGCTGCAGCGTAAGGTTCGGGCCTACAACCCCTGGCCGGTTGCATGGTGTGAGATCGGCGGCCAAAGATTGCGTATCTGGAAAGCCGAAGTGGTGGATAATGTAGCGGACAGCAAACCCGGGGCTTTGCACACCGGGCAGCGGTCGTTGATTATCGGTACGGCTGAAAAGTCGCTCAAAATTCTGGAATTACAACGCGCAGGTGGTCAGCGAATGACGGCCGAGCAATTTCTGAATGCAAATAAGCCCAAGGCCTGATGACTCTTGTCAAAAAATAAGAAAAATTTACAAAACCCCCGCCTGGCAGCCATCAAGGCGTTGTCGGAGGTGTTGGATGACAAGCGGAACCTTGGAGATTGTGAAGCGCTATCGCGGATCGAGGATGACCGAAACAGGGCGTTGGCCCGGAATCTGACCTACGGGGTTTTACGCTGGCTGAGTGCACTGGAATGGCTGGCTGCCGAACTGCTGGATAAGCCGCTCAAAAAACGTGAAGTGGCTGTGCAGCGCCTGGTGTTGCTGGGTCTGCAACAACTTTGGCATGACCATACCGCCAGTCATGCCGCGGTGAATGAGACAGCAGAATGTGCCCGTTTACTGGGTAAGCCATGGGCTGTGGGTCTTATTAATGCTGTCCTGAGACGGTTTCAACGTGAACGGGAATCTTTTCTGGGCAGGATGGAGCAGGCTGGAAAACAAATTGCACATCCGGACTGGTTATTGAAAAAAATTCAAGAGGACTGGCCCGGGCAATGGCAGGACATTGTCGATGCCAATAACCGGCAGGCGCCCCTGTGGCTGAGAATCAATCGCCGGCAGGCAGATGAAACAGCATTGCGAAGTCGTTTGAAAAAGGCAGGTTTTGAAGTCAGCGATCACGAATTTGCCCGTGATGCGATTTGTATCAGCCCTGCAGCAGCGGTCGCTGGAATCCCGGGTTTCGAGGAGGGCTGGCTTTCCGTTCAGGACCCGGCAGCACAGCTGGCAAGAGATTTGCTGGACCCGGAGCCAGGAGATCGCATACTTGATGCCTGTGCCGCGCCGGGTGGTAAAACTGCCCATTTGCTGGAAAGCTGCCAGGAAATTGAATTAACTGTGCTGGACAGGCAGCGACAGCGTATCGGGCAAATAAGGCAGAACCTGGATCGTCTTGGTTTGAAGGCAGAAACCATAGCCGCTGATGCCACAGCCATTGAAACCTGGTGGAAGGGGGAGAAATTCCACAAGATTCTCCTGGATGCACCTTGCAGCGCAACCGGTGTAATCCGAAGGCACCCGGAAATAAAGTGGTTGCGTAACAGCGGGCAGGTGGATGCCGTGGTGCAGACACAGGGCAGTTTATTGAACACTTTATGGCCATTGCTCGAGCCTGGCGGTTTACTGGTTTACGCCACCTGCTCAATATTGAAATGCGAAAACAGCCACCAAATCCATCAATTCCTGGAGCGGCATACGGACGCGGTGGCCCAAGTCCCTGCTGTAGAGTGGGGCCTGGCCGACCCTGGTGGACGTCAAATATTGCCCGGGGAAGCCGGGATGGACGGATTCTATTATGCGGTTTTGCGCAAGTCTGCTTAGTATTACGCTGTTTGTTCTCGCCGGTTGCGGTCAGCCGGAAGAGCAGGATTATGCGTTTGCCATTAAAGATGTTTCGGTCAGACCCGCTTACCAGTCACTGGATGTTCGCTTGCAGCAGGAGTTGGAACTGAGCTCGCAGGCACGTGAGGCATTGGAGCACGGCGTAACGCTAACCGTCAGGCTGGAGATGGAACTACTCAGTGACAGTGATCTGATTATTACGCACAGAGAGACCAGGCGTTTTCAGCTACGATATCTGCCTCTCAGTGAGCGTTACCAGTTGACAGAAGAGGACACCGGGGAGCTAAAGGCGTTTTCACGCTTGCGTCATATGCTTGCATCCATGGATGATTTTAATATCCAGTTATCAACCGGCCCATTACCCCCGGGCGGTTATGAATTGCGTACCCGCATCAGCCTGGATGAGCGCCGTTTGCCTACCCCGATGCAATTACCATCCTGGTTTTCATCCCAATGGCAGCACGATTCGGAGTGGTCGGTATGGCCTTTCGAAGTAAGCGTGTAAGGCGGCTGGTGTTACGGGTGCTTCCGGTGACGGTGGCCCTGGTGGTTTTGCTTGTGTCGCTGGTTCTTGTCAGCAATGTTCAGCAGGAGGACAGCGGTCTTAACCACCCGTACGTATGGGTTTTGGTTTTAACTGTTTTTGCATTACTGGTTGTGCTGGCTGCTATTTTCCACCGCGTCATCTCACTTACAAAAAAAGTCAGGGAGCATGCACCCGGCGCCATGTTGTCAGCCCGCTGGGTAAGGTACTTCCTGGTGTTGTCTCTGCCGCCTGCGTTGATCGTGTATTTCTTCTCTGCTTATTTTCTAACCCGCACGGTAGACAGCTGGTTTGATGTAGGGGTCGAGGCGGCGCTGGCCGATTCTCTGGAATTGGGCCAGCAATTTCTTGAGAACAGGACGCTGGAGGTTCGTAACCAGGTGCGTCGCCTGATCCGGGAGATAGATAATCCGGCAGATGATGTCGATGCCGTGCGCAGAACACTGCTGGCCAATGTCAGTGCAGGCGGACCATTGGAGCTTTCAGTCATGGAAGGCGATGGCAGGATGGTCGCCAGTGCTAATATCAATATGCTTGCCGATCTTCCCGAACGCCCGGGTGACTATGCATTGTTACAGGCCTTGGACCGGGGTGAGTATGCAGCGGCAGAGCCGGTTGCCGATGGTATTTTGCGTATTCGTGTCATACAGCGCCTGCCATTTGATGTGCCGGGCAGACAGGGTTATTTGCTACAGGCAATTTACCCCCTGCCGGAGTCGATCACTTCCTTGGCCAATAGAATTGAAAAGGAATATTACCGTTACCAGAATCTGAGTTTTCTGCGTGAACCACTGAAGCAAAGCTTTATTCTCATCCTGTCACTGGTGTTGTTGCTGACCGTATTGCTGGCCATTCTTGCGGCGCTGAATGTGGCCCGTAAACTGGTAACACCTATCTCAAAACTGGCCCAGGCTACCCGTGAAATTGCTTCCGGCGACCTGACCCATGAAGTCCGGGTGGAGACCCGTGATGAATTGGGGTTCCTGGTACAGTCCTTCAACGAAATGACGGAAGCACTTACCAGCGCAAGCCAGGAAGCGGAGCACAGCAGGGGCCAGTTGCAATCACAAAGCGAGTATCTTGAAACTGTCTTGGGCAGCCTGACTTCCGGTGTCCTTACCGTGGGTGACAATCAACGAGTCGTTACTGCCAATGCGGCAGCTACCCAGATACTGGGTGTGCCAGACGGGTTCTTCACCGGGCGGAGTCTGTCCGAGCGTGCAGAGAAGACACCGCTTCTGGCTCCCCTGTTTGAGCTGATTTGGAGTCAGATTGGACGCGGAACCGCCGAATGGCAGCGGGAGATACGTCTGCAGGTGCACGGTCAAACACTGGTGTTGCTGGTACGCGGATCCCGCCTGGGCAAGGGGATCAGCCATTCAGGTGGTTCGGTTATCGTTTTCGATGATGTCACCATATTGAACCAGGCACAGCGTGAAGCGGCCTGGGCAGAGGTCGCGCGCCGCCTGGCACACGAGGTCAGAAACCCCCTGACACCGATTCGGCTGGCCGCGGAACGCCTGCGAATGAAACTCATGAGCAAGCTGGATGCGAAAGACAGTACGATTCTGGACAGCGCTACCGGAACCATTGTTTCGCAGGTCGAAGCATTGCGCGAACTGGTTGATGCTTTTGGAGATTACGCACAGGTTCCGCAACTGGTGCGTGCCCCCATTGCGCTTGATCAACTGATCAAGGATGTTGTAGCGCTGTATCAACATGAAGACCAAAGAGTGAACTTTCGTCTGAAGCTGATTGCCGGCCCGCCGGGCTTATCGGCAGACAGTGGACAGATCCGGCAGTTACTGCATAACCTGGTTGTCAATTCCAGTGAAGCAGTGGCGAAAGATCAACAGGCCGAGGTCAGTATTCGCACCAGGCAGATCACACAAGCCGGCAAAAAGTGGCTGGAATTGGAGGTCAGCGATCGTGGCCCGGGCTACCCCGCGATGGTACTGGAAAACCCTTTTGAGCCCTATGTGACTTTCAAAACCAACGGCAGCGGTCTCGGTTTGGCCATTTGCCGTAAAATTGTCAGTGAGCATGACGGCCGCATCACGATTCATAACCCCACCATTGGCGGCGCCTGCACCACGATCATTTTGCCGGTCGACATGAACCCCTGAAGTGCTCCGGCGGCCTTAGCGCAATAACATCTTTGCGGCGACGATCAACAGAAAGACCGCAAAAAACCGTTTGGCCAGCATAGGGGAACTCCGGTGGACGGCAGCAACGCCCACTGGCGCACCCAGCACACTGAACACTGCCACACCCGCCAGTGCAGGCAGATGTACATACCCCAGTGACGGGGCTGATGAAGTGCCGTCACCCAACACGACAAATCCCAGTGTGCCCGCAATTGCAATCGGGTAACCACATGCAGCAGCCGTAGCCACGGCGTTTTGTACCCGCTGACCGTGCCACAGGAGCCACGGAACGGTCATGCTTCCGCCGCCAATACCCAACAGGCTGGAGATCGTTCCGATGCCAAGACCGGTTGCCGTGACCGATAACCGTCCTGGCAGCGGCCGGCTCCCGGCCTGGCGGGTGCCACGTAGCATTTGTAGTCCGACAATGAGTGCAAAAATGCCAAACACATTACCCAGCGCGGCGTTTCCGATGCGATCGGCTATGATGCTTCCAAGCAGTGCACCGGCAAGCAGGCCCGGAATCATCTGTCTGACCAGTGACCATAGAATCGCACCGCGCTTGTGATGCGCGAGTAAGGAGCTCATTGATGTGAAGAGCATGGTGGCAAGGGACGTTGCAACAGCCATCTGGACGGCCATATCTGCGGTAGCCGGATCACGGCTGAACAGCCAACTCAGTGCAGGAACAAGAACAAGTCCGCCGCCAATGCCAAGGTAACCTGCAAGGAAACCGGCAAAAATTCCTGTCAGTGCGTATTCAAGCCAAATCATCAGCGAATTTGGCTCCGGCTAAAAAAATCTTCAATTTGTCTTGCTGCGAAGACTGCCATTGCATAAATTGGTCCTCTCTATGAAATTGTCTTTGAAAAATCCTTTGAACCTGGCTTTGAATTGCGTATTTAAAACTAGTGTACTGCATCGTACACGTGGCATCATTCTGCGGCAGTTTGTCTATCTGCTGACTTTTCTTGTGTTTGTTTTCAGCATGCCGGTATTTGCCGCAACTGGCGATGCCGGCGTTGAACTCGAGCAGTTCAAAACGGCATGGGCAGCGGCAAAAAAGGGTGACCATGTCAGTTTCAACCAGATCAGAAACAGTCTCCAGGGCTATATACTGGCTCCCTATTTGCAATATGAAGACTACCGCAACCGCCGCCGTGATGTGCCGGTCGATGAAATGTCAGACTTTCTGGAAACCTACAAGGACTGGGCCTTTACGCCGGGTTTACGAAACGCGTGGCTGAGGTCACTTGCAAAAGATAAACGCTGGGCGGACCTGGTGGCGCATTCCGAAGGTGTCAGCAATACCGTACTCAAATGTCAGCGGACCCGGGGTCAAATCATTTTGAAGCAGACCGATGGTGTGTTGATCGAAGTCCAAAAGCTTTGGGCGGTGGGCAAGTCTCAGCCGGATGAGTGTGACCCGGTTTTCGCCTGGCTGATGAAAAATGACGGCATACCGGAAAGCCTCGCCTGGGAACGGGTTCGCCTGGCCATTGAGGCGGGTAACCGCAGTTTGGCCATGTATCTGGCGCGTTTTGTCGGCAAGGATCAACGTCGCTGGCTGGAGGACTGGTACAACATAAGCGGCCGCGGTTATTCCAAGCTGGAGAGGGCGCGCAGATGGCCGGATAACGGCGTAACCCGCATGATCGCGGCCGCTTCCCTGCAACGGCTGGGTCGTGACAATGCCGGTCTGGCGGCGAAAAAATTTGAAATCCTTGACAATCATTTCGACTGGGACGAAACGCAGAGAGTATCACTACTGCGAAATATTGCCTTGTACTCAGCAGTGGCATTGGAGGATGAAACGACCGCCTACATGGTTCGGGTACCTGTTCTTTTCCGCGACTCGCAATTGCTTGAGTGGTGGGCGCGGTTTTCACTCAGCAGGCAGGATTGGCCGGCAGTCGTCAGTGTCATTGAACAAATGCCCGACGATACGCGTAATGACGACCGCTGGCGCTACTGGCTGGCCCAGGCGGGTTTGCGGTCTGGTCAGTCCATGCCATCATCAGAGTTGCTACAGGAACTGTCATCCAAGGCAAATTATTATGGTTTTCTGGCCGCCGATGAGCTCGATCTCGCCTACAACATTTGCCCCCGGCAAGCCGGTGTTGGTGAGGTTGACGTGGATCGGGTGGCCCGGCTTGACGGTTTCAAGCGGGCACTGGAGCTCAGGAAAGCGGGGCTGGATAACTGGGCTCTTAGCGAATGGTCGCTGTCTACCGGCCGTCTCCCGGCATCGGATTTAAAGACCGTTGCCGCACTTGCTGTCAGGGAAAGCTGGTACGACCGGGCAATTTTTGCACTGGGTAACAGTGGTGATTTGAATATCTATGAGTGGCGATTTCCGTTACTGTGGGAATCGGATATCAAACAGGCTGCTGCGGCCAACCAATTGGACCCGGCCTGGGTCTATGGCACCATACGATCTGAAAGCGCGATGGTGGAAAAAGCACGTTCTTCAGCCAACGCGATGGGCCTGATGCAAATTACGCCGGGAACCGGCAAACAGGTGGCAAAAAAGCATGGTCTGCCATGGAGCGGTATCGCCCAGTTAAGGACAGCGGCCGGCAACCTGCCGATTGGCACGGCCTACATGAGTGACCTGTTACAGGATTTCAGCAATAACGCGGTGCTGGTGTCAGGCGCTTACAATGCCGGTCCTAATGCCGTTAAACGATGGTTGAAGACACGGCCAATGGGTGAAGCCGCAAATTGGGTGGAAACTTTGCCCTATTTTGAAACCCGCGATTACATACCGCGCGTGCTGGCATTCACAACCATTTATGATTGGCGCCTGGGTGGAACGGTAAAACGAATCTCAGCCAGAATGCCGAACATTGAATCCGGTAAAATAAGCGCAGATGGCTACACTGAAGTGGTGTGTAGGGATTAAAACTCGATCAAGTGGTAATGAGGAAGTGATATGCGAATTGTATTGATTGGCGCCAGCGGATTTTTCGGGGGATATCTTCTGCGAGCACTCACAAACGATCAGCATCAATGTGTTGTACTCACCCGCGACGCTGTCCGCCGCGGCCACGTGGATATGATACCCGGCGTCAAGCTGGTTCAGGCTGATGTTTATGACCCTGATGTACTGGTTGAACAGTTTACCGGGGCCGGTGCAGTGGTCAGCATGGCCGGTATCCTCAATGAGAGCGAAGGTGGTGGAAAGGGTTTTCACAAAGTTCACGTAGAACTGGTTGAAGGAATTGTTGAAGCCTGTCAAAAAGCCGGTGTAACCAGGCTGCTTCATCTGAGCGCACTGAATGCGGGCAAAGGCAGCAGTTACTACCTGAAAAGCAAGGGAGAGGCAGAAGCGTTGCTGCGCTCTGTTGACGACATCAATGTCACTATTTTCCAGCCATCGGTCATTTTTGGTCGTGGCGACGACTTTTTCAACCGCTTTGCAAGTATGTTGAAATTGAGTCGGGTCTTGCCGCTGGCCTGCCCCAAAGCGCGTCTGCAGCCAGTCTTCGCGGGAAATGTTGCAACCGTCATGACAGCATCACTGGACGACCCTATGACCTGGGGCAAAAGCTATGAGTTGGCTGGTCCGCAAGCTTTCACATTGAAAGAACTGGTCAAGTGGACTGCAAAAACCCTGGGTCTGCGCAGCTACGTTATCGGTCTCCCCGGGCCGCTGTCAGCCACCATGGCCATGACGATGAACCTGGTGCCAGGCAAGCCCTTTTCCTGGGATAATTACCAGTCACTGAAGACTGACAATACAAGCAACCAAAACGGGTTTGCCTATTTTCATGTCGATCCCCTGGCCATAGACCTTGTCGTTCCAGCTTACCTGACCGGCACGGCCCGACAGCGCCGCCTGCAGAGCTTACGGCGGCAACCGCGCCGTTGAAAACCCCAAAAACCTACCTGGTTGGTGGTGCGGTTCGCGATGCACTTTTAGGACTGAAAGCAGCGGAACGGGATTGGGTTGTTGTTGGCAGTACACCTGAGGAAATGCTGAAGCAGGGTTTCAAACAGGTCGGCGCCTCCTTCCCGGTTTTTTTGCACCCCAAAAATGGGGAGGAATATGCGCTGGCCCGAACCGAGAAAAAGTCCGGCCACGGATACCATGGGTTCAACGTGGATTTTCATCCCGGTGTCACACTTGAAGAAGATCTCCAGCGACGCGACCTGACCATTAATGCCATCGCGCGGGATGAAGACGGTAGCCTGGTAGACCCTTATGGCGGCCAGCGGGATCTGCAGCAAAAAGTTCTGCGGCATGTATCCGATGCCTTCGTAGAAGACCCGTTACGCGTATTGCGCGTTGCGCGGTTTTCCGCACGTCTGGCCGGTTTTGGTTTTCGCGTGCATCCATCGACGCTGGCCCTGATGCGGGAAATAACGGATTCCGGTGAGCTTAAACACCTGGCGGCGGAGCGTATCTGGCGTGAAATTGAACGGGCCATGCAAACGGAGAAACCGTCAGAGTTTGTCAGCGTGCTGCGTGAATGCGGTGCATTGGAAGAATTGCTGCCCGAGGTCAACAGGCTGTTTGGTGTGCCCCAGCCGGAAGAATACCACCCCGAGATCGACACCGGTGTTCACCTGCTGATGGCGCTGGATATGGCGGCAGGCTTGAGCCCGGGTTCGGCCAACGTCGTCTTTGCTGTCTTATTGCACGATCTTGGTAAAGGCATTACCCCGCAACAGGAATGGCCGTCACACAGGGGTCATGAATCCACGGGGGTACCGTTGGTGGATGCTGTTTGTGAACGTCTCAAGGCACCCAATGGCATGCATGATCTTGCACGTAAAGTTTGTTTGCTGCACCTCAGGTCTCATCGCATACTCGAGTTTCGCCCGGTGTCGTCCCTTCGCTTACTGGAGAAGCTGGATGTATTCCGTCAACCGGAGCTTTTGCCCGGTTTCGTAGCGGCGTGCGAGGCTGACTACCGTGGCCGCAAGGGTTTGCAGGACCGCCCTTATCCGCAGGGCGAATATCTGCAGCGTGCTTACCGGGCCAGTGCAGATATCCGCGCCAGGGATCTTGATTTAGAGGGAGCCAGTGGCCCGGAAGTAGGTGAGCGTCTGCGTCAGGCCCGGATTGAAGCAATTGCCAATCTAACCCGGTTGGGTGGGTAAATTTTCCAATTTCCTAGGGTGGGTAACGGCCCAGGCCGCCCTCTCGACGGGTACCCCGCAGCCCAGGCTGGCTTCTCGACGGGTTCCCCGTCTCACCTTCTCTCACCTTGCAAGTTACCCACGCTACGGAGCTGTTTACAGGCGGTGGCAGAGATCTGAGATTGAGAACCCGATCAAGTCATCGCTTAGCTCCCCTTCAAGACCACGACTCAGGGCCATCACCTGGAAACGCTCACCCATTTCACCCGGTAGTGTCAGCCGACGTACCTGGTTGTTCATGCTGACACGTTCCTTTTCAGGCAGAAGCATGGATTCACCCAGCACTTCGTCTAAGCCACAGGCCATTAAAAACATCACCTGGGTGGTATAACCGCTAACCTCAAGCCCGCATTCATCAGCGGCTTCCGCCAGCGCGGTGAAGTCGACCGAAGTACTGATATCGGTCAGTCCGGGCCACTTGAAGGGGTCATCATGGGCACGGTGCCGGTAATGGCAGATCAAGGTGCCGTCGCGGCGTTGGGGTTGGTAGTAGTCCTTTCGTGTATAGCCGTAGTCAATGAACAGTGCCAGACCTTTTTGCAGGCTGGCGGTGACCGTTTGCAACCAGGCAGGGAGGTTGGTGTTAATTTCTGAGCAGTATCCGCTTGCCGGGTATTGTGCCAGGCCGGCTAAGACAGCCTGGATTTGTGCCTGCGTTTTTACCGGAAAGGCTCCTTTATGCCAGTCGAAACCGGCGGGACCGTTGACAACCTGCAATTGACTGACGTCTTCCGACTCAACGCAAAACCGCTCTACAGTTAATGCATCCAGGACCTCATTGGCCAGGAAAACACCTTGCCAGTCCTCTTCGGGTGGTGCATCCAGCCAGCTGATTCTGTCCATCCATTGCGGAACATGCCGTCCCAGGGTTTCCTTTTGAACCTGGCGCAGATAAGCGCTGCGCTCCAGTATCCGGTAACGGGTTGGCGCATTATTTGACTGCAGGGCCTTAAGCAGGTCTGCTGCGAGTATTCCGCTGCCGGCACCGGCCTCGATAATTTCGAACTGACCCAGTCCGGCACTTACCTGTTCGATCTGTTTCGCCAGGCAACGTGCAAAAACATCACCGAGCTGTGGTGCTGTGACAAAGTCACCGCCCTCACCAAACTTCTGCAAACCAGCGCTATAATAGCCCAGGCCGGGCTCGTAGAGTGCCATTTCCATGTACTGTGAAAACGAAATGGGTCCTTCGCGATCAATGGTTTCACGAATGCGATTGGCCAGTTCCGTACTCAAATGCTTGAGCTCTTCCGGTGGTTCGGGCAGGATGTTATTTGTCGTTGCAGAGCACATAGGCGGGTAGTTTCAGTGAGTGAATCAACAATGTCCAGAGCCGGAGCGTTACCAGCGCAGGCACTTGTCACGGGGGCGGCCCGGCGTATCGGTGCCTGTATTGCAGAAACCCTGCACCGGCGTGGTTGCGATGTGTTTCTGCATTACCACAGCAGCAGCGATGCTGTCAGCGGGCTGGCTCAAAAATTGAACGCACAACGGACGGCGAGTGCAATCATTGTGCAAGCGGATCTTGGTAAGCCGGAAGACATCAATCGGCTCGCAGGAATGGTAAAGACCCGTACCGGCCAACTGGATCTGCTGGTTAACAATGCTTCGAGATTTTTCCCGACTGTGGTTGGCACGACCAGTACTGAGCAATGGGACGACCTGATGGGCAGCAACCTTCGCGGTCCGTACTTCCTGACACAGGCATTGGTACCTGAACTGGCCTCCGCTGGGGGCAGTGTGGTCAACCTGCTGGATATACATGCGGTGAAACCCATGCCTGGACATGCGGTGTATTGCATGGCCAAGGCCGGGTTGCAGATGATGACCCTCGCCCTGGCAAAGGAGCTGGGCCCAAAGATTCGGGTCAATGGCGTCGCTCCCGGTGCCATTCTCTGGCCCGAGAGTGAAAATGACCCGGGTCACCAGCAGGGAATTCTTGAAAAGGTTGTCATGGGCCGTGCAGGACGGCCTGAAGACATTGCATCAGCGGTGGCTTACCTGGGTCTGGATGCACCCTATGTCACCGGCCAGGTCCTGGCCGTAGATGGTGGGCGGAGTTTGAATATCTGACCTTGCTTGCGGTTAATGCGTGGGATTTACCGCGTGCGTAGGGTGGATAACTTGTTACCCCCCTACTTGAAATCTACCAATAAATGCAGACAACTGTCATCCATCCCCGATGTCTCCCAGATTTCTGCCATGGTCCGAAGTTCAGTGGGGTGGATCAGTTCGGACTCAAGATCAGCTAACGGCTTGAGCACATGTGAGAACTTCAGTATCTCGGCGCGTGGTATTTCCAGCACGGGGGACAGCAGTACGAGGTCGTCGTATAACAGGATGTCGATATCCAGTGAACGATCGGAAAATTTTGCCACATCCCGCTTGCGTCCAAAGCGGTCCTCCAGGTCACGCAGGTATTGACGAAGTTCCATCGGGTGTAATTCGGTTTCCACACGGGCGACGAGGTTGATGAAATCATCACCATCAAAGCCTACGGCTGTGCTGGAATAGACCGGCGAAAGAACGACATTCTCAAAGTCTTTTTCAAGCTCATGGATACCAGCTCGAATATGAGTTTCAGCAGCGACATTGGAACCCAGGCCCAGCCAGGCGATACTCATTGTGAGCCTCTGAAAGTACCATTAATTACGATGCAGTACACTAGGTTTCCCCGCGCTCGATAATGACACCCACGGCACTGGAGCCACGCACTGCGCCCGGCTTGCTCAACTTGAGCCGCAACCAGTTGACCGGGAACTCCTCCAGAACAATGCGTGCGCAATGACCGGCCAGGGCTTCAACCAGCTGAAACTCACTCGCTTCGACAAACTGGATGAGACGTTTTGAAACTGCCTTGTAATCCAGGGTGTCCGCGATATCATCACTTTCAGCTGCGCGGCTGATATCAAACGCCATTTGCAGGTCGATGCTGATTGTCTGGGTAATTTCTCGTTCCCAGTCGAATATGCCTATCACGGTTTGGATACGTAAATCTTCGATAAATACACGGTCCATGGTCATGCAGAAATTATCTCCATTTTGATCAGGAGCGCCCGGCTCCGATGGGTGGTAGTTGATCGATCGGCCAACGGGGGAAAGCTTGCAGAACGGGCCCGGTGTGCTGTCCGGCTATCAATCGCTGACATCCGGCGAAGGCGATCATGGCACCGTTATCGGTACAGAACTCAAGACGCGGGTAGGTGACCTTCCAGCCATGTTTTTCACCCGCTTTTTGTAATGTCTGCCGCAGCAACAGGTTAGCGCCCACCCCACCGGCGATCACCAACTGCATCGCACGGGTATGCTGCATCGCACGGCGGCATTTGATGAGCATGGTATCCACCACGGCCTGCTGGAAACCTGCCGCAATATCAGCCTGGGTTTTAGCATCCTGGTCACTTTTCAGCCACAAGTTGCGGGTGTGGGTCTTTAATCCGCTGAAACTGAAATCCAGCCCGGGCCGGTCGGTCATCGGGCGGGGAAATGAAAACCGTTCGGCATCACCTTGCTCAGCCAGCTTTGCGAGTGCCGGTCCACCGGGATAACCAAGACCGAGTAACTTGGCAGTTTTATCAAATGCCTCTCCTGCCGAGTCATCCAGTGTCTCACCAAGAATCCGGTATTCACCGATGGCGCGCACTTCCACCAGCATGGAGTGACCACCGGAAACCAACAGCGCGACAAACGGTACGACCGGCTGTTCCGTTTCGAGCATCGGTGCCAGCAGATGGCCTTCCATATGATTCACAGCCAGCGCCGGCACGCCGAGGGCCATGGCTATGCTGCGACCGGCAGCGGTGCCGACCAGCAGGGCGCCAATCAGACCCGGTCCTGCGGTATAGGCAACCGCGTCGATGTCGTGACGTGTCAAGCCGGCCGTCTCGAGACACTGGTTGATCAGGGGTAATAATTTACGCACATGATCACGGGAGGCAATTTCCGGTACGACCCCGCCATATTCGGCATGAATCTCAACCTGGCTGAACAGCGTATGCGCCAGCAGGCCGGCATCGCTGTCATACAGCGCAACACCGGTTTCGTCACAGGATGTTTCGATGCCAAGTACAATCATGAGGCTTCACTAAAATATCGGATTGGGGGATTGTAAATCATGTACGCACAATCTGCTGCAGGCGCAGTGGGGTATACGGTGTTATTAAACACACTACATATCAACAAATTCATTAATGCGGCTTTGTGCTGGGTTAACATAGCGTCTGGTTTATCAATCGGAGTCAGGTTTTGAAAAAACCCCTTGGGGTTGTGGCATCGGGCCATAAAGAAACCTCGAAAGCAGCCAGGATTTTGCTCGAAGAAGGCGGCAATGCTTTTGACGCCGCACTGGGTGCCATGTGTGCTGCCTGTGTTAGCGAACCGATGCTGGCGAGTCTTGGCGGTGGCGGTTATTTGCTGGCGCAAACGGCTGCCGGTGATACCCAGATATACGATTTTTTCACCCAGACGCCCTCAGCTACAGCAGGTGAACTGGATTTTTACCCTATCCAGGCGGATTTTGGCACGACCACCCAGGAATTCCATATTGGCGTTGGTTCAATCGCGGTGCCAGGGGTTGTGGCAGGTCTGTTTGCAGTCCACAAGGCGAATTGCCGTCTGCCTTTAAAGAAGATAATTGAGCCGGCTGTTTACCTCGCGCGTGAGGGTCTGCGGATCAATAAACTGCAGAGCTATATTAACGAGATCCTGGGAGCAATCATTGATGCCACTCCCGAGGCGAGGGCGTTCGCCACTCCCATGTTCGCTCCCGGCCAGCTGGCCGAAATCGGTGAATTTATCCACAATCCGGACCTGGCGGACACCTTTGAAGCATTGGCCGGTCATGGCCCGAGATGGTTTTATGAGGGTGATCCGGCCAGGCAACTGGTACGTGACTGTGAGCAGAAAGGTGGTTTGATCAGTGCGGCTGACCTGCAGTCATATAAAGTTGTTTTACGTAAACCCATTACAGTTGAGTCTCATGGCGCCAGGATCAGTGTTAACCCCCCGCCTTCGCCGGGTGGCTGCCTGATAGCATTCGCGTTGTCTTTGTTGAGTAAAGTTCAGCTGGCGCAATACGAATGGGGCGGTCCGCAGCATGCCCTTGCGCTGGCCAGTGTGATGAAGGCGTCCAGCCTGGTCCGCAAACGCCACGGTCTGGAAAGCGGGCTGGACGATAAAACTGCGGCCACCATACTCTCGGAGGAAAACCTCTCAAACTGGAACAAGACCTTGCAGGCGGGCGGTCTTGCCACACGCGGAACAACACAAATCAGCGTGGCCGATGCTGCGGGCAACCTGGCCAGCCTGACCCTATCCAATGGTGAGGGGTCGTCCTATGTGTTACCGGGCAGCGGCATCATGATGAATAACATGCTGGGTGAAGAAGACCTCAATCCGGGCGGTTTTCACCGCATGCCACCCGGTATCCGTCTCGCGTCAATGATGACACCAACGATCGCCAGCCTGGCGGACGGCGCACAGATCGCGCTGGGTTCCGGGGGCTCCAACCGTATCCGCAGTGCGATACTCCAGGTACTAACGAATGTACTGGAGTTTGATATGAGCCTTGAGGGGGCGGTAAATGCTCCCCGTTTGCACCTTGAACGCAATCACCTGAGTGTCGAGACGGGTTTTTCCAACGCTGCATTAGAGGGTTTGGAGGCAGAATGGCCTGGTATGAAGCACTGGCCGGGATCCAACCTGTTTTTTGGCGGTGTACATGCGGTTGCACGTCTCCCTAATGGAGAATTTCGTGCAGCCGGTGACCCTCGCAGGGGTGGCGCGGTCGCGATTGCAGGTTTTCATTGATTTTTCTTTGCATGAGCTGGTGTTAGCAGGTTAAAATATCTGGCTACGCCCAGTGTGGGCTTAACTGATGAAACCGGAGTAAAAATGCCAAGCGTAAAAGTTCGCGAAAACGAGCCTTTTGAATATGCACTACGTAGATTCAAGCGTTCATGTGAGAAAGCAGGTGTACTGGCCGAAACACGTCGGCGTGAGTTCTATGAAAAACCAACACAGGAACGCAAGCGTAAATCTGCAGCAGCAGTAAAACGTGATCTGCGCCGTCTGGCTCGGGACAACGTTCGTCGTACACGAATGTATTGATGTTATTGGTTTTCCCCGGTCCCGGAGCCCACGTTTCGGGTGGTTGATCTAAACAGCCAGTAGCCGGAAAATCTCTATCCCTACAGAAGTTCTCATTATGACGTTGCCGTTAGATACATTAAAAGGTCAAATCCAGGAAGATGTGAAATCTGCGATGCGTGCGCGCGATCAAAAGCGCCTGACCGCATTGCGATTGATCACTGCCGCGATCAAGCAGGTCGAAGTAGACAAGCGTATCGAGATGGATGACAAGGCCGTGCTGGCGGTGCTAGACAAAATGGTCAAACAGCGCAGAGACTCACTGGAGCAGTACCAGGCTGCCGGCCGGGATGACCTGGCGGCACAGGAACAATTCGAGCTAGAGTTGATTTCTGTCTATCTTCCGGAAGCGCTGGGTGAGGAAGAACTCGCCGCGCTGATAAAGCAGGCCGTGGTTGATGCAGGCGCCAGTAGTATCCGCGATATGGGTGCTGTGATGAATATACTCAGGGGACAGGTACAGGGTCGTGCCGATATGAAGGCCGTTAGCAACGCTGTAAAAGAACAACTCGGCGTCTGAGTATGTCACTGGCCACCGGCCTTAAAATCCCGCTTCAAATACCCTTGTGTGTAAAATACCCGTTAATAAGAAATTCATGAGAGAAGTCTCATGAGCGGTCTGATACCTGATTCCTTCATTGAAGAGTTGCTGGCACGCAGCGATGTCGTGGAATTGATAGATCGACGTGTTCCGCTAAAACGCAGCGGTAGCGAGTTCCAGGCCTGTTGTCCTTTTCATGATGAGAAAACCCCGTCATTTACGGTCAGCCCCAGGAAACAGTTCTATCATTGTTTTGGTTGTGGTGCCCATGGTTCAGCAATTGGTTTCCTGATGCAGTACGAAGGGCTGGAGTTTCTCGATGCTGTTGAAGAGCTTGCCCGTGCGGCAGGTCTCGAAGTGCCCAAGACCGGTAAGCAGAAGCCGCGAATAGATACCGGCCTGTATGACATACTGCAGAGCTGTTCAAAATTCTATGTCGAGCAATTGCGCCACCATCCAGAGGCCGTTGAATACCTTAAGGGGCGCGGACTATCCGGGGAAATCTGCCGCGATTTTGATATTGGTTTTGCCCCCGCAGGCTGGGACGGTTTGATCCGGCAACTGGGCACGGACAACCATCACCTAGATCTGCTGAAACAGGCCGGTATGCTTAGCCAGGGCAATAGCGGTCAGTATGACAAATTTCGTAACCGCATCATGTTCCCAATCCATGACCGTCGCGGACGCGTCATTGCATTTGGCGGGCGGGCCTTGTCGGATGATGGCCCCAAATATCTGAATTCGCCGGAAACAGATTTATATCACAAGAGCAGGGAACTCTATGGGCTCTACCTTGCGCGCCAGCGTACCAGTCGCCTGGACCACATCATCGTGGTGGAGGGCTATATGGATGTGGTCGCACTCGCACAGTTCGGTTTCAAGAACGTGGTGGCGACATCCGGTACCGCAACAACCGATTCGCAGGTGGAGTTACTGTTTCGTGCCGCAGATACCATTGTCTTTTGTTTTGACGGAGACAAGGCCGGGCGAAAGGCCGCCTGGCGCGCACTGGAAGCCACCCTGCCTAAACTGAAGGAAGGTTTGCAGGCAAAATTTCTGTTTCTGCCAGATGGTGAAGACCCTGACAGCATGGTGCGAAAGCACGGCGAGGAAGTATTTGCCCAACAAATCGAGGCAGCCAGTCCCTTGTCAGAGTTTTTCTTCGATCACTTTACCGCCATGACAGACCTTGGCAGCCTGGACGGACGGGCGAGATTTGTTGAGCAGGCCCAACCCTACCTGGAGACGCTTCCCGCCGGGGGATTCAGGGATATGATGTATTCCCAGTTGGAATCCAGGTCTTTTCACAAGTTAAACAGATATGTACAAGGCCCTGTAATCACATCCCGAACCAGTGATGAGCGTGGTAAACCGATACAGACACGCACCCCTTTGCGTGTCGTAATGGCGCACTTGGTGCAGAATCCTTCACTGGTTGAACAGCTCGAAAATGTTAATGAATTCAATGGCCCCGGCAATGCGGATATACAGGGAATAGAAATCTTCAGAGAACTTGTTGATTTCTGCATTCAACGCCCTAATATCACAACGGCGCAGTTAATTGAGCTTTGGCACGGACATCAGGCTATGCCTTACCTGGAAAAGCTGGCTGTCTGGCATCTTCCGGGTGATGAAGATAAGCAGCTCCAGGAGTTTACAGATGCGGCGAATCGCATCCGCTTGAGCTGGGTGGAAATATTGTTATCCCGGGTGACCAATATTATGTTGCAACGGGAAGAGTACAGGGCTTTACAGGAACGTCAGCAAGCGTTGAAAAAGCAGCTTGAAGGCCAACGGGATTAAATTATTGAACTCTTTGGCAATCCGGGTCGCCAGAGTCAGTTTCATCGACTATAGTTAATTATCGCGAAGCACAAATTTATGAATCAAAATCAGCAATCGCAACTAAAAGATCTGATCACCAAGGGTAAAGAGCAGGGCTTCCTGACATACGCTCAGGTTAACGACCACCTGCCCGATGATATCGTCGACCCGGAACAGATCGAAGATATCATTAATATGATCAATGATATGGGTATCTCGGTGTATGAAAAAGCGCCTGATGCCGATACCCTGATATTGAATGACGATGCAGCAAGCACGTCTGAAGATGATTCAGCTGTTGAAGAAGCCGCTGCGGCACTTGCAGCTGTTGAGACCGAGATCGGGCGCACGACAGACCCTGTACGTATGTATATGCGTGAAATGGGTACGGTTGAGCTATTAACCCGTGAGGGTGAAATTGTCATCGCCAAGCGAATTGAGGATGGATTGAAGCAGGTGCATATCGCACTTGCGCGTTTTCCGAACACCCACACGACTCTACTCAACGGTTATATCCTCCATCAGGAAGGCAGGCAACGTTTGACCGAGGTGATGCTCGACTTTGTTGATCCGAATGCCGAAGAGCAACCTATTCCGGTCGCCAAAAAACCTGCTGATGTGATTAAGAGAAACGCCGCTTTATCCGGTAAGGGTAAGGCAGAAGAAGTTGAAGAAGACGACGAGGAAGAAGAAGTAGATGAAGGCCCAACCGGGCCAGATCCTGAGGAAGTCGAGGCATTCTTCGAAAAACTCGGAACCCTGCATGCAGAGTTCGGTAAATTGTGTGAAAAACACGGTCCGGGTGCAGTCCAGGCAAAAGAAAAGCTGGACGTGATGGCTGATATGTTCCTGCACCTCAAGTTACCGGCAAAAATGGTGGATCACCTGGTTGATCGTCTGCGGTATGCCGTATCGCGTACCCGCGAGCACGAAAGGGCCATCCTGCAAATGGTTGTCAGACAGGCCAAGATGCCCAAGCTGGCGTTCATAAAGAGCTTTCATGAGAACGAGGCGGACCCAAAGTGGATCGACTCGGTTTTGAAGGGCAAGCAAAAATGGGTCCCGGCAGTGGCCGAATACAAGGATGATATCAGGGAAGTACAGAACAGGCTCGAACGCCGGGCAGTGGCTAACCGTATCACCATCGCCGAACTCAAGGATATCAACCGTGCCATGTCGATCGGTGAGGCCAAGGCGCGGCGCGCCAAGAAGGAAATGGTCGAAGCCAACCTCAGGCTGGTTATCTCCATTGCAAAAAAATACACCAACCGTGGCTTGCAGTTCCTCGATCTGATCCAGGAAGGCAATATCGGTTTGATGAAGGCGGTTGATAAGTTTGAATACCGTCGGGGTTACAAGTTCTCTACCTATGCAACCTGGTGGATCCGTCAGGCCATTACGCGTTCAATCGCAGATCAGGCACGGACTATCCGCATACCGGTTCACATGATTGAGACCATTAATAAGCTCAATCGTATCTCCCGACAGATGCTGCAGGAAATCGGCCGTGAACCGACACCTGAAGAACTCTCCATTCGCATGGAGATGCCCGAGGACAAGGTGCGCAAGGTACTGAAGATTGCCAAGGAACCGATTTCAATGGAAACACCCATTGGTGATGATGAAGATTCACACCTGGGCGATTTCATCGAGGATGCCAATATTGCTTCACCGGTTGAATCTGCGACCGGTACCGGCTTGACCGGTACGGTGCAGGGTGTACTTGCCGGTTTGACGCCACGTGAAGCCAAGGTACTCCGTATGCGGTTTGGTATTGATATGAATACTGACCATACGCTGGAAGAGGTTGGGAAGCAGTTTGATGTTACTCGTGAGAGGATACGTCAGATTGAAGCGAAAGCTCTGCGGAAGCTTCGGCATCCGACGCGGTCGGAACAACTTCGTAGTTTTCTTGACTTGGAATAATGGGTTGTTTGCCCCTACGGGGCGGGGGTTTTGCCTTTCAGGCTGACTGAGGTTTCGCGCCTTATGCGCGAGTTGCTTTTCTTTGCTTGCACTGTTGAAGTTCGGTCTTATTCGAGGCGTTTGGGCCTTCGGCAATCAATGCTTGCACATCCTGTGCAGCATTGATATCGGCACATCCGTGTGCCTCTCCCTGTCAGATGGTCGCTGCGCGACTTCCCTCGTTACTCGTTGCTTTGTGTCACCCCTCGGCACAGCGCGTCCTCGGCAACTGCTCCTGCGTTGCTCTACCTCCTGCATCCATGCAGTCGTGCGCTGGGCCTCACTGAATTGGCCTTCCCTGGCCAATTCTGACAGTCGCGCCTCTCTCCTCGGCATCTTCAAAGGGACGGCAAGAGCAAGAGCGGGGAGGGGTGGATCACGCTGCGTCCGTTGTAGCTCACTTAATTTAATGGCCTAGGTTGGGCACTTGATAGATCCCCGGCGGCCCAGGCCAGTCTCTCGACCGGTTCCCGGTCTCACCTTGCCATGTCTCGTAAGGTCCTGAAGCAAAGTACCGCGCAGCCTTGGCGCCCACGTAGATCAGGAGTCAAGTCCCTGTTGTAGCTTCTTCCCAAAGGGCGCACAGGTATTGATAGAGCGCTTTAGCCTTGGTGAGTGATTCTGGGTTGAAATCGGTTCTTGCCAGGATTGTTGCGTCATCTATTTGCCATTCGGTAGCCAGTGCTGCGTAGTCCATTATTTGCAGGCCGTTGGCGGCGTATTCCCAGTCGATCAGGTATAGGCGGTCAGGCGTGCCGACGAAGTTTGCTGTTACCGGGTCGTGGTGGCAGATGCCGGTTGGGGTGCTGCTGTTGAGGAGTGAATCGAGGATTTGTTGGATTGGTTTGCGCTGTTTGATTAAGTCAGGATTGATGGGTTGGTTTTTGGCTTCGATGATTTGCCAGTAGTGTTCGATGTGGCTGGAGTAATCGATGCTTGATGCTTTTACATCCAGTTGGTGACAGCTTTCCAGCAGGCTGAATGCCTGATCGACAACGGCCGTGTTGAGTTGTGGCTTTGAGGGCAGCTTGTTGTTGGTGTATTTGCTGACGAGGTACTGGTTTTCGGAATCAACATAAATTAGGGGAGGGGCAATGTCCTGTTTGGCTGCAGCATTCCAGATATTGATTTCGTCGCTGCGGTTGGCACCGGGTAAAAATGAACCTTTACCGTTGATACGTAAAACCAGTTTGCCTATATCTGATTGGAGCAGGAAGCTCTGGTTGCTTAGTCCGCCGTTTAACTCTCCGCTAAGCAATGGTTTGGACCTCAGTCCGCGACTCCATTGACGCCAATGACTGAGTGCGTTTTCAGGCTGCAATGACCTGGCCGTTGTTGCGTAAGTGATCCCGCCATTTGAAATAGCCGACCACGGCGATGATGACATAGGCGACGAATAACAGGGCGGTCAGGTTCAATCCGCGGTCGATGTAGAGAGGTACGGATACCGTGTCGATGACTATCCAGTAGAGCCAGTTCTGCAAGAATTTACGGGCAACCAGGTAGGTGGTGATGACACTGGCCCAGGTAGTGAAAGAATCGACATATGGCCAGGCGGCCGTACTGTGTTCGTTGAGCAGGTAACCGGAAACAATTGTCAGGCTCGCAATAGCAACGATCACCAATACGTGTTGCTTTGCAGACATGGAACGTACTGCAAGTGCGTGGGGGCGGTCATCGCCGTTGGTTCCGCCACGGGTCCATTGATGCCAGCCGTAAACGGCCATTGCCATGTAATAGACGTTGAGCGCTGATTCCATCAGCAGGCTGACATCCCAGAACAGGACCGTATAAATTGCTGTGCTGAGAAAGGCAAAAAGCCAGCACAGGACGTTTTCACGGACAGCCAGCAGCAGATAGGCCATGGCGAATATCACCGCTGTCACCTCCATCAGTGACATGGATTGTGCAGCGGTGAGTACTGTTTGCAGCCAGCTTTCCATTCAAGTCATTCTGGTTTGGGTGATCATCATTCAGTAAAACTCATATCTTAATTCAATGCCATACATGCGCGGTTCGCCAAACTGGCGATAAGCCTCGTTGACATACTCTTTGCGCGGGTCGTTGGCGAAATACAGCCCATGCACCGCATAATCCTTGTTACCCAGGTTACGGCCCCATGCGCGGATGGTGAATGCGCCGAAGTTGTATCCCAGGCTGGCGTTAATGGTTGAGTAGCCGGAGATTTTCTGGTTGTGATAATAGCCGTAATAACTGTCACTGCGTCCCTCAAATTCAAGCCGGGCACTGAATTGTGGTGTGAAGTATATGCTGGTGCCGATGTTGTATTGCCACTCGGGTGCTTTTGTCTGGTCGCGGTCGTTGATTTCTTTTATCGCCGATTGTGTCCATTCACCCGGTTCACCGAGATCCACAACGGTCATTTCATCCACATTGGTTTTCAGCCAGCCGACACCGGCGAAAACACTGATGTTTGATGTAACCTGGTAATCCAGTTCGAGTTCGAGGCCGTAGTTAGTGCCCTTATCTACACTGTCGAGATAACCCACCCAGAGAAAGTTGATGTCGTCCCATATCCAGGATTCCAATTGGGCATTTTTCCTTTTCATGTGAAACAGGGCCGTACGCAGGCTTAATGCGCCATTGAGATACCGGCCCTTGATTCCGATTTCCGCGTTACGCAGGCTTTCTTTACCAAACACTAACCGGCTATCCATAAAGGCACGGAATTTTGGATCCATGAAGTCAAATACCGAGCTGGCTTCGGTATTGACGCCACCCGGTTTTACACCACGTGAAAGCGTGCCATAGAGCATGGTGTTATCACCAATATCATGCTGCAGCGTGAGTTCGCCGGTGAAATACTGGTCATCGGTCTCGCTGCGCAAGGCATTGGTATCCTTGTAATCATCATCAAACCATTCATAGCGAACACCGCCGATCAGGCGCCATGCGGGTGTAAAGTCGTACTCCAACTGGGTGTAGATCGCGTAACGGTGGGTTTTGTATTCACTATTGAAATCACCCCAATACACACGATAGAAGTCCTCGCTGCGATGCTGGGCGTAAACACCGGCCACCCAGTTATAGCGATTGCCGTCGATAGACATCAGGTGGGTGTCCAGGCTGATGTTATCGCGCTCGCGCTCCTGCTGGTCGGTATTGGCAAAGGGGTAGCAGAATTCGTAGCCGTTACAGATATCCGGGTTGGTCCAGTCCTCGTCATAGCTATAAAAGGTATCGGCATCCGACCAGCTGACGATGGTTTCAAGCGCCATGTCCGGGTTGATCTCCCAGTAGCTCTTGCCCGCGATGGACCATGATTTTTGCTGGTCATGACCAGGTTCATCAGACAGGGTGTGGCGAGTGTTGTCGAGCGAAAAGACATCGTAGCCATTGTCGATATCGACGTAAAAAACAGTCAATTCCGCAAAGGTGCTGGCCTGGCCAAGCCAGCGTAGTTTACCCCGCATGCTGAACTCATCGATGTTGTTGGTATCATCAACACCCAGGTAGTCATTGTGGATGAAACCATCACTGCTGGTTTGACCAATTGCGATCCGGCCCAGCAGGTTTTGTGTCAGGGGACCGCTAAGCACCGCAGACGCATTCCAACTACTGTAGTTACCCAGGCCCGCCTGTGCATACCCGGTAACCGTATCGGTGGGGTCGTTCGAACGGATGTTCACCATGCCAGCCAATGCGTTGGTGCCGAATTTTGTTCCCTGGGGGCCGCGTAATACTTCCACCTGCCGGGTGTCCATCAAAACGGCGGATGAGGCAAAGCCATTCATATCCACATCATCGATGGTTAAGCCCACTGAGGGAAAATACTTGGGGTCGACAAACTGCTCAAGATCACCCACGCCTCGCACCTGGATAAAGCGTGCCCTTGATGCACCCGAGGAAAAGTTGACGTTGGGTAAAACGTTGAGGATGCTCTGCAGGTGCTGTGCACCACGATCGAAAATAACGGTCTCCGGTATGACAGAGATGCTGCCGCTGCTTTTCAGTAGTGTGGTATCACGGAACTGGGCCGTAACAATGACCTCTTCGAGGTCGCCCTCAGTTGTTTCCTGAACATCATCGTCGGCCGATAGCGGCCCCGTCATGAACAGCAACAACAAGATGCAAATTCTTCTAAACACAAAAGCCTCCTAGGAGCCTGTCGGTTTTGACCGATCGTAAGATCGTACTAAATGCGACAGGCTCCTCTATGTGGAGACCCGGAAGGTGGAGAGATTGAACAGTAAACTGCGCCCTATCCCTACGCCGGTATGATCCGGATCAGGTTCAAAGGGTCCATCCGATTGGGAGCTTGCTCCCGGACATCTCAGGCCGTCTGGCCGCCCCTCAGGCATTCCCGTGGGAATGTGGGGCTATTCTAACTTAATGAAGACCGGAGTGCCTTATTGTTCCGCTTTGGCAGCGACGATCTGAGTCGTCAGATTGATTGTTTTTTCAAGGTTTTGGCGTGCTTTTCCTGACCCGGCCTCCGGCCAATATATTTGAGCCCGTTGGAGAGTATTCGCCTTATTAAAGACCGTCAGAACCGCTACAATGAACACCCCTGAACGTCCCTAAAAAAGGTTGAATCAAAATGTCTGATTCCGGGTTTCCCTCAAGCGCGCGAGTCGTCATTGTCGGCGGCGGCATCATTGGTTGCTCGGTGGCCTATCACCTGGCCGATATGGGCTGTAAGGATGTTGTGCTGCTGGAGCAAAGCCAACTCACGGCGGGCACCACGTGGCATGCCGCTGGCTTGATGACGACCTATGGTTCAACCTCCGAAACTTCTATTCAGATGCGCCGGTACTCGCGTGAGCTTTATGCCGGGCTAGAAAAGGAAACCGGCCAGGCAACAGGCTTTAAAGCCTGTGGGTTTATCGAGGTTGCCTCAGACGCAGACCGCCTTGAAGAACAGCGCCGGGTTGCAGCTTTTAACCGTTTGCATGGCATTGATGTGGTTGAAATATCACCATCTGAAGTCCTGGAGTTGTTCCCGCTGGCAAAAGTGGATGACATTCTGGCCGGCTTTTACACCGCGAGCGATGGCCGGATAAACCCTGTAGATGTCACCATGGCGCTGGCAAAAGGGGCCAGGATGAGGGGCGTAAAGATTATTCAGAACACCACGGTCAAGGGTGTGCTCAGCCATCGTGGAACGGTGAAGGGCGTGCAAACTGACAAGGGTGATATCCAGGCGGAGACCGTTGTTAACTGTGCCGGTATGTGGGCCAGGCAGTTTGGTGAGCTTTGTGGAGTGCATATCCCCAACCAGGCCGCTGAGCATTACTACCTGATCACCGATGACATGGAAGGCGCGGTCAAAGACCTGCCCATATTGGAAGACCCGTCCTGTCACGCCTATTACCGGGAAGAAACCGGCGGAATGATGATCGGCCTGTTTGAGCCGGATTGTGCGCCCTGGCGGGTGGGGGGCATACCCGATGATTTTTCATTTGGCGAGATACCGCCGGACTGGGACAGAATGGCCCCCTTTCTTGAGCGTGCGATGAGCAGGGTGCCGGTCTCAATGGATATCGGTATAAGGAAGTTTTTCTGTGGACCGGAAAGTTTCACTCCCGACTTGAACCCGATTGTCGGTGAGGCTCCGGAACTGAGGAACTACTGGGTGGCAGCGGGATTAAACTCGGTCGGTATCATCACCGGTGGCGGCCTCGGCAGGGTGCTGGCGCACTGGATACTCAACGGCATGGCAGATGTTGATATCACCGCTATGAATATCGATCGTTTTCACCCGTATCAATGTAACCCGGAATACCGTCGAAGCCGCGCCCTGGAATCCCTTGGGCTGGTGTACAAATGTCACTATCCAACCCGCTCTCCACAAACAGCCCGTGATGCCAGGAAGTCGCCATTTCACGACCGTTTAGCAGCACAAGGCGCCTATTTCAGAGATGTTAGCGGCTGGGAGTCTCCCGACTGGTACGCACCACCCGGGCATAAACCTGAAGTTGACGAACTCTCCTGGGGCAGGCAAAACTGGTTCCCCTGGTGGGCCGCTGAACACAAGGCATGCCGCGAAGGCGTGATCGCCATGGACATGTCATTTATGGCCAAGTTCCTGGTGCAGGGCAGGGATGCCGGTGAGCTTCTGAACTACGTTTCAGCCAATGAAGTGGATGGTGAGGCAGGAAAAATCACCTATACCCAGTGGCTGAATCACACCGGCAAACTCGAAGCCGACCTGACCGTTATCAAGTTTAACGACGAAAAATATATGGTTGTCGCAACGGATACCGCACACAGGCATACGGAAACCCGGCTAAAAAGAAATATTGGCGATGATCAACACGTATTTGTAACCGATGTCACATCTGCTTACGGACAGTTGAATATCCAGGGTCCCCGCTCGCGGGAGTTGCTGCAATCACTTACAACGGCTGACCTTTCCAATGAGGGATTTCCCTTCCGCAGCGTCAGGGAAATCGATATCGGGCTCGCCAGGGTGACACTTGTGCGGATTACCTATGTTGGTGAGTTGGGCTATGAGCTCAATATTCCGGCTGAGCAGGCAACCCACGTTTATGACCTGATCGTGGAGAAGGGCAAGGAGTTTGGCCTGCGTCATGCCGGGCTCAAGGCGCTTGCCAGCCTGCGGATGGAAAAAGCCTATCGTGATTACGGGCATGATATTGATAACACCGATAACCCTTATGAAGTGGGTTTGGGTTTTGCGGTGAACCTGAATAAGGAAGGTGATTTTATTGGTAAAGCGGAATGTATCAGGAAGAAAGCTGAGGCTCCGTATTCAAGGCGCCTGGTACAGGTGCTGGTGAAAGATCCTGAGCCACAGATGTTTCATGCAGAGGTGGTGTTGAGGAACGGGGTGCCCGTTGGGGATATCAGGGCCGCTTCATATGGCCACATGCTCGGTGGTGCTGTCGGACTGGCGATGGTTGAAGGTGAGGTGGTGAACCAGGCGTATCTTGATGAAGGGGAGTGGGAAGTTGATATTGCCGGGAAGGTGTATCCCGTGATCGTTTCATTCAGGCCGCTTTATGATCCCGGAATGTTACGAGTAAGAGCCTGACTGGCTCACCCTGTAGCACCTGCATGACGGTAGCTCACGAGGTGGTAAAATGCTTTCCTGGAACGACACTAAAAGTCAAACCATGGCCCGGATATTCCTCTGCACCTTGCGTTTTCAGGATTCAGAATCCTTGCTGCTAACTCTCACGTGATAGGTTTTTTCACGGTTTCAGAGTTTAGTAAGTATTCGCAGATACCGTCTGACTTCAGGGTTTCCCTACGGATTCAAGGGTATCGATCTTCGGCACTTCCTCCGCCACGATTTTGAAAGACTTGTCGTTGGATGCAGGCATCTCTTCGCGAATAGGCCTGACAGGAAGCAGCTTGAACCGTATGGTGAATTTAGTACAATCCAGGATCACTGGATTCGCATGGCATTTCTGACCTGAGGTGCTACCAGTCGCGGCGATTCGTTTATCAAAACTGAGATCTGAGTTTTCTTTATTGGTTAAAGAATTAGTTTCATAAATCAAAATGATGATCGGCACCGCGATTAACAAACTGATAGCTATTGTGGCCGTGTAAAATAACATCGTAATGTCTCCCTTTAGTGACCACTTCAATTACGCTTTGCTGCGCGCAGTCACGTTTATATCCAACCCTCGAGAACCGGGCGCGGTATGGAACAATATCCGGAACACCAGCTTGACTGGTTGCAGTTAGACGCGACTTTATCCCTGTCTATATCTGTCTAATCCTGTGACATTCACCGCTTGGCGGCCAGGATTTGCCTTCATGGCTTAAACTGCTTTGCACCGGACAACCATGTCCGTACCAAGTACTATCCTCAAATCTAGCGTATTGACTTTGCGTGTCCCCCAAGCTGTAAACTTTCCTGTTACGACCCTTCCTTGGGCCTGACATCTTCCATGATCTTCGCTGCTACAAACCTTTCGTTAACTATGGTTGTCACAGTAGAGGACAAACTTCCTCGTCAATAAATTCTTAGGTTCCTGAAAGAAAAAATTTACCAGAAACATAATCTTTCCCCCTTAATAATACAAATATCGAGCCATCGTAAATTCATTCTGAAAAAACATATGTAATACAACACGATAAAAGATACAAGGCGATTTTTCAGGTTGCTGTAAGAAGCATTGTTTGACAACATATGTTGTACAACTGACAGTTATTGTCAGTCACATTCTCACGTTGCTCCGGGTGCAGTCTGTGGTGTCAGGAAAGCACCGTCCACGGTACCGTCCGGTCTGTCGCAAATGCCATTCCGAACTATATAGAAATCCTGAGGCTTGGACAGGATCTCCTGAGGAGATTCACCGCAACGATGTGTTGCCGCCGCAGCGAGAATGCCGGGAAATCGATAAGTGAAAGTCTTTATGCTCTGAGACTTATTCCATTGTGTTCGGAATAAACTGTTACCTATGTGACCGGTAAGGACCAGGGAAAAATGGTGGGCCCAGTAGGACTTGAACCTACGACCGATCGATTATGAGTCGAGTGCTCTAACCAGCTGAGCTATGGGCCCGTTTTTGTGCGGGGTGCAATTGTACCTTCGCCTATTGTAACTGAGAAGTGGTTTGCACAAAAAATAAGACACAAACCGGTAGTTACTGTTGTTGGGGCTCTTCCTGGGCCTCTTTTTCCGCTTTTTTACGTTCCTGAATATGTTCCAGGTTACGCCGGTACATCATGACGACCTTGTCAACTCCGGAGGGTTGAAGACCGCCCGTATTGCCAGCCGAGATGAAGGTTGCGTAAATACCGGATGCTGCCATCAGTGCGGCGGAAATCAGTTCCCCCCTTTTGCCTTCTTTGTTCATTTCATTGGCAAGTTCAATAAACTTGCGTGTACACGCGTCATGGTCTTCTCTATCGCTCACGTATTTAATTCCTTCGGTTTTGTCTAAAGGCGGCAATTATAAATGGTTTTGATTATCAGGGGGCAGCGTTCTGCTCTGAGCAGGGAAGCTGGTCAATGTTGGTCAGTCGTACAACATTGAGCGTACCGGAACCGAAACCCTCTTCAGTACTGCTGTAGCTTGCAGTGCCGCCTTCACAGGTCAAATCCAGGACAAGCGAACCCCAGGGTTTGAAATCAACATCGTCAGGATTAAACTCCGGCCCGAATATACCACCGCTGGATGTCAGCATATCGTCAAAAACCAGCTTGCCTTCACGGATTTCACCAAGACCGAAGAACCAACGCCGCTTACCGTCAGGGTCGTAGCTGAACCAGTAAACGACCACCTGGCCACCAATGAGGACCTCTACATTGTAGCCCTCGCCGTTGTGGCTCGGGTCGTACCAGGAACCGCTCAGCAGTGCTTCTTCGCGTATGGGTGCCATAATGGGTTCACCACAATCAATACCCATCAGGCGGGCGAGCCTGGTCAATTGCATGCGGCCGTGTTGTGCACCGATCTGGTAGCTCATATCACCGTAGTCACAATCGGACCAGATAAAACTGGCTGAGCCGACCACTTCCTCGGTGATATTTGCAGGATCGAAGCCAGGGCCGAATTCACCACCGCTTACACGCAGCAGTTCCGGGAATACGATGCGGTTGGCACGCACTTCACCGACAGCGACGTACCAGTCCTGTTCGCCTATGTCGTTGTAGGTAAACCAGTATAGAACAGCGGCATTATCCGCCAGCATTTCAAGCAGAAAACCCTCGCCGTCATGTGTCGGGTCGTACCAGGATGAGGTAATACCGGGCTCCAGCAGGAAAGACGGTGGCACAGGCTGGTCGGTCACCTGGAAAGAAATCGTGGAATCGAAGCCGCCGGAATCGGTTTCGGCACCGTCATCGTTTTCATAACTGCTCCAGGCACCGTTATTCCAGTCGGCGACAGTTGCCGGGTTGGCATCGGTAGCCATGCCCGTCATATCGCTTGTCTCCAGCGCCATTGTTACATCGGTTAAGCCAGAGACCAGAGCAAGGTTCTGTTCGTCATCGGTGAACCTGAAAGTCAGTTTTAAAGCATCATCCCGGTAGTTCATAAATCCATCCGGTGCATCGCCGGGTTGCTCAAGCCAGTCGGCCGCTTCCAGAATGGTGGTCAGGGATGAACTGCCGACGAGCAGGTCAGCTTCAAGGTCGAGTGTGCTTTCAGGTTGACCGGGGAAAGGTACCACCTGGCCGTCCACACGCCAGCGCATTGGCTTGTTGAATGACAACCATGCATGGTAGCTGTGATTGATCTGCAAGGGCCGTAACTGTTTGCTGTACAGCGAACGGGTCTGGCTGTTCACCGTATCCCATTCGGTTTCAAATACCACGGCGCCGGTATCTGCATCCAGCAGGCGCAACGAATGAATTGCCGGTGGTCCCGCCTGGCGGTAATAGACCGCGGCAAAGGTCTGGGCCAGTTGCTCACGCACCCTGGTAATCTCCGATTCCGGTAGTATGAACCCATCGTGTCCGTTTTCACCCGTGCCGCCATAATCGGCGCCGCCGCCCGGCAGTGGCGCATGAAAATCCTGGCCGCCGCTTGGCTCGATTTCCAGGGTCCATGACGGTACCTGGTAGGTATGTGTGAAATATTCGTCGGTTGTTCCTATGCCCGTATTCCTGGATACAGAGTTACGGTCGGCATAGGCATACCATTTGCGGGCAGGAAATGAAATATGGTGGTTGGTAAAAGTCCTGAGAACTTCCTCGGTCTGGACGGCGAGACGGGGGTTGCTATTGCGTCCCCAAAGGTTCACCAGCGAAAAAGAGTGTACGTCGGTAAAAATACGCAAGCGGCCAATCGGCCCCAGTTGTGCCGCAGCATCCAGTGCCTGGGTCTCAGGCTCCGAGGCAGGTGCTACGCCATGATAGACCAGTGACAACACACTGGATGAAGACCTGTCCGGATCGGTGTTCCAGAATGGGTTGTTGTTGCGGTTGAGATCAACACCCTGCATGTGATCCCCAATCGTAAAGAGATGTTCATCAGCGTTGAGCATGTTCTTCCGGCGCATGCGGCCGTCACGGGGTGATGAATCCGGGTAGGTGAGATCCGTTCCCAGGTAATTCTGTGTTGGGAATTTCTGGGTTTGCATAAAGCCGTCGATGTTCAACGAGGGGATGACAATCATATTGACGTTATCCCGCAGGTAGTCATAAAGATGGTGGTCCTCTTCATGCAGGGCCAGTAACTCCATGATGCCGGTCACGGTCTCCGGTGATTGCCATTCACGAGCATGGATACCGCCGTTTGTCAGCGTGGCAGGTTCCGGTAAGCCGTCTATTGTCAGCAGGTCGTCGTCCCCCAGGCGGTAGGCAAAGATGTTTCGTCCATAGTGAGTCTGGCCTATCAGTTCCTGGTGTACCCATGGTGTGCTGGCGACAAGGTCCTGGTGGCGCATATGCAGACCGGCGTAGGTTCTGAAACCATCAAATGGCAAGGGTGTATCAACCGGTATGGGTACCGGGTATCCCAGTGCGATCTTGTCGGTATCGAAAATCGTTTTGCTCTCCACCCATTCGGTCAAATCCTGGGCGTTGAGCGGGCTGCTGGCAAACAGAAGGGCGGTGAGAGACAAGGCGAAGAGACGGTTCATGGTTGAAGCTCCCCGATTAGCCTGTCCCGGTTCATATCCAGTGCCATTTGCGCACGTCGCGCAGCCACTGAGTCACCACCGGCGGTATCCTGTAATATCTTGATGGTTTGAATATCAGGGCTCTGCGCCAGTGCCAGTGCAGCGGTGGCACCGAGACCCGGGTCGGCCAGTTGATCCACCAGCAGGTCGCGTATGCCGGCATCATGTCTTAGCCCTGGCCACCATGCGGCGATGGCCAGCGAAGCGTTACCGACAGGGGCTTCGCGTATTGCAAACTCAAGCAAGGCGGCTTTTTCTGAAGCTGGAAGCCGTTTATCAAGTTGCTTTAATGCCGATGAAACTCCTATACCACGTCCGTTGATCAACAGTTCCTGCACAGCAAAAGTGTCAGCGGTGATTTCGGCGGTCAGCCCGATCATGGGGGTCAGATTCGGTGACTGGCCAAGTCGTTCTAGTACAGCGCTTTGCACGGCCTCAACTTCGGCCATGTTGGCCTGCTTGAGGGCGTCAATATATCCGGATCGCTGGGTGTGGCTGGCAGAATCAATATAAGCAGAGACCAGCTCAGTTGGGTTCGTTTCGAGCAATTCGATCGCCTCGATAGCAAATTCCGCCCGTTGCCAGCCATTTTCAATACCGGCGGCGGCACCGCGAATATTGAAGAGGGGCACAAACGCATCGCCATGATCTTCATGTGGTACCAGGGTTTGAGCCCGGTAATTGATCAGATGCTGCATCACTTCATCAGCAACGGCAGCACGCGGCAACTCGGCCAATGAGCGGGTGAATTGATAAAGTGCTGCTTCCCTGGCCGGTACCGGCCAGTCACTGCGGGTTTCCAGCTGCCTGAGCCGGTTTAACGTGGTTTTGCCGTCCGCCAATGAGGAGACATTACCGATTTCATATACGGCAATATCGATATCGACAGACCTTACTGCAGCCATGGCGCTGCTGCGATCCCAGTGAGTGGAAGGAGCATGGTTCGCCGCCAATACAGAATCTGCAAGGCCGCAGAAATATAAAAAAGAAACAAATACGAGAAGATTTTTCATACGATCTCCCGGAGTTCATACCATCATACGAAAAATTTCACCAAGGGTCATATGTTAGAAGTCACTTTCCAGCGCACAAACCTTCAAAGGGCTGTAAAAAGACCAGTCCCGGGTATTTAGTTTGCGGGTCTGGTTGCGAGCAAAGCCTCGAGACCGGTTGCGTTGAATATATTGGTATAACCCCTGGCTTCCAGAACCTTGATGGATTTGCCGACGCGGTTGCCGCTACGGCAGTAAAAGACGACCTGGCGTTGTTTGTCGGTGCCGATGGCAGCGATCAGATCATCGGTTTTATCCCATTCAATGTTGATAGCACTATCCAGGTGGCCCTCTGAGAATTCTTTTTCCGAGCGCACATCAACCAGCAAAGCACCACTTTGAATCATAGGCCATGCTTTTCTTGCTGCCTCGGGGTCACCGCCGCCTGCAAGGACGGGGGTGATTAGCAAAACAGTCAGCACAACCATGAAGGCGTACATCATCTGTGTGGGTTTGCGGTATTTGCTCATTGGGAAGGTTGTTTTCTTGTTATTTCGATGGCTATATTCTACACCGTAAGTACTGATTTGCATTGAATAAAATCAGGGTTTATAAAAATTTTTCTGAATCAGATCTGCTCCTGCCAACTTGAATTGCTCCGCCCGGGCACCTTCAGCGATGGCAACAAATCTCCATCCCAGTTCCCGGCTGGCCTGCAGGTCCCAGGCTCCATCGCCGACATAGGTAAAATCTGCCTGGTTAAAGGCTTGGCCACCGAGGGTTCTTTGCGCCGCGATCTGCATGATCCCGGTACGTTCAACGGCGTCATCTGAACTGGCCAGGGGCAGAGCAAAGCTGTCGAGACCGGATAGTTTCAGTTTTAAACGTGCACTATCCTCCCAACCACCAGTGGCGATTCCTGTATACACATGATCCGCTTCACTTACTTCTTTTAGCCATTCACTGACGCCCGGCAAGGGTTTGAAATGCTTCGGTTCCAGCATAAAGGCGGCTTCCAGTAGCTGCACAAACCGATGCTTGATCTGCCTGGTCTCCGCCTCTCGGGGTGGGCGGCCAAGTTCCCGAACACACCATTCATCCAGAATGCCGCTGTCGGTCACGTGTTTGAAATCATGCAGGTCCGGTAGCCGGTCCCGCATTTCAAAGCACCCGAAAACGGCTTGCCAGAAGCATTCATTGTCAATTTCAGCACTCGGCATGAGGGTTCCGTCCAGATCCAGAATAAAGACCTGCGTGCCGCTGTTAACCCATTCCCATAACATTGTGATATGTTGCCCGAGGTGGAGGCAATACGGAAGTTTTAAGATGACCGCAAATAATCAAATCAGTGTTATGGAGTATGAAGGTGGCGTCAACGCCATCGATGCCGATTTTCACCGTGAACACATGGCTGCCTGCTACCTGGTGGAGGCCGGGACGGAAGCGGCTTTTATCGAGGTGGGTACAAACTCAAGCACACCACGGTTGATGAAGGTTCTCCAGAGCCGTGGATGGAAGCCGGAGGATGTAACTTACGTGATCGTCACGCACGTACACCTGGATCATGCAGGGGGTGCGGGGAGCCTGATGCAGTTACTACCCAACGCCACACTCCTGGTTCATCCATATGGTGCCCGCCACATGATAGATCCGGCAAAACTGGAAGCCGGGTCGCGCGCGGTTTACGGCGATGAAATGTTTGAACGAATCTATGGCACGTTGATTCCCGTTGAAGAAAGCCGGGTGCGGATCATGGAGGACGGGGATGAGCTAACCCTGGGTAACCGCCAGTTACGATTCATGGACACGCCGGGACATGCCCGCCACCATTTTTGCGTGTATGACAGCCTCACCAACGGCTGGTTTACCGGTGATACTTTTGGTCTTTCCTATCGCGAATTTGATACGGAAAACGGTGCTTTTTTATTGCCCACTACCACACCCATTCAGTTTGATCCCGAGGCGCTCAAGGCATCGGTCAGAAAATTGGTAGCTGATGCGCCACAGTACATGTACCTGACACATTATGGTCGGGTTGATGACATACCGCGGCTTTCGAAGGTCATGATCGACGGGGTAGATACCCTGGCCGGTTTTGCCGAGCAGTACAAAAACGACGATGCACGCCGGCAGAAAATCGAGACAGCCATGAGTGAATGGTTGCTCGATGGCCTGGAAAAACACGGCGTGACCCTGGCCAAGGACAGGTGCCTGGAGTTACTGGATTCTGATATCAAGCTCAATACCCAGGGCATCGAATTCTGGCTGGATCATCGCAAATAGTAAGTGCTTTCCGGTTTCCGAACAGGTCAGATTAAACCTGGAAGGCTAATACTCCGTGTGCTTGACTACCGACCATGCCTCAAGCTTGGCAGCATAACTGCTGCCGGCATTGGCGGGACTGGTTGATGGCAGTGTCCTGAACTCGTACCGGTTTGCCAGACCCGGAGCTACCTTTTTTTTAAACAGGCCGGCAGCCTTCTGACCGTTGAAAAATACATGACTGATCAGCGGGTGCTGTTTGAAAAAGCCGTCGAAATCATTGGTCGCCAAACCGGACTCAGAGATAGCTGAATCCAGGCTTCCGGGACGAACACAGGTATGGATAACATCCCACAGGGCGATGTGGTTTTCGTTGAGCTTTTGTAGTCGCGCCGCGTAGTCCAGTTGCGGGCCCGCACCAAATAAATCACCCATTATTTTCCAGAATGCATTTCGTGGAAATGCGTAATACTCGACAGCATCGAGGGAAGCGACACCCGGCATCGATCCAAGTATCAATAGTCGCGCATCCGGTCGTGAAACCGGTGGAAATCCCTGCGAAAGTTTCATGTGCACCAGTGTAGCATCAACCCTAAAATGTAGGCTCGCCCTACGGGTGGTTACCAGAATGCCCATCACGGCGTCACCTGGAGGTGCCTACTCTTGGTACACTCGCAACCACTATGCCTACGCGAGCGTGCCTAGTGTTGAACATTCTGGTAACCACTGATCCTACCTTTTAGGGTTGACGCTACACTTAGCACAGAGTTAATCCGGGTGATGCATCCTGCCGGCAGGGTGACTATGGGGCTATTTAAAAACAGGTCTTCAGCGATTAAGCTGGCAATCAATTAAGCTACACTGTACCGGTCCACGTGGAGTCCAGGCATGAACGAAACCAACCCGTCAAAACGCAGCACCCTTATTCGCAATTCGGTCGTGTTTCAGCTCAAGTTAATGGCCGATGGTTTTCGTGACCTGGTATTGCTGCCGGTTTCGCTGATCGCGACCCTCGTCGGCCTGCTGCGTGGCGGTGATGAGCCCGAGCGGGAATTTCTGCAGGTGATTAATCTCGGTCGTGAAACGGAAGAATGGATCAATCTCTTCGGTAATCATGAACCACCGACAAGCGCCAATGCCATTGCCTCCATTGATGCATTGTTTTCAAAGGTGGAAGATACATTGAAACAGCAATACCTGGCAGCGGGAACCAGCGCGCGTGCGCAGGCGGAGATCGATGAGGCCCTGCAGGCGGCGCGCGATAAAACCACGCAACATCAATCAGGCGAATAAGCCCGGGGAACCGGGTTTCAGGTCAGGATCAGAGATCAATAAGTACCGGTAATGTACTGGCTCAGTTGCTCAACCTCGTATTGTTTCTCATCGAGCATTTTTTTTACCAGGTCCCCAATGGAAACAATACCGAGAAGCTTGCCGTTTTCTACCACGGGTAAGTGGCGGCAATGACAGGTCGTCATGGTTTCCATGCAGTGCTGCACTGAATCACCCGGATCAGCTGAGACTACCGGTGACGTCATCACGTCCCCAACTTTTGTCTGTTGTGATGACAGTGATTTAAGGGCAATTTTCTGCAGGTAATCGCGTTCGGTAAAAATCCCGGCAATGGAATCATCTTGCCGTACCAGAACAGCACCAATATTAACCTGGGCCATCAGGTTGATGGCATCAAGCACTGTTTCGTTAATGTCGACGGATAGCACCATGCCGCCTTTGTGTTCGAGAATTTCAGAGACTCTTGACATGATGGAAAACCGGTTTGGACGCAATATAAGTCTAGTCGGTAATTCAGAGTTTTCAACATAGGATTTGTAATTTTATTTGTCGGGCTGACTATCCTGGACGGATACGACCGTATATTCGGCCTCAATTACATCTGCGGATTCCTTTTGTTGAGCCGGGCCGGCGCCGAAATCCACACCACTTTTTCGCAGACGATGTTTAATCCAGGCAACGCGTAGCCACAGTGCCAGACCGGCAATCAGACCGACTCCGGCGACCACCAGCAGCGCGGCTATCCCTATCATGAATGCACCCACCAGAACAAACGCAGCGACAATGGCGGCGATGATCCTGGTCAAAGGATTCTGTGGAGGCGGGCTAATGTAATAAGGCATGCTTGTCCATATTGGGCCGGATTCAAGGAATGACAAGGATTGAGGCCCGGTCGCGGGTGGAAATCAGAATATCAGGTTAACCACCGTCAGCATCACGACCAGGAAGATAACCGTCATTCCACTACCAGCACGCACAAAATCTGCTACCCGGTAACCGCCGGGACCAATGATCAGCGCGTTGACCTGGTGAGTGGGCAGAACGAAAGAGTTGGATGTAGACAGGGCAACAATCAACGCATACATGGTCGGGTTGGCACCGGTTGCAAGCGCGATGCTGATCGCAATGGGTACCAGGATGGTGGTGGCACCTACGTTGGACATGACCAGGGTGAATATCGTGGCCAGCACAGCGATCACAATTTGTACGGCGATATCAGGCATACCGCCCAGCAGTACCATGGCCTGTTGCGCAATCCAGGCGGCGGTGCCGGTCAACTCCATGGCGAGGCCAATGGGAATCAGGCTGGCGACCAGGAAAACGGTTTTCCAACTGACCGAGTTATAGGCCTCGTCGATGCTGAGCACGTGGGTGAGTATCATACCGAGCGCACCGACGAGCAGTGCAATGGACAGCCTGAAATCGGTGAAAATGATCATGCTGATGGAAAGGGCAAAGAAGAAAAGTGCCTGGCCGACTTTTTGAGGCCGCTGTTCTTCCTTCGGGATATCGGTGGCAACGATAAATTTCCGGTCTGCCTGTAACGCGGACAGGTCCCGCCAGGTACTGTGGCTGACCAGGCAATCTCCGGTCTCCAGTACCTGTTCACGGACGTCTTCATTGATGATGTGACCGCGGCGGTTGATAGCCAGTACACTGATTCCGTAACGCTTGCGCAAGCGGGCCTCACCGATGGATTGACCTATAAATTTTGAACCCGGGGGCATAACGATTTCGGAAATACCGGCCCGGCTGGGATTGAAAAGACTTCCAAAGGTCTTCACACGGGGTTGCAGACGGCAGTGGTAATCCAGTGCAAACCGTCCAACCACGTCACGGCTGCCCATGACGCCGAGAATGGTACCAACCCAGATCATTTCATCTGAGGGCGGTGCCATACGCGGTGCATCGGTATTCCGTATGGCCAGTAGTCGCGGAACACCCTCGAGCTTTTCAGCGTCACCGACCTGCATGCCCACCAGCGGGCTATCCACCGTGACCAGAAGCTCATACACATCACCCTTAATATCGTAGGTGTCAGCAAAGTACGTCTTGGTTCGGGCAGGTACGGCGGAAGATTCGATGGCGTTGTCCGGCAGCAACAGCTTTCCAAAAATCAGGAAGTAGACGATACCTGTTGCCAGCAACGCCAGTCCGACAGGAGCCACATCGAACAATTCAAATTGGCCCAGTGTCTCGGCCCCGGGTGGCAAAGACGCATTCGAGGCGGAAATCAGGTCGTTTAACAGGATCAGCGGCGATGAGCCGACCATTGTCATGGTTCCGCCCAGGATGGCGCAAAAACCCATTGGCATCAGCATGCGGGAGAGCGGAATATCGGTACGTGCCGAGATACGGGATACCACCGGCAGAAACAGGGCGGTGGCGCCAACGTTTTGCATCAAGCTGGAAATAACACCCACCGTACCCGAGACCAAGGGGTTGATCCGGTTGGCGGTCTTGCCGCCGATGCGCAATATGAAAGCGGCAACAACCGACATCACACCGGTCCTGTCCAGCCCGGCCCCGAGGATCATGACGGCGATAATGGAAATGACGGCGTTGGAGGCAAAACCATTGAATAGATGGTCTGAAGGCACCAGCCCCAGCAAGCCCAGCAGTACCATGACCGACAATGCCACCACGTCGACCCGGACAACCTCAAATACAAACAATGCAATGGTAATGGCCAGCACCGCCAGCACCAGCATCATATCGCTTGTGAGTGTAAGCCCGGTCTCCATTATTGGTTCAGTGTATCCCGCTTAAATTCGTTGGTACAGCAAATCCCTGACTTCATGACCAAGATTTTCGCCGCGCTCTTCGTACTTGGTATAGGGCCGCCAGTCGGGTCGTTCGCAATAGTCTCCCGTGGGAGACAGATTGATGAAGTCCGCGCTGGACTGCATGACTTCCAGCATGTGTTCCGCGTAAGGCTGCCAGTCGGTCGCCAGGTGTAAAATCCCGCCACTTTCCATGCATCGCGCCAGGTGGTCTACAAACGCCGGTTGGATAATGCGCCGTTTATGATGTCGCTTTTTCGGCCATGGATCGGCGAAATAAATACGCACGCCTGCCAGGCTGCCTTCTGCGATACGATTTTGCAAAAATGGCACCGCGTCTTCGCAGGCAATGCGGACATTTTCTATATCGTTCTCTTCCAATGCCATCAGCAGATGCCCGACACCGGGCTCATGCACCTCGATTCCGATGAAGTTTTTTTCCGGTTCCTGCTGTGCCATGCGCCAGGTGGATTCACCGTTGCCGAAACCTATCTCCACGATGACGTCAGCGGGGCGGTCAAAATGACCGTCGAAATCCAGCACGGTATCCCTTTTTTCAATACCGTAGTGTGGCCATAGTTCATCCAGAGCATGCTGCTGGGCAATGGTCAGGCGGCCTTTTCGTAAGACAAAACTGCGTATGTTTCGATGTGTCGGTTCGGTCATAAGCTCACTGATTATTCATGTTTCCTGAAGTCGGTTACCAGCGCAAAAAAGCCCGGCATCACCGGGCTTTTTATGGCTGACGCTACACTAGTGTGCAGGTGCGGCCACTGCAGCTGTGCTGGTAATGACAGATTGATCGTAAAAATCGAAGAAAAAATAGAATATCAGGCTACAGACGATAAGTGTTGCGATCATCGCCGGTGTGCCGTAACGGAACCAAACCCATGGTGTTATCGCCAAAGACGGGTCGTTCTCGCGTTTCGCCAGCCTTTCTGAAATTGTCACAATATATACATTGGCGGTAGAACCGATATGGGTTCCGTTGCCACCCATGCCAACCCCGGCAGCAAGTGCCCACCACAGCGGCGTGACATGGATACCCTGGGCTTCCATGCCGAGCAGAATCGGAATCATGGCTGCTGTAAATGGAATGTTATCAATAGCAGCAGAAAGAACGGCAGCCACCCACAGCAACACCAGGGTTGCGGTCAGCAGATCTTCCTGAACAAATGGAATGATGAACTGGCCAAGGTAGCGTAAAAAGCCACTGTGCTCTACACCACCGACCACGATAAACAGGGATATGAAGAAGATCAGCAGTGGAATTTCAACATCTTCCATCGCGTGGTCCATCTCAACGTGCCGGGCAATAAACACCAGCAGGGTAAGACCCAACGCTGAAACCATCCAGGGTTCCCAGCCGATGGAATGGTGAATTGTGAACAGGATGACCATCAGGCCGAGTACAAACAATGACTGGTTCCAGAGCTTCTTGTCTTTATATTCGACTTTACTGTGATACTCACCCTGGGGTTGGACCGCCAACTGTTTGCGGAACAGGAAACGCAGCATGAACAACACGGTAATCCATGCGGCAAATGTCATACCGCCCATGTGTACAAGGAAGGTATTGAAGTCAATGCCTTTGGCAGAACCGATCATCAGGTTGGGCGGGTCACCTACCAGTGTTGCAACACCGCCGGTATCCGACAGCAGGGCAGCAGCCAACAGGAACGGTATAGGTGTAACCTTCATTGCCCTGGCAATAAGGATAATCAAGGGGCCGAAAATTACCACCGTGGTGACGTTATCAAGCAGCAGGGAGAGCACGGTTACAGAGGTTCCCAGCAAGACCATCAGCACGAACTGCCTGCCTTTACTGATCCTGGCCATGTAGTTGGCCATTGCCTCGAAGCCACCGGTGGGGATCATGATGGAAACGATCGCCATCATACAACCGAGGAGAAAAACGACGTTCCAATCGATCGCAAGAACGGCAAGGTGTGAATCATAGAAGCCGTAGAACTGACCTGCAATGATCATCATGAGGGCGCCCATCATCGCGAACTTGGCGCGATGGAAGCCATGAAATGTCTCTGTGAAAATGCCGATGAATGTAATGGCAAGAATGATTCCCGAAATCATCATTGCTTCGTTCATGACAAGCAGTTCTGTCATTTTTTATTATCTCCCGGTGGATTTGGCCTTTTAAGAACCGCGGATGCTTTCAGCTATTATGCACTGAACCGGACGATTTTCTCAATTTAAAGCCCGCCGGAAGCTCAAGCCGCTTCCTCAACCATTAATTTCACATCCAAAGATGCAATTTGAGAAAACTTGCTTTAAAATATATCTCTTAATTCGGATAGAAAGATATATTTCATTGGAGTTTATAAAAAATGAGCAATTACCTATTTACCTCGGAATCTGTTTCCGAGGGTCATCCTGACAAAGTTGCAGACCAGATTTCAGACGCGGTCCTGGATGCCATTATCAAGGAAGATCCCGCAGCCCATGTGGCCTGTGAAACTTTTATCAAAACCGGTGTGGCCATTGTGGGTGGAGAAATCACCACCGATGCATGGGTCGATCTGGAAGATATTATTCGTAAAGTGATCGTAAAGATCGGTTATGAATCTTCGGAGTACGGCTTTGACGGCCACACTTGCGGTGTCATCAATATTATCGGCAAGCAGTCCAGTGACATCGATCAGGGTGTTAACCGTACGTCGCCGGAAGAGCAGGGTGCGGGTGACCAGGGCCTGATGTTCGGTTACGCCTCTAATGAAACGGATGTTTTGATGCCCGCGCCAATCTATTACGCGCATGAGTTGGTCAAGAAGCAGGCCGAGGTACGTCGTAATTCAAGCGATGGTAAATACCATTTGCGTCCGGACGCGAAAAGCCAGGTGACTTTCCGTTACGAGAATGACAAACCGGTCGGTATTGATGCCGTTGTGCTTTCTACCCAGCACCACAGGGATTCCACCCAGGCTCAGATCCATGAGTTGGTAATGGAGGAGATCATTAAACCGATACTTCCCGCGCACTGGCTGGATGACAAAACCAAGTACCACATTAACCCGACAGGACGATTTGAAATCGGTGGGCCGGTGGGTGATGCCGGATTGACCGGACGCAAGATAATCGTTGATACCTATGGTGGTGTTGCACGGCACGGCGGCGGCGCCTTCTCAGGAAAAGACCCGTCCAAAGTGGATCGCTCTGCTGCTTATGCTGCCCGCTATGTTGCCAAGAACATCGTTGCTGCAGGCCTGGCAGACCGTATTGAAATCCAGGTGTCTTATGCCATTGGCGTGGCGACACCGACATCAATCGGCATCGATACATTTGGTTCTGAAAAAATTCCGGCTGTGCGTATTGAACAGCTGGTACGGGAATTTTTCGACCTGACGCCTTACGGCATTATTACGGCGCTTGACCTGATCAAGCCGATTTACACCCCGTTGGCTGCCTATGGCCATATGGGTCGCGAGGATTTGAACGTCAGTTGGGAAAAAACTGACAAGGCCGCCCAGTTGCGTGAAGCAGCCGGCCTGTAAACAAAGGAATATTGAGATGAATGCAGTAATTGAAGACATAAACAAGCACGACTATTACGTTGCCGATATCGGGCAAGCCGATTTTGGCCGCAGGGAGATTGCGATAGCCGAAACGGAAATGCCCGGTTTGATGGCGGTGCGCGAAGAGCTCGGAGCTGATCAACCACTCAAGGGTGCGCGAATTGCGGGAAGTTTGCACATGACCATCCAGACCGCCGTGCTGATCGAGGCTCTCGAGGCGCTGGGCGCGGAAGTTCGTTGGGCATCCTGTAATATCTATTCCACCCAGGATCATGCCGCTGCTGCGATTGCGGCGGGCGGCACGCCCGTATTCGCTTTCAAAGGTGAAAACCTTGATGAATACTGGGAATTCGCCCACCGGATATTTGACTGGGGCAACGGTGATGGTGATGAGAATTTCGCCAACATGATTCTGGATGACGGTGGTGATGCGACCATGTTGCTATATGTGGGTGCCCAGGCCGAAGAAGATCCGTCAATACTCGACAATCCCGACAGCGAAGAACAGGTTTGTTTATTCAATGCGATCAAGAAACGTCTGGCGACAAAACATGGCTGGTACACGAAAGCACTGTCCAAAATTCAGGGTGTGACCGAAGAAACCACCACCGGTGTAAAACGTCTTTATGAAATGTCCAAAGAGGGCACGTTGCCTTTCCCCGCGATCAATGTGAATGACTCGGTCACCAAGTCGAAATTCGACAATCTGTATGGTTGTCGCGAGTCACTGGTTGACGGTATCAAGCGCGCCACCGATGTAATGATTGCTGGCAAGATTGCGATTGTTGCCGGTTATGGTGATGTTGGTAAAGGTTGTGCGCAGTCCCTGCGCGGGCTCGGTGCGACGGTATGGGTTACAGAAATTGACCCGATTTGCGCGTTGCAGGCTGCCATGGAGGGTTACCGTGTTGTGACCATGGAAGACGCTGCGGCCAAAGCCGACATTTTCGTCACGGCCACCGGAAACTTTCATGTCCTGACGCATGACCACATGGCTGCCATGAAAAACCAGGCAATCGTTTGTAATATTGGTCACTTTGACAACGAAATCGATGTTGCCAGTCTGCAACCGTACGACTGGCAGGAAATTAAGCCACAGGTTGATCACGTGATCTTTCCGGACGGCAAGCGGATCATCCTGCTGGCAAAAGGCCGCCTGGTGAACCTGGGCTGCGCTACGGGCCACCCGAGTTTTGTCATGTCAAACTCCTTTACCAACCAGGTGCTGGCGCAAATTGAGTTGTGGAAGTATCCCGAGCGGTACAAAAATGACGTCTACGTTCTGCCCAAGCATCTTGATGAGAAAGTTGCCCGGCTTCATTTGCAGCGTGTGGGTGCCAACCTGACGCGTCTGACCGATGAGCAGGCCAGTTATATCAGCGTGGATGCAGACGGTCCTTATAAGCCGGGTCATTACCGCTACTAGCCTAAGCAAACTATCCTGTCCCGGCAGAAACCGGGGCGGGACTGGTTCCGCTAACCGGTATCCCCCATAATGATCAGATCAAGAGTCCCCATCTCTTTCGAATTTTTTCCGCCGCGCTCGGATGATCAGAAACTGATCCTGGACTCCACCTGGCAGAAGCTTTCAAGGCTCAATCCGCGCTACCTGTCCGTGACCTTCGGAGCGGGTGGTTCGACACTGGATGCAACCTTGAATACGGTTTCCGATTTGCTGGAAAAATCCGGTGTTCCGGTGGCGCCGCATATCTCGTGCATGGCCAGGGACCGTGAGATGCTTCTACGTTTACTGGAGTCTTACAAACAGGCAGGTGTCGAGCGCCTGGTCGTGTTGCGTGGAGACCGGCCCGAAGGTGTCAGTGGACCTGGACCGTTTCAGTATGCCAGTGACCTTGTAAGGTTTGTGCAGGAATCGTTTCCTGACGAATTTCATATCGAAGTGGCCTGTTACCCGGAATTTCACCCTGAATCCACCACACCCGAAACCGAATTCAAGTATTTCAAGGAAAAAGTGGATGCGGGTGCCGATGGTGCAACAACGCAGTATTTTTACAACACGGACTGTTATTTCCAGTTCCTTGACGATTGCCAGCGCAATGGTATCGATATACCGATCACCCCCGGCATCATGCCGATTACAAATTACCAGAGCCTGGTGAGGTTTTCAGCCATGTGTGGCGCCGAAATTCCACGCTGGATGCGTAAACGCCTGGATTCATTTGGTGATGATGGTGCTTCCATCCGTGAGTTCGGTCTGGACGTGGTAACAAAGCTATGTGAACGTCTGCTACTCGGCGGTGCACCGGGTCTGCACATCTACACCCTGAACCGGGCCAATGCGACCATGCGTCTGTGGCATCGTTTGAATCATCTGTAATTTGCTGATAAACGGTTTATACGCTGCGTAACGAGTTACGCACCCTACGTCCAGCACAGGACGTCAGTGATCTACGTTCCCTGTCAAAGTGCCTTCAACGTCACCATCTTCACGATAGATCGAAACTTCCATCACCCCCCTGGTATCAATGCTGGCGCGGTACATGCCTTCTGAATTGAACGGTGTGGCGATATTTCCATAACGATCAATGGCAATGACACCACCTTCGCCGTTGGCCTTTACCAGGATGTCGTTTACCACGGTATCGGCCGCCTCGCTCAATGGCGTGCCAAGTTCAACGCGGTGACAGATGTTATAGGCCGCCACATGGCGTATAAAAACCTCGCCGTGTCCGGTTGCACTGACGGCACAACTGCTATTGCTGGCATAAGTTCCGGCGCCAATAATGGGTGAGTCACCCACACGGCCCCAACGCTTATTGCAGGTTCCGCCTGTTGATGTGCCGGCTGTCAGGTTGCCCTGCCTGTCGAGGGCCACTGCACCCACGGTGGAATACCACTGATCCTTCCGGTCCGCTTCGGCCTGTTCTTTGGCCTGGATATGCTGCAGCTGTTGCCAGCGGAAGTCGGTGTAGAAACTGGCCGGATCCATCATTTCGAAACCTTGCTGCCTGGCGAATTCTTCCGCGCCTTCCCCCATCAACATGACATGCTCAGAATCAGTCATCACCCTGGATGCCAGGTCAATCGGGTTCTTGATACGGGAGACCGACGCGACAGCACCGGCATTCAAACCCGCGCCTTCCATGATGGAAGCGTCCATTTCGTGATTTCCCGCGGCATTGAATACAGAACCGTTACCGGCATTGAACAGGGGCGAGTCCTCCATCACGTTGATGGCCGCAATGACGGCCCGGGTACTGCTTTCACCCGCTACCAGGGCCCGGTGGCCGGCCTGGATGGATTCCTGCAGTGCCGCACGGATCTCAGCTCCCTTTTCATCGGTCATGTTTGCCCTGGTGATCGTACCGGCACCGCCGTGAATCACGATCGCTGGCTGAGAGCCTGTCATGATCGCGCTCCTGCCCAGAACAGACCGGCATAGATTTTGGGGTCGACCATAATACCTTCCGCCATTCGCTCTTCCAGCCATTGGCTTGCGTTTTCAAGCGGCACATGGTGAACGGTGATATTTTCATCGCCATTACCGCCGCCGGGGCCAACCCGCTCCAGACCACTGGCGTAAAAAATCGTGACAATTTCATCACTCATGCCCGGAGTGCTGGGGCTGGTTAACAGTTCTTCCAGAAAACCGGCGCGATACCCGGTTTCTTCGATCAACTCTCGCTGGGCAGCAGTTTTGAGCTTCTCATCACGGTCGCCCGTATCACCCGCCAATCCGGCTGGTAATTCCATCACCAGGCTTTTGACAGGAATACGGTACTGCTCTACCAGGACCAGTTCACCTGCATCAGTCACAGGCACAAGAACGACAACGCCCGTAGCGTTGGTTCGGAATGCGTACTCCCATCGATCGGTTTCTTTCAAACCAAGAAAGCGACCACGGTAATGAATTGATTCATTTTTTGCCACAGACTCACCTGATGCTCTGATAAACTGCGCCGATTGTATCCTAGGAGCCTGTCGGATTTAGCATGATCTATTGCGAAAAAACCGAGTTTGGCCAGATTTCCCGATCTTTATCGTTAAATAGCGGTGCTATTCTCCTCAAAAGATCGAAAAATCTGACTCAAATCGGTTTTCTCTCGTTACGATCGGCCAAACTCGACAGACTCCTAGCGTTGGTTTAAATAGAACGAAATTCATGTTCAATTTAATACTCGTCGCCGGGTAAATGGTTAACCCCATAAAGTAATCAGTATTTAACGGAACCAAAGTTTGTGTAGCTGTTCATAGTGAGCGGAAATAAAAGACACAATTAAGAGGACAACCATGTCGCATCAATCAGTTATTACCTTCGTATTGGCAATTGTCTTGGCCGTGGCCAGCCTGCCATTGGCGGCACAGACGGAAAATCAGCAAGCCCGGCCTGAGAATGTGCCCGAATTGCTGGTCAAAGCCAATAGCGCTTACGCAGAGAAGGATTACCTGGCATTTAGCAGAGCACTGGAACGATTACACGTGCTTCGACCCTACAACGGCGGCTATATGTACCAGTTGGTGATCGCCTATGCCTTGCTTGATGAAAAATCAAAGGCATATGACGTGATGGTGCGCATGCAGCGGCAGGGACTTGGATATGACTTCGATGAGTCTCCGGACACAATGAATATCAGGGGGACACAGGTTTATGACCATGTCAATGACATGTTGAAGACGGCCTCTAACCCGCTGGGCGAAGCCGATCCGGCATTTGTTTTACCTGAAAGTGTGTCTTTGCCTGAGACAATCAGCTGGGATGAAAGCCGGCAAAAATTTCTGATTGGCACGGCTACTGAGGGCAGCATCATTGCAGTTGGTCTGGACGGACAGGTTACTGAACTGATTAAGGCCAATGATGAAAACGGTTTGTGGGCAATTCTCGATATTCTTGTTGATACATCACGTAACCGTTTGTGGGTCACCAGTTCAGCCATACCGTCTTTTTCGCGCTTTGATCCGGTTGATCAAGGCCGCTCAGCCCTGTTTGAATTTAACCTGAAATCACTGGAGTTGATTCACCGCTATCCGGTTCCGGTCGATGGTATGCCCCATACCCTGGGAAGCATGGCCCTCAGTTCAGATGGCGATATCTACATCGTGGATCGGACCTTGCCGATCATTTTTCGAAAAGTCGCGGGCGAGCAAAAAATCAAGGCTGCAGTTGCACTAAGAGACATGGTCAGCATGCGCGGAATTGCAATACAGCCTGACGGCGGGCTTATATATGTCGCTGATCGTGAGATGGGAATCATGGTCGTTGATATCAAGAGCGCCCGGTCGCGATTACTGGCAGTACCCGCGACGCTCAATGTTGGCGGCATAGACGGCCTTTACCTGAAAGACAATTGTCTCTTCATGATCCAGAATGGCATCATGCCGCAGCGCGTCATGCGTCTTCAACTGGACTCGGAGGGTATCGAAGTTGTAGCAGTGAGGCCAATGGCCGTGTCCCAACCGGAGTTTGACTTTCCCAGCTTTGGAACACTGAAGGATGAGCAACTGTACTATTTTGCTAACAGCCAGTCGTCGATCAATTCCGGGTCTACAAAGGCTATCACGGTAGTAAGCACACCACTGGAGTCCAGCGAAGATCTTACTGCGCCAGACGTTGGAAGTATTTTGAGACGAGCGGTAAAGAGCAGTGAGGAATCGGTAGAGGGTTCTGAAAAGAATTAACCCGTCAGCATACAACGACGACGAAGCATTCCGCCGAACGCCATTTCATCAAACAAACGGTTAAGGCGGGCTTCATCCAGTTCTTTACGGGTAACACCCGGGTTTTCAAGTGCTGATGGTACCCGGGTTTCAATGATCGTGAGGCGTCGTGCCAATTCTGCGGCGTCCCTGTGTTCACCGAGTTTTTTGTGCAGGGATTTTGCGCCTCGAATGCTCAGGTGCTGAACCTCATCAATCCGTTCCCAGATCGCATCCAGATCATCGAAGTGACTTAATAACGAAGCCGCTGACTTCGGACCTATACCCGGTATGCCGGGGATGTTGTCCACCGCATCCCCGGTCAGTGCAAGATAGTCGGCAATCTGCTCGGGAAAGACACCGAATTTATCCTTTATTTTTGTGCGACCGAGTTTCTGGTTGCGTGTGAAATCCCACCAGGTGTCATTTTTATCAATCAACTGGGCGAGATCTTTGTCACTGGTTATGATGCAAACCGGATGTCCCCGCTCACGCCAATGTGATGCCAGGGTGCCGATCAGGTCATCGGCTTCATAGCGCTGGTCGGCAAAGCAACTCAAACCCATGGATTCGGCCACATCCCTGGCCCAGCTGAACTGGCGTTTCAGTTCCTCGGGTGCGGGATCGCGGTTAGCCTTGTACTCTGGATAGATTTCATTGCGGTAGCTTTTGCTGAGTGACTCGTCGAAAGCCACACCGATGTGTTCAGCATTGGTTTGCTCAAGCAGGCTGCAGAGAAAACCGGTAAACCCGTAGACAGCATTGGTGGGTTCCCCCGCCGAGTTAACGAAGTCATCTGAGATTGAAAACCAGGCGCGAAATATATAGATGCTGGCGTCAACGAGGTAAACGGGTTGCAGGCTCATAAGCCGTCTATCTTAACTCAAACAAATGCAAGAGGCTTTACACCAGCAATGATTCACCTTTTTCCACGCGTTTGCGCAAAACACTGTTACGTGGAAAATGTGCCAGCAAAAAATCCATCTGATCGTTCAGGATCTGGCGCCCCTGCAAATAAATGTACTCCGCATGGGTCGGGCAGAACGGGATTGCAAGCAGCTCCATACCCGCTTGTTCAGGCGTCCTGCCGGCCTTGTGATTGTTGCATCGCTTACAGGCGGTGACGACATTGACCCAGCGATCCTGACCGCCCTGGCTCAAGGGGTGGACGTGATCTCTTGAAAGCAGGGAATTCGGAAACTGCAGACCACAATACAGGCACAAATTCTGGTCACGACGGAACAGGGACTGATTGCTTAGCGGGGGCACATAACCTGATGCGAACAGGTGTTTATGAGGGTGATGTCCAATTGTGGCTATGATGGCATCCACGCTGACCATGCTCTGAAGCCCGCTGATGGCATTGATGCCGCCATGAACCTGGTACAGCGTTTTTCCGAGAGAGTAAGAGACCTGATCAAGCGTAATGAGCTTGACCGCTTCCTGGTATCCGACCCACTCCAATGGCATACCGGATACATCTGTGCGTAGAACCCGTTGCTGTAAATCCATGACCTCTTTTATCGATTCGGTCGCAAATAGCTGTTGGCACAAGATATAGTGTTGTTTCATACACCATAACCGTATGTGTTGTTTTATATTGTTTTGGAAGCAATCGCAAGCGAAAATTTGTGCAGTTTTGCATTCGCTGCTTAGATCCGGATTTGTGATTGCGAACCACCAGCCTGTTATTGTTGTCACAAACGCATCGTCTAATTCAGGAGTTATGTGTGAAATTGGTATTACGCAGCATCTTTCTCTTACTGGCAGTGATGACAGGGCCAACTCCGGCTTTGGCTGCCTTACCCGTAGCCGTAGATGGGGAGGCGTTGCCATCTTTGGCGCCGGTACTCAAGCGGGTAACGCCTTCCGTGGTCAATGTTAATACCCTGACGCGCGTACGCGTACGTAGCCCCTTGTTGGAAGATCCATTTTTCAGGCGTTTTTTCAATGTACCTGACACACCGCGTGAACGGGTTTCTCAAAGCCTGGGTTCCGGTGTCATTGTCGATGCTGAAAAAGGTTATGTGTTGACCAACAATCACGTCATAGCCCGTGCAGATGAGATTTCTGTCGGTCTCAAGGACGGCCGCAGTCTCGAGGCGAAATTGATAGGCACAGACCCCGATACGGACCTGGCGGTTATTCAGATTCCAGCTGACAACCTGACCGCGCTGCAATTGGCAGACTCCGATGAATTAGAGGTCGGGGACTTCGTGGTGGCTGTCGGAAACCCCTTCGGGCTGGGCCAGACGGTGACATCCGGGATTGTAAGCGCACTGGGCCGTACGGGTTTGAGAGGTCTTGAATACCAGAATTTTATTCAGACCGACGCCTCCATCAACCCGGGAAATTCCGGTGGTGCATTGATTAATCTGCGTGGTGAACTGGTCGGGATCAACAGCGCGATATTCACACCCAGCGGTGGCAATGTCGGTATTGGCTTCGCCATTCCAGCCAGCATGGCACGTTACGTGATGGATCAGCTGACCGAGTTTGGCGAAGTACGTCGTGGAACACTGGGCTTGATCGTCCAGGATCTGACGCCTGAACTGGCAGGTGCATTTTCGATTGAGCCGGGCCGGGGTGTGCTGGTGGCGGAGATTGTTGCCGGATCAGCCGCCGATGATGCGGGATTGCAACCGGGTGATGTGATCACAAACATGGCAAAACGTGAAATCAATAGTAAACAGGATTTTCGTAACGCTGTGGGCCGCCTGGCCATTGGTGAATCATTGAAAGTTGAGTACCTGAGGAACGATAAGAATCGAGATACCAAGTTGGTCATCCAGCCTGTGCCTGTTTTAGATGGGGACGATCTGGATTACCGGCTTGAAGGTGCGCGTTTTACGGAATTGACTGAAAGGCACAGACGGCAAAACCTTTCCGGTGTTTTGGTCGATGAGCTTGATGAGGGCAGTCGTCTTGCACGCCAGGGACTTTCGGTGGGTGACGTTATCACCGGTGCCAACCGCGAACAGGTTCATAACCTTGCGGATTTTGAAAAGCTTGTTGATAAACCACGCGGCACCTTGCTGCTGCAGGTTTTCAGGAGAGGCAGGTCTTATATTGTCCGTATTGACTAAAACGGTCTGAACATTCGTGTTTCGGGTGTGCCCAGGGGCATTTGGTGCTTTCCGGAAATTCACGTTTGACATAAACTGGTGTAACTCCCAAGCAGGGCATACATGATGAGCTTTACAGATCAGAAAGACGGTATTCCACTGTACGCAGTGAGTACGGCGAACTATGAACAATGGATGGCAAATCTACCCGGAGTTCAGCAGAAGTGGCTGAAGGCAATGGGTTTCCGTGCGAAAGCAGGCAAGTTATGCAGTCTGCCCGATAGCAACGGTGAACTGCATGGTTATGCTTTTGGCATGGCGGAGCAGGGCTGGTTGTACCAACTTGCGCCACTACCGGCAAAACTGATAGCAGGTAATTATCGTTTGGTAGCAGACTGGAGCCCGTCAGAGCGCTTGCAGGCCAGTCTCGGCTGGGGTCTTGCGTGCTACCAGTTCAGTCTGTATCTCAAACCACAACATGAAATGCCATCACTGGTGCTTGAAGAAGATATCGCCGCCGGTGCCCGGCAGCTGCTGTCAGCGCAATCACTTGTCCGCGATCTGATCAACACTCCGACCGAAGACATGGGGCCTGGACAGTTGGCAGATGCCATGCAGGTGCAAGTAGATGAGTTTGATGCACAAATGTCGGTGGTCCAGGGTGTCGGTTTGTTGAATGAAAACTTTCCCGCCATCCATGCCGTAGGACGGGCCTCGGACCGTGAACCCCGTTTGCTCAAATTGGAATGGGGGGATGACGATCAGCCGTTATTGGCACTTTGCGGAAAAGGTGTGTGCTTTGATACCGGCGGTTTGAACCTGAAACCCGGTACGGGCATGGCGTTGATGAAAAAGGACATGGGCGGAGCAGCACATGTGCTGGCGCTGGCGCGGTTAATCATGCAGGCGCAATTACCCATACGTCTGCTGGTATTGATCCCGGCGGTGGAGAACTCGGTATCCGGTAACGCTTATCGCCCGGGGGACGTAATTTCCACACGAAAGGGTCTGAGCGTCGAGATTGGTAATACCGATGCTGAAGGAAGAATAGTGCTGGCGGACGCGTTAGCCTATGCCGCTGAGTTTGAGCCTGACCTGGTCATTGATTTTGCCACCCTGACCGGTGCTGCACGGGTTGCCCTTGGCACTGATCTACCGCCGGTATTCAGTAATGATATCTCCATCGCGAATGAGATCATGGCGGCGGGTGAACTCGAAGAGGACCCGCTCTGGGTGTTACCTCTTTACCAACCCTACAAGGAACTGCTGAAAAGCCAGATTGCCGATTTGAATAATATGGGTAAGACCCCGTTTGGCGGTTGTATCACCGCAGCGCTTTTCCTGGAGTATTTCGTCAGGCCGGAAAACGACTGGGTACATATCGATACCTACGGCTGGAACCAGGCAGCCCGGCCCGGCCGCCCGATCGGCGGCGAGGCACTGGGGCTAAGAGCGGTCTTCCAGTACCTGAAAAACCGTTACACGTAGGGTGGGTTCGCAGGGTGCGTAATGAATTACGCACCCTGCGAACCCACGCGTATTCCTCTGCTTGGGATGAAACGGTACGTAACGAGTTACGCACCCTTCACAGCCTTTACACAAGTCACTTGATCATAGTCAATTACGTGTCACTTTTAGGGGAGTAAATTCACGCCTGAGACCCGTTCCTGGCTCTTACCGGACGGGTTCATGTGCCCCGCTCAATTGGCGGTGGTGACTCACTTATGTTCGGGAGTTCAACTATGGACAGGAAGTACAGGATCGCGTGGTTGCCTGGTGATGGCGTTGGTGTTGAGGTAATGGAAGCGGCACGGATTGTTCTCGACCGTGTTGGTCTTGATGCGGAGTATATTCACGGTGATATTGGCTGGGAATTCTGGCGTACCGAAGGTGATGCCTTTCCGGCCCGGACCATCGACCTGCTCAATAATGTCGATGCCGCCATGTTTGGCGCCATCACGTCCAAACCCGTAAAAGAGACGGAAAAGGAATTGGTGCCGGAGCTACAGGGCAAAGGCCTGACCTACCGCTCACCCATCGTGCGTATGCGGCAGCTTTTTGACCTGTATGTGTGCCTGCGTCCCTGCAAGGCTTACCCCAACAATCCACTCAATTATCACGAGGGTATCGACCTTGTCATTTTCCGGGAAAACACCGAGGATCTTTATGCCGGTGTTGAATTTAACCCTGTTCCTCAAAAACTAAAGGATGTGCTGTCGGAGTTGGCACCTGCCTTCAAGGCTTTTGAGCACCTGTCAGGCGATGAGTACGCTGTTTCCTGCAAGATCAACACCAAAAAGGGTTCCGAGCGAATCATTCGCGAGGCGTTTGAATTTGCCCGTAAGTTCGGACGTAAAAAAGTAACGGTGGTTCACAAGGCCAACGTGGTACGTGCCACTGACGGGCTGTTCCTGGAAGCGGCGCGCAAAGTGGCGAAGGACTTCCCGGATATCGCCATGGACGATGCCAATATCGATGCCATCACGATGTGGTTGCTGAAAAACCCGTTTAATTACGATGTGCTGGTCGCACCCAATCTTTACGGTGATGTGGTTTCTGATCTGTGTGCACAGATGGTCGGTGGACTCGGCTTCGGGTGCTCCGGCAATATCGGTGAAAAACTGGCCGTATTCGAGCCGACCCATGGCTCGGCGCCCAAGTACTCGGGTATGTACAAGGTTAATCCGATCGCTACCATCCTGACCGCCAAGATGATGCTCGACTGGCTGGGTGAGGCTGAGGCCGCAAAGCGTATCGAAAATGCCGTTGCTGAGGTGATCAGTGAAGGTGAAGTCCGCACTTACGACATGGGCGGATCGGCCACGACTCTCGAGATGGCGGAAGCCATCGCCGGCAAATTATAGAAGGAGGCGTCATGAAACATATCGTCGTCCATGAGGTTGGCCCCCGCGACGGGTTACAGATGGAGCGGCAGGTCGTGCCGACCGATATCAAGGAAGACTGGATCCGCCGCACGATGGCATCCGGTGTGGACATTGTGCAGGTGGGCTCCTTTGTCCATCCGGTCAAAGTGCCACAAATGGCGGATACCGATGAGTTGATCCGGCGCCTGGTCAAGGACAAGCGTTCCCCGGTGATTCTAGCCGGACTGGCCCTGAACAAAAGGGGCATGGAGCGCGGTCTGGAATGCGGGGTGGAGATGTTTGCCCTGGGTGCTTCCGCCAGCGAGACCCATAGCATGAAAAATACCGGTATGGCGAGCATGGATGCCACGCACCGCATTATCGGTGCGGGGCAGGAGGCCCTGGCTGCCGGCAAGAAAGTGCAGGTCTCGGTGCAGTCGGCCTTCGGTTGCGGGTTTGAAGGCCCGATTTCCGAGGAGCGTGTGCTTGAGATGGCCGCAGCTTACGTGGATGCAGGTCTGTTTAACATCAGCCTTGCCGATACCGCGGGCCACGCTCATCCGGCGCAGGTCGAACGTTTGTTTTCAGCAGTTCTTGAGCTCGATCCCAATGTTGAATGCACCTGTCATTTCCACAATACCTATGGTCTTGGTATGGCCAATATCATGGCTGCCCTGCGTGTTGGCGTCACCTCGTTTGAAACCTCTTTCGCCGGTCTTGGAGGCTGCCCGTTCACCAAGGTGGCAGCGGGTAATGTAGCTACCGAGGACTTCGTCAATGCCTTGCAGTTACAGGGATTGCGCCAGGACATTGGCCTCGGCAGCTTAATCGGCGTTGCCGGTGACGTGGCGCGGTACTTTGAGCGTGAAATGCCCGGCTGTGTTTACAAAACCGGATCAATAAGAGATAGGGAGGCGGTATGAGCAAGCAGATCATGAACGGTGTGAGGGTTCTTGACCTCACCAATGTGCTCGCAGGTCCCTTCGCAACCTTGCACCTGGCCCTGCTGGGTGCCGAGGTTATCAAGATTGAAAGACCCGGAAGTGGTGATCTTGCGCGTAAACTGGGTACGATGACCGAATTGAACGAGCAGTTGATGGGTACCAGCTTCCTGGCTCAGAACTCGAACAAGAAGTCGGTCACCCTCAATACCAAGTCTGCTGAAGGCAAGGAGATTTTCAAGAAACTGGTAAGGGATGCAGATGTGCTGGTCGAGAATTTCCGGCCCGGTGTGATGGATCGCCTGGAACTTGGCTATGACGTATTGAAAGAGATCAATCCAGGTCTGATTTATTGTGCAATTTCGGGGTTTGGTCAGACCGGGCCCGATGCAAAGAAGCCGGCCTATGATCAGATCATCCAGGGTCTCAGCGGTGAAATGGCGGTCAACGGTGATGAGCGCTTGAACCCCTTGCGTACCGGTTTCCCCGTCTGCGACACGGTGGGCGGTCTGAACGGTGCCTTTGCCATCATGGCGGCTTTATATCACCGTGAACGTACCGGTGAAGGTCAGTTCATCGATATTGCGATGCTCGACTCCATCATGCCGTTGATGGGCTGGGTGGCCGCGAACCTGCTGATCGCCGATCGCGAACCGGTACCCATGGGCAATGATAACTTTACCGCGGCACCATCCGGGGTTTTCAGTACCGGTGATGGATATATCAACATCGCCGCCAACAAACAGGAGCAGTGGGAGGCGGTCTGCGATGTGCTCGGTCTGCCGGAATTGAAAAGCGATCCACGCTTCGAGAAACGCGATACCCGCAAGCAGAACCGCAAGCAACTGACACCGTTGCTGGAAGTAAAACTGGCAGAACGCGGAACGGATGAATGGGTGGAACTGCTCAATGCGAATGGTGTGCCGAGTGGTGCAATCCTGAGTCTCAGGGATGCATTGCAACAACCGCAGATAAAGCATCGCGAAACCCTGAAGGAAGTAAATGTGGATGGTATCGGCAACATTCCGTTATTCAATCTGACTGCCAAGTTTGAACAAACGCCGGGGGATATCACATCCCCGCCGCCAAGACTTTCTGCGCACACCGCTGAAGTACTGGCTGGTATCGGCATCACTGAGGATGAATTGGCCGAACTGAAGACAAAACACATCATCTGACAATCAAGGAGGAAGTGATATGGGTATGACGTACGTACAAAAGCTGCTGGCCAAGGCCTGCGGCAGGGAAACAGTTGCCGTCGGCGACATCCTCGAATTACCGGTGAGCCTGGCGATGTCACACGAAAATGCTGCGCTGGTCATTAACCAGTTCAAGGAGATCTACAGGGGCACCCCACTGGAAGCGAATATATGGGATCCATCGCGGATTGCGATCATCTTTGATCACCGTGTACCCGCGGAGTCTTCAAAAACTGCAACCAACCACAAAAGGATCCGTGAGTTCGTCGCAAAGCAGGGCATTACAAAATTCCACGATGTACGTGGCGATGTCGGTGGTATCTGCCATCAGATTCTCCCCGAAAACGGATATGTACGGCCCGGCCAGGTACTGGTGGGTACGGACAGCCATACCACCACGCACGGGGCACTCGGTGCCTTTGCATTTGGTATAGGTGCGACCGAGATGGCGGCGGTCTGGGCGCTCGGCAGTATCCTGAATATTGAAGTACCGGGCACCATCAAGATCGAGGTCAACGGCGAGCTTCCAGACAGTGTCTATGCCAAGGATCTGATCCTGTACATCGTCGGTCTCCTCAGTGCAGAAGGAGCGAATTTCAAGGTGATTGAGTTCCAAGGTGATGTGATCCGTAACATGCCCACTTCCGGCCGGCTGGTGCTCTGTAACATGGCGGTGGAGGCCGGCGCGACAGCCGGTGTGGTTCCACCGGATGAGGAAACCTGCCGCTATCTGCGTGAGGAGGCCGGCGTTGAGGACAAGGTGAGAGAAGGTGAGACGGGGAACCCGTCGAGAAGCCAGCCTGGGCTGCCAGGAACTGGTCGAGAGGGTGCCCTGGGGTACGAACTGGACCTGTTCTCCGCGGATGCAGACGCGGTTTATGACCGCGTGGTTGAAATTGATGCAAGTCAACTCGATCCACAGATCGCCTGCCCGCATACAGTGGATAACGTCATGTCCATCGGTGGGATCAAAGGCAAAAAGATCAACCAGATCGTTGTGGGCTCCTGTACCAACGGCCGTCTTGATGATATTGAAATTGTCGCCAGGACACTGAAGGGTAAACATGTGGCAGAGGGCACACGTATGCTGGTTTTCCCGGCATCTTGGCGTATTTATACCGATGCAATGGAGGCCGGTTATCTGCGTGATCTGATTTCTGCCGGTGCCGTGGTTTGCAACCCCGGTTGCGGGCCTTGCCTGGGTATACACCAGGGCGCACTGGGTGATGACGAGGTTGCTCTCGCCACGACCAACCGCAACTTCAAGGGCCGCATGGGCAATCCGGGTGCCGAGGTATACCTTTGCTCACCGGCGGTGGCGGCGGCAAGCGCGCTGACCGGCACGATAACCGATCCGAGAGAGGTGAATTGAAATGGCCAAAGGAACAGTTGTACTAAAACTGGAAAACGATATTTCGACAGACATCATCTACCCGGGCCGTTTCATGGCGACAGTGCTGCCGACAGAAACACCCCGGTTCGCCTTTGCCGACGACAAGGAGTTTAACCAGACGCTTAATGATGGAAACATTCCCGCAGGGAGTTTTATTGTCGCAGGAGACAACTTTGGTTGTGGATCCTCACGTGAGCAGGCTGCCTCGTGCATCAAGGGATACGAGATCACCGTCATAGCCCGCAATTTCGCGCGGATATTCCTGCAGAACTCGATCAACGTCGGGCTTCAGATGATTATCTGCCCCGATATTGATGCCGGGGAGGGGGACGAACTGGAGGTCAGGGATAACGCGGTTTTCAACCTGACCACGGGAAAATCCTTTGTGATTGAATCGTTACCGCAGGCCCGCCAGGCGATTATTGACGCGGGCGGATTGATTCCCTATACGCGGAGTTTGCTTATGGAGCGTACGGTATAGGAGTGATACCTGATCCGGTTCTACAGAAGTATAAAACTGGCTAAGGCCACACCGGTGGTGATCAGACCGAGCAATGTCATGTAGCTGAGTCCTATCATGGCAAATTTGCCCAGGGTCATAAACCAGTTTTGCCGGTAGACAACGCGTAATGAAATCAGCAGATAAAGCGGTATCCATGTACCGATGACCGCTATCACCCAGATCACGGCAGTTTCGGCTTCGTAACCATACCGGGTGAGCAGGGTTTCGCTCACATTTGCCAGCATTATCAATGTCAGGCTGACAAACAGGAAGGCGTGATTGTGCAGCGAGAAAATCAGGTGTTCGATGTAGAAACGTTTCGAGAACAGGTACCAGAATTTGAAGATCAGGGCCACCACGGGCAGTAGCACGAACATGGTGGCCGGCAGGATGTCAAAAACCTTTTCGATAATCAGGTTGGGGTTTTCCTTGATCTGCTCCGCCTTGTGCGGAGATTCTTCAACCTCGTCATTGATACGGTCATTAAGCCAGGCTGGCAGCCACTTGATATCCACCGGGTTGGTTTCACGGTCCCAGGGTTTATCATTGAACGAAATGTCATCAGTTTCAAATCCCCCGGTAATCACTTCAGTGTCATTATCCGCATTGAGAGTCTCGTCAACGTCGACCTGCTCGCGCACTTCAGGAGGCAGATTGTTCAGGGCTTCATCGTCCGCTTGCTGTTCTGCTGCAGGTTCATTCAGATGCACGGCAAGACCGTTCTCATCCACAGAGCTGTTAATGGTTATTGCATCACTCGAGAGCAATGCCGCCAACAGGAAAAATACGATGCTGGAGAATATATAAAGCCGCATGGGTGGTGCATAACGAAAACGCCGGCCTTCCATGTAATCACGTGTCAGGCGGCCCGGTTTAAACAGCAACGGCTTCATGGTGCGCATGAAGCGGGAATCGAGATCCAGTAAATCTTCCATCAGATCCCTGAGAAGGACGGGGAAAAAGCGCATGAAGTTTCGATCGGGCTGACCGCAGAAGTAGCAGAATGGTCCCATAAGCCCGGTTCCGCAATTGAGGCAATTGTCGGATCCCGCCAGTTTTTTCTCACTGAGTGAAAACGATGGATTGCCAAGCAAAGCCGGTGTTTGATCTACATGGTCTGACTCACTGGTTATCGGTTGTTCCGGATTCATATCAACATTCCCTCGCGGCGCTTGATCCGATCATGTTGTTTTAACCCCCATGGTCTACAATATCTGCTCACGCCAGATTGTAGCCAATGACAAGCATCAACATACATAAAAAAAACCACCCCGCCGAAATTCTACGCACATTGCAATTGGCCATTCCGGTCGTGGTGGGCATGGTCGCCAGCTTTAGCATGAATTTTGTCGACACGCTGATGGCGGGCAGGTTGCCGGACAAGGAAATAGCCCTGGCGGGTATAGCGACCGGGGGGGCAATCTGGTCGGCAATGTTGATGTTTGTTCTGGGTGTATTAATGGCCCTGCAACCTGTGGTTGCACAGGTGGATGGTGCCGGTAAACGCTCTGAAGGTGGTGCTGCTGCACGTCAGGGGATGTGGATAGCGTTAGCGGTTTCAATTCCGTTTGTGCTTTTCCTGCGTGCGGGCGGACCCGTGTTGCAATGGATGGCAGTGGGCGCTGATATTGTGCCGACCGCTATTGAATACATGGATGCCATCAGTTGGGGTGCGCCGGGCATTTGCCTGCTATTGACGCTGCGCTTTTTCAGTGAAGGCAGCGGTTATACACGGCCAACCATGTACATGGGTTTGCTGGGTATTGTGTTGAATGTTCCACTCAACTACGTACTGATGTTTGGCAAACTGGGTCTGCCCGCGCTGGGTGCCGAGGGTTGTGGTGTTGCCACCTCCATTGTGATCTGGGCACAACTGTTGATGATGTTTTTTTACGTCCGCTGGCATGCGCATTTCAAAGAGTTTGAACTGTTCAGGCGTTGGGACTGGCCGCAGTGGGCAGCAATTTCAAAGCTGCTCAAAATAGGCTTGCCCATTGGAACCGGTATTTTCGTGGAAGGCAGCCTGTTTATTGGTGCGGCGCTTCTGATCGCACGTCTCGGTGCCTTACCTGCTTCAGCCCACCTGATCGCGATCAACTATTCGGCGTTGATGTTCATGGTGCCTTTGGGGTTGGCCAGTGCAGTAACCACGCGGGTTGGCAATGCGCTCGGCAGGGGTGAGCCGGAGGCTGCGCGCTACGCAGGATTGATCGGTTTGTTAATTGTGCTCTTTACGCAGACTCTGAGTGCGGCATCAATGATCATCATTCCCGGATTCATCGTCAGGATTTATACCGATGACCCGGCGATCACAACCATTGCGGTTGGACTGCTTTTCTATTCCGCTATTTTCCAATATGCCGATGGCATCCAGATTTGCGCGGCGGGAGCACTGCGTGGTCTTAAGGATACGGTGGTGCCAATGTTCATCAACATGGTGTCCTACCTGCTGGTCGGTTTGAGTGTTGGCTACTACCTGACCTTCAATAAGGCCATGGGGCCCGCCGGTATGTGGATAGGCATGATCGTTGGTCTGTCTTTTGGTGCTGTGTTGCTCTTAGGCCGCTTTTTGTCCAAGAGCCGCCAATTGACACGGGTTAACGAAAGTAGCTGATCGAAGGCACCGTCATCCCCGCTTTCGCGGGGATGACGGTGCTTGATTCAGGCTTGAGTATCAGCTTCTGAGTCACCTTTAGTTTCAACTGCTGCTTCCGGTGCGGGCGGTGCGACCCGGGCCTTCAGTTTTTGCAGTTCATCCTCAATTGCCGGGTCAGCGGGGGTATCCTCCGCAGCCCAGGTGTTACCAACCTCACCACCGACTTCGTAAGACCGCACACGGGCTTCGAGTCTTTCTACCTGTGATTGCAGACGGTCAAAACGTCCCATGGCGCGACGGATTTTACGCTCGGCGGGTGAAAGTTCCCGTTCGGGATAACCGGCCTTTGCTTTTCCGCCGGGAGCGTGACGGGTCGTTATTTCTTTCAGCTTGGTTTTGGCTTCGGCGAGCTTGGTCTTCAACTGGGCCATGTCGAATTCAAGTTGGGTAATACGGGCATCAAGACTCTTGGATTCGTCAGCGGCGGCATGCAGCGCCTGTTCAATTTCCGACTTGGCTTTCAATGCAGTTCGGGCCAGGTCATCGCGGTTGGTTTCCACGGATTTTTGCGCCCTGGCTGCCCATTCTTCTTTCTCACGTTCATAGCGTTCCTGTAATCGCTTGAGGTGAGTCTGTTCAGCGAGAAGGTCGGCGCTGGCAAGGCGTGCGTCCTCGGAGGCATCTTCCATATCACGGATAAGGGCCTTTAAGAGTTTTTCCGGGTCTTCTGCTTTTTCAAGCAGCGAATTAACGTTAGCGGCAATAACATAGCGTAGGCGAGAAAAAGATCCCATTATTCTGTCTCCTGTGGTTAATTTGTCTAGACTGAAAGATGCAGAATTCGTGCCAGCCAGGCAAGCGTATTAAAAACAACAATATAGAATATATATTGGATTGCCTTGCAGGTCGGAAATGGTATTTTTAGCAAACAGTTGGCCTTTTCGCCATGTCTCGGGCTGCCTGCTGATCCTACCTTTTAGGCTTGACGCTACACTAATGACCTTCGACCGATTGTGATTGGAGGTTACTGTTCATACAATAGTCCCCACGAATTTCACACAGGCAACAGCATGGCTAACGAACGTTCTTTCCCGGTTAAATTTGCCCTGGGGATATGGCATTTTGTCAACGGCAGCAGGAAAGTCTTTCTGAACCTGCTTTTTTTGCTGTTTCTTTACTTTGTATTTATCGCTTTTCAACCACCGGAAACCGTTCGTCTCAAACCGGATTCCACATTGGTCATCCGCCCATACGGCAATGTTGTTGAGCAATATACGACAACTGCCCTGGATCGTGCCTTGGAGGAAGCCACCGCTCAACAACGATCCGAGACCCGTTTGCGTGACATGCTGGAAGCCATTCATCGTGCTGCAGGTGACAGCGATATCTCCCAGCTGGTTATCGACCCGAACTATTTGCGGAGTATAGGCCTGGCTGCGTTGAATGATCTTGGCCAAGCACTGGAAGCATTCCGGTCTACCGGTAAACCCGTGATCGCTTTGGCGGATTTGCTACGACAAAACCAGTATTACCTGGCTTCCTTTGCTGATGAGGTTTGGCTCAATCCCAATGGTGCAATCTGGATAGATGGATATTCAAACTACCGGCAATTTTACCGGGAAGGGCTGGAAAAGCTTGCGGTCGAAATTAATCTGTTCAGGGTCGGCAAGTACAAGTCAGCGATGGAACCATATATCCGCGACGATATGTCCGAGGAGGCAAAGGAGGCCGGCCGTTTCTGGTTGAATGACCTTTGGCAACACTATCTTGAAGCGGTAGCCAAAAACCGGGGCCTGTTATTGAAGTCACTGCAGGAGTCCATTGATGACCTGCCCAACCAGATCGAAAGTGTGGATGGTGATTTTGCACGCTACGCCTTGAACCTGGGTTTGGTGGACCGTTTGATGACGGCGCCCCAGGCGCGTCAGGAACTGGCAAAACGGGGCACTGCAGACCAGGCTGGAGATAGTTACCGTGCCGTGGGAATGCAGGACTACCTGGACCTGACCGAATCTCGAAGGAATTACAGTAACGCAAAGAAAATAGCCATCGTGGTTGCCGAGGGCGAGATCGTCAGTGGAAATCATCCGGCAGGCCGAATTGGTTCCGTATCAACGGCAGAACAGCTGCGTCGTGCAGCACGTGATGAAGAAGTCGCTGCTGTGGTACTGCGTATCAACAGTCCGGGCGGTGATGCCTATGCTTCCGAGGTCTTGCGGCTGGAGCTTCAGCAGGTTCGTGATTCGGGTAAGACAGTGGTTATTTCCATGGGTAACGTCGCCGCTTCCGGTGGTTACTGGATGTCCATGGCTGCAGATGAGGTCTGGGCCAGTCCCGCCACGATTACCGGGTCAATCGGTGTATTTGGTATGTTGCCGACTTTTGGTGCAACACTGGATAAAATCGGTGTGCATACCGATGGCTTCGGGACCACCGAAATGGCCGGCAAGCTAAGGCTTGATATGCCTTTGGATCCCGGCGTCGGGCGTGTTTTCCAATCGAGTACGGAAAGGATATACAACCAGTTTGTCAGCCTGGTCAGTAAATCCCGTGGGAAGTCTTTTGAAGAAATTGATGAGCTTGCACAGGGCCGGGTATGGAGTGGCCAACAGGCCGCCGAGCGTGGACTGATTGATAAAACCGGAACATTCCAGGATGCCATCAAATCCAGTGCACGTATCGCCGGTCTGGGTGACAGCTATCAAATCGAGTGGATAGAACCGGAGCAGTCGGCACTTGACCAGTTTTTCATGGACTTCATGAGCGGCGCTGTTGCAAGGCTGAATTTTACTGTCAGCAAACCTGCAATGATCCCCGCTTCCTGGTTGCAGGGCATGCTTGATGATTTACAGTTTATTAGCGCTCAGCAGGGCAAGTTTACCGTTGCAGCCCACTGTTTATGTGGGCTGTAAGAGCTTTGTAGGTCAACGGCTTTTTGTTGGGTCAGGCAGGCCTGAATGTAAGTGCCAGCGTTGGAGTTCTTCATCGTACTTCCAGACCTGTTCATCAATGACGATGCGTTCACGCGCCTGATTTTTGTTGAACATCTTGATTTCCACAACCTGTATGAGGCCTTTGCCTTCATCGGTCGGGATGGCAGAGCGTACGCTGTACTGAGTGACACGAAACAGTCTTAAGCGGTCGAGGTCCAGTCTTGTGACAGGGTGCTCTTCCAGGTAATCCGGTGAAACAAAGTCAACCGCCGCATCCCATTGAGCCCAGCGAACGACAGTATCATATTGCAGCAGGGTTTCAGAGAGATCCTTATCTTCCTTCGTTTTCGGGCAGGCGGTGAGCAGGGCGGCCAGGCCAATTATTAAAATTGTTCGTAGTGTCAACTTCATGATTTGAATTTCCAGGGTCCGTGTTTCCGCTTATTGGAAACGAAAAAGTAATACAGGTTCACTAGGAGTCTGTCGGATTTTTCGCACGACTGCATGGATGCAGAAGGTAGAGCACCAAAAGTAGGCGCTCAAGGCGACGCAGGAACTGTTTGTCGAGTAGATCATGTTAAATCCGACAGGCTCCTATGGGATCTATCAATTGTTCGGGTTCCCGCTGCATGCACCTGGCGTACTGTGTGGCACACCTGCAGCGCGGGCCGTACAGGCATTGCTATAGGTTTTCCCGTCACAACCGCAAACCGGATCATACTGCATGGTGCAGGCAGTCGGCCCCTTGGGTGGCCTGACCAGGCACTCTCCAGATTTATCAGCCTTTACGGCTTCGACAGTTTCGGCAGTTTCAACTGGTTTAACAGGGTTTACGGGTTCATCCGAGGTTGCAGTGCAGCCTGAAATCATCCAGAACACGATCAGGACAGTTGCGAATTTTATTGATAATTTATGCAAGATATCTACTCCAGGCCATGCTTATCCAGACAGTTGCGATCATGATCAGGCAAAACATTGTAGCAGCGGAACCCATATCCTTGGCCCTGCCCGATAGTATATGACGTTCCGGCCCGATCCGGTCAACGGTGTTTTCAATGGCACTGTTGAGCAGTTCAACGATGGCCAGCAGAAACAACGGCAGGATCAATAACAACCACTCAACGACGGTTTGCGCCAGTTGGAAAGACAAAATGAGCAGAACAAGCGAAAGAATGGAGTTCTGCCTGAAAGCCGACTCGTGACGCCAGCAGTCACGGATACCATTGAGCGAGTTCTTTGAAGCCGCTATGACCCTTGTAACACCGGTTAGTCCCGGTTTCACGCTGAAATTTCCCTTGGCAATGATGCGGGTATCAACTGTATGAACATCGGGCGTTTCATTTTCACTCCATTCGGGTCAAAAGGACCAGGTTCAAACTTTGAATCATACACATGGAGACTGCCTGCATCTGATTGCCGGAAAATGAACCCGTGACTTTCTTCTTGTATCCTGCCAGATGGTATTATGCGTAAGATGACCGGTAACAACAATCCGGCTAACCCGCATATTTCACCAGTATCCCGGAAATTGGCGCCGGACAGATGCCACTGGGCGCCGGGCTGGACTGAAGGCTATGGCCTGAGGGAAGATCAAGCCCAGTGGTATATGAACAAGCCAGAGTCGGGATAGGTATCGGGCCGGGTACAAAGTGTACCATGGGATTTATTTGAAATAATGTCTTTTAATGCTGACAAATCATTTGCTTATAAAGAGGCTCGTTACCGACTGGTGAAATGTGCGGGCAAGCGAAAAACATGCTTCACCACGAGGAAATAATGTGCTGAAAGTTGCATCCTGGAATGTCAATTCCCTTAATGTCCGTCTACCCCATGTACTGGCATGGTGTGATAGCGCCCAACCAGACATCCTGGCGCTTCAGGAAACCAAGCTGACCGATGATCGTTTTCCGGTTGAGGCATTGCTTGAAGCCGGTTATCACAGTGTCTATTCCGGTCAAAAAACCTACAACGGTGTTGCCATACTGAGCCGTCAACCGGCGGTTGATAGGGTGACGGATATTGACGGTCTGGATGATCCGCAACGGCGCATCCTGGCTGCGACAATTGGTGATGTACGTATCATTGATTTATACGTGGTTAACGGCTCGGAGGTGGGCTCAGAGAAATACGCCTATAAGCTGCACTGGTTGGAGCAGGTAAACCGATATGTTGCGAGTGAAATGCAGAAACATGACAAGGTGATCGTGCTGGGTGACTTTAATATAGCACCGGAAGACCGCGATGTGTACGACCCCGAGGCCTGGCACGAGAAAATCCTTTGCAGTACGCCGGAACGCGAGGCGCTTCGGAAAATGCTTGGTTTTGGTCTTGTCGATACCTTCAGAATGTTTGAGCAGAAGGAAAACACCTGGAGTTGGTGGGACTACCGCATGGCGGCATTCAGACGCAATATGGGCCTGCGTATCGACCTGGTGTTAGCTTCAAAGGCGCTGGCAGAAAATTGCAGCGCCGCTTATATCGACAAGGAACCAAGACGCCAGGAAAGGCCTTCAGATCATGCCCCGGCAGTAGCGGAATTCTATTAGGTGCGATCAGTCTGGGCGCCAAGGCTGCACGGTAACTTGCTTCAGTACTCGCTTAAACACATCCATGTGCCGCTCATCCTCGACATCCCTGTCTCGTAAGGTCCTGAAGCAAGCTACCGTGCAGCCTCGGCTATGTGCCAAATCAAAGGTCATTGGTTTCAAGTTGCGTACTGAATTCATGGCAGGGCCTTTTCGCCCTAGCCCCCCACTGCCAGCTATGTATTGCCAAACGGCAGTAGTGGGCCGGACAAATTGATAACCCAGTGCTGGTTGAGACTATTTGTAGCCGCTGTACACGGGTACTGACGAGTCAATTTCTTTTGACCATGCATCAATACCACCAGCGACATTGCTGACATTGGTGAAACCCTGTTTGCGGAAATACTCGCCGGCTACCTGGCTGCGATTGCCGTTGTGGCAAATAAAGGCTAGGGCAGTCTCTTTTGGCATTGATTCCAATTCCTTCATGATTTCACCATCCATGGCCTTGGCCGCTTCGAGGCTCGCCAGGGCGCGTTCTTCGCTTCCACGTACGTCGATTAGTATTACGCTGTTGTTATCCAGGTTCTCTTTAAGCTCAGTCACACTCATCTGCTTCACCGGTTCAGGTGCCTCTGGAAGGTGAATGGTCAGGCCTGAGCCCTGCAGGGTATCAACCCAGTCAATAACGGCGCCATTGGCACGTTGAGCGGAAGCCAGATCGAAGTACATGGTGATCCCATTGGCCTCAATCATTATCTCGTGCCCTTCGGCCGGCGCGACGTTAAATTGTGTCTGCCAACTGGCATCAACTGCGAAATGTAAGCCAATACCCTCGTGACCGGCCATGGCCTCGAGAATTTTTTCTGCGGCCGCATCAGTTATGATGACTTCCGGCGGGGTACGATCCGGGGCCTCAACACCAAGCATTTCATGCAGTTCACAGTTGTTGTACATGGCGGTAATGATGTCGCAGCCACCCACCAACTCACCGTCAATGTACAGCTGCGGAATTGTCGGCCAGTTGCCAAATACCTTTATTCCATCCCGAATTTCCTGATCTTCGAGTACATCGACACTTTCATAATCATCAAGGATCGAATCCAGCAAACCAACGGTTTTCGATGAAAAACCGCACATGGGGGCTTTGGGCGTACCCTTCATAAACAAAACGACACGGTTTTGTTCAATAATGTTTTCAATTTTTTCACGGGTGCTGTCTTTCAGGGTCATTGTCAGGGATTCCAGTTAGTCTAAATAATAAAATTCAAGTTGAGGCTTTACATGGGGTGCTGATAGCGGAGTATCAAGTTCTTTGAAACACCAGTTCCGGTTTATTTGCCAAAATTACTGGTGGTCCGGGCAGCAGTCCACTTAACACGCAAGAGATTCCGCTATGAGCTGGCGTGTGCTTTCGTCATAACAGAGTCGACCCGGATAGGCGATATCGCCACTAAAGCCCTGGTCACGTATGAACTGGTGCAGATCATTGAGCCCACTGGCCTGCAGCGGGTAGAAGTTCATCTGCCGGACCCCGGAGACCACGGTGATCGCTATTGTGCCCAGATCGTCGGTACTGTGTGCAGTGACGGGTGCCGCAGGCTGTGCAGGAGTCCTGGTGGACTCCTCCAGAAGAAAAGAGTCCGTTAGCTCGGTATCACCCAGACCCGGTAAGTGTTGGCTTACCCTGACACCATGAGCAAGGAGCATGGTCAGGTAGCGGCGGTACTCACGTGTCCAATCGGCATAAGCAGATTGCAATTTTTGATCTTCGGATGGCACTTCAACACCGCCACCATATTGAGCCCACCAGTCAAAGGACTCAAAAAAACCATGCACTGCATCATCCTGCCATATGAATTTGAGTCCGCTCCGGGTAGTGACTTCGAGTGGGGCGGCAGGCGGGTTCATGGCCGCATCCAGCAATTCCCACAGTGGCAGAAAACCATACTGCTCCAACTGGAGACGCAGCAGTGCATTGAGGTCAGTGATGGTCATGAACCGTGCATGATTGACAGAAATTTGAAACTGCGACTCAAGGGACTTGGCAGAGTGGGCTGACACCTGTCCCTGTTCAAGAAACCGATGCTCCATCTCTGCGGCCAGTTCCTCGACATATTCAGTCGGGCCGGTCATCAGTATGGGTAGTATCTGCAGCAAGCCTAGCGGTATCTCCTCGAAGGGCTGTAATGCCTGCAAAGGCATTTGCCCTTCACTGGCACCGATGCTCAATAAACGCGCCTGGAAATCGCTACCGGGATTACTGGATTGCTGTAACGTTTCCAGTGCGCTGTATAGCGGAAGACCTGGTCGCAACACCTGGGTTTGGTCGAACAGTGCACCGGCCAAACTTAAGGCACATCGGTTGATGCCTGGGAACATAGCAGTCAGATCGGCAGCAATATGGGCCAATACCTGTTCCGCCGCAGCCCGCTCCAACAGGGCCGGCCGGCTCGGATGCTCGCCATGGTAACGGGTCGGGTCGGTCTCTATTCCAACCAGGATACATTGGTGTGCGATCAAGGTCTGTTCCCAATCATTCGTGTTTAAAACTGCATTGTAAGTGATAATCCGGATATGAAATACGTAAAACAAAAACTGAAGGACTATCCGGACCTGCACTGGCACTGGTACCGCCTGGAGGAAATGAAACCGTTGGTACTGTATGACATGCTCGCGCTTAGAGAGGCCATATTCGTGGTTGAACAATCCTGTGCATACCTGGAGCTGGATGGGTTGGATAAAACCGCAGAGCACCTGCTGGTGACCCGGGGCGAGACTGTTGTTTCATGTCTACGGGTGCTTCCTCCCGAGGGGGAAACGGACCATGCCAGGATCGGGCGGGTCGCAGTATCATCGGAATGGCGGAAACGGGGTCTTGCCAGGTCAATGGTACAAAGTGCGATTGATAAAATGCGGTTGGATTATCCATCCTCTGATATCTGCCTGGATGCCCAGACCTATCTGCAAGGCTTTTACCTGTCTCTTGGTTTCCAGGTGTGCGGGGATGAGTTCCTTGAAGATGGAATTCCACACATACCCATGCAAATGTAAAAATCGCTTTTCTGTTTTGGCGCTGAATTGATTAAAACAATGAGAACGGCGACCTGGTTTTAGCGGAACTCGCGTTATTGTCACGCCTGCGCCGCATACGTGCATGTAATTGCTGGCGGCGCTGCTCCAGCCAGTCGGACTTTTGTGCAGGGGCTGCATCATCTCCACGCCGGTTGGCTTCTGTGGCCCGGAATATCAGGAATTCCCTGTATGCCTGGATTTCGTGCGCAAGCGCCTTGCAGACAATATCTATCATGATGGCATCGTCAAGAAAGCCCAGCCTGGGTATGTCGTCCGGTATGAGGTCCTGCGGTTCGGAGAAATAGGACAGGGCATCAAGAACACGCGCACGGTCCTCTTCAATCATGCCCCAGCCCTCATCAACGATCATACCGATCAGGGTGTCAAGTTGACTCATATGGTCACGGATGAAATCCGCTGTTTCACACTGGCTTACCTTTTGCAGCAGTTGTTCCGCGTTGGCGATGATTTGCTGCTGTGAAATACTTTTGGATTTATCACGTGCCTGCTGCATGACGCCGCTGAAGTATTCCAGGTCTGACTGGCTGAGTGTGAAGTTAATATGTAATGGCATGACCTGTTCCCAACCCCGATTAAATTTGTTTCAGACTAACTACCCAGGCCCTGTGGGTCAAATGGCCAGTTCTGACTAGCGGAAATGTCCGGGTTTTCCTGGAAGGGGATAGATATGCCCTTCGTATTCAAAACGCAGGGTACCTTCATCCTTGCTGTCGACCGATCCCTTCAATGCATAAGGCAAACTTTTGATGTCACCATTTTCCAACGAATCGAGCAAGTCGCGACTGGCCTCGCTCTCCTCAACTTCAACCGACCAGGACTCGGTACCATTGGCGACTATTTTGGTATCAACCGGACCGTTATAAACAAACAAGTCCTTTTCGTCTTCGTTTACCGTCAAGCGAAAGTCAATGCTCTGGATGTCAAGGTCAACACCATTGAGGTTGCGCATGCTTAGCTGCAGATTGATGTTGTTGCCCTGGTGGCTTAGCTCGGTCATACGCACCATGGGTGAAGCGCCACGCACGATTTTTGCCCCGCAGGCTGCACAGAGCAATACGCTTGATGCCAGCAGGATTAAGCCAAGGTGTTTGTAAAAAGGTCTATTCTCTAAAGTCATTGGCATTCACTTCATTATAAAGGTGACATTTTACGCAATGCGACTCAAGGCCGTCTTGGTTTTTGTGCTGGATATCGTGCATTGGTGGCTCAACTCGTTCGCAAACCGGCATTTTATCCGGACAAAAACCGGCAAACAGGCAAGCTGATGAGTCGCCGGCCTTTCTTCGACTGCGCTCCAGGTACCGTTTATCATCCGGCCGGTGTGTCGGGGATTTACCCTGTGCAAAAGACAGCAGTGTCTTGCTGTAAGGGTGGGCTGGTTCACTGAAAAACCGGTCTGCTGAAGATTGCTCCAGCAGCTGCCCCTGGTACATCACCGCGACATCGTCCGCAATTTGCCTGATCACCGCGAGATCGTGTGAAATAAACAGAAAGGTTATACCGAAGTCCTTTTGCAGCATCTGGATCAACTGCAGGATTTGCGCTTGTATGGAAACGTCCAGGGAAGAAACTGCCTCATCTGCAATCAGCAGTTCCGGATCCGTAATCAATGCCCTGGCGATAGCAATGCGCTGCTGCTGTCCGCTGGAAAACTGATGCGGGTAGCGCCTTAATGCGCCCTGGTCCAATCCTACGGTATCTAAAATATGCAGTGCTTTTTCATGCTGGAAACTTGTATCGCCAATGGCAAAATGCTGCAGCGGTTCCAGCAGTGTCTGCTCCACGGTGCGTCTTGGGCTCAATGAAGCAGATGGATCCTGAAAAACCAACTGGATGCGTTGGCGGCAAGTTTTCAGTTCCTTTGGGTTCATCCGGTGAATTTCCTCGCCCTTAAAAAGGATCTCACCGGAGTCTGGTTTTACCAGTTGCAGGATGGCACGAGCAATACTGCTTTTACCGGCACCTGATGCCCCTACCAGGCCAAGTGTACTGCCTTGTGTAATGTTGAGGCTGACATGGTCAACAGCCACTTGTTCCTGCTGGTGAAAACTCAGGCTTAAATCCCGGACTTCAAGCAAGGGTATTTTGCTGGTTTGCTCGAGTGTATTCATTACAGGGGATTGAAGCAGGCTGCGCCCCTGCCATCCTCATCATCAAGTTGCGGAACGGAAACCCGGCATTGCGCTTCACTCCGGCTGCATCTCGGTGAGAAGTGGCAACCGGATGTTAACTCAGTTGCCGTTGGTACCTGGCCGGGTATCGATCTGACCGGTGTCGGCCGCGTCGTGCTGATTTGAGGTATACATGACAACAGACCCGCACTATAGGGGTGACGGGCGTGGGAAAACAGGCTCTGGCAATCCGTGGATTCCACCAGTCGTCCACAATACATGACCATCACATCACTGCAGATTTGCCGGACCACGTTAAGGTCATGGCTGATAAATAACATGGCGGTCTGTTGTAATGTCTGCAGGTGTTTTAGCTGTTGCAGGATCAGCGTCCGGGTGCTGCTATCCAATGCCGTGGTCGGTTCATCCGCAATAATGACCGCGGGTTTGCATACGGTTGCCATGGCGATCATGGCCAACTGACGCATACCCCCTGATAACTGGTGCGGGTAGGCGGCGGCAATGTCTTCAGTTTGACTGAAGCCGACGCTGTCAAGCGCGGCCAGCATGGTTTTGCGTATGTGTTGTTTGCTGCCGCCAACATGACGCCGGACCACTCCGGCGATCTGCTGTCCAATGGTAAATACGGGATCAAGGGCGGTGGCCGGTTGCTGGAATATCATCGCGATGTCGCGACCCAGAACAGACCGTCTCTGAGCCGCATTCAGCCTGGAAATATCCTTTCCATTTACTTCGATACCATCGCTGCGGACGCTGACACCGGATGCCGGTAGCAGGCCCAGTATCGCCATGGCTGTCATGGTCTTACCGCAGCCGGATTCACCTACGAGACCGGTGGCATTGCCTGCATTGATACTGAAACTGATGTTGTCCACCAGCGTTAAACGTTTGCCTTCGGTATCAATCCGGACAGTCAGGTTTTTTACATTGAGAGCCGGGGAGGTCAATTGAATGCCCCGCGTGTATCCAGTGCATCCTGCAGTGCGTCGGCCAGCAGGTTAAACCCCATCAGCAATAAAAATAATGAAATTCCCGCGGCGAGTAAGTTTCCAAAATGTCCGGCTAAAACTTCCTGAGAACTCTCTGCCAGCATCAGACCCCAGCTGACACCGTCCTGTATTCCTAGACCCAGGAAACTCAAAATGACCTCGGTATTGATGGCGGCTACAAATACGATGGTGCCCTGAACCAGCAGAATGTGAAAAGTATTGGGCAATACGTGACGAAACAAAATGGTAAATCCCGGCAAACCGATGGCCTGGGCGGCCTCGATGAATTCCCGTTGCTTTATCCGCATGACCTCTCCCCGGATGATACGGGCAGTTGTCGTCCAGAAAGTAATGATCATGGCAAGGTGCATGGCCCAGGGACTGCCCCGAAGCGCAAAAGCAATTGCTGCGGCAAAAAGATAAAACGGAATTGAGTCGAGTACGCCCTTGAACCACAAGATGACTTCATCGAGCCAGCCATGACTGTACCAGCCAGCCAGGCCACCCAGTACTGTGCCGAGCAGGGTGGAGCAGATGGTCACCAGCAAACCCACCTCGAAGGCCGTTGCGGTGCCAAAGAGGGTACGTTGTAATATGTCCTGGCCAAGCAGGTTGGTGCCAAACCAGTGCCTGTTGCTGATGCTCTCGAATCTCTCGCCGCTAACCTCCGACCATCCCTGGCCCAACAGGCCGCTCCAGACGCATAAGGCAATGATTGCGAAAATTATCACGACGATAAGCCCACCCATACCATAGCGGTCGGACTTCAGTCGCTGCCATATGTCCCGTGTCATGATTTCGTTACTCTTGGGTCCACCATCCCGTAGAGCATGTCATTAATGGTCAGCGCCAGCACAAACAGTACACCGGTTAGACCAACCACTGCTTTAAGTATGGGCTGGTCACCGCTGGTAATCGCGTTAAATGTCACCAGGCCGATACCGGGAATACCAAAATAGCTTTCAAGCAAAAGGCTGCCGGATATCAATATAAACGGCACCGAAAACATGATCCTCGTCAGGACCGGGATCAGGCTGTTTTTCAGTACGTGTTTAAAAAGTAGTTCTGCAGGGCTGGCGCCATATGCTCTGAGGGTGCGAATATGATCACTCTCAACCTCTTCCGCCATGATCGCCCGGTAGAAACGCGTGTTGTAACCCAGTGTTACCAGTACCAGCGCCAGTGTGGGAACGGTTACATAATAGATGTAGGAACCGGGATCGTGAACCTGCCAGCCACGTACCGGAAACAAATTAAGCCCATAGGGTGTACACAACAGAATCTGCAAGCCAATGATGATGACAAGGAAACTGATGCTCATGCCCACCACCGACGCGCTCATGACCAGTTTGTCCAGCCATTTCCCACGATACCAGGCTGCCAGCAAACCAAGAGCCATGCCCAGCAGGTTGCCAAGTATAAAACCCGGTACGACGAGCGCAACTGATATGGGTAATGTGCGTTTGAGAATCGACGAGACTGGCTCACCGGTGGAATCCGAAAGACCGAGATCCAGTGTGATCAGTTCCCTGACATAATGGCCATAACGAAGCAGGAAAGGGCGGTCATAGCCCAATGCATGCCGGACTTCAGCGATTTGTTCTGTAGTGGGATTTTTGCCAAGGAGTTCATAGGTTTTGTCAGGGCCAAAATAGACCATCAACAAGAAACTGATAAAGGTGACACCCAAAACCAATGGAATACCGTACAGCAACCTGCGGGTTAGGTACCGGCCATTCATGGTGTCGTGCTAACAGGCTCCGCGAGGTCAACGAAACGCATAAAATAGCCGCCGAGAAAGGAGCGGTCCGGTTTCATGGTGATTTTTTTATCCCACAAAAACAGCAGGGTTCTTGAAATACCAGTGATCGCTACGCAGTC